>Ga0207641_10004976_pt1 | contig 11400 bp, 10 predicted proteins | sample KBSSwiS62_FD_184306 | JGI IMG/M metagenome (GOLD analysis project Ga0207641, IMG submission 184306) | Switchgrass rhizosphere microbial communities from Kellogg Biological Station, Michigan, USA - KBS Switchgrass S6-2 (SPAdes) (version 2) | ecosystem: Host-associated > Plants > Roots >... | reverse complement strand
TCGAGCGGGCGGCGGCGATCCTGCGCGTGATCGGCGGGGCGGGCCGGCCGCTGGCCCTCGCCGAGCTCGCCGCCGCGCTCGACCTGCCGCGCCCGACCGTGCACGGGCTCGTGCAGACCCTGCGCGCCGAGGGCCTGGTCGACCAGGACCGCACCACCGCGCACTACCGGCTCGGCGGCGGGCTGCGCACGCTGGCCAGCGGCTGGGACCGGCACGATCTGCGGGCGAGCGCGATGAACTGGGCGGACGCGCTGGCCGGGAGCACCGGGTGCGCGGTCTACCTCGCCGTGCCCGAGGGGGCGGTGGCCGGGATCGTGCACCACGTCTTCCGCCCCGACGGGTCGCCGCAGACGCTGCGCACCAATACCGAGCACCCGCTGCACGCCACGGCGTGGGGCAAGTGCCTGCTCGCGTTCGCGCCGGTGTCCACGCCCGGGCCCCGCGAGCTGGAGCTGCGCCGCTACACCGGCCGGACGGCGTCGACCGTCGCGATGCTGGAGGCGCACCTGGCCACCGCCCGGCAGCGTGGGCTCGCCACGGACGTCGGGGAGTTCGAGCCGGGAGCCGGGGGCGCCGCGGTGCCGCTGCGGTCCGGCGGCGGGCTCACGGTGGCGGCGCTGGGGATCGCGGCGCCGACCGAGGAGCTGTTCGGGGGCGGCGGGCAGCCGCGACCGGCGCTGGCGGACCAGCTGCGGGCCGCGGGGCGGGAGATCTCGGCGCTGTTGGCGGCCCGGTGAGGGGCGCGAGCACCGAGCGGGTCGTCGCCGCGATCGACCAGGGCACGACGTCGACCCGCTGCCTGCTCTTCACCCGCACCGGCCGGATGCTCGCCGTGGCCCAGCGGGAGCACCGCCAGCACTATCCCGAGCCCGGCCGCGTCGAGCACGATGCGGAGGAGATCTGGCGGAACGTCGCGCGCGTCGTGCCGGAGGCGCTGCGGCGGGCCGGGCTGGGGCCGGAGAACCTCGTCGCGCTGGGCATCGCGAACCAGCGCGAGACCACGGTGATCTGGAACCGGCACACCGGGGTGCCCCTGGCCAGGGCGGTCACCTGGCAGGACACCCGCACCGGGCCGATCGTCGCGGACCTCGTGGCGGACGGCCTGGCCGGGCTCTACGACTCCACCAGCGGCTTCGGCCCGGCCACCTACTTCGCGGGCCCGCGGCTGCGCTGGCTGCTGGACCACGTGCCGGGCGCGCGGGCGGGCGCCGAGGCCGGGGACGTGCTGTTCGGGACGATGGAGTCCTGGCTGATCTGGCGCCTGACGGGCGGGGTGCACGTCACGGACGTCACGAACGCCAGCCGCACCATGCTGATGGACCTGCGCACGCTGGAGTGGTCGCCGCGGCTGCTGGAGGCCCTCGACGTCCCGGAGCGGATGCTGCCGGAGATCCGCTCGAACGCCGAGGTCTACGGCGTGTGCCGGGAGGTGCTGCCCGGGGTCCCGGTCGCCGGTGCGCTGGGGGACCAGCAGGCCGCGCTCGTCGGGCAGACGTGCTTCGCGCCCGGCGAGGTCAAGTGCACGTACGGCACCGGGGCGTTCCTGCTCAAGAACACCGGTTCGCGGATCGCGGGCTCGGCGCAGGGGCTGATCCCGACCGTCGGCTATCTCGTCGGGAAGGAGCCGGTGTACGCGCTGGAGGGCTCGATCGCGGTCACGGGCTCGCTGGTCCAGTGGTTCCGGGACTCGCTGGGCATGATCGGCTCCGCCGCACAGATCGAGACACTCGCGATGACCGTGCCGGACAACGGCGGCTGCTACGTGGTGCCGGCGTTCTCCGGGCTCTACGCGCCGCACTGGCGGCCCGGCGCGCGCGGCGTGATCGTGGGCCTGACCGGCTACATCACCCGCGGCCACCTCGCCCGCGCGGTGCTGGAGGCCACCGCCTGGCAGACCCGCGACGTCGTGGACGCGATGAACGCCGAGTCCGGCATCCCCGTCACCCGGCTCAAGGTCGACGGCGGCATGACGGCCGACCACCTCCTCATGCAGTACGTCGCCGACGTGCTCGACGTCCCGGTGGAGCGCCCGCTCGGCTCCGAGGCGGTCTCGCTGGGGGCGGCGTACGTGGCGGGGCTCGCCGTGGGGCACTGGTCGGAGCTGGAGGTGCTGCGCAGCAACTGGCACCGCGCCGCGACGTGGCGCCCGGACATGCCCGCGGAACGCCGGGAGCGCGAGCGGGAGAACTGGGGGCGGGCCGTGGCCCGCAGCTACGACTGGGTCCGTTGACCACTCGACGACCTGTGATGGACGCGTCGGGGTGCCGGCTAGAACGACGAGGCCAGCAGCACCGGATCCGGAGCCCCGGGATCCAGCTCCGCCAGCGCCCGCACGGACCGCCAAGCCGGAGACTCCGGAAGGCGCGCGACCGCCCGCCCCCCACCCACCCCGACCTGCACGGTCGCCTCCGCGAGCCGCGCCCAGGACCGGGCGAGCGGGTCCCCCTGCTCGGCGTAGAGGACCAGGGCGCTCCGGTGCGCGGCCACCGCGCGGGGATGGTCGCCCGCCGCGCGCTCGACGTCGGCGATCTCCTGCCAGGCCCGCGCCGCCGCCACCGTCGCCCCGGTGGTGCGGTGCAGCGCGACGGCGGCGCGCAGGTCGGCGAGCGCCGCGGCGGGGCGGTCTCGGCGGGCTGCGAGCACTCCGCGGCCGTGCAGGACGGCGGCGTGCAGGGCGAGATCGGGGCCGCGCGCCTGCGCGACGGCGAGCAGCGCGGTGTCGTAGGCGGCCTGGGCCTCCGCCTCGCGGCCGGGCGTGCGGGCGAGCGCGGTGGCGAGGTCGAGGGTCGCGCGGACCAGCTCGGCCGCGCTCCCGGCCGTCTCCGCGGCGCGGACGGAGGCCAGGGCGGCGCGCACGGGATCGACGGGCCGCTCCGGGGCGTCGAGCCTGCGGCGGACTGCGGCGAGCGCCTCCGCCACCTCCGCGCCGGGCGCGCTCACCTCCGGGGCGGTCGGCACGACGACGGGGGGACCCGGTGAACCCGGAGTCGTCGGCGCTCCGGGAGCCGATCGAGTGGCGGCCGAGGCGTTCACCGCGATCGAGGGCCGGGGGAGGACCTCCCGGACCGCGGTGGGGATCCCGCAGGTCAGTCCCTCCGGCCCCGGCCGCGCGCTCAGCAGCCCACGCTCCCGCAGCGAGCGCAGCGCCGCCGCGACCTCCTCGGCGGACAGCGCGGCTCCCACCAGCCCACGGACCCCGGCGGGCTCGACCAGTGGCGATCCGGCCCGCACGACGACCGCGGCGGCGTCGAGCACGGCCCGTTCGGCGGGGCCGAGCGCGGCGAGGGCGGCCCGCGCCGCCCGCCGAGGGCACAGGGTCCCGCCGGTGAGCGTCCCGGACCCGGCCGCGGCCAGCCGCAGCGCCAACGGGGATCCCCCGCAGGCCCGGACCGCCTCCTCGTCGACTCCCGCAGGCGGGTCCGCGGGCGAAATCGCCTCCAGCCCGACCGCCCGGACCCCGTCGAGCTCCAGGTCGGGCAGCGCCTGTGCGGCGACCGCGACCAGCGCGGACCGCCCGTGCGGGAGCGCCGCCCGGACCTGCTCGGCGGTGCGGACGTCGTCCAGCACGAGGAGGGTGGGGTGGTCGGCGAGCGCCTCGCGCAGCCGCCGGGCCTCCGAGGGCCCGCGGATCCCGAGCGCCGCCGCGAGCACCGCCCACGGGTCCGCCGCGGCCGGGACGAACCGGGCGCCGCCTGCGAACCGGGGTGCGAGCCGGGCCGCGGCGGCCAGCGCGACGGCTGTGGTGCCCAGCCCCGGCGCCCCGTGCACCAGCACCCCGGGCGCCCCCGCCTCGACCAGCCGCACGGTCGCGGCGATCTCCCGCTCCCGGCCGGGAAGCGCGGAGGGCACCCCGTCGAGGCGCCCCACGCCCGGCTCGACGACGACCCGCCCGACCTGCACGACGGTGTCCACCGACCCGGTGACCCGCAGCTCCATCACGGCGACCGCCACAACGTGAGGCCCCCGTGCAGCTCCCGGGCCTGGACGACGGTGCCCACCAGGCCGCCGTCCGCGATCTCGATGTGCATGTCCGCGCCCTGCGGGGCAGACCGCTCGCCGGTCCTCCCCGGCACCGCCGGGAGCGGGGGCCCGACGTGCAGCCACACCCAGCTGCGGAACGCCTTCGCGGGCTCGGACACCAGCACCCGGCGGAACTCGCGGTCGCGCAGCGCGGCGCGCGTCGCGGCGAACACCGGTTCGGACAGGGCCACGGCGAGGTCGGCGCCGGGTGTGTCCCGCAGCTGTTCACGCAGCGTCCGCGAGCCGAGGACCCGACAGCAGCGGACCACCCCGCCGCCCGCGAACCCGTTGCGCGCGGGGCGGCCCGGGCCGACGTGCGCGGCGACCCGCAGGCGCAGCCGCTCCCCGGGCTCCCCGCGCCGGTTCGCGGCGCGCAGCCCGCCCTCCAGCGCACGCAGCACCGGCACCACCACCTCGGCCCCGATCCCGGGCCCGAGCAGCGCGACCTCGCCGTCCCCGTTCGGCTGGCGGTGCACGCCGGTCGCGCCGACGGCGTCCGCCCACACCGCGTCCAGGAGCGCGACGAGCCCGTCCTGCGCGCGTTCCTGCCCTTCGTCCGTCCGCTGTCCGTAGCCCTCCAGGTCCACGGCCACGCACACGCGGTCGCCCGCGTCCCCCCGGCGCACGCCCATTCGTTCCCCCACACCACGACCCGCCGCAGGGAGCCTACGAGCCGAACCCCGGCGGCCGGTAGGTTGCTGTGGCAGCGACCGTGGGAGTGAGGATGTCGATCCAGGAGGCCGCGGGGCTGGACGTCCCGCTCTGGGACGCGCTGTGCGGGCTCGGTCATCCCGCCTCCTTCGCCGTCGGGGACACGCTGCTGTTCCAGGGCTCGCCGTCGGAGACCATGCTGCTGCTGCAGAGCGGGCTGGCGGCCGTGAGCGTCGCGAACCCGGGAGGCGGGGAGGTGTTCCTGGCCTTCCGCGGCCCCGGCGCGCTGCTCGGCGAGTTCGGCTACCTGGACCGACGGCCCCGCTCCGCGATGGTGCGCGCCGTGGCGCCCACGGGCTGTCGGGTGCTCTCGCGGGCGGTGCTGGACCGCTTCCTCGCCGCGGATCCGCGGGCGGCGCAGGCGGTCAGCGCGGCCGTCGTCGCGAAGATGCGGGCCGTCACGGACCGACGGGTCCGCTACGCGCAGGGCCGGATCGGCACCCGGATCGCGCGGGTGCTGCTGGACCATGCCGACGAGTTCGGCGAGCCCCCGGCCCAGGGCCCCGGCGTGGTCATCGGGGTGCCCCTGGCGCAGGCGCGGATCGCCGACCTGGTCGGCGCGCGGCCCCGCATCGTCGGGCTGGAGCTGGCCCGCCTGCAGGCGGCAGGCCTGGTCGACACGGGGTATCGGTCGCGGCCGCGCCGGCTGCGGGTGCTGGACCCCGAGGCGCTCGCCGCGCGGACCACCGCCGCCTGACCGGCACGGGTGTAGGCGGGCGGCCCCGCCACCGCCGGCAGCCTGCGCGCCCGCGCGCGGGCGCGCCGGTCCCCCGCACGGGTCGCGGCCCGGCCCGCCTGCCGGAGGGCCGCCGTGCCCGCCGCTCGCTACGGCCGGAGCCTTTCAGCACCCTCCTCGGCCGTCCGGCCCAGCCCGACGAGCGTCTCGCCGAGCCCGAGCAGGGTCGCGGCCGGGACCGGGCGGCCGTCGGACTCGTGCAGCGCTCGGGCCCGCCGGTAGGCGGCCAGCGCCCCGTCGAGATCCCCTCCGGCGCGCAGCGCCGCGGCCAGCGTCTGCTCGGCGGCGGCCTCGCCCTCCCGGTGGCCCGCGGTGCGGAAGCGGTCCCTGGCCGCGCGGTGCAGCCGGGCCGCGCGGCAGCCGCCGGTCAGCGTGCCCAGGCCGGCGAGCGTCCACGCGGTCACGACGAGCGCGTCTCGGCCCGTGCGGTGGCGCAGCTCGGCGAGCACCCGGTGGTAGTCGGCGGCCGCGGCGTCCGGCTCGCCGAGGTCGCGGAGGGCGTCCGCGCCCGCGCGCGCCGCGTCGGCCGCGAGGACGGAGGCCCCGGCCGCACGCAGGTCCGCCTCGGCCGCTCGCAGGATCCGCAGGGCCTCCCCGGACTCCCCCCACTCCCGGTGGGCCTCCCCGATCCGCGCGCCCAGGGCGCCGCGCCGCGCGCCCGTGCGGGCGTGCCGGAGCGCGGTCTGCTGCACCTCCAACCATCCCGCTCGGGGGGCCGCGGTGCGCACCCGGTCGGCGACGGCGTCCGCGAGGTGATCCAGCAGGTCCAGCGCGCCGCGGGCGGCGAGGTCGGTGGCCAGTACGGCCAGGTTGGGCCACTCCGCCGCGAACCACGCCCGGTCGGCCAGCTCGACGGTCCGGCCGTAGTGCCGGGCCACCCGCTCGGCCGGACCGCGCGCGGCCCGGGCCCCGCCGAGGTCGCGCAGGTCCGCCTCGACGAACCAGCGGACGTGCGAGTGTGGCACGCAGCGGCCCGCCGCGCCCCGCTCGACGAGGTCGGCGTCCGCCAGCACCGCGAGCGCGCTCGCCGCGGCCTCGCGCGTCACGCCGGCCAGCGCGGCGGCGCTCGCCGCGTCGACCGCCGGGAACGGGACGGCGCCGAGGCTCCGCAGCACCGTGCGCGACAGCGGGTCCAGCGCCGCCACGGCCCGGGCGACCGAGCCCCGCACGGCGTGCGCGACGAGCCGGGCACCCTCGGGGTCGCCCCGGTGCGCCGCGGCCGCGCGGAGGGCGAGGGGTGACCGGCGATCCGCGGGCGGCTCCCCGCCGAGCAACGCCGCGGCGGTCTCCGGCTCCAGCGCCCGCAGCCGCACCCGGGGCGGTCCGAGCCCGGTCCGGCCGGTGAGCAGCACGAACGCAGGGGAGTCGGGGGTCAGCAGGTGGAGGACCCGGGCGTCCGCGGCGTCGTCGAGCAGCAGGAGCACCCGGCGCCGCGCGAGGACCTCACGGGCCGCCCGGACCGGGTCCTCGTCGGCGGGCAGCCGCAGCCCGGCGAGGACGCGCTCGGCGAGCTCGACGACCGGGAGCGGGCGGTCCGCCAGGGACTCGGCGAGCCGCCCGTCCGGGAAGAGCGGGGCCAGCCGGTGCGCGGCCTCGACGGCGGTGGCGCTGCGCCCCGATCCCGGTCCGCCGGTGACGAGGACGGCCCGGGCCGGCCCCTCGACCGCCCGGACGATCCGGAGCAGCTCGCGCTCGCGGCCGAGGAACGGCGCCGGGCGCGGCGGCAGCCGGTCCGGCACGCCCGCCGCGAGCGGCACGGCCAGCTCGCCGACCTGCACGGCCGTCCCCACCGGCGCCTCCAGCACGAGACGTGCCCGCACCCGTTCCCCCTCCGCCGTCCGCCCTGCCGCCCCGATCCTCGTCGACGCTGCCGCGGTCCGGGGCGCTGACCTGCGATGTGTAATCAAGCGCAACGTTGCCGCGACCGGTCCAGCGGGTCGACAGAGGAGGGCGGACAGGGGAGGCGCGCGTGCCGAAGAAGGGTCTGGACCCGGTCCAGGAGGGGCTTCCGCCCGCTGTCCAGGACGTCGTCGCGGACCTGCGGACGATCTACACGGACGGCCCGTACGACCGGCTGCGGGCGGTCGAGGCGGCCATCGACCTCGCCCGCACGCAGGGCGCGGACCTGGTCACGGTCAGCTCGGCGACCTCCTCGCGCATGCTCAGCCCGCGGCGGACCGAGGAGGGGCGGACCGCGCTGCCGCGGTGGCCGTCCGTGCGGTCCTTCCTCGCCGTCCACCACGTGGACGCCGGGCCCTTCGAGGCCCGCTGGGCCCGCGCGCGGGAGGAGTGGGCCGCCGCGGACGGGGCGCCCGTGCCGGTGCCCGCGCGCCGGGACGGCAGGGCGGTACTGCTCGGGCTCGTCGGGCTGCTGCTGTTCGGCGCGGGCACCGGTTTCGGGCTGTTCCTCGGGCGGGACGGGGACCGGGGCGGGGTGCCGACCGAGGCCGTCGCGGCGGTGAGCCTGCCGGGCGCGGCGGAGCAGGTGGGGCCGACCGGGGTGAACTGCGCCCTCGGCGGCACGGCGGACACCGACGTCCGGTTCCGCTCGGTGGCCTCGGCGGACGGGCGGCCGGGCATCGCGCCGAGCATCCGCGCGGACGTCGAGGTGGTCCGCCCCGCAGACCCGGGCACCACGTACTGGCTGATGCTGCGGCTGTCCACCGACGGGCTGCCGTACTTCGCGAAGGCGCGGGTGCGGGCGGACAGCGGCCCGGCCTCCTACGTGCTGCGGTTCGACTCGCCGATCGGCTCGGTGCAGGACCTGCTCGTGGTGCGCGCGGACGCCGCCGCCACCGAGTGGCTGCGGCAGAGCGTCGAGCACGACCGGGACCTGAGCGGGGCCAAGGAGCGGGGCACGCTCCCGCCCGGCGTCTCCACGGTGTCGGGGACGTGCCGCGTCGAACGGACCCGCTGACACCGGCTGCCCGTGGACGTCGGCGCCTCCCTGAAGGCCACTCGCGCGCGGATCGGCGACCCGCCGCTCAGGTGAGGCCCGGGCCGCCCATCGGGCTGAGCTCGATGAACTCCGGCGGCCCCGCGAGCAGCGGCAGGATCGTGCCCAGCCCGGCCTCGCCCAGGTCCTGGTTCAGTGCCGCGTCGCTCGCCGCCTCGTCCGACCACACCTCGGTGACCCAGACGGCGTCCTCCTCGTCCGGGGTGCGGTTGACGATGTAGAGCTCGCAGCCGGGCGCGGACCGCATGCCCTCGGCGACCTTGAGCAGCCCGGCGGCCAGCGCCGCCCCGTCCCCGGGCGTCGCGACCATCCGTACGTACCTGCCGACCCGGGCGCTCATGGAGGGAACGGTAGGACCCAGCGCACCGCACGTCCGACGAGGGGGTGGCGAAGCACCGGAGGGGCGCACCCGATCACGCGACCGGGAGCACGAGGATCTCGTCGTCGGAGGACCGCGGGTCGCCCCGACCGTCCCGGTTGCTCGTGGTGACCCACACCGACCGCCCGTCCGGCGCGGTCACGACGGTCCGCAGCCGCCCGTACCCGCCCTGGAGCAGCACCTGCGGCGCGCCGAGGGTGCCGTCGGGGTTGAGCGGGTAGCGGAACAGCCGCTCCCCGCGCAGCGCGGCGACGTACAGCGATCCGTTCGCGTAGGCCAGCCCGCTCCAGGACGCCTCGTCCGTGGGCTGTTGCGTCACCGGTTCGACGAACCCGTCGCGGGGCTCCTGGCCCTCGACCTCCGGCCAGCCGTAGTTCCCGCCGGGCGTCAGCAGGTTCACCTCGTCCCAGGTGTCCTGCCCGAACTCGGCCTCGTACAGCCTGCCGGTCGGATCCCACGCCAGCCCCTGCGGGTTGCGGTGGCCCAGTGTGTAGACGACGGTGCCGAACGGGTTCCCCGGCGCGGGCCGCCCGTCCCGGGTGACCCGCAGGATCTTCCCGCCGAGGTCGTCGCGGTCCTGGGCGGGTCCACGGCGGCCCGCCTCGCCGGTGGTGATGTAGAGGTAGCCGTCCGGGCCGAAGGCGATCCGCCCGCCGTCGTGGACGACGCCCTTCCGGATCCCCGTGACGATCGCCTGCTGCTTCGCCCTCGATCCGTCGACCGTGCCGTCCGGGTTCGCCACGAGCCGCACCACGCGGTTGTCCTCCGCCGTGGTGAGCATGACGTACAGCGTCCGGTCGGTCGCGTAGTCCGGGGAGAGCGTGATCCCCAGCAGCCCGCCCTCGCCCGTCGGCGTCACGCCCTCGACCTCGCCGAGCCGGGTGACGGTCCCGTCCGCGGCGACCCGGCTGATCGTGGCGGGGATCCGCTCGGTGACCAGCGCGGACCCGTCCGGCAGGAACGCCAGCCCCCACGGCACCTCGAGGTTCGACGCGAGCACCCGTGCCCCGCCCGCGGCGGGCGCGGCCTCGGGGGTGGCGGTGGGCGGCCCCGACGGCCGGGACGAGCAGCCAGCGACCAGCACCAGGGCGGCGCCGACGAGGGACAGCGTCAGGGAGCGCACCCCCGTGAATCTAGCCCGCCCGGCTCGGCCAGACCGGACGAACCTCGCCAACCGCCGCGCCGTGCCCCAGCACCGGCACGTACGCGACCTCCTCGAACCCGGACAGCCCCCACTCGCCCAGCACCCGCCCGACGACGGCGGGGACCGGCCGCACGGACCCGTCCAGCACGGTCAGGGCGAGGGCGCGCCCGTCCGGCAGCGCGGCGGCGAACACGCCCTCCGCCCCTTCCTTCGCGACGAGGCCCGGCACCGCCTGCAGGAACCGGGTCACCGGCCGTCCGGGCCCGCCCAGCCACTCCGGGTACGCGCGCACCGCGGCCGCGACCCGCCCTTCGGGGGTGTCCGGCGCGGCGGTCGCGATCCTCGCGTAGGCCCGCGCGAGGCCGGCGACGGTGCAGGAGAACTGCGGCGCCCCGCACCCGTCGACCGCGGTGTGCGCGACGTTATCCCCGGTCAGGGCCTCGACGTGGGTGCGGATCACCTTCTGCAGCGGATGGTCCGGCGCGCGGTAGCCGACGGTCTCCCAGCCCGCGGCCACGCAGGTGGCGAGCATGGCGGCGTGGTTGCCCGAGCAGTTCTGCGCGAGCGACGACGGCGGGTCACCTGCCGCGAGCCACGCGGCCGCGGCGTCGGGGTCCATCGGGAGCTCGGGGGTGTTGTCCAGGTCGGCCGGGGTGAGCCCGGCCCCGGCGAGGATCCGCGTGGCGCCCTCGCGGTGGTACGGCAGCCCGGAGTGCGAGGCCGCGGCCAGGGCGAGCAGCTCGCCGTCGAGGTCGAGCCCCGCGTGGAGCATCGCCGCGGCCTGCAGCGGCTTGAGCGCGGAGCGGGGGAGCAGGGTCGCCCCCGGATCGCCGACCGAGTGTCCGTCCGACCGCGCCAGATGTCCGAGGTGGACGGACTCGGTGAACCCGGACCGCTCGACGACCGCCAGGACCTCCGCACCGTTCAGCATGCGAGAAGCGTAAGCGCGGGTGAGTCCGCGGTCTCCTCGAGTCGCGCGCGTCGGGACGCCTCAGCCCTTCCGCACGGTGACGGCGGCGTCGGCGGCGGGCCCGTACTCCTCGGCTGCTGCCCGATCTTCGGCAGCGCCGTGCCCGCGGCGGCGTCCCACTCCCGGACCAGCTCCGCGGACGGCTCGACGGCCACCATCGCGTCCGCCATCGGCGCGTACCGCTCCACGGACCGGCTGCCGGACACCGCGATCGCGAGCATCTCCTGCCGCACGTCCGCGCTCGGCCATCCCCGGCCCACGGCGTGCTCGTTGAGGTTCTCCCCGGACCCCAGCCCGAGCGTGAACCGCCCCTCGGACAGCAGCGCGAGCGTCGCCGCCTTCTGCGCGACGACGGCGGGGTGGTACCGCATGGTCGGGCAGGTCACGTAGGTCATCAGGGGATCCGCTCGGCCATCACGGTGTAGCCGAAGGCCGTCATGCCCCGGGGGCTACCCCCCCCCCCCCCCCCCCCCCCCCCCCCCCC
>Ga0207641_10004972_pt1 | contig 11403 bp, 10 predicted proteins | sample KBSSwiS62_FD_184306 | JGI IMG/M metagenome (GOLD analysis project Ga0207641, IMG submission 184306) | Switchgrass rhizosphere microbial communities from Kellogg Biological Station, Michigan, USA - KBS Switchgrass S6-2 (SPAdes) (version 2) | ecosystem: Host-associated > Plants > Roots >... | reverse complement strand
GTCGATGCACAATGCCTACCGCCACCGTTCGGAGGACGGCTCGACCGAGCTGATGAGCGGGTTCCTGCCCGAGAACCAGTATCTCGAAGAGTATGAGCGGCTGTCCGGCCTGTCGGTCGATCGCGCCCGGCTGCGCTATTACCGCGTGCTCGTCAGCTATATGTCCGTCGTGATCTGCGGCGCCACCGGTTACCGCGTCGCCCGCGGCGCGAAGACGCATCAGGACGTGGTGGTCGGCTGGCTGGCGATGATCACCTATCCGCTTGCCGAACAGATGCGCCAGACACTCGAGGAGATCGCCTGATGGTGCCCGATCTCGACCTCCAGCTTCAGGTGGTGCTGAAGGCGCTGGCCGACAATATCAAGCCGGCGGTCGATCCCGCCGACAAGGTGGCTGTCGAGCAGCTGCACCTCGCGATCGCAACGCTGACCATGGTTCGCGAGCGGCTGCCGGTCTATCGCGCCTTCATCCGGCGTCTGCTGGAGGATGATCTGGCGATGGCCGGCGACATCGTGTCGGCCGCGGGCGAGTCCGCCGCGCTGGAGGCCGCCATGAGCGCGGCGAAGGCAGCGCTCGCCGACCCGGAAATGGACGCGCGCGAACTGGAGCTGGCGCGGAACGTACTGACCGGGGAAACAGTCTCGGTCATCGCCGGCATCAACGACGGGCCGGGCGTCGCCGCGCTCATGCCGGTGGTGCTGAAGCGAGCGAAGCCGCAGCTCGAACGGCTGCGTGCATGGTGCGCTTCTTCGGGATTCGAGCCGAATCCTGACGAGTTCAGGACCTTGTCCGAATTGATCTGACGGGGAGGGGGCGTCACGGTGCGCTGCGCGGCCGGCGCCGGTCCGGTGCAATAATCGCTCGATCTTCGATTTTCTCGCTTGTTCAAATGGTCAGGCTGATCTACGTCCGAAGCCAAGAGGCCGCACGTAGCTGCCCAAAGGTGAGGAGAGCTTCCAATGAGCAAGCACACAGCATCATTCATGCGTCTCGGCGTCTCGCTGCCGGCCCTTCTGTTGGCCATGAACGCTCATGCCCAGACCAACATGGCCCAGAGCAGCACGGCCCCCACCGCCGAGGATCAGACGCAGGCGTCCGCGGAACCCTCCTCTCCGGCACCGCAGGGTTCCAGCGATGGCGACATCGTCGTCACCGCCAACAAGCGCGAACAGAATCTCAGCAAGGTCGGCCTTTCGGTTGCGGCCGTCGGCGGCGAGGCGCTGGCGACCCAGCGCATCTCCACGGTTGCGGATCTCGCGCAGATTACGCCTGGCCTGACCTTTGCGCCGACGCCGAACGCCACACCGGTCTACACGCTGCGCGGCGTCGGCTTCTATGACAGTTCGCTTGCATCCTATCCCGATGTCGCGCTCTATATCGACCAGGTGCCGCTTGCGCTGCCGATTATGTCGAGTCTCACCGGCTTCGACCTCGAGCGCGTCGAGGTTCTCAAGGGACCGCAGGGCACCTTGTTCGGCAACAATGCGACCGGCGGCGCCATCAACTTCGTCGCGGCAAAGCCGACCAGCGAACTGGCTGCCGGTGTCGATGTCAGCTATGGCCGTTTCAACACGTTCGAGCTTGCCGGCTTCATCAGCGGTCCGATCACCGACACGCTGCGCGCGCGCCTGGCCGTCAAGGCGGTCAATGGCGACGAGTGGCAGCGCAGCTTTACGCGCGACGACAGGCTCGGCAAGCAGGACAATATCGCCGGCCGTTTCATCCTCGACTGGGAGCCGACCGACGCCTTGAGCCTGTCGCTCAATCTCAATGGCTGGCGCGACCAGAACGATCCGCAGGCGCCGCAAAAAATTGCCTATACGCCGCAGAACGACGTGTCGGGCATTCCGGTTGGCGGCACCGCGCCGGTCCCCTACGAACAGGCGAGCTATCCCAATTCCCCGCGCGACGCGCGGTCGGCGGACTGGACGGAAGTGCCCCGTCCGTATCAGAACAACCGCTTCAAGCAGGCGACGCTGCGCGCGGACTATGATTTCGGCGGTGTGACGCTGACCTCGCTGACCGGGCTGTCGCGCCTCAAGTTCAAGAACACCACCGAAGGCGGCGGGACGGCGCTGGTCGACCTCGATCTGCGCGACGACACGGGCAACATCAAATCCTTCACCCAGGAATTGCGCCTGTCCAACGACAGTTCGAATCGCTTCCGCTGGGTGGTGGGCGGCAATTATGAACGGACGTCGGTTCGCGAAACCACCAATCTGGCCTATGCCGACACCAGCTCGACCTATGTCAACGGCATCGTTTCGAGCTCCTACTTCACCGACCAGCTGATGAAGAATTATGCGGCGTTCGGGAATGTCGAATTCGACGTCAGCGACATGATCACGCTGAAGGGTGGCATCCGCCAGACCAAGGCGAAGCGCCGGGCCGAGGCCTTCAACGGCGATCTGGCGCAATATCCGCTGCTGCCGACCGACACATTCTATGGCAGCACCACGCCGGGCCTGTCGCTGACGGATTTCTTCAATATCGTCTACGGCAGCCTCGGCCCGCTTTACGGCGGGCCGGGCTATATGATCCCCACCATCGCCCCGGGCGGCTCGATCGTGCTCGACACGCGCGGTCTCGTGCTCGGCAATCCGGGAGCGAACGATCCGGCCGATCCGGCCACCTTCCTGACGGCGCAGAACGTGTTCACCCGGCTCAATGAGGACAGCACCTCGTGGAGCGTCGGTGCGGACATCAAGCCGGCGGACAATCTGCTCGTCTACGCCAACGTCGCAAAGGGCTACAAGGCGGGCAGTTCCCCGCACCTCTCGGGCGCCATCTTCGATGCCTATGCGCCCGTGAAGCAGGAATCGCTGCTCGATTACGAAGTCGGCTTCAAGGCGCAGCTGGCGGATCGTCGCATTTCGATCAATGGCGCTGCCTTCTATTATGATTACAAGAACAAGCAGACCCGCGCGAAATTCGTCGATCCGATCTTCGGCGCGCTCGACAAGCTGCTCAACGTCCCCAAATCCAGGATCAAGGGCGCGGAGATCGAGATCAGCGCTCGTCCGACCGAAGGCCTGACGCTTTCGGCGTCCGCGACCTGGCTCGATGCGAAGGTCAGCAACTATCAGGGCACGGTCGGTTCGTTGCTGGTGAGCGGCATCCGCGTACCGGTCACCGCATCGTTCAAGGGCGTTCGCCTGCCCTATTCCCCGAAGCTGCAATATGCCTTCCGCGCGGATTATGATTTCCCGCTGACGGACGGCCTCGGCGGCTTCGTGGGTGTCGGCGTCAGCGGACAGTCGAAGTCGCTCTCGGCGCTCGTGCTGCCCGGTTCCAACCTGTTCGGTGCCGACGCCAGCCTCTACAACATCAACGCCCGAACCCTGGTGAATGCCAATCTGGGTATCCATTCCGCGGACGATCGTTGGAAGCTCACCGTCTGGGGCAAGAATATCTTCAACAAATATTACTGGACGAGTTCGACGCAGGCCTATGACACCTTCGTTCGCTATACGGGCCGTCCGGCCGAATATGGCATAACGGTCGGCGTCAAATATTGATCTCGCCGGCACCTTCGGCCCCCTGCCGCGAAAGCGGGGAGGGCTGAAGAGCCACCGGGCGTATCGGCGCCCGACCCCGCCCCGGCTTCAGATGCAGGTGTGGCCGCCATCGACGGCATAGGCCGCGCCGGTCACGAAGCTGGCCTCGTCGGAGATGAGGAAGCGCGCCGCGGCGGCGATCTCGTCGGGCTGGCCGAAGCGGTTCATCGGATGGACCGCCGCCAGCGCCGGTTCCAGGCCGGGATCATTGGCCATCGCGCCCTTCAGCATCGGCGTCAGCGTGCCGCCCGGCAGCACGGCGTTGATGCGGATGCCCCTGGTCGCATAATCGATCGCGGCACCCCGCACGAGGCCCATGACTCCGGCCTTGCTGGCGCAATATTCCGCGCCGTTCGGAAAGCCGACCATCGCCGCCGTCGAGGCGATGTTGACGATCGATCCGCCACCGCCCGCGAGCATCGCGACGATCTGATATTTGGTGCACAGAAACACGCCGCGCAGATTGACGCCGTGGCAGCGATCCCAGTCCTCGATCGTCACGTCGTGCGCCAGCTTGCCGACCTGCGGCACACCCGCGGCGTTGACCGCGCCCTGCAGCCCGCCGAAGCGCGAGACTGCCGCATCCACCAGCGCCCGCACGTCCGCCTCGTGCGCCACATTGGCCGCAACCGCCTGGGCCTCGCCCCCCGCCGCGCTGATTTCAGCGGCGACGGCGTCGCCGGCCTCGCCGGAAATGTCGCCGATCGTGACCTTGCAGCCATCCGCCGCAAGCTGCATCGCCACCGCACGGCCGATGCCGCTGCCGCCGCCGGTCACGATGACCGACTTTCCTTTCAGTCCACGCATGGAATCTCTCCTCTGGCCGCTTGTTGGGCACGCGCTGACCTGACCATAATGTCAGGACAATCGCAAGCGCTCGGCATTGCCGCATGGAGCGATCGGCAGGTTCTTATCGTTGGTCGGCAGGCCGGAAGGGGAGAGGGGTCACGAGCGAAAATCATCATCACGTGCGCGATCACGGCGTCCATTCATACCACTTCGATGTCGCCATTTCGAATTACGGTGCCAGTCCACGAAATGCACTAATTCTGCGCGGAGAGCACGGGGCCGGTGAGCTTTTCGATCTCGGCCATCCAGTCGGCGCTCCCGATCGGACGGCCCGATGTTTCCGACTGCCGCAGCGCACGCCATGCAGCAGCGTCCTCGGCTGGCTCACCCAGGAATGCCGCAAAGTCGCCATAGCGTTTCCAGCGCGGGGGCGACGGTGACGAGAGCATCGTCGATGCCCGCGAAATGCGCGCCGACGCTTGACCAGCGCCAGTCCTCGGCGCGATCGATCAGGCGGGCGCGAACCGGATTGAGCGATACGTAGCGCATCGCATGCGCGAGATGCGGTTCGTCCATCACGACTGCGCCGAACCGCCCCTGCCAGAGATGCCCGGTCCAGCGATGTCGCGCGTTGATGAAGCCTGTATAGCGGCGATGCACATAGGCGAAGGTCCGCCGCAGCCCGTCCTTGTCGGATGGCACGACGATGACATGCACATGATTGGGCATCAGGCAATAGCACCAGATTTCGGCCTCGGCCTTGACGGCCGCCTCGGCGAGCAGATCGCGGTACAGCGCATAATCGCCGTCCTCGAAGAATGTCTGCGCGCGCCGGTTCCCGCGCTGGGTCACATGATAGGGCAGGCCGCCCGGCGCGTGGATGATCGCCGCAACCCGTCGCGTGACGCCCGCCTTGCCGGACATTCGGCCGATCCCGACGCGCACGACGCCAGCTTTCAGACCATCCTGTTATGCAGGCAATGTGACCTGTTCTGCAGGGAATCTGACCTGTTCTGCAGGGAATTTGACCTGTTACGACATCGAAAACGACCTGTTATGCAAGGCAATTTCGCAGTTCGACACGATGGCGGGATCCGTTGACTTCCCGGCTATCGCTCTGTAAACACTGAATTTATGCTCGGCCACGCCACGCGAAGACGCCGTCTTTCCCTCAGTTGAAGGGGCAAAATCGCGAAAAGCGACCTGTTATCGGTCGCGCGCAACAGCAGATTTGCCCAACACAGGGGCGCCACGGGCTCGCCGCGATCCGATCAACGTGCCCGGCCGCGTCTGGCCCCACGCCGGGGCCATCGTCGCGCCGCCGGCAGCCCAGGCAGGGGTATGGCGAGATCGGAACCGCGTCTCCGGCTCGCATCGCGGACCCGCCCCTCGCCCGAAGGCGAGGGTTATCGTCATCGATACACAGAGACTGTGTGGTGCGGTCGAGAAGACTCGAACTTCCACGGGCTTTCGCCCACAACGACCTCAACGTTGCGCGTCTACCAGTTCCGCCACGACCGCACGAGGATGAACTGCTACCGGTCGCCCGGTGGCTGGCAGGCGCGAGCCTCTAGCAAAGGGTCTCGGGGGTTGCAACAGCCGCGATGCAGCCTTTTTTCGGGCGGACCCGGATGCCGGCGATTTGCCCCCGCGCCGGCGACCGGCTATCCGGCCGGCCATGCCCTCCGAACCGTCAGCCATCGGCGCCGAAGCGCGGCGCATCCTGTGGCTGGCCTGGCCGGTGGTGCTGACCAGCCTCAACTGGACGATCCTCCACGTCACCGACGTGATCGTCGTCGGCGCGGTCGGCACGCATCAGGTGGCGGCGCTCGGCGCCAGCCGGACCTTGACCTATATCTCGATCGTCGCCGGGCTCGCCTGGATGTCGGGCGTGCTGGTGTTCGCATCGCGCGCCGACGGCGCCGGCGACAGGCCCGCGACCGGCGCGGCGCTGCACGGCGGCGTCGCGATGGGCGTGGTGCTGGGCGGCACGGCGATGCTGATCCTGCTGCTCGGCGCCGAGCCCTTGCTGCGGCTGATCGGCGTGTCGGCGGCGCTGGCGCCCGACGGCGCGCGCGTCGTGCGGGTGATGGCCCTGGCCTATCCCGCGCAGTTCGCGATGATCGCGGCGAGCTATTTCCTCGAGGGCGTCAGCGCGCCGCGGCGGGTGATGACCGTCAATCTGGGCATGCTGCCGGTCAATGCCATTCTCGCCTGGGCGTGGTCGGGCGGCCATCTCGGCTTGCCCGCGCTCGGCGCGGTCGGCGCCGCGGCCGCCACCAGCCTGGTGTCCGTCGCCGGCTGCGGCTTCATGCTGCTCGCCTGCTGGACCCTGCCCGATGCCGCCGCGCGCGGCGTGCGCGATCTGTCTCGCGCCGCGCTCGCCCGCGCGCTGACCGGCATGCCGCGGCTGATCGGCTTCGGCACGGTGCCGGCGATCGCCTCGGGGCTCGAGCTCGCGGGCTTCTCCTATCTGATCGCGCTCTCGACCCAGCTCGGCGAGGTCGCCACCCATGCGTTCCAGATCGTCTTCTCGCTGCACAACGTCACCTTCGGGCTCGCGCTCGGGCTCGGTTCGGCGGCGGGCGTGCGGGTCGGCAATGCGGTCGGGGAGGGCGTGCCCGAACAGGCGCGGTCGCGGGCGTCGATCGCGGCCGGCATGGCGGTGGCCGCCACCGGCCTCGCCGCGCTGCTGCTCGCGCTCGCCGCGCGCCCGCTCGCCGGGCTCTTTCCGGGGATCGAAGCAGTGCACGCGATGGCCGCCGGGCTGTTCATGATCTGGGCGCCGTTCATCCTGTTCGACGGCGTGCAGGTGGTGTTCGTCTATGCGCTGCGCTCGCTGGGCGACCAGGTCGCGGCCGGGGTCAACGGCATCGTCGCCTTCTTCGTCGTCACCGGCGGGCTTGGCTGGTGGCTGGTCGGCCATGGTGCCGGGCCGGCGGCGCTGGCCTGGGCGTCGGGGGCGGGCATGCTGGTCGCGGCGCTGCTGCAGGGCGGCCGCTTCTGGGTCGTCAGCCGGGCACCGATCCCGAGAAGCTGAGGTTGAGTTCGCGCGAGCCCTTGGGGACGTCGACCTCGGCGCTGTTGAACTCCACCGTGCCGCGCGGCGGCAGGCTGCGCACCGGCGGCGTGATCGTCCAGCCATAGACCACCCGGCCGCTCGAATCGCGCAGTTCGGCCATGATGTCGGGCACGCGCTGGACCTTGTCGGTGGGGTTGATCACGCGGCCGGTGATCGCGAACAATTCATTGCCGCTCTCCAACTCGCGGCGCTCGGGCCGGCGCGGCACTTCCAGCAGCAGCGGGACTTCGGGCGCGGCGACCGGCAGGCCGAGGCGGCTGGCGAGGTCGGCCGCGAAGGTCGGCGTGCCGAACCAGGCGAGCGCGCCGACGCCGCCCAGCATCGCCACGCCGGCGATGGCGGCGGCGATCGTCCAGCGCCTGGCCGGATTGCGCCGCGGCCGGAACGGCGGGCGATGCGCGAAGGGATCGATGCCGTCATCCTCGTCGCGCCCAACCTGCTCGCGCGCTCCCGGCGGTGTCGAAGGTGGCGGCGCGGCGGTCGCCGTCGCAAGGGTCGCATTGGCCGGCGCAGCGGCCGCGGCCGCCGGCGGGGCAGGGGCGACCGGAGGGGCCGGCGGGGCCGCCAGCGGCGGGATCGCGCCGGCCGCCGCATCGGCCGGCGCCGGCGACTGGAACCAGCTATGCTTGCACGCCGCGCACCGCACCGAGCGCCCGTTGGTGCCGATGGCGCTGTCCGGCACCACATAGCGGGTCCGACATTCGGGGCACTGCAAGATCATCGGGCGCGGACAGACTTCATCGTTTGGCGGGCGGCGCATCCGCCTCTGATGCCCTTCTAAACACCGATGCACGGGTGCTGGCAAGCGCGGAAGGATACGGGGTCCGCCGACGCGTCGCGCGCGCGGCGCTTTACGGCGCACCCGCGTCCGTGCGATGGCGCGGGCTGGGGATCGGTGGGACCGGACGGACGTTTTGGGCAGCATCGTACAATTCGAGAATGTCGGCCTGCGCTACGGAACCGAATCCGAAGTGCTTTCGGACGTCAGCTTCAGCCTCGCGCCGGGCACCTTCTATTTCCTCACCGGCCCGTCGGGCGCCGGCAAGACCTCGCTGCTGCAACTGCTTTATCTCGCGCGCCGGCCCAGCCGCGGGCTGATCCGGCTGTTTGGCGAGGATGCGGTGACCCTGCCGCGCGGCCGGCTGCCGGGGTTCCGGCGCCGGATCGGCGTGGTGTTCCAGGATTTCCGGCTGGTGCCGCATCTGTCCGCCTATGACAATATCGCGCTGCCCTTGCGCGTCGCCGGCATGGAGGAGCGCGACATCGTCGGCCCGGTCGAGGAGATGCTGGGCTGGGTCGGGCTGGGCGGCCGCGCCAGCGCCCGCCCGGCGACCTTGTCGGGCGGCGAGCAGCAGCGCGTCGCGATCGCCCGCGCGGTGATCGGCCGGCCCGAGATCCTGATCGCCGACGAGCCGACCGGCAACGTCGACGCCGACATGGCCGCGCGGCTGCTGCATCTGTTCGACGGGCTCAACAAGCTCGGCACCACCCTGCTGGTCGCCACCCACGACGTCCATCTGCTCTCCGCGGTGCCCAATCCGCAGATCATGCGGCTCGATCGCGGCCGCCTGTCCGATCCCACCGGCGCGCTGCGTCATCCGCCGCGCGAACATCCGCGGCCGGGCGGGGGGCGCTGATGGCGTTCGCGTTGCGATCGACGCCCGCCGACCGCCGATTGCTGCCCGAGGGACGCTTCGCGGGGCCGATGCCGTGGGTGATCGCGATCATGATGTTCCTGACCGCGCTGGCGACCGCGACCGCGATGGGGCTGTCGGCCGCCGCCGCCAATCTGCGCGCCGAACTCTCCGGCCGGGTGACGGTGCAGATCGTCGACGCCAATCCGGACAAACGCGCGCGCCAGACCGCGGCGGCGATGGCCGAACTCGGCAAACTTGCCGGCGTCCGCGCGATCCGCAAGGTCAGCGACGCGGAGATCGCCAGGCTGCTCGAACCCTGGCTGGGGCAGGACGGCGTCGGCAGCGACCTGCCGGTGCCGGCCTTGATCGACGTCGATCTGGACCGCGCCGCCGAAGGCGACATCGCCGACATCGTCACCGCGCTGAAACCGGTCGCGCCCTCGGCGCGGATCGACCGCCATGTCGAATGGCTGGCGCCGCTGTCCGGGCTGCTGGCCTCGCTGACGTGGCTGGCGATCGGCATCGTCATGCTGATGACGGTGGCGACGGCGGCGGCGGTGGTGCTGGCGGCGCGCGGCGCGCTCAACACCCATCGCACGACGATCGAGATCCTCCATCTGCTCGGCGCCACCGACATCCAGATCACCCGCCTGTTCCAGCGCCGGATCGCGCTCGATTCCTTGTTCGGCGGACTGGTCGGCTTCGCCGGCGCGGTCGCGGCCTTGCTGCTGGTCGGGTCGCGGATCGGCGCGGTTGGCTCCGAATTGCTCGCTTCGGCGCAATTGCCATGGACGGGATGGCTGATCCTCGCCAGTCTGCCGCTCCTGGGCGGGGTGCTGGCGATGGTCGCGGCGCGGCTGACCATCATGCGGGCGCTGAGGAAAATCCTGTGATCACGCGGATCATATCGCTGATCGTCATCCTCTGGGCGCTGGGCTTCGCGCTGTTTGTCGTCCTGCTGCCCGGACCGCTGCCGCCGGCGTCGAGCGATGCGATCGTCGTGCTGACCGGCGGCACCGGCCGCATCGAGCGCGGGCTGGCGCTGATCCAGCAGAAGGCGGCGAAGCGGATGCTGATCTCGGGCGTCGACAAGACGGTCAAGCCGCACGAGCTCGCCTTGCGCACGCACGCGCCGCTGGCCTTGTTCGATTGCTGCGTCGATCTCGGCCACGAAGCGGTCGATACGCGCTCGAACGGCGCGGAGACCGCGCGCTGGATCGCGGCGCGCCGCTATCGCACGATCCGGCTGGTGACGACCGACTGGCACATGCCGCGCGCCGCCTTCGAACTCCGCCACGCACTGCCCGACGACGTCTCGGTGGTCGGCGATGCGGTCAAGAGCGATCCCGGCTTCGCGATGCTGATGGTCGAATATAACAAGTTCCTGCTGCGCCGCGCCGCCGTGCTGGTCGGGCTTTGAGCATCATGGCGGTGCTGCGATCGATCCTGTTCACGATCATCTTCTATGGCTTCAGCCTGCCCTATGTCGTGATCGCGCTGCTGGTCGGGATCATCGATCGCCGCGCCCTGATCCACGTCGCTTTGCTGTGGGGCCATTTCTTCGTCTGGTGCGCACGCTGGCTGCTGAACATCCGCATCAAGGTGGAAGGCCAGCTGCCCGAGGGGCCGGTGCTGGTCGCGCTCAAGCATGAGGCGATGTTCGAGACGTTGTGCGCGATCCCGCTGTTCGGCAAGCCGGCGGTGGTGATGAAGGCCGAACTCGGCCGCATTCCGCTGTGGGGCTGGACCGCGCAGCGTTACGGCATCATCCCGGTCGACCGCACCGCCGGCGCCGCGGCGATGCGCGCGATGCTGGCGGCGGCGAAAGCCGCGGTCGCGGCGGGCCGGCCGATCCTGATCTTCCCCGAAGGCACCCGCGTGCCCCCCGGCGAAACCCCGCCGCTGCGCGCGGGCTTCGCGGGCCTCTACAAGATGCTGAAGCAGCCGGTGGTGCCGATCGCGCTCGACAGCGGCCATGTCTGGCCCAAAAGCTTCGTCAAGCGCGCCGGCACCGTCACCTTCCGCGTCGGCCCGACCATCCCGCCCGGCCTGCCGCGCGACGAGGCCGAAGCGCTGGTCCACACCGCGATCAACGCGCTGAACGCGGAACCTGCCTCGTCCTAGCCCTCTCCTGCGAAAGCGCTAAGCGATGCACACATCTCCATTTTCGATGGAATGTCAGCCGCTGAAGCCCCTCCCCTTCAGGGGAGGGGTTGGGGTGGGGGAATCGGGAGAGCCACTCGATGTCGATCCGAACGCACGAAAAATTGGCTGAAAAGCTCGCTTCGCTCGCCCCCACCCCAACCCCTCCCCTGAAGGGGAGGGGCTAAATCCGGC
>Ga0207641_10004969_pt1 | contig 11406 bp, 7 predicted proteins | sample KBSSwiS62_FD_184306 | JGI IMG/M metagenome (GOLD analysis project Ga0207641, IMG submission 184306) | Switchgrass rhizosphere microbial communities from Kellogg Biological Station, Michigan, USA - KBS Switchgrass S6-2 (SPAdes) (version 2) | ecosystem: Host-associated > Plants > Roots >... | reverse complement strand
GTCAGGTTGTCGATTGCCCGGTCGTAGTCGCCGCGATAGCCGTAGTAGTAGCCGATCTGGTTGTACGCCTCGGCGTTGTTCGGGTCGACGGCCAGCAGCTCCTCGAAGATCTTGATCGCCTGCTCGGGGTTGCCCCTGGAGAGCTGTTCGCCCGCGAGGATCATCGCGCTGCGCACGTCGTCCGGATACTTCGCGTGCAGCTCGCGCGCCCGGGCCAGGACCTCTTCGCGTTTCTTCTCCACGTCGGCCAGGGTGATGTCCACCGCCAGGCGCTCCCGCTCGGTCAGGCGGGACTTCTCGCGCGCGGCCCGCTTGACGAGGGCGACCGCCTGCTCGTGGTCGCTCGACCGCCGCGCCAGGCCCAGCATCGCCATCGCGAAGCTCGGGTCGAGTTCCAGCGCCTTGGCAAAGCCCACGCGGGATTCCTTGTAATAGAAGCGGCTCTCGTTGAGGATCGCCTCCTTGTAGGCGTCGTACGCCGCCTCGGAGGTCGTCGTCACGTCCCGGCGGCTGGAAAGAAACAGCGCCGCCGCCCCCCCGACTCCGGCCAGGAGGAGAATCCCGAGTACCCAGAGGATCCGGCGCTTTTTCATCCCTAACCCCTTCATACGGATGGCGGATCGGGGAGTTTCGCCCCGAAATCCCCCAAGAAAACCCCTATTCCACCCTCAGAAACAGGAAAGTCATGTCGTCGTATTGCTCCGCCCCCCCCACGTGGTCCCGGATGTCGGCCAGGACGCCCCTTGCGACCTCCTCCAGGGGCCCCTCCCGGCGGGCCTGGACCGACGCCATGAGCTTTTCCTCGCCGTAGGGGTCCATCTCCGAGTCCATGGCCTCCGTGAACCCGTCGGTGTAGAAAAAAAGAAGGTCTCCGCGGCGCAGGTAGAGCTCCCGCGTGTCGTAGGCCACGTCCCGGAAGGCCCCGAGGGGCAGCCGGTGCTCGGGCGGGTCGAAAAGCCTGGGGCCGCCGTCCCCGGGGCGCAGAAGGATCGGCAGGGGCTGGCCCCCGATGGCGTAGCGCAGGGTCATGGACTCCGGGTCGAGCAGGAAGAAGCCGAGCGAGACGAACATCCGGCGCTTGATCGAGTAGATGCGGCGGTTGGACTCGCGGAAGAGCGCGCCCGGGTCGCTCGTCGTCATGGCGCGGGAGTAGACGATCTCCTTGGCCGCGACCATGAGCAGCGAGGCCGGCACCGACTTGCCCGACACGTCGCCGATGACCACGCCGAGCCGCCCGTCGTCGAACGGGATGAAGTCGTAGAAGTCGCCGCCCACCACGCGCGCCGGAATGCTGCCGCCGAAAAACGAGAAGCCCGGGATCTCGGGCAGGTTGCGCGGCAGGAGGCTCGTCTGGATGTCGCGCGCGATCTCGATGTCGCGCTTCAACTCCGCCTGGCGCGTCATCTCGTCATGCAGCAGCGCCGTCTCGATCGCGAGGGCCGCCTGGTTGGCCAGCGTCGCGAGCAGCGACTGGTCGTCGCGGTCGAAGCGCTCGCCCGACTGCTTCTCCTTGAGCGCGAGGATTCCCATGAGGCGCTCCCGATAGACGAGCGGCACGAGCAGGCGGAAGCCCTCCTCGAGCAGGCGCTTGCGGAACTCCTCGCTCTCGTCGTCGGCGAAGTGCAGCGAGATCTCGCCGATGTCTGACGGCTTACCCTCCTGGCGCAGCACGCGGCGCAGCGCCGCCGTCGGCGAGAGGCGGTCGTCGCGGCGGCCGCGGCGCTCGAGCGACCCTTCCCGGTCCCGGAGCCAGATCGAGGCCTTCTCCAGGCGCATCGTCGCCGCGACGCTCGCCGTCAGGTAGTCGGCGATGCGCCCGAGGTCGAGCTCTCCGGTGATCGCCTCGCTCATCTCGAGCAGCGCGGCCTGGTAGTCGAACTTCTCGCGGAAGAAGAGCTTGTCGAGCGGGGCCTGGAGCTTGCGCCGCAGGACCTCGAAGAGCGAGATGCCGACGAGGAAGAAGCCGAAGTTGAAGAGGGGCGAGGCCGAGAGCTTCGAGCTCGCGAAGACGAGGTTGGCCAGGGCGACCATGAGCGCGTACAGGCCGAGCAGGACGGCCGTCGTCGCCGCGTAGAGGAACGTGCGCCGCACGATCACGCGCACGTTCAGCATCTGGAAGCGCACGATCGCGTACGCGAACGTGAGCGGGATCAGGATCATGGGGATGATCCCGTAGAAGGCGTACTCGTCGATGCCGAAGGCCGACGGCAGGACGATGAAGAAAAGGACGAACGGCACCGTCCCGAAGATCGTGCCCACGAACACGTGGAAGGCCTGGCGCCTCTCGCGGGACTCCTCCAGCGTGAATGCCGAGTGCGCGAGCGCGACGAGGCCGAGCACCAGGTAGTCGCCGAGCAGGACCCAGGAGGAGAGCGGCGCCCCCGAGAGCACGGTGACCTTCTCGCCCTGCACCTGGCGAAACACGTCGTAGAGGAAGACGAACGGCGGGATCGCGTAGAGCAGATAGAGCAGGCCCGGACTGGCCGACAGGAACTCCTGGAGCCACACTTTCCACCGGGCCGGCGGGTCTCCGGTCCACTCGTCCGGCTTCGCGAAATGGAGGCGCTTGGCCCGCGGGAAGACCAGAAAGAAGTGCAGGAAGACGGCCGGCAGCAGGAAGAGGCTCACCGTTCCCGTGTTCTGGACGAACACGTCGATCCACCAGTAGGACGCGGGCCGCAGGCGGCAGACGAAGAAGACCAGGAAGAGGACGCAGAGCAGGAAGAAGATCCGCGCCGAGCGCTCCTGCGGGACCCGGACGAAGACGAAGAGACCGATGAGGAAGAACAGGAACCCGATGACGACGGCGTAGAGATAGGTCCGACCCCCGAGGCGCTCGGAGGACAGCTGCACCTGCACCTCCCGCAGCTCGCCCGCGGCCTCCGCCCGAGGCTGGGAGGGACAGGGGCCGTTGCGCACGAGGTACGTGACCTTTTCGCCGATCTTGTGGCGGCGCAGCTGCGCGGAGGCATCGCGGCTCGACTTGACGATCCGCTTGCCGATGCCCTGGATGCACTCTCCCGGCTTGATCCCGGCCTTCTCGGCGGGGCTGCCGGGCACGGTCGCCCGGACCTCGATCCCCTCGCGCCCGTAAGGAACGGGCACGATGCCGTCGTACGGACGAGCCGAGAACATGTCGGCGATCGAGGCGATCGCGATGGCGAGGCCGACGAACCCGATGGCCAGGAACCAGCCCGGCCGCGAGGCGGTCGCCGGGCGCGCCTTGTGCTCGACTTCTCTCATTCTCCCCACGCGAAAAAAGGAATCCCGAGGCCGACCATGTTAATGGCATTCGACGGCGACCCAGGGTCGGGAAACGGGAAACGGTAGACGGAAAACGAAACAGCGGGAGACCCCTCCCCTCTTCCGGCTTCCGTCTTCCGTCTTCCGTCTTCCGGTCTCCGCGCTATGCTCGGCGCGTGCCCTTCATCACGTTCGAAGGCGTCGAGGGCTCGGGCAAATCGACGCAGCTCAGGCTCGCCGCCCAGCGTCTCGGCGAGGCCGGCCGGCCTGTCCGATCGACCCGGGAGCCCGGCGGAACGCCGATCGCCGAGCGGATCCGCGAAATCCTCATGGACGCCCGCCACGCGGAGCTCGACACGATGACGGAATGGCTCCTGATCGAGGCCGCCCGGCGCCAGCACCTGACCGAAGTCGTGCGACCCGCGCTGACCGAGGGCGTCTTCCTCCTGTGCGACCGCTTCGCCGATTCGACCGAGGCCTACCAGGTCGCAGGCCGGGGCCTCGACGAGGGGCTGGTGCGGGGACTCGACCTCCGCGTCCGCGACGGCCTCTCGCCCGACCTCACGCTCGTGTACGACCTCGACCCGCGCGAGGGTCTCGCGCGCACCCGGCGCCGCGACGCCGTGGAGGGGCGGTTCGAGTCCGCCGCCCTCGCCTTTCACGAGCGCGTGCGCGCGGCCTTCCTCGCGATCGCCCGGCGCGAGCCCGAGCGCATCGCCGTCGTGGCCGTGCACGGCGACGCGTCGGCGGTTTTCGCCGACACCTGGAGGATTCTCTCCGCGCGGTTCGGGCTCGCATGACGATCGCGACCGAAGAAGTCCTCGAGCGCCTGGCCGGATCCCCGGAGCAGTTCCCGGGCGCGCTCCTGCTCTCGGGGCACTCGGAGGCCGAGCTCGAGCGCGAGTCGCGGCGCCTCGCCGCGCGTCTGCTCTGCCCCGGCGACGATCCCGACGCGGCCTGCGGCAGCTGCCGCCGCGTGGACGCGGGGCTGCATCCGGACTTTCTTTCGGTCGAGCCCGAGGGCGTGCAGATCCGCGTCGATCGCGTCCGCGAGGCGCTCGCGTTTTCGGCCGGCCGGCCCTACGAGAGCGCGCGCCGCGTGGCCCGGATTCTGCGCGCGGACCTGCTCGGCATCGAGGCCGAAAACGCCCTCCTGAAGTCCCTGGAGGAGCCCGGCGAACGTTTCCGATGGATCCTGACCACGGCGCGGCCCGAGCTTCTGCTCTCGACCATCCGATCGCGCTGCACGCCGGCCGCGCTTCCGGCTCCCTCGCTGGCCGCCCGGCAGCGCGCCTGGGTCGCACGCGGATTTTCCCCGGACGACGCCCGCGATCTGGTCCTCTTCGCCGCCGACGACGAGGCGGACCCGGCAAGCCGGCTGGAGCAGGCGCGCGAGCTGCGGCAGACCCTCGTGACGGCGCTCGAAGAGGGGCTGGTCGCCGGCCGCCTGCCGGCCCTCGTCCTCGCCGCGGAGCACCTCGCGACGCTCGAGCGCTCGGACGCCCGCATGCTTTCCGAACTGCTCGCCGACGCCGCGCTCACGGCAGGCGCTCCGCCCGCCGAGGCGATCCGCCACCAGGCCGTCGGGGGCCGGCTCGCCGCCCTGGCCCGCGCCGTTGCCCAGCCGGCCCTGCGTGAAGCGGCCCTGCTCGCCGCCGATCCGCCGCCCGACAACCGGCGCGGAAACCGGCGCATGCACTACGAGCGGGTCCTGCTGGAGCTCTTCGGGGCGGCCCGCAGGCCGTGAGGAAGGGAAACCTCGAAGGAACCGTGGGGAGCTTCCGGGCCGACGGGCTACGGAAGGATCGGGAAGAGTGCGGACCTGGGAGCTATATGGACTGACGGAAGGTGTGGCAAACTAGGATGACAGACGCCATCGGTCCCTCGCGCCCCCCCAATCGATTCCTTCGAGTGCGTTCAGTATATGGCTAAATCCCCGCGTCAACCACAAATCCAGCGGAGATTGGCCTGCAGCCCTAGTTGGACTGCAGGCTGATCTCGACCGTTTCGCTCTTTCCCGGTCCCACCACCACGGTCTCCTCGCGGGTCACCATGCCCGGCCGGGACACCGTGAGCGAGTGCTGGCCGGGAGCCACCTGGAAACCGCGGGTCAGCGTGGACAGCTCCTCGCCCGTGCCGATGAAGTGATCGTTCAGATAGACCGCGGCGTCGCCCGGCGTGACGTGGAAGAGGATGCGGGCGCGCTGCTTGGACCCCATCGGCGCCTGCGGCGCGGGATCCATCGCGGCCTCGCTGCCGGAACCGGCTTCGCCGAGATCGACCTGGCCGGACTGGCCGGGCTGGCCGGGCTGGCCGTAGCCATCGCCGCGCCAGGGCTGCGCCTGGCTCGGCGGAGCGGATTCCGCGTTGACGGGATGGACGGGGGCGTTGCTTTCCTTGCTCCAGTAGCGCTGCACGCCGCCTTCGGGCTCGGGATTGTCGTAGGAGCCGTACTGCCCCGCGTTCGGGATCTTGTTGAGCTTCTCGCTGATCTTCATCTGGGCGCCCGCGCGGGCGCTCACGTTGATGGACTTGGTCTCGAACCCGTCGAGACGGAATTCGAGCTGATAGTCGCCCTTCTTCAGGTACAGATAGTCGGGACCATTGAAATCCTCGACCATGCCGATGAAACGGCCGTCGAGAAAGACGCGGGTCGTTTCGGGCGAAACGTCGGTCGCGACGATCGCCCACTCGCCGGTCAGGACGGTCACCGTTCCGCCGGGGACGCCATAGCCATAGCCGCCGTAGCCATAACCGGGATAGCCCCAGCCCGCGTAGCCGTAGCCCCATCCGGGATAGCCCCAGCCCCAGCCGAGACCCCACCCCCAGCCGCCGCCCCAACCCCAGCCCCAGTACGGGTAGTAGCCGCGCCCGTAATAGCCGCGGCCGCCGTAGTAGCCGCCGCCGTGGTAGCCGCCGCCATGCCAGCCGCCGCCGTGTTGACCATTGACCTGGCCGCCGTGCGAGCCGCCGCCGTGGTAGCCGCCGCCGCCTCCGTGGCTTCCGCCGCCGCCGTGCCCTCCGCCAGAATGCTGGGCGAACAGCGAAGGCGCGGCAAAGACCACGAGGGCCGCCGCGATCAGAAACGCCCGCAAGCCTGCGCGGAGATTTTTCGAACTGGTCATCGAGTCCTGCCTCCGGCATTCTAATAGAGCAAGAAGGAGGCCATCGGGTTTACATTGGGACGGGTCCGAAACGCTTCTGCCGCAAGGGTTTCCACCCGTCTCGCGCGGGTGACACCGCGCACGTCTGACCTCGCCTCAGGTCAGTGCGTCATCCGGAAGAGATCCGTCCGGACGCCGCGAGGCCCCTTCTCAGACCCCGCAGGTAGTCGTCGCGCAGCACCCGGTCTACGGCGCGGCGCCCGCCGGGCAGCTCGCGACGCTCGGCGAGGGCGGCCCAGAACGGCAGGAGGCGGTCGAACGGCCCGGCGCGCTCGGGCAGCGTGCGCGCGAGCGGCACCGCGAGAAAGTCGCCGAGCTCCGGGTGCTTCTCGTAGAAGATCGCGGCGGCCTCGCCCGCCTTCTCCTGGCGCCGCCGGAACGAGGAGAACGTGATGTCGTGGTGGTGCCGCGCCACCGCGGCCGGACGGTAGAGCATCCGCATGCCGCCCTTCATCAGACGGTACGCGACCTCGATGTCTTCCCACGCCGCGTGCGGAAAGCTCGTGTCGAAGAGGCCGGCGTCCAGGAGCAGGGCGCGCGGCAGCGACACGTTCGACGTGTAGAAAAAGTTGAACGGCACCGACTCGGCGTCCTCGATCAGCCCGTAGCCGAACTGCAGTCCGTACTCGTTGATGTGGTGGAGAAAGGGGGAAACCTTGAGGTCCCGCGGCCACGTCGTGTACCCGAGGACGGCCACCGGAAAGGGCCGCGGCTCGGCGTGCGTCTGCCCGTGCACCGCGAGCAGGCCGGGTTCGGGCACCGTGTCGTCGCCGAGAAAGAGGACGATCCGACCCTTCGCCTCGCGCACGCCCCGGTTGCGGGCCGCGGCCGGACCCGCGTTGGACTGCGAGAAGAAACGGAAGGGGTAGCCCGGCCGGTACTTCGCGAGCCGGCCCGGCGTCTCGCCACCCGAGCCGTCGTCGACGACGACGACTTCGAACTCGGGCGGGCGCTCTTGGCGATCGAGCGCGTCCAGAACGGGAAAGAGCGTTTCGGGCCGGCGGTAGGTCGGAATGACGACGGAGAAATTCAAGTGCCGCCCTCGAAGATCTCGGCGAGCGTGGTCTTGACCAGCGCGGGCGCGCTCTCGAAAAATGGCGCGAAGAACTCCGAGCTGAGGCGCTCGTCGCCCGGGTACGTCGGGACGAGGCGCATCGGGAACTTCGCGAAGATCTCGGCGTCCGTGCGCCGCCGTCCGGCCTGCACCGCCCTCCGCTTCTCGGCCAGCGCCGCGTGGTGGCGGTGGATCCAGGACAGGGCGCGCAGGTGCGCGAGCGTCAGCGGGTCGTCCACGCGGATGCGCGCGCCGGACTCCTCGGCGATCCCGAAGAGACGCCGCGCGAAGGAGGGCGGTGCGGCGGGTGCGGCGTAGGGATCCCGCTCGAGCTCCGCGGCGCCGGGATTGCGTTTGGCCAGCATCTGCCCCACGCGCGTCACGAACGTCATCACGACGGCGGGCATCAGGTCCCGGAATGCGTCGCGCCCCAGGTTCTTGTAGACCGTCGCGAAGGCGTTCTTCTCGAAGAGAAAGCCGCGCGCGAAGATCCCGAGCGCCTCGCCCGTCGCGCCGCCGCGGTGGCGCGCGACCGCGCGCGGCTCGGCGATGATGCGACGCCCGAAGATCCACTGCCGCCAGCCGAAGTCCACGTCCTCGAGGTACGCGAAATAGTCGTCGTCGAATCCCCCGGATGACAGGAACTCCTCGCGCCGCACGGCCATCAGCCCTCCGCAGGCGAAGAGCCGGTCCTCGCCCGGCTGCATCGGGGGCAGCGACGCGACCGGGCGCCCCGCGTCGGCCGCGAAGGCGTGCCCGTCGAACGTCAGGAAGCCGTCGGAAAAGTCGTTCTTCGTCCCGCTCCAGTCCGTCAGACAGCCGCCCGCCGCCACGACCTCCGGCGGCGCGCCGGCGAGCGCCTCGACCAGCCGCCGTGGCGCGTCGGGAAGGACGGCGGCGTCGTCGTTGACGAAGAGGACGACGGGAGCGCGCGCCGCTTCGACGCCGAGCCGGCAGCCCGCGGCAAAGCCCACGTTCGCGCCGGCGTCCACCACGCGCGCGGCCGGGTGCCGGCCGAGCAGGGAGCTGCGCGGCGTGCCGGAAGCGTTGTCCACCACGATGATCTCGGCGGAAAGGCCGGTCGCGGCCCCGAGCGCGGCGAGCGCCTCGAAGAGGCGCTCGGGCCCGCGGTGGTGCACGACGACGACGGAGGCGTCCGGGGACGTCACGGCGGGGAGCCTATCAACGGAACAGATTCTTGAGACGCTCCCCGATTCCGTCTCCGGCCGGCACGGGAAGACGCCCCGGATCCGCGCGGGCGTCCCGGCACCATTCGGACAGGGGCGCGGTCACGGCCTGCCAGCTGCGGGCCGCGGCGAACGCCCGCGCCGCCGCTCCGGCGGCCAGCCGTCCCGGCGCGTCGGCGAGCAGCCCCGAGACGCTCCGGGCGAGCCTGCCCGCGTCCCGCGCGCACTCGAACGCGGCGCCGGACTGCGACAGCTCGCGCGCGAGCGTGCCTCCGCCGACCGAGACGGACGGCACACCGCCCCAGGCGGCGTCGAGCAGGCGCGTGCGGTAGGCGAGCTCGGTCTCCAGCCCCTCGGAACAGATGGAGACCAGCAGGTCGGCCGCCGCGTAGAGGTCCGCCCGCGCCGGGTAAGGCAGCCACGGCGAGAAGAGGACCGAGCGTCCGTCCGGATCGATCTCGCGGGCGCGCGTCCGCGCACGCTCGAAAACGCGTTGCGGCGTCGTCTCGCGGTTCGGACTCTCGAAAAAGAGCAGCCGCGCCTGCGGGTGAGCGCCGAGAATCTCGGGCCACGCCTGGAGCAGCAACTCCGGGTCGTACCAGTCGTAGACGCCGCCGAAGAGGACGAGCGGTCCCTCCCCCGGCGCGCCGACCGCGCGGCGTCCGGCGGCCCGGTCTCCCCGGGCCGTCTCGGACGGCGTTCCGAAGGGAACGACCGCGAGCAGGCGCGTCAGCGCCGGGTCGCCGGGAAAGTTGCGCGGTCCGATGCGCCCGGCGTCGAAGAGCGCCCCGGCATAGAAGAGGCGCTGCTCGGCCGATGCGCAGAGAAAGAAGTCGGCGCGCGCCAGCGCGAGCGCCAGGCTCCGGCGGTCGTGGGCGGCAGTCTCGGATCCGAGCGCGCGCGCATAGTGGAGGTTCTCGACGGGAAAAGGGTCGTAGAGATCCGCCGCAACAGGGATCTCGGGGACCTGGTGAAACCACCAGTTCGCCGCGTGGCCCGACACGACCGCCGCGTGGGCGCCCCGCGCCGCCTCGGCGAGCGCTCCCTCCTGCACTGCGGCGACCTCGAGCGTACCGGCGACCTCGCGCGCCTGCGCGGCCTCGTTGGGCACGAGCAGCCGCACCTCGAATTCGGCGGACAGCGCGCGCGCGAGCTCGAGCGCCCGGATGCCCATCCCGGCCATGCGGGGACGGATTGGCTCGGGGGCGAGGATGGCGACGCGCTTCAAACGGGCGGTCACCGTCTCCCGCGCAGCCGATCCAGGAAGAGGTGCAGCTTCCAGGTCCTGGACTCGTAGATCTGCTGCAGGATACCGAACTGGCGCTCGACCTCGATCTGCGCTTCCTGGAGGAGGCGGTCGTACTCGGCGGAGCGCTCGTGGAGCAGCTCGTTCTCCGCGGTCAGCCGCGACGTCTCGCTCTGGCGCAGCGCCTCGCTCTTCTGGAGCGCCTCGCTCGCGCGCCGGTGGCCCTCGCGCAGGAACTTGAGCTCGCCCTGCGAGATCCCGTCGCGGTCGTACCAGTAGGCGATCTGCGCGCGCATCCGGTCGAGCACGCGCCCCAGTCCCGCGTCCGTGCGGCGCGCGGCGTAGCGCTCGAAGATCTTCCGGCGGGCGTCCTGGAACGCCCCCGCTCCCGCGGCCACGTGCGTCGGGTCGTTGGACTGCGCCTCGAACACGCGGTACTCGCAGGTCACCGCGCGCAGGTGCCGGAATGGCGTCTCGGCGGACAGGCGGATCAGGAAGTCCCAGTCCTCCGAGTAGTCGAGCCCCTCGTCGAATCCGCCGACCTTGCGGAAGAGCTCTCGGGGCAGCAGCAGCGTGTGGATCGGAATGTAGTTGGCGAGCAGCAGGTAGTCGGGGTCGTAGTCGAGCGAGTACTGGAGCGTCCGCACGCGCGGTTCCCAGCCCGACTCGCCCTGACCGTAGACGACCGTCACGGCGTCCGCGTACACGACGGGCTCGGGTCCCTGCCTCTGCGCGGCGGTCAGGCGCTCGAGATGGTCCGGAAAGCAGCGGTCGTCGTCGTCGAGAAAAGCGACGAGCTCCTGGGTCGCGAGCGCGACACCGCGGTTGGCCGCCTCCGAGCGTCCGCGCCGCTGCCGGGAATCGTCGAGCACGACGTCGAAGGCGTCGCGGAAGGCGTCGGTGACCTCCTTCGGCGAGGCGCCGCCGTCGTTGACGACGACGACCTGGCGGGGCCGCGCGGTTTGGGACCGCAGGCTCTCGAGCGCCTCCCTCAGAAGCGCCGGGCGGTTGCGCGTGCGGACGACGACGCTGACGGGGACCGGGCCGTGCGCGGCGTCGGCGATGGCCGAGGGCCCGATCGTGCGCCGCAGCTCCTCGAACGAGGTCGTCGAAGCCTCCGGGTACGTCACAACGCGAAAGGCCTCGACGGGGCCGCTGCCCGAGAGCGTCAGGCGGCGGTAGGCGTTCAGGCCCTGGATGGCGCCGACGTAGTCCCGCACCGCCTGCTGGGAGGCGAAGCACAGCAGCGCGTCTTCCTTGCGGCGGGCGACGGCGGCGATGTCCACGAGCGTATTGGGCAGCATCGGGTGCGAGAGCTCGTAGAAGGCGATCCGCAGGAAGCGGAAGCGGTCGTGGTCCGCGTCCCCGGCACGCGAGGACGCCGCGAGCTCGTACACGGCGCGGGCCAGCGCGCGGTGGTCGGGATGGATCTCGGTCGGCGACGGGCACAGAATGAGGTCGGGCTGGAACTCCTCGAGCTCGGCCGAAAGCGCCGCGGTCAGCGCCGCGTGG
>Ga0207641_10004965_pt1 | contig 11411 bp, 10 predicted proteins | sample KBSSwiS62_FD_184306 | JGI IMG/M metagenome (GOLD analysis project Ga0207641, IMG submission 184306) | Switchgrass rhizosphere microbial communities from Kellogg Biological Station, Michigan, USA - KBS Switchgrass S6-2 (SPAdes) (version 2) | ecosystem: Host-associated > Plants > Roots >... | reverse complement strand
GCCGGCTGTCCAACCGTGGCGACGATCGGCGCGGCGGGCCCAGTCGCTCCAGGGAGACGCGCGGGATCGAATCGCACCCGATAGGGACGGCCGGGGTCGAGCGGGAACGCCGGGGTGAACCGCAGCGCGCCGCCGGCGACGCTGTAGTCGCCCAGCATGCTCGGCGCGGTGTCATCGACCGCAACGCGAAACAGCGCCGACCACTCCGCCGAGGTCAGCGACGCCCTGGCAACGGAATCGAGCGCTGCCTGCGGCAGTCCCGTGACTTCGACATGGGCGCGGCCGTTCTGCGCGCTGGTCAGCTTGATCGCCGGACTGGACGGGGGATTGACGGAACGGCCGCACGCCACGGCGGTGACGATCGAAGCGGTCACCGCCGCGAGGCGCAGCAATCGAGGGCGCACTAGCAGCTACGGCAGCGGCACGGTCTGGAGATTGAGGCCGCCGGAAGCGCTGCGCGAGATGATGATCGCCGTCGTGTCGTCCAGCTTGTCGAGCTGCTCGACGCCGATCATGCTGGCGACTTTCTCGAACGGCACGCCCGCCGTCTCGGATTCGACCGGCGCCGTGATCGGCTTGGCGGACGCGAACGGCGCCGTCGGAATCTTCATCACGCCCCGGCTATTGTTCGCGGTGAGCAGGAATTCCTGTCCGCCCTTCTTGTACACGATCATGTCGAGCACGCGGTTGCCCGCGCCGAACTCAGCGATCGTCGTGCCGCGCACCTTCTCGCCGGCCTTGAGATCGGCGATCGGGAACTTGACCAGCGGCGTGCACGTGTAACCGGCGATCAGATGCTGCTGGTTGTTGATGGTGTACGGCACGAACGCGTTGACCGGCGACCGCGTCTCGACCGCCTTGTGATTGCCGTGATAAATCTCGACGCTCACGCCGCGGTCGACCGTGGCGAACGGATACGGGATCGCGCGGAGCTTGGACGCGAATTCCTCATTCGACAACCCGGCGACCCACAGGCGGCCGTCGGCGAACGCCATGTCGGTGACGACCTGGGTGCGCGGGTTCTGACGGGCCGCCGCATTCGCCACCGGCGCATTCGGCAGTTCGACCTTCTGGAACTTGACGGTCTGCAGCGAGACGTTCGCGATCTGACCGGCCCCGTCAATCCGGAACAGCGCAGGCGCGGCGCCCGCCCCCTGTCCGCGCATCACGGAGACGTAGGCGTTTCGCGTCCGCGGATGCACCGCGAGATCGGTGACGCTCACCTCGCGCGGACCCGTGCCCAGCAGCGCCGCCAGTTTCTCGTCCAGCGCGTCGAGCGCCTTCGCGCCGGCGACGCCGCCGTTGACTTGAGCGCCAAGGTCGAGGGCGAAGATCGCCGCGCCCTGGTTGTCCGCGGCGAACAGCGTGCCGTCCGGTCCGAAGGTCAGCGGTCCAATGGACACCAGCGCCGGCCCCTGACCGGTTTCCACAACCGGCACCGCCGAAGACGGTGACAGCGAGGGGAGGATAACAAAGGCGAGGAGCAGCCCGAGTTTCGCGCGGAGGATTCGCATGTGAAACGCTCTCCTTTCGAGAACGGACAACGTTACGCCCCTCAGCTGGCAACGTCAACCAGCTACGTCAACCATTGGGCGCCCGGGCATGCATCTGGCAGTTCGTACAGGGCAGGAGGCTCGACATGTACGGACGGCTCATGTTTTGCGCAACAGCCCTGCTGTTCGCTTCAGCTCTGCCATCGGAGGCTCAGGCGCGTGCGGGGGCGCGCACGGCGCCACCGATTCGCTTTCAGGAAATGGACCGCAACAACGACCGCGTCGTGACCCGCGCCGAGTGGCAGGGCAGTGACGAATCGTTCCGGCAAAACGATTGGAACGGCGACGGCATCCTCTCCGGCGACGAAGTCCGCCTCGATGCCAGCGAGCGGGCGCGCGGCCGAGACGATTTCTCGTACGCCACGCCGGAGTATAGCTTCAACGACTGGACCACACGCCAGTTCGCTGAGCTCGATCGCAACCGCGACGGGAGGATCGCGCGCAAGGAGTGGCGCCTCGATCGCGAGCTGTTCCGTCGCGTCGATCGCAATGGCGACAATTTCGTGTCTCGCGCGGAATTCAATCGAATGCCGCAGCAGCTGTTCTCCAGCGCGGACGTCAATCGTGACGGGTTCATCGAGGCGAACGAATGGACCGGCGCGCGTGCGACGTTCGACCGCCGCGACCTGAACCACGATGGCCGCCTCACTCGCAGTGAATTCGCAGGTTCGGCAGTAGTGGGGATACCCGGAAACACACCCGTTGGGACGTCCGGTTCACATAGCCCAGCGTACAGCGCCGGCTACGGGCGTGGCGTCGTCGAGGCGCGCGCGCAGGCGCGCGAGGATCGCGTTCGCAATCAGCGCTACGATCCTGAGGGGCAGCGCGAACTCGAGACGGCCGATTCGGGATACGACCCGCGGTTTGGACCGAAAGCTGAATATCAGGCCGGCTACCGCGACGGGTGGCGCCGGGGCTACCCCGAGGGCTGGCGCCAGCAGTAGACCAGAGAAGATCCGATAGGAGGGCAGGAGATCAGGAGATCACCACCCTCCGCCTCCACCGCCGCCGGAGGACCCGCCACCGCCGCCACCACTGGACCCGGACGAATAATCGGACGATGAGTCCGAGGACGTGGCTCGTGGCGCTGATATCGGCGCCGCGATGCCAGCTGCCGCAACCGACCACGCCGCGCCGCCGCCTGCACCGCCGGATCGTCCGCCTCCGAACCCGGTCCACTCGGGTGTGGCAGGCGCAGAGGAGTCGCTCGACGGACGTTCCGACTCTGATCGAAGAATTCGTCACCCACAGCGACAGCGCGACGCTCGCCACCACCAGCAGCAGTGACAGATCGATGTCGCTCCGTCCGACGGAGCGCCACAGGAACGTCGCGGTCGCTACCGCGAACGTCATGGTCGGCAGGAACGAGAGAAACGCCGCCCCGCGGCCCCAGTCCATTCGCGTCCGAAAGACAACGCCGGCGATTCGCGCGATGCCGGCGACGGCCAGCGCCCCGATGGCGAGGAACAACGGGATGGCTCCATCGGTGCCTCCGAGATACCACGCACCTGCGAGCATGGCGGCGCACGCGAGGAACCACAGAATGCTCGTCAGTCCGCTCGGGCCGGGTGAGTCTCCAGACTCAAGCAGCAGTTGGACGCGTGCGTCGAGCTCGGATTTGATTGGTTCAACGGGGTTGAAGCCCCGGTCGCTGTAGTGGCTCCGCACATCTTCGGTGCGGGACTCGGTTCGGCCATCGAAGAACAGCGCGTCGACAAGCGTGCGCTCGTGGCCTTCGAGCGTGGACCGATCCACCGTCAAACGCAGGGTCATCGACGATTTGCCGGCGCCAGAACCGGCCACCTCGCTCTCGAGCTTGCCTTCCCTGACCAGCCGCGCGATCAGGGCGACGACTTCAGGGGTGCCGATGGTGTCATCCCACGCCGCGCCCACAACCTCGGCGGGATATTTCAGGATGTGCTCGGCGATCCATCGGTCATCGATCTGGTCCGTGGTCACCGACTCGAAGCGGCCCCCAACGCAAAGTCGTGGTCCAGCACGTAACGATCGCCGTCCTTCACGAGGATTCCGGAGAGCTGGTATTCCAGCGCGTAGGTGATCGCCGTGCCGGCGAACGGCGGGTCGGTGGAGAGCCGACTGCGCCATCGAAGCGTTCGCGCGTCGGTCCAGGCGTAGTCGTCGACGTTGAGAAGGCTGCGATCCTCGTGCAGGTCCCGAGGCCCCGGGCCGGACAGGCGCGAGATTCTGGTGAACGTCAACCGCTGCTGAGGGCGGATGTTGAACTTCCGCTCGCCGCCATTCCAGGCGCCGGTGAAGACCATCGCGTGCGTCTCGGTGACGTGAAGGCTCCCGGCGGCATCCAGACGGGCCTCAACGTTGAGCCGGTCCCAGTGCAGCTGGCGCTGCGCGAGCGCGACGCCTGGGAGGGACAGCGTCAGCAGGACGCTCAGCATCAAACAGGAGGCTGGAAGATCAGGACTCATGGGCTCGACGCGCCGAAGACGCTCTCGAGCTCGTACGGCGTCGTCACTTCGAGCTGATCGTATCGGCAGTCGGCGGGTTGCTTGTCGGGACGCCAGCGTTGAAAGACCGCGGCGTGCCGGAAGCGCGACCCCTGCATGTGGTCGTACTTGACCTCGCAGACGCGCTCGATCCGCAGCGGTTCCCACGAGAGGTCCTTGCCCGCACTCCACCGGCTCTGACCACCAGGCATGCGCGTCATGCCCGAGGTGTCCACCTCGGCCCATTCCCGCCAGGGATGATTCTCCAGCGCGCGCTCGCGGAGCGGCGCGAGCTCATCGACGAGCTGCCGGCGGACCGCCATCGTGAACGACGAGGTCACGCCGACGTGATGGAGCGCGCCTCTCGCGTCGTAGAGCCCCAGCAGCAGTGAGCCGATCCGCTGGTCACGCCCGTCCTTGTGCCAGCGAAAGCCGGCGACCACACAGTCGGCGGTCCGAGCGTGCTTGATTTTGATCATGGCGCGCTTGCCCGGCTCGTAGATGCTGTCGAGCGGCTTGGCGATCACGCCGTCGAGGCCCGCGCCTTCGAAGCGAGACAGCCAGTCGGCGGCCACCTGCGGATCGCGCGTCATCGGCGTCAGGTGCACCGGGCGCTCGACGGCGGCCAGCGCCTGCTCGAGCCGGGCGCGCCGCTCGCTCTGCGCGGCGCCACGGAGATCCCGTCCATCGAGCGCCAGGGCGTCGAACGCGATGAACGACGCCGGCGTCGCCTTCGCGAGCTTGGCGGCGCGCGAGGCCGCCGGGTGCAGCCGCAGCTGCAGCGCCTCGAAATCGAGCCCGCGGGGCGTCGCGATCACGATCTCACCGTCGATGACGCCGTCGGGCAGCCGCTCGATCAGCGCGTCGTGCAGTTCGGGAAAGTAGCGATCGAGCGGCCGCAGGTCGCGGCTCTGGATGAAGACCTCGGAGCCGCCGCGAAAGACGATGGCGCGAAATCCGTCCCACTTCGGCTCGTACAAGAAGGGCCCGACGGGGATCGCCTCCGCGAGCTTCGCCAGCATCGGCTCAATCGGAGGGTCGATCGGGAAAGACATCGAGAAGTTGGTAATTGGGTAAGTTGGTAATTGGGTGAATTACCAAGTTACCCAATCACCCATTTACCAACTTGCTGTTACCTCAACTTCGCGGCGCGGCTCTTGACCGTCGCCGCAAGCGCTTTTAAACGCGCGGCGTCACGACCGTCGGCAGCAGCCGCGTCGCTATCGATCTGCCGGGCAAGCGCATCGAGCTGTTCCACCACCGCCGCCGCGTTGCGGTCGCTGCCGCCGCGCAGACCGTCGGCACGCTCGAGCGCAGTCTTCACGGTGCGCGCGCGATCCGGCTGGATGCCCTTGGTGCGCGTCAGCTGATCGACGAAGGCCAGCGCCACCGCGGTGCTGGCGGGCCACGTGATCTTCATCTGCTGCTGCGTATTCAGCTCCTCGATCCGCACCTGCGTGGCGGCGTCGATCTCGTTCTGTGAAAGGTGCTCGGTCGGCACCAGCTTGAAGACGTCGATGCCCCGCGCGATCTCGGAGCCGTAGATCTGGCCGTTGTACCAGTAGGTCGACCAGTAGCCGCCGGTGATCAGGACTTTCGCGTCGATCGGGCCGCGGTCGAAGTAGGCAATCTCCACCGGGTGCGCCGCATCGGTGAAATCGAACACCGACACGCCGCCTTGGTACCACGCCTGCGCCATGATGTCGCGCCCGGGCACCGGGATGAGCGCACCGTTGTGCGCGACGCAGTTCTCCGTGTCGCTCTGCGCGGCCGGCATCTTGTAGTAGCCGCCAAAGCGCAGCTTCTTGCCGTCCTTGGTGTCGACGATGTCGAAGATCGCGTCGGCGCCCCAGGTCGGCAGGTCGGTCGCGCGGCAGCGCGGGCGCGTACCGCCGCCCCACTCGTCGGTGAAGATCACCTTCGTTCCGTCGTTGTTGAACGTCGCCGAATGCCAATACGCGAAGTTCTTGTCGCTCGCATCGTCGAGCCGCACCGGGTGCACCGGATCGCGGATGTCGAGCAGGATGCCGTTGCCCGAGCAGGCGCCGGCCGCCAGACCGATCTCGGGAAACACTGTGATGTCGTGGCACTGGTTCGTCACCGACGTCTTCTGCGAGCCCTCGCCGTGATCGCCGCCCGCCCACAGGCCATTCAGTGCCCCGGTTGTCGCGTCGGCGAAGATGCGCGGCCGGTTGACGATCGCGGCCTTCTCCGGCGACGCCAGCGGCACCTTGATGACGTCGATGCTGAACAGCGCCGTGTTCGGATCTTCCTCAGGCTTCAGGCCGGAACAACCGGCGAGCTCCTCGGCCGAGCGCACCGAGCCGGTGCCCGATCCGTAGACGTACAGGTTCGCCGGATCCTTCGGGTCGGTGACGAGGGTGTGCGTATGCGATCCGCGGCACGTCTGCACCGCGGCCACCTGCTTGGGTTTCTTCAAATCGCTGATGTCGAAGATGCGGACGCCGCGGAACCGCTCGGCGCTGACCTTGCCCTGAATGCCCTCGGTGCCGCAGTCGAGCCGCCCGCGCGTCTGCTCGACCGACATGAACAGCAGGTTGCCGTGCACCGACATGTCGCCCTGCCCGCCGGGGCAGACAATCGACGCGCTCAGCTTCGGCTTGCCCGGGCGCTCGATGTCGTAGGTGTTGAAGCCATGAAAGCTGCCGAGGAAGAGATGCGTGCCGCTGAACGCGAGATCGGAATTGGCGAACGCGAGCATGTTCGCGAACCGCGGATCCGGCGGCGCCTCGGGATCGAGCGGCGGCAGGCTCGGATCGCGCTCCGGCGGCGTCGCCGTGCCGGCCGGCACCTTCGGATCGAAGAACCCTTCAGGCTTGAACAGGCTCGCGATCTTCTCCATCCCTTTCGCGGCCTCGCCCGCGTCGCGCAGGCCCGGCTTGAGGCCGATGCGCGGATCCTTCGACTGCGCGCCGACAGCCACTGCCGCCGAAATCAGCGCCGCGGAAACCCATCCCAGCTTGATTACCGATCTCATCGCTCAGATCTCCTTGAACTCTCAACTTTCAGGTCTCACGTCTCTGTGTCCAGGAGCGGTGAGAGTTGAGCCTTGAAACTTGAAACGTGAAACTTGACTATTGCTGATGCTCCTTCATGTGGGCGAGCATGGCGCCCATGCGATCGATCTCCATGCGCTGATCGGCCTCGACGTCGGACACGAAAGCAAACACCTCGGACTCCTGCGCCGCGCCCGGTGCCGCGAGCAGGTCGGAGACCATCGTCAACGCGCCGCCGTGGTGTTTGATCATGCCTTGCAGGAACAGCCGATCGAACTCGGCGTCTTTCGCGGCGGCGAGGCGCTCCATTTCCTCCGGCGTCAGCATGCCCGGCATCATCGGAGCGCCGTTCATGCGGTGCACTCCCGGACCAGGCACCTGCTGACCTCTCGCGCGGAGCCACGACTCCATCATCTTGATCTCGTCCTGCTGGGAGACGTCGATGCGCAGCGCCAGCTTCTTGAGGTCTTCGCTCTGGCTCCTCGCCGGCACGAGCCCGACCATCTGAACCGCCTGCGCGTGGTGGCCGATCATGCCCTGCATGAACTTGATGTCGTCGCCGGTGTACTGCACCTGGGAGAGATCGGCGGCCTGATCGGCGGTGATGACCTTGCTCGCCTGACCGGGCGCGCCGGGCTGAACGATCGGCGGCTTCGGCTCGACGACACCTGGTGCGGTTTTGGTGCCCTGTGCCGGCGCGGATCGGCACGCGCCGGCCGCAGCGAAAAGCAAGAAGGCGATAAAGGGTGTGAGCGCACGAACCATGATCAGCCAAGGATACCTCGGACGTTCCCTTGACTCACGAATTCGCCAACTCGCCACACTCCGAGCGGATTATTTCATCGCCAACGCCCTCTGAATCGCCGCGTCCGCGAGCGGCGCCATGATCGCGTAACCGGCGGCGTTCGGGTGCAGATCGTCGCCGCTCAATTCCGCTTTCAGCATCCCCTTGTCGTCGATCATCGCGGGGAAGTAATCCAGGTACTGATGTCGATGCGCGGCGGCGTACTGGCGGATCCAGTCGTTGATCGCGCGCACACGCGTGAGCGGCCGCTGCGTCGTCTGCGGCACGGCGTTGGGGTTGGGCACGTGATAGTTGCTGACGGGTGTAATGCTGGACAGCACCACCTTGATGCCGTTGGCGGCCGCGAGCTCGGCCATCGACGCGAGGTTGCCCTCAATCTGCTCGTCGGTCATCGGACCGGTGTTGCCGGCGATGTCGTTGGTGCCGCCAAGGATGACGACCGCCTTGGGCTTGAACGCGATAACGTCCGGCCGCATCCGGATCAACATCTGCGGAGTGGTCTGGCCGCTGATGCCGCGGCCGACGTAGTTCTTGCCGGGGAAGAACGCGCCAAATCGCGGCTGCGGCCAGGCGTCCGTGATCGAATCGCCCATGAACACCACGTCGGCGCTCGTGACCACGCGATTGGCTTCGCGGTACCGTGCGATCTGTGGCCAATCGCGCAAACGCGCATCGTTGTTGGCGACCGCTCGAAGCGCCGCCGCAAGGTCCGGGCACTCGAGCGACGCCACCGGCAGCGGCGACGGCGGCTGTGCCGGCGCCTGTGCCAAGGACGATCTGAAACCGGCCGTCGCGACGACCAGGACGAACGCGAAAAAGCCGAGAGCGACACGCACCTTCACGATGACCTCCTCATCTGCCGAATGCGAGACGTTCCGATTCCGTCAACGGCACCGTCAACGCGCGTCCTTCCGCCGACGATCTGATCGCCGTTTCGACAACGGCCGCGACCGCAACCGCTTGTTCAGGTGGAACAGGGTTGCCGCCAGCGCCATCGATTGCATCGCGGAGGCGCCGGTAGAACTCTGGATAATCGCCAGACGGCACCGACGTCGGCGTGCGAGTCCCACGCGCGCCGTCGACCATCACCGCCTGTTCGGGCTCTCCCGGCGCGATGCTGCCGCCGGGCGTCAGCGCCGCGACCAACTGCTGCTCCTGTGCGTCCACGCCGTACTTGATCCAGCTGCCGTCCCGCCCATGCACGATGAAGCGAAGGGCTGGAGCGGCCACCAGCACGGACGCGTGCAGGATCGCGCGCCGGCGATTGTACTCAAGGACCACATGCGCCCAGTCGTCGACCTGCGACCCTGCGCGCTGCGCCGCCAGGCTGCCCCATACGCGGTCGGGCAGCCCGAACAATTGCAGCGCCTGATCGACGAGGTGCGGGCCGAGATCGTGCCAGAGCCCCGCCCCCGCGCCGGGCTGCTCTCGCCATCGATCCCGCACCAGCGGCCGGTAGCGATCGAAGTGCGACTCGAAGTGCGAGATCTCGCCGAGGACGCCGCGCGACAGGAGATCGCGAAGCGCCAGAAAATCACCATCCCATCGGCGGTTCTGAAACACCGCCAGCACGCGATCGCTGCCGGCGGCGAGCATCGCCGTCGCGCGGGCCTCGCCGAGCGTCGGCGCGATCGGCTTGTCCACCACCACGTGCTTGCCGGCGCGAAGCGCCGCGGCGGCCAACGGCGCGTGAACATCGGGCGGCGCCGCGATCACGACGAGATCGATCGATGGCGTGGCGAGGAGATCGTCAGCGCTCGGCACAACAGCGATGCCGGGCAGGTCGGCGGTGACGCGTTCCGGCCGGCTCGAGCTGACGGCGACGAGTTCCAGACCTGATGTCGCCCGGATCAGCGGGGCGTGAAAGGTTCGTCCCGCGTAGCCGTAGCCAATCAGCCCAACCCGAATCATCGGCGCTCCCGTCGGCTGGACGCCCGGCGGCGCGCTGGTTCAGCGGACTCGCGGTTGCGGCGTGGCGTCTCCGTCGACCAGCCGAAGGGCCCAGCGAATGGCATGAAAATACATCTGCTGCAGCACCGGATTGTCCCATGCCTCCGCGTCGTGCCCGAGAATCGAGTAGAACACCCGACCTTTGCCGTAGCTCTTCGCCCACGCGGCCGGAAAATCGCCGTCGGTGCGATGAACCAGCGGCCTGGTCAGATCCAGCCTGGCGGGATCGAGGTGGGCGAGCACGCGAATCCGATCTCGCGAGAAATCCTTCATCTGATAGAGCTCGTCGCGAAACACGAACGCCTTCGGCAGATGACGCATCGCGGGAAACTGGGGATCGTCGACCACGACCGTTCCTTCGGCGATTTCCCAGGGGTGCTCGTCGAATCGGCCGCCCAGCATCTCGCCGAACTCGGGCCATGAGAAAAACGCCGTCGACGCCGAATGCGCCGCCACGAACCCCTTGCCATCGTCCTTGATGAACGACAGCAGGTCCGCGCGCTGCTCTCGCGACAGGTCGATTTCACGGACGCCGAAAAAGAAAATCGCGTCGAAGTAGTTCAGGTTGCGGACGTTGAACTCTTCGCCGGTGGCGATGCCGGTGCCTTTCGGAAACACGATCGGCTGCCTGGTGATGAGCTGCGAGTCGGTGCGGATGAACGTGTCGTAGTCGCCCGATTCACGGCCTAGGTGCTCGACGGTCGCCACGGCGTGAGAGATCGAATCGTGCTGATAACCGTTCCGGACGTCGGCCCACGCCAGCACGTGCTTGCGCGGCGGCGGCGTTTGCGCCGGCAGCATAGCGGCGCTGGCGGCGAACGCCGCAAGGACGCCGAACCCGAACCTCACTTTTCAGCAGGGAGCGCGAACGCGAGGATTTTCGTTCCGGGCGCCGCACCGAGGAAGCTGCCGCCGCCGGCGGCCACGACGACGTACTGGCGGCTGTCCTTGCCGAGAAAGGTCATCGGCGTGGTATGCGCGCACGCCGGAAGCTCGGTTTCCCAGAGCTGTTTGCCGGTCCGCGACTCAAACGCCCGAAAGCGGCAGTCGATCGTCGCGCCGATGAAGATCAGCCCGCTCGCAGTGGCGATGCTCCCTCCGATATTGAGCGTTCCGGTCTTGTCGAAGCCCTTCGCCTTGAGCGATTCGACGAATCCGAGCGGCACTTTCCACGCCACCTCGCCGCGGCTGACGTCGAGCGCGACGAGCTCGCCGAACGGCGGCGCCGAACACGGGATTTTCGTCTCCGGATTCCAGAATCGTCCAACCGCGCCACCCCACGGGCTGCGACGCACCCACGTCGTCGGTCCGCCGCCGCGCGCCGTGCCCTGCACCATCTTGGCGACCTGCCCGAGGTTCATCACACTGGTGAACACGAGCCCGAGCGTCGGATCGTAGGAGAACCCGCTCCAGTTGCCGCCGCCAAGCGTGCTCGGAAATGTCACCATCGTGCCGTCCACGCCTGGTGGGGTGTACGGGCCCTTGGTATACATCGCGTTGGTGTCCCAGAGCTCTTTGCAATAGGCCGCGTGGTCCGGCGTCAGGGTGTAGAAGTCCTTCGCCGGGTCGAACGTGTTCCGCGCCAGGGGGGCGGGTTTGAGAGGAAACGGCTGCGTGGGCCAGC
>Ga0207641_10004964_pt1 | contig 11411 bp, 9 predicted proteins | sample KBSSwiS62_FD_184306 | JGI IMG/M metagenome (GOLD analysis project Ga0207641, IMG submission 184306) | Switchgrass rhizosphere microbial communities from Kellogg Biological Station, Michigan, USA - KBS Switchgrass S6-2 (SPAdes) (version 2) | ecosystem: Host-associated > Plants > Roots >... | reverse complement strand
CTGAGCTGGACCGCGATGCCGGAACGCGCGTGGGCGAGTGCGAGCGCTCGCCCGCACCATGTGGCGTAAAGGTCCATTTCGGCGCTGCCGAAGGTCTCAATGCGGACGCTGATCTTAATGTCCCGCAGTTGGCGTATGAAATAGTGCCGCTGGGGTCCCGTTGCCCAACCCGAAAAACATATCGCTCGCGGGCTGTATCCGACGGTAGCCATCGACGACACGCTGGCCATGATTTTCAAACGGGCTGGCGCCCGCATAAGGTTCGAGCACCGAGGTACGCGCTTCCTTGACCTGCAGGAATAGCGGATCACCCTGACCCGCCATATATAGAAGTACCCAGCATCGGGTGCCGACACTGCCGATGCCCACGACCTTAATGGCGGCGTCACGCAGTTCGTAGCGATCCAGCAGGGACTGCGTGGCCGGGGATAGCGTAGACCGATAGCCTTCGAGCGCTTCCATAACTGCCTGATGGATGACGCCGGGAGGCGCGTCGATATGGTGGAAGATCGTGGGCAGTTGGTCCTTGATCAGCGGCATCTCGCCCTGATGCTCCGCGATTTTGGGGAAGATGTCTTCGGCGATGCTCCTTCCCTTCTCTTTTTGCAATCGCTTCAATGCTCGAGTACGAAGGGCAGGATCCTTGATGTTCGCGACGAGGTCGTCCGCAGCGAGCGACTGGTACCAAAACTCCAGAGTCTTCATCTCGCCGAATTCGGCCATGGATTCGCGGCAGGTTCGCACGCAGGTATTGACGGCGTCACGGGCGCAGCGGTCACTCAAGGCGTTGTCTCGGCACGCCACGACGAAGCTCGCCGCCAGACGTTTGACATCCCACTCCCAGGGTGCTGGAAGCGTCTCGTCGAGGTCGTTGATTGAGAAGATGACTCTGCGTTCCGGTGTCGCGAATCCGCCAAAGTTGCTCAGGTGCGCGTCGCCGCAGCACTGCACCTTCAGGCTCGAAACTGGCGTCGAGGCGAGATCCGCGGCCATCGTCAACGCCGCACCTCGGTAGAACGTGAACGCCGAGCGGGCCATACGCCCGTGGGGAAGCGGGAGCAGGTCAGGCACCCGCCCCTTATCAGCGGCGAGAACGAGGTCGACGGCATTCGCGCGATTGTGTGGGGCCTTCCACCGGGCGTGAGCGCTGCGTGGACATGCGTCACGGAGCTTCTTTCCGAGCGCGTAAGCCTCGGCCCGACTGAGCAGCTTGGAGTGCGGCGCCTGTTGCGTCGAAGCGGCGTCCCGCTTCGGTTTGTCACTTCGCAGTCGGTCCCGGAGCACTGTCATGCAACCTCCGTCAACACCAAGGACTTTCACCCGCTCACACTTCCGAGCGGTTGGGCAGGCGAAAAAGGATAACCCAGGCTGCTTCCAACCCGGGGGCCGGAAACGACAGCGTCCTCGGCACGTCCTGCTAATTTCTTCACTTTCTGGTCATCCCGGGCTTAAGATCATGAGCAAATTCAATTCTGATCTTCAGTTCGGGGCTTCTATGAATCTGCGACATCATGAGTTCAGGCGAAACAGAGAATCTTTCGATACTCGCCGGTAATCGCACTGCCTCTCCGGTGCAAGCGGAGGTCCGTTCACGCTCTCTATACTTAGGCTTGTCTGCGTTCATGATCGCCCTGACGTTTGCTGGATTCTGGCCTTCATATTTCGGGCCGCTGCTCCGAGGCGAGGCGGCGCGACCCTGGTTAATCCATCTTCATGGCGCAGTGTTCGTCGGATGGATGGCGCTGCTCTTGATCGAAGTGATTCTTGTATCGATGGGTCGAGTCCGGCAGCACCGAACGATAGGCAATATCGGAATGGTCTATGGCTGTCTCGTCTTTATCACCGGTGTGATCGCCGCCTTCGCAGGACCTCTCCTTCACGTTAGAAACGGCGAGTGGTCGCTCGATCATGCTGCGGGATTCCTTCTCATCTCGTTGCGCGCCATAACAGTTTTTGGAAGCTTTTTCGTGGCGGCGATGGCTTACAGACGGAAGCCCGAACTTCACAAGCGCCTCATCCTCCTGGCGACCGTTGCTCTGCTTTTTGCTCCTGTCGGACGGCTGAACCCACCGGTATTTTTGGCCGTCTGGCTAGCCCCGGTATTGATCGCTATGCTTCACGATCGCGTCAAGCGGGGGCGCATACACCGTGTGTTCGTGCTTGGGTTCGTGGTTTTGATCGTGGGTTTCACTCCAGTTGTTCTTTGGGAATCCGAAAGCTATCTGAGGGTTGGAAGAACTCTTCTAGGCATCTTCCTCACGATAGTTGCTCCGCAACCGTGCCGCTAATACGTTTCGCTGAGACCTTACGCGTGTGGCGCGGCAAGCGAGATCGATCCAGCCTTTGACCTGCCCTGAATTCAGCTGAATGATCGCGAGTGCCCGACAGGGCGAGAAGCATGAGAATTGCTCCGCCGATACACATCAGAATGACTGCTGTCCATGCAAGCGTTATCGACATGTCGTAACTCTACATCACAAAGTTATTTGCATAATGCTATTTCGGCCATACTTGACGGGACCGCGATTACCCCTCCTGGCCAGGGCCTGTCCAGGAGGGGGGAGAGGGAGACACGCGGCGGCGATCATGATCTACAAGCGTTTTATGGCCATGCGATCGAAGTGGCTACCGTCGGTCCTAACCTGAGAAATATTTTCAGGCTCTCAACCTCGCGTTCCAATTCGAACCGGAAGTCCGGACCCGATGGGCATTTGCCGATAAACCCGGGCTCCACAGACAACCGTTTATCCGAAACGCCCACGTTTGCCCAGCCGACCACGCAGTCTTCCCACAAGAGCGGCATGGCATAGTAGCCGCGGACGCGTTGACTCAATGGTGTGTATGCCTCAAAACGATAAGGCCAACCCCAAAAGTGTTCAAACCTCCGTCGATCCCAAACCAGTGGATCGAACGGCGCGAGAAAGCGGACGTGCCGTGGCGAATCGGCGTAAGTTTTCGCCCTGGCTGGCCAAACGTAAGCCATGCCATCGGCAAGCTGCTTTTCCAATTCTCCGGTCCGAATCAGAGTATCCACCGCGGTGCGAGGATCGCCCCACTGACGATAGCGTGTCACCGTCGCGCGAAGACTCTTCTCCGGTGCTGGAGCGAGAATGGCGGCGATGATCAAGATCAATTTTCGCAGGCGCTCGTCGGGAGTGATCGAAGCGTCGTGCGGCCGCGCCGGCTCGTAGATTCGGATTCCCTTCTCTCGACGCGCAATCCGAAGCAACCCGCGTCGATGCAGGAGCTCCAGCGTGCGCGTCGTTGCCACAGAATGCCCACCCCAGTCATTGATGACACGCCGCCGGCCGAGGTGTGCCTGAAGTTCTTTCGGGTGCGTTTCACCGCATAGCTTCACCGTTTCGAGAACTCTTTTCTCGAGGTGTCCCAGACCAGTTATCTTCCGAGGTTGCAGTAACTGCCAGACGTGGCGCGGCAGGAACCCGTAGGCGTAGAGGATGTCTTCTTCGACATCGAGCTCCGAGTAGCTTCGGTCGAGCTGGTCTGCTTGATAACCTCTCACGCGGTGGCGAAGAATCAGATCCTGTGCACGGGCTGGCGATCGAATCGGATCCGCCTGAACGAAGCTCATTTGCTCCAGCGCCGCTTTCAGGGTTGTGGGGTGGAATAGTGACTCGGAAATCGCATGGGCACGCAGCTGGTTAAGGGTGGGCACCACGGAATTCTAGCCGCGGATGATACAGATTTCACAAATCACGGCGGAAGCCGGAAACGTACAGTCCTGTTTTGTCTGTCCTCTTTGTAGAATCGGACCGGCATGTCCGATAGACAAAACTCAGATTTTTCATTTTTCGATCTGCCCCGGGCCCTCTGGTACTTTCTTGGGCCGGAACGATGGGCGTTCCTATTCTTCAGCATTGTGCTGCTCGCGGTCTTCTGTTACGTCGTTGTTCCGCCGCTTATTGTTGGATTAATCACCAACTTCCTTCTGGACTATACGAAGGCCGACACGTCGGCGTCCCGTTCGCTCTCGCCCTTGTTCGTTTATGCTGCGCTGCTGGCCGCCACCTACGCGGGAGTTGCGCTGATCCGCCTGTCGAGCAAGAGAATGATGGGGCGCATCAGTTTGAACGCGCGGTATCGAGCGAAGGTGTGGGGATTTGAACGGCTTCTGGATTCATCGCTGTCCTGGCATCAGCAGGAGAGCACGGGGAACAAGGCGCAACGTTTGCTGACAGGCGCGGAAGCCGTCAGGGAATGGACCGACAACGTTTTGATCGACACACTGAACATGACAGCCGTGTTCCTGTGTGCCCTTACTGCGACCTTACTCCTCCATCCGGCATTTATTCTCTTCTTTGTTTACTACCTCGGCGTTTTGATCTGCATCGAATCCTATTTTGACCGTCGCATTGATCGATTATCGGACCACATCAACAAGTCGCTGGAGAATGCGAGCGGCGGGTTTGTGGAAAGCGCGTCCAACATTTTGTCGGTAAAGGCTCTCGGAGCCGCCGATCACATGACCAGCAACCTTGCGCAAAAGGAGGAACTGGCCCGGCAGCTTTCCTATGAAAGATTACGGTTGGGCAACACGAAGTGGATGTGCTACCAGATTCACAATGGAGTGAGCTGGGGCGTTTACCTTTTAGTCGTGGCCTACATGGTCGTCGAAGGCAAGTTGTCCCCGGGCTTCTTTCTGACCTATGCGACGTATTTCGACAAGCTCCGCCAGACGGCGACGGAATTTACGGACCGCTTCCAATGGATGATCGAGCGCAAATCGAATCTCGGGCGCATGATGCCTCTGTTCTGGACCGACAATCGGCTTAATTCCGGCACTCGAAACTTTCCAGTCGGCTGGCAACGCATCCATCTTCGTGACGCTGTATTTCGCTATGAGGATAAGCCTGCAATCGGCCCGCTTTCCCTTGAGGTTAGACGTGGAGACATTGTGGGCATCGCAGGTTCATCCGGTTCGGGCAAATCGACACTGATCAAGCTTCTCCTGGGCCTCTATCGTCTCGATCATGGCATTTTGAAGATCGATGATGTCCCGGTTCACGAGATTCAGCACGAGGAACTCGTTTCCAATATTGCCGTAGTGCTGCAGGAAACCGAGCTCTTCAACTTCTCAATACGCGAAAACATCACGATGATGCGAGATGTGGCGCCTGGCGTTCTTGAGCGATCGGTAGCGACCGCATGTCTCGAGGAAGTTATCGCACGCCTTCCTGAAGGATTGGATACCGTTATTGGCGAGCGTGGGTACACGCTGTCGGGAGGAGAGCGCCAACGCATTGGCATTGCAAGGGCCGTTTGCCGGAATGCTTCGATCCTTCTACTCGACGAAGCGACATCCGCGCTCGATTCCGCAACGGAACAACAGGTCATGGAGCGCCTGATGGCCGAACACACCGGCGATCGCACAATGCTTATCGTGGCTCATCGCAGCAGCACGCTGAAGTATGCAGACAAGGTGGCGGTTTTTGATCAAGGACGGCTCGTGGAGCAGGGACGATTTCAGGAGCTGGCCGAAGATCCGTCATCGCGCTTCGGCATAATGTGCGCAATCCAATCGGTATAGCCGTAGCTGTGGCGTTGACTTTTTCAAAGTCGGAGGCCAGTTCAGGGCGAAGGTGATCGGCACTGCCGAGTTAGAATCGTACCGATAGAGCGACGCCTTTCCTTTGTCTGTCCATAACCGGTCTGATGTTGAAGCGTACGGTGACCTGTCTGCCCGACCCACGGTAGATGACTTTAGTCTTGGTGATCAGTGCATCGATTCCGACACCTATTCCGACGCCTAAGCCCGTTGTGACGCCGATCACGGCCGCTCTCTCGGCTGTGCAGGGATCATTCAGACAATCTCCCAGAAATGCGCTGAGAGTACCGAATGCTCCACCCGCGATTGCGCCAATTATTGCACCATTACCCAGGGAATCGCCGCGCCTTTGCCTGATCTCCACCACATCCCGGTCCACCATCTCGCGAACTCCACCGCCGGCAACCAGCCGTAAAGACGATCCTGTTAACGCCTCGATCTTCCCTTTCGTGATCTGCCCTGAGGACTCCGTTACAGTTACTGTATCGCCAGGTTCGAGCAGCAATTTGAGTTGCTCGAAGGAAGTAGCCTGTTGCGCACGGGCCTCGCGAAATCCAAAAGACATGAGTACCAGGACCACGGCAATCGTATTTACAGTGTGGCGACGTCGGGCCGATCGTTCTGCTTGTTTCATTTTGAAGTTCTCCTATTGAACCGCTGGCCCGCTACTTCCTTGTAAGGACAATAGGAGCATCCTGGTGCGTACGAATACGCGCAAAAAATGTCCGGACTTCCGCATAGCCCTCTGGAGGGATCACCGATGTCTGCAATACCAGAGACCGTGTGATAACTACTCCTCCAGGTTCTCGCGCAAATGTGGAGTTATAGCCCGCATACGGGTTGCTGATTCGAAGCGGAGCGGGAATTTCATCGATATCGAAGCCTTCCGGGAATCTGACATGGGTCGTTTCCACAACGGTACGCCCTTTCAGCAGCACCGGATATTTTCGCGTCGCCGCATTTAGTGTTGGTATTTCATCGCGGCCCAGTGTGACCGGCTTGAAAACGAGCAACCTGTTTTGCATGACCTGAGCGTAGCGATCGGCAGTGAATGCCAGATCGAGGGTAAACCGTCCGTCGCTCAGACTGTCTACCGGTTGAATCTTTGTAAATTGTGCTCCGGCAGTATCGCGACCGGCCAACTGCTCGACGATTTTTGTGAAATCGCTGCGCGTCAACTGCTTATATGCGCTTCGCCTTTCCGCAGCGGACTGTCCTATCGATCGTTCGTTAACATTTGCGCTGAGAGTTCCGCTAGCAGACAGACCGATTTCAATCTTGCGGTCCCTCCGGTTCCTCTCGGATGGCGCCGCCGGCAGTTTTACGAGTGTTCCATTGCTACCTGCCGCCACGAGGGCAAAGCTGCCTTGTTCGTCGTCGGGAAGATCTCCCAGCGATACACTCTCGTCGGTCGGATCAAAAATGAGGATTCGCCCCGCAGTTGGAAGTTCAACGGTGCTGCCGGACTCACTGCCATCCTTCAATTTCACCCCAATGATGCAGTGATTGAACTGTGCCGGAGATGGCCAGTCTTCCTTTACCAGAGTGGAATCGCCGGAATAGACAAGAACAAGATAGGACTCGATGTTGACCGCCTTCAGCATGGCACGCATCAGGTTCGCCTTGTCCTTACAGTCGCCGTACTGCTTCGCAAAGACTTCCTGCGCTGAATGCGGCTTGTACCCGCCAATGCCGATTTGGATCGATACGTAATGAATCGCCTGGACATATTGCGCGATCGCCTGAATTCTTTCCAGATCGGTACGGGCGTTCGCTGTCAGTTCGCGCGCCTTTTGCGTGATCGCCTCATTCGGCACGGACTGAAGGTCGGATAGATCGGAATACCACTCGGATACGTCACGCCATACATCGAACTTCTTTCCCGCGGATTGCGATATCGTGCCGGAACTCGGACCGTATCCGACTGCGACGCGTGGAGCGAGCGACGACACACTGGGCGCCGCAGGTTCGGCCGCAATGGGAGCCAGATTGCGCATTTCCCACGTATAGCCGTTGCCGCTTATTTTCGGCTCCATTGCTGGCGCATTGAACACTTTTCCTGTCGCCTTCCATCCGTTGGGCAGGTTCAGCGTCATTCGCGAGATCAGAGAGGGAATTCCTTCCTGAAACGGCCAGACGGTCTGCGAGAAAAACGGACGCTCCTCGCTGACTATTTGATAACCGAAGACCATGCCCGCATCGGCTTGATCGACTGCCGAGATGGAGCGAGTGCGCGATTCACTGTAGAGAGAATCCTGTTCCGCCCGGTCGATGGCATCATCTTTGCCATATTTCCGGACACTGCCGCCCGGCCGTATCAGCCACGCTTTCATATCCACCACCTTGCCCTGAGATCCAGTGTTGTAGGTCTCGGCGGCGTGTGCGAATGAGGCGCCCTGCGGAGTCAGAATTCGTACAGCGTAACTTCTGTCCATGTGAATGCGACCGTCGGGGCTCACGGTCACAATCGACTCGTCGTATAAAACTACCGCGGGAACTTCCTTTTCGTAGCTCGGAACAGGCGCTGATGCGGCCTGTTTAAGCCATGCGGGCATATCATCCGCAGGCGACGAGCGGGCGAGTTGTATTGAAGTGGGGCTACTGACAAAGATCAGCAACGCGATGAGGCATATCGTTTGGCGATTCATCGGTGTCTCCAGTCCGAATCGGTTATGGATTTCCTGCGGTCTGCAGCAATGCAATCGCCTGTTCGTCCTGTTTGTACACGGCGTCAAAGAACGCTTTTAGACCGGCGTAGTCCGCGACGGGGAACAGCAACAATCGGGCGTCCTTTCCAAAATAGATGCTGCGCTTATAAACAAGCGTCCGCCCGTCGGCAGTTATGCCAGCTTTAGGTTCGTATCTGGCCGAAGGGCCGCCGTTGACCGGCTGGGGGCTTTGAGCATTGTCGAGCTGATATCCAGGCGGCAACTCGATTTCGATGTTGTCTTCTTCGCTCCAGGGAAAATGGAAGTACACCATCTGCGATCGTTCGCTGGTTGGGAATCGCTGTGCCAGTCCACGCTGGAAAAATGCAGGCTTGACGAGAACGCGCCTGCCTGTTCGCTGGGCGTAACCGCGCGCACGCCCATGGAAAGCATACGCAATGTTTTTGTCTGGATCTGTTGCATTTTCAATAAGAATGTTCGTGATCTCCAGGCCGCGGAAGCGACTTTTTAGGGATTGTTCTCTCTGATCCGTGGTTAATGCGTCGATCCGTTCCTTTTCCTCTTCTCCAAAGTGGCCCGTGTACTCGATTCGAATGTCACCTTCGATTGTCCCGTCCGCAGATAGTTTGAACTTGCCGGTTCTTTTTTGTACGGATTTCGCCGGATCCGAGTAAGGGCTGGTCATCCAAAATGGCTCTTTTTCATCGGCGATCAGAGTTTCCTGTCCTTCGAACTGCCAGCGCAACATTCCATATGTGACATAGGTGTCACCGGGGCTGAACAGTCGCCATTCATCGCTGACCTTTACTGCGATTCCGACAGGCTCGATGGAGTAATTGTTTGCGAAACTCTTATCAAAGAAAATGTCGGATCGATCGGAGCTAAATGCCACGCGTACTTCAAAACCTGCGGCGGCTGCCAGCGCTCCAAACAACATGTCCATATCCCAGGCGTTGCCCGTGCTTCGCTTGAGGGTGTCGGATGCAGTGTTGTTTTCTTTCAGCTTACGGATCTGTTCGGGCGTCAGATGGACAGTATCGTCGGTGTATCGTTTGATTTTCGCGCGAACAAAATCATAAAGTTTTGCCAGTTTTTCGTCGGAAGCCCGCCCGGTACCAGCGACTTCAATTGCGGCTTTTTGAATGTCCGAATTAACCTTCAAACCGGGCTTCATTTGTGCCGCCATCGAGCGGCCAAAGTTTCTCCAGAATTGTTCCACGCTCGAGTCGGCATCCGCTGCGTAGTAGACGAGCAGCCAGGGGCGAATCGCGTATTCGGGAGGCATTTGTGGCTCGGTTCGAAATGAGGAGACATTTTTCATGGATGTCTCGATATAGCCGTCTTTACCTTTCACAAACGGCGTCGCTACTCCGTGAAAAATCTGCGCGCGCATGGCCGCAGGCTTACCGTTCGAATCCAAAAGAGTTTTTTGATATGGCTTGACGGAATACCGGACCACCTGCACAGGGATGTCGCGAGACAAGTCAAAGCGTTCGTAATCCTGAATTCCGTTGCGAAACTCACGCCAGCGATATTCCACGATCGAGCCCGGAACCACTCCCGGTAACGCAAACGATTTTGCGTTCACTCTTAATCCATTGGTCTTTACAACGACGCGATCATAAATGTCTTCTCGCTTCACCTCGATCGCGGTCCCATCCGGCTTCACCGTGCGAGCTGCAACATCACTAACCTTGGTGCTCCGCTCGCCAAACTGAGGCGCAAAGATATCCACTTTGCTTTGCGATTCCCGTCCGCGATCATCAAAAACCTTCACACGAACGTAGTGGTCCAGAACGGTGACTACTCCGTAGCTCTCTTGCTCATAGGCAACTCGTACCTCCCACAGGAGAGCTTCCGCATCGGCGTCCTTTTCAACGATGGGTGAAGTCATGGATAACAGCGCCGGTTCAATAGGTTTCCACACTTCAGCGGCATGAGTGACCAGAGACGAGGAACTGAGAAGTCCAAATACCGATAGAAGCAGCACTCGGGCGAGAGCAGGAGCACGCGCGGTGAAAAGTTTCATTGCCAACCTCGCATCGGAGTTTCGTGTCTAGGATGTACTTAGCGTGTGTTGCTGGGTTCGCATTCTAGGGTTGGAATGCCCCTAAGTGCAAGCTCGTGAGTGATTCCAGCGCGATCGAGATCAGTTGTTCGATAAGCGACACTCAGCATACGTTCATGTCTTCACTGAAGGATTTTTCCATTTTTGTCACTGCAGGAAATCCGAAATCAATTAGGAGCGATCTTGTCAGACAATGACCTGATGGGCACGATGGACCCGGTCGGGGACATCCGGAACAGTGGATGGACGTCCCCGAGTTCGAGACTACTGCGGTCTGATCGCAATGAACCAGTCTCGAGTGACATAACGGCCGAATTCCGCAACTAGACGAACGTAGGATCCTTGTGACGCCCTTTCCCTAAAAAACCACGACGTTCGAACTAAGCCCCTCTCTCCGAAGGTGCGATTGTTGGGATTCCGCTTTCCTCGTTAAATAGGATTCCTATCCCGGCCTGGATGGCCCGGGCAGACAAGCACGGAGGCTTACGATGGGTTTGACCCCCCGCAGACATTTCACCACACTCTTGATCTTCACCATGATCGTGTTCGCGTGTGCGACACGTGCTGACGCGCAGGGACGAAGCCAGCGCCCGGAGAAGACGACCGTCATCGTCAAAATGGCGAACGGGGTCTCGCAGGCCGATAGTCAGGCCACCATTCGGAAACATGGCGGGTCCCCGAGATCCTCGATCGCGCAACTCGGAATGGTCGTCGTGGAGATTCCGACGGTTGCAGCGGAAGCCGTGACGAAGAGGCTTAAGGAAGATCCATCTGTCGCCCGTGTAGAAGAGAACCACACTCGAAAGCTGTCTGCTATTCCGTCGGACTCGCTTTATGAGAGTCAGTGGGCCCTCCCACAGATCGCCTGGGATCAGGTTTACGGTACGGCCCTTCCTATCGGTCATGCGGATGTTGCAATTCTGGATACCGGCATTGATGCCGCGCATCCGGATCTCATTGGCGCCATCGGGCCCGGAACATCGATGATCGACAACAGCCAGGGCCGCACGGATGAGAATGGCCACGGCACGTGGGTTGCCGGTATCGTCGCGGGTCGCACGAACAATCTCGACGGTATCGCGGGCGTTGGTTATTCCAATGTACAGGT
>Ga0207641_10004957_pt1 | contig 11418 bp, 10 predicted proteins | sample KBSSwiS62_FD_184306 | JGI IMG/M metagenome (GOLD analysis project Ga0207641, IMG submission 184306) | Switchgrass rhizosphere microbial communities from Kellogg Biological Station, Michigan, USA - KBS Switchgrass S6-2 (SPAdes) (version 2) | ecosystem: Host-associated > Plants > Roots >... | reverse complement strand
TCCAGGTCGATGCGGTTGAGTTCCATGATACTGCGGGTCGTCAGGACGCAGATGACGGCCATGCTCCCGATCACGATGAGCGAACAGGCAAAGCCCGCGTCGTAATAATTTTGCGTCAGTCCCTCGAATGTCACCCACCCGAAGACAATGGGGATCATGATGGCCGGGCCGATGAGGCGGCGGGCGACGAGTCCTCCCGGGCTGTCCGCCAGGACGCTGGCCATTACGCCCTTGTTGGGCCGCGCGAGAAGGGTGCCGAGGCCAATCATGCCAAACCCAAGAATCGTGTGAAGCGCCATCCGGGTCTGGGAGAAAACTGTGGTGAAGACCTGCGCATTGAACATGTACCCGATGAGAGCCAAAAGCGCGATGGAAAGACCGATGAAGGACAGGACCTGTGCCGCCCAAGCCCCGCGACGTCCGCGCGTGAGGAGAATCAAGGCCCCGGCATGGAGCAGGAAATTAAGCGCCGTATTGGGAGCCATCCTTCCAGGGCTGGAGGTGTTGGGGGCATCGACTGACTCAGTGAAGAACAACTGGTCCAGCCCGATCGATAGTCCGCTGATATACTCGAACAAAGTCAGGGAACCGATCAGGAAGACGATGATGGCCAGTCCGAGGGAACACGCTTTTTTCCAGCGGCGCGGGCGCGAGAGATATCCGAGCAGCAGGGACGACCCGCAAAGGACAAAGCCGAGCGCGGTGTTTGCCTTCATCGTCACATAACCGGGAAGGACTGCTTTGAGGATTTCGATCTGGAAGGCCCATCCGGCCAGGACAACAAGTCCCAGGAATATAACGAGGACGGCCAGCAATCGCGACAGCCTGAGCGCTGCATGGAACGAATAATGATGAAAGCCGTCCGGAGACGCGATCAGCGGCTTGGTTGAGGCAGCGGGCTCCATCATGGGGTACAACATTAGAGACGGTTATCGAGCGATATCCGTTTATGGTTATTATTAATAGGATTCACGGATAAGTCACGGAAACAAGAAGCACGGTTCGACTTCCTTTCCGGCGCGCCCCGGCAACGCAGTCTTGCCTTATTTTCTCAACGCGGCATGCTGGAAAGCCCCATGAACATTACCGTTGAAGATGTCGCGCCCTGCAAGAAACGCCTGAAGATCGAAGTCCCGGCCAATCGGGTCAAACAGGCTTATGACAAGGTAGCGGGCGATTTCCAGAAAGAAGCGCGGATTCCCGGCTTTCGTCCCGGCCACGCGCCCCGCACTGTCGTCGCAAAGAAATATCAAAAGGATATCGAAAGCGAGACGCAGCGCACTCTGGTGCCCGAGGCCTATGAAGAGGCGATCACCGAAAAGAAACTGCGCGTGGTCAGTTCCCCGCAGATCGAAGACCTGAAGTATCAGCCCGGTCTTTCGCTGAGCTTCTCCACTCTCGTGGAGCTCGTTCCCGAATTCAAGTTGCCGGAATACAAGGGTCTCACGCTCAAGAAGCAGGAGACCGAGGTGACGGACGAGGAGATCGACAAGACGTTGACCAGCCTGGCCGACCAGCGCGCGAAGTTTGATGACGCGCCGGAGCGCCCGCTGGCCATGGACGATTTCGCCGTGATTTCCTACACTGGCAAGCTCGACGACAAGCCGCTGGTTGATCTGGTTCCCGAGTCGAAGAACCTCGCGGTCAATCCGCAGTTCTGGCTCTGGATGAAGCCCGAGGGATTCTTGCCGAAGTTTGCCGAGCAGTGCGTCGGCATGAAGAAGGGTGAGGCTCGGACCATTGAGGTTGAATTTCCTGCGGATGCCCAGCCTGCAATCGCTGGTAAGAAAGCCCTGTACGACGTCGAGCTCAAGGAGATCAAGGTCAAGAACGCCCCGGCCATTGACGACGCCTTCGCGCAGGAAGTGGCGAAGATGGACCTCGCCGAATTGAAGAAGCGCGTCCGCGAGAACATGGAGCAGGAAAAAAAGAACCAGGCCGACCGCGACTCCCGCGCGGAGATCATCCAGAAATTGATCGCCGCCGTTGACTTCGACCTCCCTCCTACCGCGGTGGACGAGGAGACCCACGCCATGGTCTATGACATCGTGGCGGAAAATCAGGGCCGCGGCGTCCCGGCCGAGGTTCTCGAGGAGAAGAAGGACGAGATCTTCACCAACGCTGGCAAGAGCGCGAAGGAATCGGTGAAATTCCGCTTCATCGCGGCGCAAATCGCCGAGAACGAAAAAATTGAAGTGAGCAACGAACAGATCGCCCAGCACCTCGCCTATTTGGCGCAGCGCGAAGGAACCACCCTCGAAAAAATGATCGACCGGGTGCGCAAGAACAATGCCTTTGGGGCCCTGCGTGGACAGCTCATGCGACAGGCGGTATTGGATTTTGTTTTGAAAGAAGCAAAGTTTGAGTAGCGTACAGTTATGCATCACCCCATGAACGCCTTCATCCCGAACCCGACCATTTACGAGAGCACGGGGCGGGAGACACGCGGCTACGACGTCTTTTCCCGTCTGCTGCGTGACCGGATTGTCTTCCTTGGCACCGCCATTGATGACACGGTTGCCAACCTCATCATCGCCCAGCTTCTCTTCCTCCAGATGGAAGATGCGAAGAAGGACATCAGCATGTACATCCACTCGCCGGGCGGTTACGTCACGGCGGGCATGGCGATCTACGACACGATGCAATTCATGACCTGCGATGTGGCCACCTATTGCCTCGGCATGTCGGCCAGCATGGGCGCGGTCCTGCTCGCGGCCGGCACGAAGGGCAAGCGCTTCATCCTGCCCAACGCGCGGGTGATGATCCACCAGCCGAGCGGCGGCGCGAGCGGCCAGGCGAGCGACATCAGCATCCAGGCCAAGGAAATTTTGCGTCTCAAGAAGCGCCTCAACGGCATCATGTCCTACCATACCGGCCAGCCGATCGAGCGGGTCGAGAAGGACATGGAGCGCGATAACTACATGAGTGCCGAGGACGCCAAGGAATATGGAATCGTCGACGAAGTGGTGAAGTCCCGCCGCGAAGTCGCCGCCCTGGTCGGCGAAGCCAAGTAGAAAATCACGATGCTCGCCTTTTCCGGCGCGATAGAATAGTGTAGCAGACACGTATGGCCCGCCCCGCCAATCTCACCATGTGCTCTTTCTGCGGGAAGAGCCATGCCGAGGTGCGCAAGCTGATCGCCGGGCCGGGCGTCTACATCTGCGACAGTTGCATCACGGTCTGTAAAAACATTCTCGATAAGGAGATGAAGGAGGAGGCCCGCCGCTCCAACACGGAAGTGGCCCTGATCAAGCCGATTGACATCAAGCGCGAGATGGACAAGTACGTCATCGGGCAGGAGTTCGCCAAGAAGACCCTGGCCGTCGCTGTCCACAACCATTACAAGCGCATCCTCGCCGGGCAGGCCAACCGCCAGAAGACCGAAATTTCGCTCAATGCCGCCTCCGAGGTTGAAATTGAGAAGAGTAACATTCTCCTCATCGGACCGACCGGTTCCGGCAAGACGCTGCTGGCGCGGACACTGGCGCGTATTCTCGACGTACCGTTCTGCATTGCTGATGCGACCACCATCACCGAGGCCGGTTATGTCGGTGAAGACGTGGAGACCATCGTCCTGCGCCTGCTGCAAAATGCCGATTACGACGTGAAGCGGGCCGAGATCGGCATCGTCTACATCGACGAGATCGACAAGATCGGCCGCAAGACCGACAACGTCTCCATCACCCGCGATGTCTCGGGCGAGGGAGTCCAGCAGGGGCTGCTCAAGATTTTGGAAGGCACGGTCTGCAACGTTCCACCCCAGGGTGGACGGAAACATCCGCACCAGGAATATATCCAGGTCAATACCGAGCGGATTCTCTTCATCTGCGGCGGTGCCTTTGTCGGCCTCGACAAGATCATCCAGCGCCGCGTGGGGAAAAACACCCTCGGATTCGGGCGTCCGAAAGCGACTGAGACAGTTGATGCCTCGCTGCCTCCGACTGCGGTCCTCCGCCAGATCGAACCGGAAGATCTGCTCAATTTCGGACTCATTCCGGAATTCATCGGGCGCCTGCCGATGATCAGCGTCCTCGACGAGCTTACCGAGGAAGAACTCGTGGAGGTCCTGACCGAAACGAAAAACGCGCTGACCAAACAGTACGCAAAGCTTTTCTCGATGGACAACGTCGGGCTCACCTTCACCAAGGACGCGCTCAAGGCGTTGGCCCAGGAAGCGACCCGCAAGGGCACTGGCGCCCGTGCGCTGCGCGCCATTCTCGAGAAAATCATGCTTGATCTCATGTACGATCTGCCCTCCCGCGAGGACATCGTCGAGGTCACGATCAATCGCGCCGTCGTCGACGGCAAGAAGTCGCCGCTGATCCGCCGCAAGCAGGACAAGGAAGCGGCCTAGCCTCGGACTCGCTTTTTTTCCATGGCACATCTTTGGGGCATCGACCTCGGCGGGACGAAAATTGAAGGCGTTGTCCTCGATCCCGCTCATCCCGACAAACCGCTTTGCCGCCTGCGCGTGCCGACTGAATCCGAAAAAGGCTACGCGCATATCCGCGGCCAAATCTCGCTGCTCTGCAAAATGATCAGTGAAAAATCGGGATCGCCCTTGCCCGAACGGATCGGCATGGGCACACCGGGTGTCCTCGATCCGCAGTCGCAAAAACTGAAGAACTCCAACACGCAGTGTCTCAACGGGCAATTTCTCCAGAAGGACGTTGAGGCGGACAATGGCGTGAAGTTTGTTTTGGCCAACGACGCCAACTGCTTCGCACTCGCGGAGGCGACGCTGGGCGTGGCGCGTGGCTACCCGACGACGTTTGGGATCATCATGGGTACAGGCGTTGGGGGCGGTATCGTCGTCAATGGCCAGGTCCTGCCTGGTTGTCATGGAATCGCCGGGGAGTGGGGGCAGTTTATTCTCGAGCGCGACGGTCCCGTTTCCAATTATGGCACCAAAGGCACTGTGGAATCCATTCTCGCCGGTCCCGCGCTCGAGCGATTTTACGCGGAACAATCGGGACAGCGCCGTCCGCTCAAGGAAATCGCGGAGCGCGCCCAGGCCGGAACCGATCTCCATGCGGAGCAGACCCTGACCCGCCTGACAGACTACTTTGCTCAAGCCATCTCCGTGATCATCGACGTCCTCGATCCCCACGCCATCGTCCTCGGCGGTGGCGTCGGCAACATCGATATCCTCTATACCGAAGAGATGCGGAAGAAAATCACCGCCGCCATCTTCAATCCCACTTTCGAAGCGGCTCTCTTGAAGCCGAGTCTTGGCGATAGCGCGGGAGTTTTTGGGGCTGCGATGCTTGTCGCCTGAGCTAGGCGCAAAATCGGTCCAGCATCCCATGCAGGAACTTCCGGTTGCCTTCATGATGCGCAGCCGCATCGCTTAAAATCATCTCGGGAGTCTGCACATAACGCCCCTTGGGCCACTCGCCCTGGCCGTCCACGAACTGTTTCGTGAGATCCGGGTCCACTTCGAGGTGAAACTGCAGGCCGAGACATTTCCTCGGAATGAGAAAACCCTGCTCGGGACAACCCGCGCTCGTTGCGAGTCTCGTCGCGCCTGGCGGCAACCCGAATGTATCGCCGTGCCAATGCAAAACGGTGGCCGTGGGAAGAAGCCCCGGAAATGCCGTGCGCGCCTCCTCGGTCCATGTGACCGGCAGCCAGCCCAATTCGATTTCGGCGTTTTGCACGACTCGTGCGCCGAGCGCGTCGGCCATAAACTGTGCACCGAGACAAATGCCGATCATGGGTTTGCCCGCTTCCAGGATGGCACGGATAAACGCGCTCTCCGCCTTCAGCCAGGGCCATTGCCGGTATTGATAGATGTTCATTTCTCCGCCCATGATGAGCAGAAGATCGAAGGACTCAGGCGTGGGCAGGGCATCGCCCCGGTAAAGATGCTGGACGGTTAAAGTATGACCGCGTGAAGTGGCCCAATTCCCGATTTCTCCCGGCCCTTCAAAGGCCGCATGTTGTAAAACGCCAATCTTCATGGAACGGGAAACAACCTGGGAGCAGGATGGAACTTGTCCAATTACCGACAGGCTAAAGCTTTTCCGTTACCTCGGTCCAGTCCTCAGACAAACGGTACTTCATCTTATTTTCCACGTTGATGTGGGTTCGGCGCACGTAAGTATTGTGGTTGGTATCGGTGACGTGGATATCCGTCGTGTAGGTTCCCACCGGGACGTCGGCGTTGCCGTGACTGAGAAATCGAATGTGCTCGGTGTGAATTTGTTTGGGAGGAAGATCAAACTGGCTGAGCGGGGTTCGTTGGAAGGTCCGTAGAATATCCGTGCGCGCAAAGCGTTCCAACGGCAACAGGCGCAGCAGTAACTCATCCTCCTTCTTTTTATAGACCATGACCTGGATTTCCATGATCGTGATGGGTTCCAAGGTCTTGTTTTCCCACCCAATATTCAGGCCCAGAACGACATGGGTGCTGGCCATTTCCACGTGGTCCACGGTGGCCAAAACATTGATATTACGGCTCATCCGCCATTGCTGGAGCCGTTCTTTGGTTTCTGCGACCTGTTCATTGATCCACGGTAGCATATAATTAAACCTCTAGGACAATATAGGGTATCGCTTTGTTAAGGAAAAGCGATTTTGTCGGCGGTCAAGTTGGTATCGTACAGGCAGTTCAGGGAGACGGCAAGTTCTGCGCTCAAAGAACGCGTAGGGGACGGCGAGGCCACGCGCGAAAACGCCAAAAAATAATTCGTACGCTTTTGCTCCCAGCCCACACAGTTATTAGACAACACGTATGGAAGATCCTGAACTTATCGCGCTGGTGCGCCACGGAAATTACGAGATCTTTGGCCAGTTAATCGAACGGTACCAGCGTCAACTTTACTATTTCGTGATCGGCAAGTTCCGGGAGCATGCAGAGGCGCAGGACATCGTGCAGAAGTCATTCGTCACGGCTTATCAAAACCTGCACACCTTGGCAGACGACGACGCCTTTTTTCCGTGGGTGAAGGGTATTGCGCTCAATCATTGCCGGAATGAATGGCGGCGCTATCACAGCCAGGCGACGATGAAGGAACGGCTTCTTGAGGCCAAACGTGCGGAACTGGGGCTGCTCTGGCTGGACAGATACCAACCGGAGGACGATGTGCGTATTGGCGCCTTGAGCGAGTGCATGCAGAGATTGAATCCGGAAGAACAGGCTTTGGTCGAACGTCGTTTCGTCCAGGAACTTTCGATGGAGGAGATCGGCAAGGAGTTAAATAAAGGCGGCGAAGCGGTCCGGCTCTGGCTTTATCGCATCCGCGTACGGCTGGCCGATTGCGTGAAACGAAGGATGTCGACCTACCCCGAGTCGGAGACGGTATGAGCATTGCCGAATACAACCGATTCGATGATTTGGTCTCGCGCTATCTCGACACGACCTTGGGGGCGGACGAGGAGCACGAGCTGTTGCAGTATTTGTCGGACGAAGCCCTGGCCGTTCGTTTTTTTGAAATGACCAAGCTCAATGCGGAGATCGGTGGCTTGCTGGCGGGAAGCATGCCGGACGAAGCCATGATCAACCTGGTCTTGAGTGATCTTGTGGGAAACGAAAATTCCGCGCCTGCCGGGTCCGCGGCACGCATCCCCGCCTCTGTCCGGACAAAATCAAAAAAATATACGAGCGTCCTTCTGGCCTTGGCGGCCATGTTGATCGGGTTGATTGCCGTTTCGGCGGTGTTTCATTTCCGGGCTTCAACTTCCGTCACCGGGGCCGATGTTACAGCGATAAGTGGCGACGTGTCTTTCATCAGTCCATCCGGCGAAGTTCAACTTACCGAAGGCAGGCCGCTCAAGGGCGAGGGCACCGTGAAAACGAAGGATTCCGATAGCCGCGCGACGATAGAGCTGAAAGATGGCACCCGGATCGAATTGATGGGGAATACCTCATTTACCGTGGGATTTTTTGAAGGGAAGCGTCGGCTCACATTGGATTGGGGAATTCTCCGCTCCACGGTTGCCAGGCAGCCGGAAGGTGCGCCATTGGTCTTCAATACACCGGAAGCGTTGATGACGGTTCGTGGCACGGAGTTGGCCATTGTCGAAAAAAACTCCACGACACTTTTGATCGTAACGAAAGGCACAGTTGCACTGCGACGCTCATCGGGCGGGACTGATGTGCTCATCCAGGCTGGCTATTATGGCCATGTCGAGAAGACCGGAAAATATTTGCCCTGGCCCATTGCCCGCCTCCCCCAAGCGCTGCGGGACCTGGCGCTACCTTCAAACTAATTACTAAAAATCGAGAACAACTGACCATTCCCCCTTCCAATGTCCACCCAGTTCCATTCCTCTTCTTCAGATAGCCTGCCAGTCGATCCTTCCCAACCAACCTCCCGGCGCCGGTTCCTCCTGGGATTTGGGGCGGGCGCCTTGGCCCTGGGATTTGCGGGGCATAGAATCCTTGCCTCCGACCTTTTTGCAAAAAAACTCCAGTCTGCCGCTGGCGGATCGCTGGGAGCCCTCAAATTAGCGCACCGGACCTCAGTTGCGCTTGGATCGCCAATCTCGATGCTTGTCCTCCATGAGAATCGGGACATTGGCGAGAGGGCCCTGGATGATGCCTTTGGGGAACTTGCGCGGGTGGAGAACGTCATGAGCATCTACCTGCCGCAAAGCCAGCTTTCACGGCTGAATGTGGAGGGGGTCTTGAAATCTCCCGACCCCTATCTCGTGCAGATCCTCGGGCAGGCACTGAGCATGGCGGAGCAGAGTGCAGGTGCTTTCGACATTACGGTGCAGCCTCTCTGGACGCTCTATTTCGACGCGCAAAAAGAGGGCAGGCTCCCGTCGTCGAATGAGATTGCCGCGGTGCTGACTCATGTCGACTGGCGGGGAGTTTCCATTTCCGCGAACGAAATCCGTCTGCGGGACAGGGCGATGGCGATCACGCTGAACGGCATCGCCCAGGGTTTCGCTGCTGATCGTGCAATGGAGGCCCTCAAGAAACATGGAGTCCAGCACGCCCTCGTGAACGCAGGGGAAATCTCGTCGCTCGGCAGGAAGGCGACCGGAGATTCCTGGGTGATCGGCATCCAACATCCTCGGAAAAAAGATGCCTATCTGGGACTGGCCGGACTCGATGGTCGTTGCCTTTCCACCAGCGGTGATTACGAAACGACCTTTACCTCCGATTTCAGTCGCAACCATATCTTCGACCCGGCTACCGGCAATTCTCCGGGGGCCTTCTCCAGCGTCACCGTGATCGCCCCGGATGCCACCACGGCGGATGCTCTTTCCACGGCCATTTTTGTGCTGGGACCGGAGCGAGGGCTGGAGCTTGCGGCCAAGACCCCCGGCACCGATGTCCTGCTGGTGATGAAAGACCAACGCATGATGGCCACACCTGGATTCCCCTGGTGCTCCGAAAATACAGAGAAACCTCAGTCCCTCCCAAGCTGATGCATATGTCCACATATTATCCCAAGAATTTTCTGGTCCGTGGAGGATACTCCCGCCTGGGACTGGTTTGTTGCGGCCTCCTGTTTGCCTTTCAGGCGCTTCGGGCCGGAACTGAATACACCACGATCAAGCCAATCACGCTCGATGTTTCCGGACAGAAAGTTGAACTTAAAGAGGGGGAGAAAGTGATGGTGATGGGCCTGCATAACGGCATGGCCGTCATCCAAGTCGTGCTGCCCGACGGGAGCAAAAGCATTGTCCAGTCGCCGGAAGCGAATTTTCAGGCGCCGGCGGCTCCTGCGGTTGTTGCTGCGCCGCCCGTCCCTTCACCACCGGCTGCCGTTAATCAACCAGCCTCCACGCCACCGCCTACGCCGGCTGTCGCACCCGTTGTGACACCGACTCCTGCTGTTTCAATCAGTACAGATAAGCCGTCGCTCACCAAGGACCAGGTGGACGCCCTCATTGAGCAAGCAGGGAACACCAAGCCCGACTGGTGGGATTCCACATCATTGAATATTCCCCCAAATCTGGATCTGACTTGGAAATCACAGGGCAAGGGGCCAAATGATATCGGGGCCTATCTCTGGAACGTCATCCAGCCCAATCCGGGCCGATGGAAGGAAGGCATCAAGCTTCTCCAGGAGTCACTCAGGGTCTGCAAGGGCGATCCGGTCGGATTGGAACGAACTGCCGGTTCTCTCTCGGGAATTTACACCGAGATGTTGGGGGACTATGCCCGAGGTGCCTTTTGGGCAAAGAAGTCAACTTCGCGCGATATTACCCTTGCGGAATGCTACATGAAACTGGGTTGTCCCTCGGCGGCCGTCGACATCCTGCGCGGCATCGGTTCGGACCAGACCCGCCATGGACAGGCGATCAAGCTCTGGGCCGAACTCGGGGATTTGAAGACCGCGTTGGATTGGGCCGAAAAGCTCGCCCCAAGCGATCCGACTGTTGCGAACCTTGCTGCCGGGGATGCCTGCCGCCGGTTTGGAAAAATCCCCGAGGCACTCGCTTATTACCAGAAGGTGATGGACGTTTCGCAACAGGTTCAGCGCGACGATCCGGTGAACAAAAAACGGGCAGCCGCGAACATCGCCGCCATCAAGCTTTTCGACGGCCTCGACCTGCAAAAGATTCCCGATGGCAGTTACAAGTCTGACAGCATCGGTTACGTCGGGCCGGTGGAGGTGACGGTCTCTGTCCAGGATCACAAGATCATGGACGTCAAGGTCACCAGCCACCACGAGAAACAATTTTACAGTTCTCTGGTCGATGTGCCGCCCCAGATTGTCGCCAAACAATCAGTGAAAGGCATCGATACCACCACCGGAGCCACGGTCACCTCGGAAGCGATCATTTACGCCACGGCGAAAGCGCTTTCAGGAGCGCAAAAATAGTCTTTGTTCACTTGCCGGAAAAGGTCCAACCCAATGCGATTAAATATTTTTTTGCCCTTCCCGCGGCGACCGAAGCCCGGAAATGATCGCCTGCTGAAACGACCGCTCCGGGGCTGGGCGGCACGCTTTCTTCCTTCCAGCTTGTTTTCCGAATCTGCCGGGAGAACCGGCACGGTGCGGAAGGTCCTGAAAAAGCTGGGGCCGACGTGGCAGTCGTCGCCCGTTCGGCGAGTTATCCAAACCGTTTGTTTTCTGGCTTTTCTCTGGCTCTTCTTTTACGTGTGCTGGCCGTATCAGGGCACGGACCAGTCGGCGGGGATGGCTCATCGTGAACGGATACCGGCAGCCTCTTTCCTGGCGATCGATCCGCTGGTCAGTCTTTCCACGGCGCTGGCGGCGAAGGCCTGGGTCTGGTCGCTGGTTTGGGCGGCGGGCATTCTTGTCGTCTGCGTGGTCATTCCGCGCGGATTTTGCGGCTATATTTGTCCGCTGGGTACGCTCATCGATCTTTTTGATTGGAGCATCGGAAAACGGGTGGAGCGCTTTCGTATCCGGCAGGACGGGTGGTGGATGAATCTTAAGTACTACCTGCTGCTTGGTGTGCTGATCAGCAGCTTTTTCGGCGTATTGG
>Ga0207641_10004951_pt1 | contig 11429 bp, 9 predicted proteins | sample KBSSwiS62_FD_184306 | JGI IMG/M metagenome (GOLD analysis project Ga0207641, IMG submission 184306) | Switchgrass rhizosphere microbial communities from Kellogg Biological Station, Michigan, USA - KBS Switchgrass S6-2 (SPAdes) (version 2) | ecosystem: Host-associated > Plants > Roots >... | reverse complement strand
ACTTTCACCACGCCGACTCCTTTGCCATGATGCGCGGCGGCCATCTCGACGTCTGCGTTCTGGGCGCCTTCCAGGTCTCGGCGACCGGTGACCTCGCCAACTGGCACACCGGCGAACCCGACGCCATCCCCGCAGTCGGCGGCGCGATGGACCTCGCCATCGGAGCCAAGCAGGTCTTCGTCATGATGACCCTCTTCACCAAGCGCGGCACCCCAAAGCTCGTCCCCCATTGCACCTACCCGCTCACCGGCGTCGGCTGCGTCAGCCGGGTCTACACCGACCTCGCCATCTTCGAGCTGGGGCCGAACGGTGCCACCATCCGAGAGACATACGGCATCACCCCGGACGAGCTCCAGGCAAGACTGGAGATCCCGCTAACCCCGCAGGCATAGATCGGCTCTGGCGCCCGGCACCGATCAGCCGCACACGGACGGCAGCACACACCACAGACGCCGCCAGCCCCCGGTCGTCACTCTCTGCAACCGAGGGACGAGGCTCGAAAAGTAGTTGCGGTCCCAACGTCAGCGGTTCGTCAGCAGAAACGCCATTCTCAGGCCCGATCGGGATCTTGACCCATCGAGGAAACCCCTGCGGCACAGGGGAAGTCGGCTTGTGGACCATGTGTACCAGCATCCGAACCGATTGATCTTGGTTGCGTGCGCCACGAGCGCAGGAGGGTGGGGCAATGTAGGTAAGCCTTACTTGACTGCGGTGCTGTGTGGGAGATGAGGGAGTTGTGGCCCCTCGGAGCCGCCCGACGGGTGGGAGGCTCCAAGCCGCCCCGAGCTGCCTTAGCTGATGATTGGGGTGGTGAGCGTCGGGGAAAAGGCGCGCCATGAGCGCGTCAGGCAGGGAACGGGAAGACGAGCGCAAGCGAATCGCCGATGACGTGTCGAAAAGATCAGAGATGGCATCAAAACCGGGACAGGCAACTCAGCCCCGGGACGAGTCTGGCGGGTGTCCCGTCTTCTGGCCAGGTGGTGCCCGGCATAAAGGCGACGTGAGTCCGTTCTGCCGCTCTCATGCGGAACGTGGGAAGGCGTGTGTCGATAGCTCGGTCCGCGCAGGGTGACGGACGGGGAGAGGGAGCGCGCCGTACAGCGGAAACTGGAGGCGCTGAGTACCGATGCGGCACGCGCCGGCGGACCGGCTCGTAGTAGCGAAGAAGCCCCTGAAACCGGGGTGGAGCGAAGGGGCCGGCTTGTCCATGGTGAATTCGTTCGGGCAACCAGCGATGCTGGGAGGGATCGAGTGGAGACATCGAAGTCTACAGAGAAGCCGTTCAAAATTTCCAAGGACCTGGTCTGGGCGGCGTACCAGAAGGTCAAGGCCAACAAAGGCGCACCGGGAGTGGACGAGCAGTCCGTCGCGGCGTTCGAGAAGGATCTGAAAAACAATCTGTACCGGGTCTGGAACAGGATGTCGTCGGGTAGCTACTTCCCGCGTCCGGTGAGGGCGGTGGGGATACCGAAGGCGCATGGTCGTGGGGTTCGTTTGCTCGGCGTGCCCACGGTCACGGCATACAGCCGCGTCTGACAGTCGATCTTCTGAATCGCTTGTTGTTGTACATCCGTTCCATGCGCTGCATGGTCAGCGGCTCGAGGTCCTGTTCAGTAAGCGGTGGTCGGGTGGGACGTTGTTCGTCTGTGTTCGGCCGGGTTCGGGTCAGATCACGCTGCCGGCGGCGTGGACGGACCGTGGTCCGGATGCGGAGCAGGGCCGGCTGTCGGTCGACTCGCTGGCGGCGCTGGGTGCGGTGACACGCGCTCTCCAGGTCGTTGATGGCGGTGAGTAGCCGTGTCATTCTCTTGTGTGATGACTCCACCCAAGATTCCGGCAGATCTGGGCGCAACGAGCACGGAGGATCTTCTTGCGCGACGACGGGCACTGGCGGAGACGATCGGCGACCTGCAGCGGGTGCTGGCCGGTTCGCTTGTCGAGCAGCACCGCCGGTGCGGGAAACCGGGCTGTGCGTGCGCGGCCGGGGACGGCCACGGGCCGTATGCCTACTTCAGCCCGCGTCAGGTCGAGCGCGGCCGGCTGCGCTACGTCCCGGCCCGCCTGGTCGCCGTCGTGCGCCGCTGTCTGGACCGGGGCGGCGAGGTCGAGGCGGCGTTGGCGGAGATCTCGGCGATCAACGTCGAGCTGCTCGCGCGCCGGGAGCTGACCTGACCGATGGCCGTGGCCGTGCTGTCCGGACCTGCCCACCGCGAGGCGGTGGCGGTGGTGGCGAACATGACGGTCAGCGCGCTGGGAGCGAACAGTGAACGGCGAACACAAGATCACCACTTCGCATCGGCGGCGGGCGGCGCTGGTCTACCTGCGCCAGTCGACGCTGGTGCAGGTCCGGGAACACACCGAGTCGACGCTGCGCCAGTACGCGTTGCAGGACAAAGCGGTCGAGCTGGGCTGGGCGCCGGGCGACGTGGAGGTGATCGACACAGATCTGGGGATCTCCGGGGCCTCGACACGGGGCCGGGAGGGCTACCGCCATCTGATGGCCCGGCTGTGTCTGGGCGAGGTCGGAGCGATCTTCGGGTTGGAGATCTCCCGACTCGGCCGCTCGAACGCGGACCTGGCCCGGCTGGCGGAGCTGGCCCGGTTGACGGACACGCTGCTGATCGACACCGACGGGGTCTACGACCTGTCGGACTTCAACGACCAGCTGCTGCTCGGGCTGAAATCGACGATGGCCGCCGCGGAGCTGCACATCATGGCCGGCCGGCTGCAGGCGGCGAAGCGGGCGGCCGCGCAGCGCGGCGAGCTGCGCACCCCGCTGCCGGTCGGCTACGTCTACGACGAGGAGGGCGCCCAGGTCATCGACCCGGACGAAGAGGTCCAGGCCGCGATCCGCGACGTGTTCGCCGCGTTCGCGCGGACCGGCTCCGCGTTCGGGGTGATGACCGCGTTCGCGGGGCGGCGGTTCCCGCTACGCGCCTACGGCGGGGCGTGGGCCGGCCAGCTGCGCTTCGGCCCGCTCACCCACTCCCGCGCCAGCTCGGTGCTGAAGAACCCCGCCTACGCCGGCGTCTACGTCTACGGCCGCTACACAACCCGCAAGAGCGTCGATCCCGACGGGACGGTGCACGCGCACACCGTCCAGCTGCCCCGCGACAAGTGGCCGATCGTCATCCCCGACCATCATCCCGGCTACATCACCTGGGCGGACTATCTGGCGATCGAGGCGAAACTCGCGGCGAACACGACGAACGCCGGCGCCCGGCCGCCCCGGGAAGGGCTCGCGCTCTGCCAGGGCATCATCTACTGCGGCAGCTGCGGACGGGCGATGGCAACCCGCTACCACCAGAACGGCAACGGCGCCTACGAGTGCCTCTCACGGCGCCAGGCCGCGCAGACATCGACCTGCCGGTCGATCCTGGCCGCCACCGTGGATACGGCGGTCGCCCGCGCACTGCTCGACGCGGTCACCCCCGCCCAGATCACCCTCGCGCTGGCGGCCGCCGGCGAGGTCGCCGACCGCCACCACCGGTCCATCCGCGCCGCCGAGCTCGCCGCCGAGCGGGCCCGCTACGACGCGGACCGGGCCGAGCGGGCGTTCCACGCCGCCGAACCGGACAACCGACTCGTCGCGCGCAGCCTGGAAAACCGGTGGGAAGCCAAACTCGCCGCGCTCGCCGAGGCCGAGGCCGCGCTGACCGCCGCCCATGACACCCTGCCTGCGCCACCCGACCAGGACACCCTGCGCACGCTGGCCGGCGACCTGCCTGGCCTCTGGCACGCCGCCACAACCAGCGACCGCGACCGCAAACGGCTACTGCGCACCCTGATCTCCGACATCACCGTGCTACCCGAGACCGACCGGGCCACCGCCCGGATCGGGCTCCGCTGGCACACCGGCGCGACCGACCAGATCCACCTCACCCGAGCGCCGGACAGCACGGCAACGCGACGGACCCCCGCCGACGTCCTCGCACTGATCCGCGAACTCGGCCCGACCACCAGCAACAACGACCTCGTCGCCCTGCTCGCCGCCCGCGGCATGACCACCGGCGAAGGCCAGCCATTCGACCTCAAAGCCATCCGCTGGGTCCGCTGGACCTACAAGATCCCCGGCCCCGGCGCCTACCACGACAGCGAACGCAGCGTGAACGAGGTCGCCACCGACCTGCGCTGCAACCCCGCCACCATCTACTACTACATCAACCGCGGCTACCTCCCAGCACGCCGCGGCGCCGGCAACCGGCTCTGCATCCCCTGGAACCCACAGATCAAGGCCGACCTCCAGCGCCGCATCAACACCGGCAGCCACCTCAACTATCACCCAGCCACCGCCAGCCAGGCCTGATCCCAGCCCCACCAGCACGACCAGACGGCAAAAGCGACAGAACGCCCGCCGAGCCGAGCCCGGCATCCCACCCAAACAAGACACCCGATATGGGAATCAAAAAGCGCTACTGCGCAGGAGGGCAATATGAAGCCACCATCCCCACCGTGGCCGACCGGGTCGCCCAGACCGTGGTGGCGATGACGTTGGAGCCGCGCCTGGAAGAGATCTTCCAGGACGGTTCCTACGGCTACCGCAGAGGGCGGTCCGCGCTGGACGCGGTGCAGACGTGCCGGGAGCGCTGCTGGAAGAGAGACTGGGTGGTCGATCTGGACATCCAGGACTTCTTCGGAAGCTGCCCACACGACCTGATCATCAAGGCGGTGGAGGCCAACACCGACCAGCCGTGGGTGGTGCTGTACGTGCGCCGGTGGCTGTCTGCGCCGGTGCAGTACCCCGACGGTTCGCTCGTGACGCCGGACCGCGGAACCCCTGCGGGGTCCGCGGTGTCGCCGGTGCTTGCTAACGCGTTTCTGCACTACGCGCTTGACCTGTGGCTGGCCCGGGAGTTCCCGGGCGTGCGCTACGAGCGTTACGTGGACGACGGTGTGCCACGAACGCTGAGGGAGGCTCCGGTGTAGAAGGCGGAGCTTTCGGATGCGGTGCTGCATTGGAGATGGAGGTTGGCCCTCCGAGATCGCTCTGCAGGGAGAGGTCTCAAACCACCGCACGTTGCTGCGGTTAAGGCCCGTGGTGGTGAGCGGTTGCGGAAAAGGCATCTTCAGGTGTCAGGTGTGAGCCGGGAAGGCGAGCGGAAGCGAACCATTGGTGACAGGTCGAAACAGTAGCTATAGCATCAAAACCGGGGTCCAGTTGTTGCCCTTGGATGAGTCTGGCGCATACCTGCTTACTGGCCAGATGGTGCCCGGCCAAGAGATGGCGCGAGCCCGGTTCAGGCTCCAGTGTGGAACGTGGGAGATCCTGGCCTCGATACTCTCGGTCCTGGTTGGTGGCCGGGGAGAGGGAGATCCTCAAACAGCGGAATCTGTGAGAGGTAGAGTACCGTTGCGGGGCGGGAAGTCGGACCATCCCATATTAGCGGTGAGACCTGGTAATGCGGGTGGAGCGAAGGGGATGGATTGCTCTGAGTCGCTGCTTGGCCAACCGGCTTTTGCTGGGAGGAGCTGAGTGGGCGGGCCAGGTGGTCAGGGAAAACCGTTTGACATCTCCAGGTGGCTCGTGTGGGAGTCCTGGAAGCGGGTGCGGGCCAATGGTGGCGCGGCGGGGATCGATGGGGTCACGATCGAGCAGTTCGAGGTTGACCTGAAGGACAACCTCTATGTGCTGTGGAATCGGATGTGTCGGGATCGTATTTTCCCAACTCGCTGTGAACGGCGGGCCAATGGAGGTGCTGCGCTCGACGCGGAGGCTACTCATCTTCGCGAGACGAAGGCGAGGGTCTGGGTCAGGCCGAACAGGATGGTGCGCTCGACGGCGGCGGCGAGCCGGTTGCGGGCCTGGCCGACGCCGAAGATCTGTTTGGCGTCGGCGATGGCGACCTCGATCGACCAGCGGGCGGCGCAGCGGGCGACGAGGTCGGCGGGCCTGGTCACGGTGTCGGTGGTGACGAGCGCCAGGTCATAGGTCGTGGTCTTCGCACTGTCGCGGACGAGGACGACGGTGACGGGCCTCGGGCCGAACACGCCGTACCACAGGCAGCGGATCACGGCGAGGTGGACGGTGTCGGCCCGGCCGTGGGTAGCGAGCCGCGACACCTCCGGCCGTGCTGATCACCCGCTGTTCGGCCTGATCCGGAGCGAAGCGGCTGGCTGTACGCTCGGCGGTGGCCCTCGCCCAGCGGGTGGTCGTGAGAATTCCGGTAGCGAGAACACAGGCGCCACAGCCGGTGATGATCCACCCGCCGATGTGGCTGGCTGCGCTTAAGCTCGTCTCCAGCGACCCGGCGCGACGCGCGGTGACCACCGAGCCCACGACCGCGACCCCCAGCGACGTGCCCACCTGTCGGCTGGTGGACGCGACGGCGGTGGTGAGACCCGCCTGAGAGCGAGGCATTCCCGAGACAGCGGTGTTGGTGATCGGGGTGTTGAACATGCCGAAACCCACCCCGAAGATCACATAGCTCGCCAGCAGCCATCGGGTCGGCGTGTCCCTGGACAGGGCGGTCAGCATCAGCCCGCTCGCACCGATGGCGATACCGCCTACCAACAGCGGGACCCGCGGGCCTCTGCTCCCGACGATCCGCCCGGAGATCGGCGCGAACAACACAATCATCAGGGCCATCGGAACCGTGCGGACGCCCGCCTCGAACGGCGAGAAACCGCGGACGTCCTGCAGATACAGCGCGTTGAGGAACAGGAAACCGCCCTGCGCCGCGAAACCGGCCACGGCCAGCACATTCGCCCCCGAGAACGGCACACTGCGAAAGAATTCGAGGTTCAGCAAGGGATCCGCCCGCCGCGGCTCGTACCAGAGCAGGGCGGCCACCGCGAGGGCGGTCAGGCCGAACAGGCCCAGGATCGGCGCGCCCCAGCGCATTCCGGGCCCTTCGATGATCGCGTAGGTAAGCGAGGCGAGGGTGACGATCACCAACGCTTGCCCGACCGGATCGAAGCGGTGGAGCCGCGCGGCCTTCGACTCGGGGACGAACAGGGCCGTGAGCACGAGCGCGGCCAGCCCGACCGGGATGTTGATCCAGAAGATCGCTCGCCAGCCCACCGCATCCACCAGGGCGCCGCCCACGAACGGCCCCAGCGTCATGCTGATCCCGCCGGTCGCGCCCCACACTCCGATCGCACGAGCGCGCTCCCGGGTGTCGGTGAAGGTGTTGGAAATGATCGACATGGCGACCGGGTTGAGCATGGACCCACCGACCGCCTGCACCATCCGGAAAACGATCAGCGATCCCGCGTCCCGTGCCAGGCTGCACAGCAACGACCCGAGGGTGAAAAGGATCAGGCCAGCCTGGAACGTGCGGCGGCGGCCGACCCGGTCACCGGTGGATCCGGCCAGTATCAACAGGCTGGCCAGCACCACCGTGTAGGCGTCGACGGTCCACTGCAGAGCCGACACCGACGCGTGCAGCTCCCGCCGGATGGCCGGGAGCGCAACGTTGACGATCGTGTTGTCCATGCCGACGATGAGCGGGCTCATGCAGCAGATGGCCAGAACGAGCGCCCGCCGCCGACCCGAGCAAACTCCGCGCTGCGCGGATTCCCGATTTCCGACCTGGAAACCGCCTTCCCCCCTTTTTGCGGATAGCAATCAATTGCCTCCGTAATCACAGTGTGGGTTCTGGGCGTACCTGGACCGCGTGCGCGTTGACGTCGACTACTCCGGCTGCACCGACACCGAGATCGGCAACCACGCAGCGGATCGCTGAGCGTCGACCCTCTGCTACCCGACTCGACTCGGAACGAACCTATCAGAATGTCCCAAAAGTCTTTTAGACTGATGAAACGGATTTTTCTTCGAAATTTGGCCTCCCGAGCCAAGGAGATCGCGATCGGATAGCCATACAGTGCACCTGGGTTCGGTCACCCACTCGTTGTTCAATTCATGGGGCTACCAACGTTGGCGGCACCAACGAACTTGTTAGACTCCGGGACGGTGAGTGGCAGCCCAGACGTGACCGGCGGCCTTCGCCGGGGACGTGGGGCCCGGCCTGCTCGCCGAGGTCCGCGGTCACCTTCCCGGCCGACGCCGCGCGGACGGTCCCCAGCACACCGGACTACAACGCCATCCGGACCCGGGTGTTCGACGAGTACCTGATGGCGGCGGCGGCCACCCCGGAGATCGAGCAGATCGTGATCGCTCCGGCCGGCATGGACTCCCGGGCCTACCGCCTCGGCTGGCCACGCGAGCTGCCGGTGTTCGAGGTCGACAAACCCGCCGTGCTCGCGGTCAAGGAGGAGGTCCTGCGCGGCCGGCCGGCCCGGATCGACCGCCGTCCGGTCGCGGCCGATATGGTCACCGGGCACCTGGACCGACGGGTTGCTGGCGGCCGGGTACGACCCGGTCCACGTGATCACCAACCTGGCCCCCGGCGAGGTCACCGCCGCCGAACTCGCCGCCTACGTCCGTGATCACTGGACCGTGGAGAACCGCCTCCATTGGGTCCGCGACGTGACGTTCCGTGAGGACGCCTCCCGCGTCCGGACCGGCGCCCTGCCCCGCATCCTGGCCACTTTCCGTAACCTCGCCGTCGGCCTGCTTCGCCTGGCCGGACACACCCGAATCAGCCCCACCCTGCGCCGCCTCCGCCACGGCCCAGCCCTGCTCACAACCATCCTCGGCCTCAAAAAGCCAGCCTGACCAGCATCAACGACTTTGCGGCATTCCCTGCGGGGATCTCCACCGATCGGGTTGCCTTGCGCTCAAGCATCGATGCTTCCGTCCAGCGGCGCGCCATCGGTGAAGTGTGGCGCGATCTTGTTGTCGAACATGGACAGAGCCGACCCGATGGCCATGTGCATGTCGAGGTATTTGTAAGTACCAAGCCTGCCGCCGAAGAGCACATTGTGCTCGGCGGCCTCCGCACGCACCAGTTCGCGGTAGCGCTCGAGCTTCTCCCGGTCGTCAGCGGTGTTGATCGGGTAGAACGGCTCGTCGTCATCCCCGGCGAACCGACCGTACTCCCGGACGATGACCGTCTTGTCGATCGGGTATTCGCGTTCGGGATGGAAATGCCGGAACTCGTGGATCCGGATATATGGCACATCCTCGTCGTTGTAGTTCATCACTGAGGTGCCCTGGAAATCACCCGTCGGCAAGACTTCCTGCTCGAAGTCCCGCGTGCCCCAGCTCAGCCGGCCCGCTGCGTAGCCGAAGTAGCGGTCGAGCGGACCCGTGTAGACCGTCGGCCTACCCGTCGGGATGAGGCCGCGCACGTCGAAGTAATCGACTTCGAGGCGGAATTCGATGTTAGGATGGTCTGCCATCCGGTTCAGCCACGCGGTGTAGCCGTCGACCGGCAGCCCCTCATAGGTGTCGTTGAAGTAACGGTTGTTGAACGTGTAGCGCAACGGCAGCCGAGTGATGTTAGCCGCGGGCAATTTCTTCGGGTCGGTCTGCCACTGCTTGACGGTAATGCCGCGGAAGAACGCCTCGTACAGCGGGCGGCCCATGAGCGAGATGGCCTTCTCCTCGAAGTTCTGCGCGTCCTTGGTGTCGATCTCGCCGGCCTGCTTGGCGATTAGCGCGCGCGCCTCGTCCGGCGTATGGGACCGGCCGAAGAACTGGTTGATCAGCGCCAGGTTCATCGGTAATGGGTAAACCTGCCCCCGGTACTTGCCGAACACCCGGTGCTGGTAGTTCGTGAAGTCGGTGAACTGGTTGACGTAATCCCACACGCGTTTGTTCGACGTGTGGAATAGGTGCGGGCCGTAGCGATGCACCTCGATCCCGGTCTCCGGCTCCGGCTCGGAGTAGGCGTTGCCGCCGATGTGGGCACGCCTTTCCAGCACGAGCACCCTCTTATTGAGCTGGGTGGCGGCACGTTCGGCCATGGTCAGCCCGAAGAAGCCGGAACCGACCACGATCAGGTCAAACCCGGCGAAGTCGGCTTCGGTGAAGTCGCTGCGTTTCGTTTGCCCGCTCATGGGCATCACACATTAGCATGAATGGTGAGCAATTGTCGAGACTTGTGGACGGATGCCGGCGAGACCGTCCACACCACGTTGGGTATCGTGCGGGTCCCGGACGCCTCGCCGCTCCACCCGAGCCCGGTCGGCATCCTGAGCGCCGTTCAACACCTGGGCCGCCACCGCGACCACACCGGCCGCGGGACAGCGGCGACGGATCGCGGTCGACGGGAAGACCCTGCGCGGCTCACGCCACGGCGACATACCCCCCGGCAGCTGCTCGCCGCGTTCGACCAGCAGCACCACGTCGTCCTCGCCCAGCGGACCGTCGACGCGAAGACGAACGAGATCCCCGAACTCAAAGCACTGCTCGCCGCTGTTGACCTGGCCGGCGCGATGGTCACCGCGGACGCGTTGGATCACTCCAGACGCGTCCAGCGCGCTGGCGGTGGACTGGACCGACGTCGAGTCCTGGTCGCGCCCTGTGCCGGCCGGCCAGACCGGGGCCGCCGACCCCGAGGCCCGCTGGGGACACCGCACCGCCAACCTGAAGATCCAGAAAGGGGAGATGTTCTGGGGGTACTACCTGGGCGCGGCCACGATGGTCGCCGACGAGAACGGCCCACCCGTCGCCGAGCTGGCCCGCCGGATCACCGTCTGCTCGTCCGCGCACGACCCCGCCGCCGCGCTCGCCAGCGTCCTGTGCGCCCTGCCCGCCGACGGCGTCCCCCTCGGTGACGTGCTCGCCGACTCCGGGTTCTCCCACCGTGTCCCCGAGACGTGGGCGACCCCGCTGCGCGCCGCCGGCGCCGCCCTGGTCCAAGACCTGCACCCGAACGACCGCGGCCCGCAGGGCACCTGCCAAGGAGCGATCATCTGCAACGGCAGCCTCTACTGCCCGGCCATCCCGAAAGCGCCGCTCCAGCTCGTCGCGCTGCCACCCGGCGCCTCGGACGAGCAGGTCGAAGCCCATGACCGGCAGACCGGCGAACTCGCCCGCTACAAGCTCGGCGTCCATGCCGGCGAGGACGCCGACGGCTACCGCCGCCACACCTGCCCCGCGACCGCCGCCAAGATCCGCTGCCCGCCGCGCCCCACCTCGATGGCCCCGCGGCGTGACCGGCCCGAGATTCTCACCCCACCCCGGCACCCACCCGCGTGCTGCCTGCAACAGACCATCACCACCGGTCCGCAGGTCGCGGCGAAGACCAGGCAGAAGCACGACTACCCGTCGAAGGAATGGCGGCGGTCCTACCGGCGGCGCACCGGGGCCGAACGGCTGAACGCCACCGTCAAGGACCCGGCCACCCGCAGCATCGCCCGCGGCTGGATCCGCCTACTCGGCCTGACCCCGACCATGCTCTTCCTCACCTGCCTGATCGCAGTCCGCAACCAGCGGATCCTGATCGCCCACCAGGCCCGCCAGGACGAGGACACCCGCCTTGTCCCGCGTCAAGATCTTGGCTCAGAAATTTTGACCTGAAGGTTGGGGGTTTCCGATCAAGGTTGTCTTGATCTTGGTTTTGAGGGTGGGGTTGGTGTGG
>Ga0207641_10004950_pt1 | contig 11431 bp, 6 predicted proteins | sample KBSSwiS62_FD_184306 | JGI IMG/M metagenome (GOLD analysis project Ga0207641, IMG submission 184306) | Switchgrass rhizosphere microbial communities from Kellogg Biological Station, Michigan, USA - KBS Switchgrass S6-2 (SPAdes) (version 2) | ecosystem: Host-associated > Plants > Roots >... | reverse complement strand
AAAACGGGCGAATACGTCGTGGCCGAGCCGCGCACGGGAACGAACTTCTCGTCGATCCCGGGCGGCAATACCGGTTTCGCGGCCGCGGTGTTGAACGCGATTTTTGCCTTCGCCCCCACCGCCGGCGAACCGCGATCCTTATGCGGGGGCGTCGGTTCCGGCGCGATAAAGTAGCGCCATTCAGTTAGACATCGTGTCCCTGGGATTGCCGTGTCCCCGGGATCGCCGTGATCCGGCAAGCAGGCAACCGAGCGGTCCAGCCGAACTGCCGGCCGGCACGCGCGCCCGCTTGAATTTTGCGTAAATACGCGGAGAAATACGCGGGCCTCCTTACGCAACTGGAACGGTCCTCGGGGCACGAAGAGCGACCGGACGACGATGAACAGGTCGCCATTCCCCGAACATGGCTTTCGGATTGCCGGGCGATCCAAACCTGTTCCTGGCGAAATTTGAAGCATTCATTGCGTCGGAATTATCCGATATGTTCCGACAAGTCAAGAGGGAAACTCAGCATGGGCCGGGTCGCCAACCCTTACGACCGCACCAAGCCCGCGAGCTTCATGAAAACCCTCATGACCAAAGAGGTGAAGGCAGGGCTATGCTACTATCGTCCATATCTCCGGCAGAGTTCGAAGCCGAATTTCGCCCTCCCCCAACCACGCAAGCTATGGCAACATCGCATTGTCACTCAAATAGAGTGTCTCACCGAATGGGTGAGCTTCAAAGAGTGCATTCCACGTCGTCATCGTTATTGTTAACCGAAACGCGATCTAGCGAGGAGTCTTCCCAACAATCCACAATGAGCAAATGAATAGCACGACGTAGCAAATTACATTCGCCTTATCGGCCGAAAGTCCGACAATCTCGTACCGGGTAGTTAGACAATTCAGCTGAGCAGCCGCACTCAGTGCCAAAATCAATCCACAAAACAATTTTTCTCTGCTGCGCAGCATTTAACGAGACCTCGGGCATGCTACTTGAGTCGGGGCGAGCCAATCAATCGCATTCTGTAAAGTGGAAATTACATTTCCTGCAACTTGCATCTGGCGAAGTTGGTTTTGCCGGACGCGGTGCGAGTAGCCGTGCCCAGGCACGGTCGAACGCAAAAATCTAGAAATGGCAACTCCCCCAACGACACCGACGGCACCATGGATTGCATTTCTCCATCCCCCGCCGCCAATCCCTTGCATTATACCACCAGCCACTTGCATCGCGCCTGAGATATTACCAAATACTGCGCCTGTGTTAACCACGTCGGCGCCCACGCCGATCGAATTACGGTGCCAGTTTACTAATTACAGCGGCTTCTCTTTCGGCTTCGGTCCGCGCTTCTGCGGCGCGAGGGTCCGGCCTGTCCGGGTTTCGAGTTGCTGCACCCATGCAGCGCTGCCGAGCGGCCGGCCGGAGGTCTCGGAGCGGCGGAGCGCCTGCCAGGCGGCGGCATAGTCGCCCTCGGCGCCGAGGAATGCCCCGAAGTCGCCATAACGCTCCATCGCCGGCGCGACTGTGACCAACTCGTCGTCCTTGCCGGCGAGGTGCGCCCTCGCACTCGACCATGGCCAATCCTCGGCGCGACCGACCAACCGCGCGCGCACGGGATTGAGCGCCACATAACGCATAGCGTGGGCCAGATGCGTCTCGTCCATGACCACCGCGCCGAACCGGCCCTGCCAAAGATGTCCGGTCCAGCGGTGCCGCGCATTGATGAAGCCCGTATAGCGCCGGTGCGCGTCGGCGAAGGTGCGGCGCAGGCCGTCTGCGTCAGCCGGCACGACGATCACATGAACATGGTTGGGCATCAGGCAATAAGACCAGATCTCGCTTCCAGCCTTCGCCGCTGCCTCAGCCAGCAGCGCGCGGTACAGCGCATAATCGCCATTCTCAAAGAAAGTCTGCTCTCGCCGATTGCCGCGCTGGGTTACGTGATAGGGCAGGCCGGCAAGGACCAGGCGCGGGAGGCGGACCATTGCATCGGGATATCGTGGGCGGGCTAATTAGTAAACTGGCACCGTAATTGTAATTGGAGTTATTGCAGGTGTCGCCGTAGTTCTGTAATTGTATAGGGCGTTGGTTTCATACGATCATGAGGCCGCGAACCGCCATGACACTCGCGCTGCACCCGATTCAATGAGAAAGCAAAAATGAGTGTCAGCCGGCGCAGAATATTATTGGCCGCGGGTTTCGGAATAGTGCTGACTGCAACGGCCTTAACGGTGGAATTCAGCCAAGCCTCGCCACTGCCTGACGGCTGCTACTATGACGTTGACGGCACAGCGGTTCTCCGTGTGGAGGGGAACGAGGGACAGATTCTGAGACCGGACCCGGTGTCTGATTCGGGATACATCTATACTCCGATTCACCATATCCGTTTGACAGCGCTTTTTCACAATTCCGTCCATGTACTCGTGACCCCAGGCTTTTACCTGACGGGTGATGACCGCGCCGCAGCGAGTGGATGGTGGATGGATCGCCTCACGATAAGCAGGCAACCCGTCCCCACAATCATGGTTCCAGTCGAAGGCGAAGGCCATGCTTCCCTACGTCTGGGAAAATCTTGCACAAACCGTGCTCCCACAAGCAACCTCAGTTCAGCGGTGCGGCATTAAACACGTGCAAAGTAATTAATCGGAGAAATCGACGGTTGACATGAGGCGTCGAAGCGATCGTTGCTATTTCTCTAATCTCGAATGATGCCGGTTCTGCGTATCCTACTTCCTGTGACCGCCTCCCCATGGAATCTCCAGAACACGATATGGGGTTTGTCATCGTCGGCTCGACCCCGGCCCCCGAAAGGAACTTCCGTGATCCGATTGCCGTAACCATGAGTTGCGGCGGATGACATGATAGGGCGCCCTTTGTTGTCGATTCGGACAACGATGCCGACATGATGCCCGTTGCCCATCACATCGCCCGGGCGCGGAGCCTGATTTGGGCGCAGAGGAGTAAATCGCCCGTGCGCAGTCTGTATGACGCTATTTCTATTTCCCCAATCCGCAGCGTACATCATATGTTGTGGCTCGATACCGCCGGCCCGTAAGGCGTCATTGACAAAAAAGTTACACTTCGGAGTTCCCCATCCGCGGATACTGTCGGGGAGGTACGATTGCAATCGCCCTCCTACTCGCGATTCAGTATCAAACTCCTGGTAATCGGTATTATCCAAATGATTGTGCGCCCATCTTGCTGCTCCCTGAGGATCTAGGCCAGATGGATCATCAAGGTCGATTGGATCATCGCTCGCATATTCGTAGAGGTTGTTCCCGCCCTCATACCCAATCGGATCGGTCTGCATGAACCGCCCCAGGAACGGCGAGTAGATGCGGGCCTTGTAATAATACATGCCGAGCTCGGGCAGCCAGGCTTGGCCGGTATATTGGAACCGGCCGGTGTTGAGGAAATGGGGATTGCCCTGCGAATCGTAAGCGATGTTGGGAATGCCATATTCGTCATAGGTATTGACGTAGAGCGGGTTGCCGCTCGCGTCGGCGACCGCGACGATCGAGCCGCGCTCGTCGCCGTGCAGGTAACGACGGTCGGCGAGGGTCGCGCCATGATACCAGGTCAAAGGCACGTCGGCTCCGGCGCCGTGGACATAGCGCTCGGTGACTGCCCCGGCGCTGTTATATTCGGCAACCAAAGCGTCCCCGTCGTAGAGGAACCGCGTGGTTACGGTTCCGGAGCCCGAAATGGGGCCGGTAACCTGGAACAGCCTGCCGAGCGGATCGTAAGTGAGTTCCGCTCCGTTCGAGCTGGAGACCAGCCGGTTCTCGATATCGTAGACGAAGGTGCGGCTACCGTCCGAAACGAGGTTGCCGTTGGCGTCATACACGAACCCGGCTGAGCCGGCGGTGACATATTGGTTGAGCCCGTTGGTCGCGTAATTTCGGTTCGACGGGTAGTGGGAAGTCCAGGCGAACGCGTCGCTCTCGTTGGGGCGCGTGAGCGATTCGATCTGGCCGGCGCGATTGCGCGAGAGGCTGACCGTATAGTCTCCGTTCGTCCCGACGAGGTTGTGAAAAAGATAGCTGAGGCCGCCGCCCGGCTCGTAGCCGTAATAAGTGTAGCCCGCCGCGGCGAGCTCATTGGAGCGCGCGATGATGCGCCCCAGCGGATCGAAGCTGAACCCGACGAGATATGTCCCCGCGTCACCTTCGCGGTCCAGGATGGCCCGGTCGCGCAGGTCGTAATAGGTGCGGAACGTCACATTATCCGGATGGGTGATGTGGAGGCGATTGCCGTCCGCGTCATAATCGTAGATGAGATCGCGCGCGACGCCGGCCATGTCGATGCGGCTCTTGATGAGCCGGCCGAAGCCGTCATAGGTGTTGGTGACGCCCTCGCCCAGCTGGCTGTCGAACCGGGCGGAGAGCTGCAGGTTTCGAAGGTCGTAATTGTAATAGACGTCCCGGGTCTGCCCCGGGCTCAGCGCCTGCGAGCCCGAGCTCCGCTCCGGCACGATCTTGGCGGTCATCCGGTTCAGCGCATCATATTGATAGGTCAGTAGCGAATTGTCGCGCTTGCGCAGCGTCGTCCGGTTGCCGTTGGCGTCATAGCCGTAGCGCTCATAATCGCCGGTCGTGATGCAATCCCCGCTGGCTGATCCCGCGGTGTTGAGCGCTTGCGCCGGCGTGAAATCGATGAAGTTGGATGGCCGCGTGGCGGACGGAAAGATCCAGCAATCCTGCCGGCCCTGGCCATCATAATGGAGCTCGGCCCGGTTGCCGTTGCCGTCGATGACGGTCGTGATCTGCCCGTTCGCGTTATAGGCCCAGGTCGCTTCTGTACCCTCGTCGCCGGTGCCGACCCCCTCACGAAGCTGCAATCGCTGGCCAGCCGCGTCGTATACGGTGCGGGTGATGCGATCCGCCCCGCCGGCTGGCTGCGTGCAGGCCGCATTTGGGCCTGTCGGCAGCGTGCCGCCGCTGCCGTCGATCGCCGGGAAGGCCGCAAGGTTCATCCGGACCGCAGTGCATTCCAACCGCCCCGCAATATCATAGCTGTACTGGGTCGCGCTCTGGACCGCGCTGGAAGCAACCCGCAGCTCGCGAGTCTTGCGGCCCATCGCATCGTAACTGATGAGCATTGTCTGCAGGATGTTGAACCCGCCCCAGCTCACGGGCGAGGCATCGCCCGGCCAGGCGGAAAGCTCGCCGGTCTCTACCCGGATCAGCTGCCCGGCGGCATTGTAAGTGTTGCGGACCGCCGCATAATGAGGCGGACTGACGCCGTTGGCATCGGGAGCGATCGTGCCGGTCACCCGACCGGCCGGGTCATAGCGCGTCGCGCTCGTATAAGGCGAGGCAGAGGCTTGGGCGAAGGCGGCGGCGGGGGCGAGCAGCAGCGCCAGCGCCGCGAGGATCCGCAGAGGGGTCACGGGCAGCTCCCCAGATTGGCGTTGGGCCGGGTCTCGCTGATCCGGCGGCCGAGCGCATCATAGCCGTAGCAGGTGCGCAAGGTGGTGGTGACGCCATTGTCGGTGGAAGTCACCGTCTGCCCGCGCAACAGCAGATTGTTGGGGCCGACGTCCGGGCCATAATCGAAAGTGGTGCGCACCTCGTCCCCGGCCACGGCGCAGGGTGCGGCCGGATTGTCGGTGGGAGCGCTGATCCGGCACGAACTGGTCGCGGTCGGCACCCAGATCGGGGGACCGGCCGCGACATAGCCCCCACCCACGGCGGCGATCCGGGCGGTGCGTTGCGCATATTCGTGACGGGTCTGCGGTTGCGGCGCATTGGGGGATGGCGCAGGGCCCGTCTCGATCAGGACGCCGCCATGTTCGGGTGCGTAGGTGTAAGTCGTGGTATTGCCGTTGGCGTCGGTCGTCGAGAGGGGCTTCGACGACGAGCGGGGATGGGCGGTGTCGTAGACCGCCGAGGTGACGATATCGGGCCATGGTTGGCCGTTCGGCTGGGTCGAGCCAGGCCGCGCATGCCGCGTCACACGGGTGATGTTGCGGTGATCGTCATATTGCAGATCGGTCTTGATGCCCTCGGGATCGGTGAAGGATACGAGCGGAATGACGATGCATCGATTATGCTCCGTATAGGGCAGTTGCGCCATCGGCACTGGATCGCAATAGTCGAGGGTCGTAATCCGGTTGAGAGCGTCGGTGATCTCGGCAGGGCCGGATGTCTGCTGATAGGTGATGCTCGGATCGTCGGGTATCGTGAACTCGCAGGGAAGATGGGTGCAGCGGCTGCCCGGGGTATTGGCCCCGGGCGCGACCGGCCAGTCGTAGAGAATCCGGGTCGTGTGGCCGAGAGCGTCCGTGTACGTGCCGCCGGCGATGGTCGCAGGACGATCGCCCACCGCCGGCCCGTGGTCGAATGAATAGTCGTAGCTCTGGCCGTCTGCGAAGCTTTGATGGCCGACAACCTCTACCGAATTCCATTCCTCATCCTGCACTACGTAAAGCCTGTTGGTCAGCCAGGGAGAGGTCTCGCCCGGCCTGACGAAGCCCATATCTACCGCGGGCATCCCGCCAAACGTGGCCGCCGCGTAAGTGAAGCTCGCGGTCGCCCCATCGGGGCCGGTGACGCTGGCGATGCGGGTTTGGGAAGCGTCGTAGGTGTAGGTCGCAGAAGCCTGCGCATTGAGGGGGCAGAGGCCGTCCGCCGGTATCGGCGTGAGCGCAAGATTGAGGACGCAGGCCTTGGTGACGACATGGCCCGATCCCTCGAGCAGCAGCGCATAGCCGCGCGAGCTCGTAACGCGCCGAAGCCGCACCGCGCCGCCCGTCGATTCGCCGCTCGGCGCATAGTCGAACACGTATCTGGTGCCGTCCGGCTCGACCATCTCGGAGACATAGGCACAGCGGCCGACCGAGCAGTCGTTACCGAACGGCCGGAAGACGAGGGTCGTGCCATCGACCGCGGCGTAGGTGAAGACGACCGATGTGCTTGCACGGTCGCCGACATAGGTCAGCGGCGCATAGCCGTCGAACGAGGCCTGCATGAAGCCGGTGTCCTGGATACGGTTGCGATAGGTGTGCGACCGACCGCCGAAATGGACGACGACCTGATAAGCATCCGTGCTCGGATTATCGACCCTCATCTCGCTGATCATGATGTCCCAATTGTGCGACAGATTGCCGAAGGGGCTGGCATGGCCGAGGATCGATTCGGTCATCGTCCGGGTGAGGGCGAGACCGCCGCTGCCGGTATCGCCGCCGATGGCGAGATCGGTCTCACGATAGACGTAGCGGCCGGTGCGCATGTCGACGCCACCGGGGGCCATGGCGAATTTCTCGGCCGGCGTGTTGATGAGCCGGCTCCCGCCGCTTTGCTGCGCCATGGCGGGCAAGGCGACGAGGCCGCAGACCGCGATGGCCGTCAATAGGGATCGGGCAAAAGTGGCCCGAATGGCGTTCAATTTCATTACTCCCCCGAATGCAGGATCCGCCGCCGAGCTCTTTTCACGGAGCTGGGTTGGGCGAAGTCACGTTGACGTTGGTACGATTGCTCGCCTTGTCGTAGGCATAATTGGCGGTGACGTTGTTGTTGACGGTGCCGCTATGCTTGACCTGGATCAGGCGACCCCGGGCGTCGTAGCTGTAATTGATCGTTTCGGATGCCGTCGCCGCGACTGCGGTCAGCGCGGCAATGAAGAGCACGATCATGACTTTCTCTGTGCGCGTCGTCATCTTTCCCCCTTCGAGAATGACTCGGGGCCAATCGGCCTGCACTCCATAGAAACATTGAAAACAGCAATTTGTGAAGGGGAAAATTTCACCTTATCCACAATTTTCGTGCCAGCCTCATTTCTCGCCCGGAGCCCAATGGCGGGGGACCGTGCGCGATGAGCCGGGCGCCCGCCCCCCAACTTTCCAACACCCACCACCTTCACCGCCGCCCCCGCTTCGGCTAGACCCCCGCCAGTATGAGTGCCGAGCAAGCCGCCCAGCGTATCACCCTTCGCCGCAGCACCGGCCGCCTGTCCGGCGTCCTCGCCTTTGTCGGCCGGGCGTGGAAGAAGCGCTGGGTGAAGGTGCTGGCCATCCTCGCGGCCATTCCCTTCATCCTCTATTTCATCCTCTGGCTGCTGTTCGCGCGGGGGCTGCCGGACGCCGATTCGCTGCTCAACTACCAGCCGGTGCTCCCCACCTATGTCCGCGACATCAACGGTGAGCCGGTGCAGACCTTCGCCCGCGAACGGCGGGTCCAGCTCGCCTATCGCGAATTCCCGGTGCCCCTGGTCAATTCCTTCCTCGCCGCCGAGGACAGGACCTTCTTCAGCCATAGCGGCATCGATTATCCGGGCCTGCTCGGCGCGGTCTGGGATTATGTCTCCAAGGCCGGCTCGGGCGAGCGCGCCCATGGCGGATCGACCATCACCCAGCAGGTCGCCAAGATCTTCTTCGTCGGCAACGAATATTCGGTCACGCGCAAGATCCGCGAGGCCTTCCTCGCGCGGCGCATCGAATCGGTGCTGACCAAGGAGCAGATCCTCGAACTCTATCTCAACCAGATCTTCCTCGGCCGGAATGCCTATGGCGTGCAGGCCGCCTCGCGGGCCTATTTCAACAAGGATGTCGGCCAGCTCAGCCTCGCCGAATGCGCCTTCCTCGCCATCCTGCCCAAATCGCCGAGCAATTACGATCCGGTCCGCCATCACGAGCGCGCGCTGCAGCGGCGCAATTTCGTGCTCGGCGAGATGCTCCGCAACAATTTCATCACCCGCGCCCAGCATGACGAGGCGGTCGCGACGCCGCTCGAGACGGTGCGCGGCTCGGGCCAGGATTTCACCCGCAATGTCGGCGGCTATTTCATGGAGGAGGTCCGCCGCGACCTCATCCAGCGCTATGGCGAAAGCGCCGATCCGCAGCATCCCAACAGCCTCTATGCCGGCGGCCTGTGGGTGCGCACATCCTACAATCCGGTGATGCAGCAATCGGCGGAGACGGCGCTGCGCGACGGCCTCGCCCGCTACGAAAGCGGCCGCGGCTGGCGCGATCCGGGGCTCAATGTCGACATTCACGGCGATTGGCGCAGCCAGCTCGCGGTGGCGCCGCTGGGGCAGGGCTATCCCAACTGGCGCCCCGCGGTCGTGCTTTCCAAGGAGGGTGGCAGTGCTACCCTTGGCTTCGTCGACGGCAGCACCGGGCAGTTGCCGGCCTCCCTCGCCTCGATGCCGCGGCGCAATGTCGGCGGCTCGGCCTTCGACGCGCTGCGCCCCGGCATGGTGATCGCGGTCGAGCAGCAGGGCGCCGCCTTCGCGCTGCGCTCCATCCCCGAAATCTCCGGCGGCATGGTGGTCGAGGAGGTCGGCTCCGGCCGCGTGCTCGCCATGCAGGGCGGCTGGGACGTGCGCGGATCCAATTTCAACCGCGCGACCCAGGCGCTGCGCCAGCCCGGATCGACCTTCAAGGCGATCGTCTATTCGGCGGCGCTCGACAATGGCATGACCCCGGCCTCGATCATCATCGACGGCCCGTTCTGCGCCAATCAGGGCACGCCCGCGCAAAAATGCTTCCGCAATTTCGGTGGCAGCGCCGGCTCCGGCCCGCATACGATGCGCTGGGGCATCGAGCAGTCGCGCAACTTGATGACGGTCCGGACCGCGAACCAGATCGGCATGAACAATGTCGTGCGCCGCGCCCATCAGATGGGCGTCGGCGATTATCCGCCATTCCTCGCCATCGCGCTCGGCGCCGGCGACACGACCGTGGCGCGGATGGTCAACGCCTTCTCGACCTTCGCCAATCAGGGCCGGGCGCTGAACCAGAGCCTGATCGACTATATCCAGGACCGCACCGGCCACGTCATCTGGCGCGCCGATACGCGGCCCTGCGACGGCTGCAACGCGCCGGACTGGAACGGCCGGCCGATGCCGCGGCCGCCGCTTCGGACCCGCCAGGTGGTCGATCCGATGACCGCCTATCAGATCGTCCACATCCTCGAAGGCGTCGTCCAGCGTGGCACCGCCACCGTGCTTCGCGATCTCGGCCGGCCCTTGTTCGGCAAGACCGGCACCACGTCGGGCCCGACCAACGTCTGGTTCATCGGCGGATCGCAGCAGGTCGTCGCCGGCGTCTATATGGGCTTCGATCGGCCGCGGCCGATGGGCGGCTATGCGCAGGGCGGCACGCTCGCCGCGCCGATCTTCCGCCAGTTCGCGCGGACCGCCTTCGAAGGCATGCCGGTGATTCCGTTCCGCGCCCCGCAAGGGATCCGCATGGTCGCGATCGATCGCAATTCGGGGCAGCGCGTGTTCGGCGCCTGGCCGGGCAGCGATCCGCATGCCGCGGTGATCTGGGAGGCGTTCAAGCCGGAGAGCGAGCCGCGCCGGACCACCGGCCACGACACGATCGACCTCGCCGCCGCCGCCCGATCCGCCACCCGCCGGGCCGCGCCGACCGCCGACCGGCGCGACAGCGACTTCTTGCAAAGAGAGGGCGGGATTTACTAGGCCTGCGCACGTCAGTGCGCAGGCCGTATCCTCGCGGAAGCGAGGATCTCCATGAGACCCGCCGCGAAGGAAATGAGATTCCGGCTTTCGCCGGAATGACGAAGTAAGAAGTAAGGAAGAACCATGCGCGCCGAAGCGCAAGCCTCCATCGACCAGATCAGGTCGGCACTCGCCCTCCTGCGCCGTTTCCTCGATTGGGACCGCGCGCTGAAGCGGCTGGCCGAGCTCGACGCCATGGTCGAGGATCCGAAATTGTGGGACGATCCCAAGGCCGCCCAGGTGGTGATGCGCGAGCGCCGCCGGCTCGACGAGGCGATCACAGCGACGCGCGCGATCGAGAAGGAGCTCACCGATACGGCCGAGCTGATGGAGATGGCCGAGGCCGAAGGCGACGATACGATGGTCGACGACGCGGTCAAGGCGCTCGCCGACCTCGCCGAGCGCGCCGAGAAGGACAAGGTCGCGGCCTTGCTCGCCGGCGAGGCCGACGGCAACGACACCTATATCGAGATCAATGCCGGCGCCGGCGGCACCGAGAGCCAGGACTGGGCCGAGATGCTGCACCGCATGTATACGCGCTGGGCGGAGCGGCACGGCATGAAGGTCGAGCTGATCGACATCCATGCCGGCGAGCAGGCCGGGATCAAATCGGCGACGATCATGATCAAGGGCGAGAATGCCTATGGCTATGCCAAGACCGAAAGCGGCGTCCACCGCCTGGTGCGCATCAGCCCCTATGACAGCTCGGCGCGCCGGCACACCAGCTTCTCCTCGGTCTGGGTCTATCCGGTGGTCGACGAGAATATCGATATCGAGGTGGTGGAAAGCGATTTGAGGATCGACACCTATCGCGCGTCCGGCGCCGGCGGACAGCATATCAACACCACCGATTCCGCGGTGCGCATCACCCATTTGCCGACCGGAATCGTCGTCCAGTGCCAGAACCAGCGATCGCAGCACAAGAATCGCGCCGAGGCGATGAACCAGCTCAAGGCCAAATTGTACGAGGCCGAATTGCAGCGCC
>Ga0207641_10004947_pt1 | contig 11438 bp, 7 predicted proteins | sample KBSSwiS62_FD_184306 | JGI IMG/M metagenome (GOLD analysis project Ga0207641, IMG submission 184306) | Switchgrass rhizosphere microbial communities from Kellogg Biological Station, Michigan, USA - KBS Switchgrass S6-2 (SPAdes) (version 2) | ecosystem: Host-associated > Plants > Roots >... | reverse complement strand
CTTGGCCATCTCGGCCGCCATCTCCGGGCGGATCGAGTCGCCGTGCTCGATCGAGTCGACGCCCGCAGCGACGGCGATGCGCAGCCCGCTGTCGGAGCGCGCGTGCGCCGCGACCTTGACGCCGTGTGCGTGGGCTTCGGAGACGACGGCCTCGATCTCCTCCTTCGTCCAGTTGGGGGGCGAGTCCACGTAGCCGTCGGGCGTCAGGCGCAGGCCGCCGGTGTTCGCGTAGATCTTCACCCAGTCCGTGCCGTAGGAGAGCTGCTCGCGCACGGCCTTGCGGCAGGCGTCGGCGCCGTCGCACGTCATGACGCCGACGGGAAACTTCCAGTCGGGGCGAAAGTGGGTGATCGGGTAGGAGCCCGTCGTCGACAGCGCGGGTCCGACGACCTTCAGGCGCGGTCCGGAGACCACCCCCTCGTTGACGGCGTCGCGGATCGCGACGTCGTCGTAGCCCGCGCCCTCGGTCTCGAGGTCGCGCATCGTGGTGAAGCCGTGGCCGAGGCCGATCTGCATGGCGCGCACGGCGCGCACGACCCGGTGGGCGGGGTACTCCTTCAGGATCTGTTCTTCGTATTCCGGGGCGGTCGCGTCGCCCTGCAGGAGGATGTGGGTGTGGACGTCGGCGAGACCCGGCAGCAGGACGCGATTGCCGAGGTCGATCACGGTCGCCCCGGCGGGGACCGACGTGCCGACGCTCTCGATCCGATCTCCGCCGACCACGACCACCGGGTGCTCCACGTAGCGGCCCGCCTTGACGTCGAGCAGCCGGGCGGCGCGGATCGCGACCGGGGGCTTCGCGCCGGGATCGGCCGCCGGGGCGAGGGACGCGGACAGGGCGATGGCGGCGAAAGTGGCAAAAACGGATCCTTTTTTCACGGTGCCCCCTCTTTGCGGGAGAGCCTATCCCGCCTCCTGAAAAGAAAATTCTGCTCTCCCCTAAACAATCTACAGGAAGCTGCGTAGACTCCTGTAGAGAGCCTAGAGGAGGCCCGATGACCCCGTCCCGTAGCGACCTTTTGCAGGGGACCCTGGACGTCCTGATCCTGAAGACCCTTTCGCCGGGGGCAATGCACGGCTGGGGGATCTCCCAGCGGATCCAGCAGCTGTCGCAGGACGTGCTGGCCGTCAACCAGGGCTCGCTCTATCCGGCGTTGCACCGCCTCGAGCTCAAGGGATGGATCGAGGCCGAGTGGGGCAGCTCGGAGAACAACCGGAAGGCGCGGTTCTACAGCCTCACGCGCTCGGGCCGCCGGCAGCTCGCCGAGGAGACCGAGAGTTGGGAACGCTTCGCCGCCGCCGTGGGGCGCGTCCTCGCGGCGACCTAGGAGACGAGATGCTCAGAAGGATCGCGGGCAGCATCGGGTCCCTGTTCGGATCGCGCAAGGAGCGCGAGCTCGACGAGGAGCTCGCCTTTCACATCGAGAAGGAGACGGAGGAGAACGTCCGGCGCGGAATGCCGCCCGGGGAGGCGCGCCGGGCCGCGCTCGTGCGCTTCGGCGGCGTCGCCAAGACCAAGGACGAGACGCGCGACGTGAGGCACGCCGTCTGGCTCGACACGACCCTGCAGGACGTGCGCTACGGAATTCGCACGCTACGGCACAATCCTGGTTACGCCGCCGCGGCGGTCCTGACGCTGGCGCTGGGCATCGGCGCGAACACCGCCATTTTTTCGGTCGTCCACGGCGTCCTGCTCCAGTCGCTGCCGTACGGCGCCGGCGAGCGCCTCGTGCGGATCCGCGTCGACGCGCCGGGCGCCGGAATCAACGACGGACGGTTCTCGCCGCCGGAGATCCGGGACCTCCAGGAGCGTCCGCGCAGCTTCGCCGACGTGGTCGAGTACCACTCGATGTGGTTCGTGCTTCTTGGCAAGGCCGAGCCCGAGCGTGTCCAGACGGGCGTCGTTTCGGCGAGCTTCTTCGACCTGCTCGGCGTGCGCCCGCTGCTCGGGCGGACGTTCCTGCCGGGCGAGGACAAGCACGGCGCGGAAGCGGTCCTGGTGCTGTCTCACGACTACTGGATGCGCGCCTTCGGCGGTGACCCGTCCGTGGTCGGGCGCGTGTTCCAGATGAACGACCGGCCCCACACGGTCGTCGGCGTCCTGCCGCCGATTCCCGGCTATCCGCAGGACAACGACGTCTGGATGCCGATCTCGGCGTGTCCCTTCCGTTCGGACCCGTCGATGGAAAACGACCGGGACGCCGGCATGCTCGGAGCGTTCGCGCGGTTGAAGCCGGGCGTCACGCTCGCCGGGGCGCAGCGCGACCTGACCGACCTCGCCGGCAAGCTCGAGGCGGACTATCCGAAGAGCTACCCGAAGACGGTCCGCCTGGCCCTTTCTCCGGTGGCCCTCTCCGAGGAGCTGACGCGAACCGCCCGCCCGACGTTCCTCATGCTCTTCGGAACGGTCGGTCTCGTGCTCCTGCTCGCCTGCGCCAACGTCGCCAACCTGATGCTCGCGCGGCTGACCCGCCGGCGGCAGGAGCTGGCGCTGCGTTCGGCCCTCGGGGCCGGAAAGGGACGGCTCGCGCGCCAGCTGCTGACCGAAAGCGTGCTGCTCGCGCTGACGGGCGGGGCCCTCGGCCTGGTCGTCGCGGCGGCAGGCCAGAAGATGCTCGTGCACTTCGCGGAGCGCTTCACGCCCCGCGCGACCGAGATCGGCCTGAGCGTGCCGGTGCTGCTCTTCTCGCTCGGCGTGTCGCTGGTCGTCGGCATAGGCCTCGGCCTGATCCCGGCGCTCTCGCCGCGGCGCAGCCTGACGGAATCCCTGCAGGAAGGGCGGGAGCGCACGACCGCCGGGGCCGGCCGCCTGCGCGCGCGCAACCTGCTGATCGTCACGCAGGTCGCGATCTCGTTCGTGCTGCTCGCCGGGGCGGGCTTGATGTTGCGCACCCTGTGGAAGCTGTCCCAGGTGGATCCGGGCTTCCGGACCGAGCGCGTGCTGACCTCGCGATTGGATCTGAACTTTTCGCGCTACAAGTCCGACGACGAGCAGCGTGCGTTCCACGCGAGCCTGCTCGAGCGGCTCCAGGCGGAGCCCGGGGTGCTCTCGGTGGCGCTGGCCGGCAGCTTCCCCCTGAACGAGCGCGGTCCCGCCAACGGACGGTTCCGGATGGAAGGCAGGCCGCCGGTCGCCGTCGAAGCGCTGCCGCGCGCGGACTTCCAGCGCGTCAGCCCCGACTACTTCAAGACGATCGGGGTTCCGATCCTGAAAGGCCGCAGCCTCGAGCCCGCCGATCGCAAGGACGCGCCGCTGTCCGCCGTCATCAACCAGGCGATGGCGCGCCGCTACTGGCCCGGTGAAGACCCGATCGGGCGCCGGATCGGCGTGGACGGCCGGGAGCCGGGCGTGACGCAATGGGTCACCATCGTCGGCGTCTCGGGCGACGTGCGCCAGTACGGCCTCGCCAACCCGCCCGTCGAGCAGGTGTACTTCTCGCTGCTCCAGTTCCCCGGCCTCTCGACGACGTGCCTGTTGCGCACGGCCGTGGACCCGTCGCGGATGGAGCGTCTCGTGCGCGCCGACGTGCACGCGATCGGACCCGAGCAGCCGGTGGATCACTTCCGCACGCTCGCCGAGGTGCATTCCGGCGCGCTCGCCGCGCCGCGGCTGACGGCGATCCTGCTGGCCGCGTTCGCCGGCCTCGCGTTGACCATCACCGCGACCGGCATCGCCGGCGTCATCGCCTTCTCGGTCGGCCAGCGCCGGCGCGAGTTCGGTATCCGCATGGCCCTCGGCGCGCTGCCCTCGAGCGTCCAGCGGATGGTCCTCGGACAGGGGATGCGCCCCGTGCTGGCCGGGCTCGCGTTCGGCCTGGCGGGCGCGATCGCCCTGACGCGGATCTGGGCGAGCCTGCTCTACGAGGTGTCGCCGACGGATCCGCCGACGTACTTCGTGGTGGCGTTTCTGCTCGGCGTGGTCGCGGTACTGGCCTGCTTCGTCCCGGCGCGGCGGGCGACGGCGGTGGATCCGATGGTGGCACTGAGGGGTTAGGTGTGCGAAGCGAACTTGCGGAGGTCGTCGTGAAGAGGTGGACACTCGGAGTCGTCCTGGCGGCGATCGCGTCGGCCGCGACGGCGATCGGTCCGGCGCCGGCGCGGGAACGTCACGTGGCTGTCCTGATCTTTCCCGGCGTGCAGATCATCGACTACACGGGGCCGTGGGAGGTCCTCGGCCACGCAACGGTCGACGGCCAGCGGGCCTTTCACATCTACTCCGTGGCGGCGAAGGCCGGGCCGCTCACGACCTCGATGGGCATGACCGTCGTCCCGACCTACACGTTCGCGGACGCGCCGAAGCCCGACGTCCTCGTGGTGCCGGGCGGCGGCGTGGACCCCCAGCTCGAAAACGCGGCGTCGATCGATTGGATCCGGACGACCGCGAAGAACGCGGAGATCGTCCTCTCGGTGTGCAACGGCGCGTTCTTTCTGGCCCGGGCGGGGTTGCTCGACGGGCTCGAGGCGACGACTTTTGCGGGGCTGATCGAAGACCTGCAGGCGGCGGCGCCGAAGACGAAGGTCGTGCGCGACAAGCGCTTCGTCGACAACGGCAAGATCGTCACGGCCGCGGGCCTCTCCTCGGGCATCGACGGCGCACTCCACGTCATCGAAAAGCTCTACGGCAAGGGCGCCGCGCAAGTGGCCGCCGTGAGCCTCGAGTACGACTGGCGACCCGACTCGGGCTGGGCCCGCGCGAGCCTGGCGGACCGGCACGTCGCGGCGGCGTATGGGGCGGTTCGCGAGTACTCGCGCACGGTCGTGCGGCACGAGGGCACGCGTGAGCGCTGGGAGACCTGCTGGGACATCCGGACGACCGCGAGGGCCGCCGACGTGCTCGGCAACTTCGACGCGGCCCTGTCCTCCGGCAGCGGATGGACGCGCGAGAAGGCCGCAAAGGCCGGGAGCTCTTCGGAAAGTCATTGGCGCTTTCGAGACGAGGCGGGCGCGGCCTGGGCGGAGACGACGCGCGTCGAGCCGATGAAAGGCCAAAAGGGCTTTCGCGTCACGGTGACCGTCGCGCGCGCCACGAGCGCCTGAAACACGCGACCGCCCGATCCCGTAGAAGCACCCGGAGGCGCGTGGTGAAATTCGCGATCACGGTTAACGGGCGGGCACAGCCCGTCGAGTCGGGCGATCCGGACGTCCCCCTGCTCTGGGTGCTCCGCGACGCGCTCGGTCTGACCGGCACCAAGTTCGGCTGCGGCGCGGGCGTCTGCGGTGCCTGCACGGTCCACGTCGACGGCAAGGCCATGCGCTCGTGCCAGGTCCCGCTTCAGGCCGCCGTAGGGCGCCGAATCACGACGATCGAGGGGCTTTCGCCGGACGGCCGCCATCCGTGCCAGCTCGCCTGGCTCGCGGAGGACGTGGCTCAGTGCGGCTACTGTCAGCCGGGAATGATCATGACGACGGCGGCGCTCGTCGCCGGTGCAAAGCCCGCCGGCCAGGAGCAGGTCGAAGCGGCGCTCGCCGAGCACATCTGCCGCTGCGGAACCTACGGACGCATGCAGAAGGCGGTGGCGCGCGTCGTGGCCGGGGCAAAATCGTGAGCGCCACCCGGCGTCAGTTTCTCCGGGATGCTTCGCTCGGCGCCGCGGCCCTCGCGCTGCCGATCCCGCTGTTCGCGCAGGGCGCCCCGCCGGGGGCCGCGGGCTTTGCGCCGAGCCAGTGGCTGCGCATCGGCGCGGACGGACGCACCGTGCTCGTCGTCGCGCACTCGGAGATGGGGCAGGGGGTGCGCACCTCGCTCGCGATGATCCTCGCCGAAGAGCTCGAGGCCGACTGGAAGGCCGTCGTGATCGAGCAGGCATCGCCCGGACCGCTGTTCACGGACACGGGAACGGGCGGCAGCGACAGCGTGACGGCGTCCTGGAAGCCGTTGCGCCAGGCGGGAGCCGCGGCGCGCGAGATGCTGGTCGAAGCCGCGGCGAAACAGTGGGGCGTCCCGTCCTCGTCGTGCCGCGCGGAAATGGGCGCCGTCCTCCATGCGGCGTCGGGCCGCAGGGCGGCGTACGGCGAGCTCGTCGTCGCGGCGGCGGCTCTTCCGGTCCCGAAGGAGCCCCGGCTGAAGGAGGCCAGGGACTATCGACTGATCGGGACCCGCGTGGCCCGCATCGACGGGCCGGCCATCGTGTCGGGCCGGGCCGTTTATGGGCTCGATACGCGCGTGCCGGGGATGCTCTTCGCGGCGGTCGCCGTCAGCCCGGTCCGGGGCGCGAAGCTGACGCGCCACGACGCGGCGAAGGCAAGAGCGGTCGCCGGCGTGAAGGACGTCGTCACGATCGCCGGCGGTGTCGCCGTTCTGGCGGAGAATTCCTACGCCGCCGTGTCCGGCCGCGACGCGCTCGCACCGGTCTGGGACGAGGGGGAGAATGGCACGCTCACGACCGAGGAGCTCTGGAAGCGCATCGACCGCGCGGCAGAAAACCCCGGGCGCTCGACCCGGAAGGCCGGAGACGCGGCCGCGACGCTCGCCGCCGCGCCGACGCGCCTGGTGGCCAGCTACCGGACTCCCTTCCAGGCGCACGCCACGCTGGAGCCCGGGAACACGATTGCGAAGGTGGATGCGGATTCCTGCGAGATCTGGTCTCCCACGCAGGCTCCGGGGCGCGTGCAGAAGGAGGCGGCGAAGCTGCTCGGCATGGCGCCGGAGAAGGTCACGGTGCACGTGACGCTCGTCGGCGGCGGCTTCGGGCGTCGCCTCGGAGCCGACTACGCGCTCGAGGCCGTGGAGATTGCGCGGGCGGCGAAACGTCCGGTCCAGCTCGTCTGGTCGCGCGCCGACGACTTCCTGCTCGACCGCGTGCATCCGGCCGCGCGCGTCGACCTCGCGGCGGGCCTCGACGCGTCCGGAAGCCTCGTCGCGTGGACGCACACGGCGACGACTTTCCACCTTTCGATGTTCGGCGAGTTCGATGCGAACGAGGACCCCGACGGCAACCCGTGGGGCGGTTACGACAATCCGTACGACATCCCCAACCTCGCGGTGGGCTGGAACGAGATCGCGTCGCCGATCCATACGGGCGCGTGGCGGGCGGTCTATTACCCGGCCAACGTCTTCGCGCGCGAGTGCTTCCTCGACGAGGTCGCCGCGAAAGCCGGGAAGGATCCGCTGGCGCTGCGGCTCGCGCTGCTCGGGGGCCCTTCGCCCTTCACGTACGGCAAGCGCAAGGTGGATCGCGCCGGGCTCGCCCGCGTGCTGAAGGCGGCGGCCGAGAAGTCGGGATGGGCCAGCCCGCCGGCGCCCCGCGAGGGCCGGCGGTCCGGCCGCGGCCTGGCCTGCAATATCTACCACGGCAGCACGCTGATCGCCCAGGTCGCCGACGTCTCGGTCGGACCGAAGGGCGACGTGCGCGTGCACCGCGTGGTGACCGCGGTCGACTGCGGCCAGGTGGTGAACCTGTCCGGCGTCGAAGGCCAGGTCGAGAGCGGCGTGATCTGGGGCCTGTCCTACGCGCTGAAGGGGGAGGTCACGATCGCGGCGGGCCGCGTCGTCCAGACGAGCTTCGCCGACTACCCGGTGCTGCGGCTCGACGAGATGCCCCGGCTCGAGACGTACACCGTGCCCGGCAATCCGGCCCCGTACGGCATGGGAGAGATGCCGGTGCCCTGCGTGGCGCCCGCCGTCGCCAATGCCGTCGCCGCGGCGACCGGCAAGCGCGTGCGCCGGTTACCGATCCGGCCTGCGGATCTGGTGGCGTAATCTCGGCGCCATGGAGATCCGCAGCATCGCCGGGCTGCTCGACTACTGGGGAAAAGTCCGCGGTCGGACCCAACGCGTCGTCGACTGCATTCCACCGGACCGTCTCGAATGGACCTGGCAGCCCGGCAAGTTCACGCTGGGCGACTTCGTGCGTCACCTCGGCGCCATCGAGCGTTTCATGTACGCGGAAAACGCGCAGCGCCGCCCCTCCCTCTATCCGGGCCACGGACGCGAGCTCGCCGACGGCGTCGAGGCCGTTCGCAGCTATTTCGAGCGCTGCCACGCGGAGTCGATGGCCATTTTCGGCGGACTCTCCGACGCGGACCTCGAAGAGAAGTGCGCGACTCCCGCGGGGGTGTCGATCTCCGTCGGCAAGTGGCTGCGCCTGATGGTGGAGCACGAGATCCACCATCGGGGACAGATGTACATGGCCCTCGGCATGCTGGGTGTCGCGACCCCTCCCATTTACGGGTTGACCTCCGAGCAGGTCCGCGAGCGGAGCCCGCGCGGCTAGCCGCGGTCAGGAGGCCTGGGGAATCCGCGCCGGCGCGTCGGGGGCTGACCGGCGCAGAGCGAGGTGCGCCAGAGTCAGGGGGATGCGGAGCCGGACGTCGCACCCGCCTTCCGGCGCGGGAGCGAGCTCGAGCAGGTGCGCTCCCGGGTAGAGCGCCTCGAGCCGGCGGCGCGTGTTGCGCAGGCCGATCCCGCTGCTCTCGTCGTAGTCGTGCCGGGGGCCCGGCCCGTTGTCGCGCAGTCGGATGGCGAGCTGCCCGCGGTCGGCGCCCGCGACGATCGAGATGCAGCCCCGTCCGGCGCGCCCGGCGAGGCCGTGCTTGATCGCGTTCTCGACGAGCGGCTGGAGCAGGAAGCTCGGAACGTTGGCCGCGGCCACGCCGGGTTCGATCGCGATCTCGACGTCGAGCCGGTCGCGGAAACGGACCTTTTCGATCGAGAGGTACTTCTCGAGGATCGCGATTTCCTGTTCGAGCGTCACCAGCGGCGTGTCTTCGGACCGCAGCGAGAGCCGGAGCAGATCGCCGAGGCGCACGACCATCTGCCGGGCGCGCTCGGGATCCTTGCCGATGAGCGGCATGATGCTGTTGAGCGTGTTGAAGAGGAAGTGCGGGCGCAGCTGGAACTGCAGTGCGTCGAGCTGCGCTTCGACGAGCGCCGTGCGCAGCCGCTCCCGCGCCTCGAGGCGCCGGACGCGCAGCCGGTACCCGAACACGACGGCAAACGCGGCGCACAGCAGCGCGGCCGCGCGGAACCAGGCCGTCTGGTAGAAGTGCCGCGCGAGTCCGATGTCGAGGGAGGCCCCGGCGCGGCTCCACACGCCGTCCTCGTTGGCTGCGAGGACGTGGAACCGATAGTGGCCCGGCGGCAGATTCGTGTAGAACGCGCGGCGCCGCGTTCCGGCATCCACCCAGTCGCGCTCGAAACCTTCGAGCCGATAACGGAAGCGCACGGCCTGCGGGCTGCGGAAGGAGAGCGCCGTGTACCCGAACTCGAGCTTGTCCGATCCGGGCGGCAAGGCGATGCGATCGGGCGCGTCCAGGCGCGCGCCACCGGACACCACCTGTTCGATGACCACGGTCGGCGGCACGGGGTTGAGCTGGATGCGGTCTGGATCGACCATCGCGAGGCCCTTGACCGTCGCGAACCAGAGGCGGCCGTCGCGGTCGCGCCAGGCGCCGTGCTCGGTTCCGTTGCACTCGACGGGAACCATGCGCGTGGCGGTCGAGAACGTCACGCGGTCGTTGATGCGGCCCGGCGACTTCGCGGCGGCCGCGAGCTCGGCCTGGGAGATCCGGAACACCCCGCGGTTGCTGGTCAGCCAGAGGTATCCGCGGCCGTCCTCGAAGACTTTCTGCGGGGCGTCGTGGAAGACGCCTTCCTTCTGACGGAACGTCGTGAAGCGGCCGTCGCGGTAGCGCGAAAGGCCTCCGCGTGTCGAGAACCAGTACGTGCCGTCGCCGTCCTGGTACGTCGACGTGACGACGTCGTGCGCCAGTCCGTCGCGCGTCGTGAACGTCCGGAACTTTCCGTCGGCGAAGCGGCTCACGCCGCCGCCGAACGTGCTGATCCAGACGGCGCCCGCGCGGTCCTCGAAGAGCGAGAAGATCGCGTCGGAGGCGAGGCCGTCCCGCGCGCGGTAGGTGACGAACCGGCCGCCCTCGAAGCGGTTCAGTCCGGCGGCCATCGTCCCGGCCCACACGACGCCCTTTTGGTCGACGAGCACCGAGGCGATCGCGTTGCCGGACAGTCCGTCCTTCATCGTGTACCGCTTCTCGTTCTTGCCCTCGAGGCGCACGAGGCCGGCCCCGCGCGTTCCGATCCAGAGCGCGCCATCGGCGCCCTCGGCGATCGCCAGCACAGCGGCGCCGAGCACGGCGAAGCGCTCGAACCGATCCTTACCGGGCGGGCGGCGGCTCAGGACGCCGTCGGCGGTGCCCGCCCACAGGTTGCCCCGGCGATCCTCGAGCACCGCCCACAACTTGTCCTCCGAGAGCCCTTCGCGCTCCGCGAACATCGTCATGCGCCGGGCCTGGACGCGATCGAGCCCGCCGTCGGACGTGCCGACCCACAGGCTGCCTTCGCGGTCTTCGGCCAGGGAGAGGATCCGGTCGCTCGAGAGGCCGTCGGAGGCGCCGTGGCGCACGAAGCGGCCCTCGCGGAACCGGAAGATGCCGCCGTCGGTGGCGAGCCAGAGATTCCCGTCTGCGTCGCGGCGCAGCGCCCGGACGAGCGTGTTCATGAGAGCGGTCCCCTCGCCGTACAGCGTCGTGGCCAGTCCATCCACGTGGGCGAGCCCCCGGCCGGTGCCGACCCACATTCCTCCCTCGGGGTCGGGCACGATGGCCAGGGCGGCGCCGGGGAATCCGTCGGACACCGTCCAGGGGACGAACCGTTCCGCCTCCAGGCGGGCCGCTCCCCACTGGCCGCCCACCCACAGCGCGCCGGACGAGTCCTCGCCGATCGAGCGGACCACCGGCCCGGAAAGGCCGTCGCAGTCCGTGAAGGTCCTGACCGACTTGCCCGCGATGCGCGTCGCGCCGAGATTCGACCCCGCCCAGATCGCGCCCCGCGAGTCTTCGTAGAGCGCACCCACCTGCGCGCGGTCGATGCCGCCCTCTGCGAGCGTCTCGAACTTCCGGTCGTGCATGTGGACGAGCCCGCTCACGGTGCCGATCCAGAGCGATCCGTCCCGCGCGGCGGCCAGGGCCTGCACCCAGTCGTCCGGGAGCTCCGGCGTGTTGCGCGTGTCGAAGATCGTGAAACGGACCCCGTCGAACCGGACCAGGCCTTCCTGCGTCCCGAGCCAGAGGTACCCGTCGCTGGTCTGGGCGATCGCGAAGACCGAGTTCTGCGGAAGCCCCGAGTCGCTCGTCCAGGCATCGTGGCCGTATTGCGACGGCGGAATTGCCGGATCGATCCCGGCGGCGGCCCCCGCGTGGAGCAGGGCAAGGACGGCGAGCGTGAGAATTCCGGCTCCACGGGCGGGCACGGACACAGAAGATCCCGAGAAGCACCCGAGATTCAATGGGCCCGGGACGGGCGCGTCCCGGGCCGGGACGAAGCGCGGGTTCTCCGGGACGAATCCTAGGGCGAGCGGCGCCAGCTCCACTGCTGGGAGGCGGCCTTGCCTCCGAGGGTGCCCTCGATCTTCGCCTGGAGCGAGCCGTCCTCGCCGAGCCAGTACAGGACCCGGCGCGCAAAGACGTGGTCGGGTTCTCGAACA
>Ga0207641_10004942_pt1 | contig 11441 bp, 10 predicted proteins | sample KBSSwiS62_FD_184306 | JGI IMG/M metagenome (GOLD analysis project Ga0207641, IMG submission 184306) | Switchgrass rhizosphere microbial communities from Kellogg Biological Station, Michigan, USA - KBS Switchgrass S6-2 (SPAdes) (version 2) | ecosystem: Host-associated > Plants > Roots >... | reverse complement strand
GGTGTACGCGTCGGAGGACGCAACCGGGCACCGCAACCGCGCGATTGCTTATCTGATGCTCAACTGCGGCATCATCGACCCGGGAGTGGAGCACTCTCTGCACCAATACTTTTCGCAGTGCTCGCTACTGGTGACAGCGCAAGACCTGGCGATGATGTCGGCGACGCTGGCCAACATGGGCGCGAATCCGGTGACCCAACAGCGCGTGTTCGATTTCAACTTCATCAAAGACACGCTGACCGTGATGTTTACCTGCGGGCTGTACGATCACGCGGGCGAATGGGCTTACCGGGTGGGTCTGCCAGCCAAGAGCGGCGTGAGCGGGGGCATCATTGCGGTGGTGAATCGGCAATTGGGAATCGCCGTGTATTCGCCGCGGCTCGATAGCAAGGGAAACAGCGTGCGCGGCATTCTGGCATGCAAGGAACTGGCGAGCCACCTGGGTTTGCACGCATTTGAATTCACGAACGTCGGTTCGAATTTCATGCAGTGGCTGAGTAGTTGAAGCGACAGTCAGAAGTTTCGGCTACGTGCGCCGCGGGTGAAACGGTTTCAACGCCAGACGCCGGATTGGCCGGAAGTGGCGCAGGTTAGCGGTGGCGAGCACTTCACCGGCCTCGATAGCGGTGGCCGCGATCAAAGCGTCGGGCATTTGTAACCCGTGGGCTAGCGTGTGTTCTTCGATCAATCCGGCTGCGAGGTGGCCTATGGATTCGCTCAGTGGAAGAATGCGGAAGCCAAGGCTGCGCAGCGACTCTTGAGTCTGCTTCATTTCCGTCTTGGAACGCACGCCCTGCAGAATCTCCATCAGGGTGATCACCGATAAGGATCGATCGGGCATCGAGTCGACCAAGGCAATCGCGTCGCTGTCGCTGCGCGAAAGCCAGATCAGAACGTCACTGTCGAAGATCATGGTTACAGATCAGCGAGCTTTGCGTCGTTTCTGCGCGGCAGCGCGCTTGGCAACAGCCACCGGCTTCTTCTTCCGCTTGGCGCCGCGAGCGGCTGGCCGCGCCTCTTCGAAAAGGTGAGCGTAACGCGGTTGGCGGAGCTTGCGGATATAGGCTACAGGATCGGCCATGTCTTCGCGATCTTTCCACATGCCGACGAAGGGATGATCGCGCGGATTCACCAGCGTCCGCCCGGCGGCCGCGTTGGAGGGGACCAGGCGCGCCTTCTCTTTGCCGCGGTACGTTATTGTGACGGTTTCGCCGCGGTCAATGGCGCGCAGCACGTCTTTCATGCGGTAGCGGAGATCGACGATGGAGGCTTCCATAATGTCTACTTCAAAGTATACATTACGTACTGTCTATCCTCGCGGAAAGCGCTGCGCGTAGGCTTCTAAATACTTCAAGCCCGCGCCGGTGTTGTAAATTACGATCCGCTCGCTGGACTTGAGGAAGCCAGTCGCCAGTAATTTGCGCAGGGCCGGTATGCACGCGGCGCCTTCGGGGGCGACGAACATACCTTCGAGCGACGCGAGCTCGATTCCCGCATCGATGAGTTCGTCATCGCTGACTGCAATGGCGGTTCCACCGCTGCCGCGCACTGCATCCAGGATCAGCTTGTCGCCGAGCGGCTTCGGCACCCGCAGCCCAGCGGCTACAGTGGATGCGTCCTGCCAAAACTCGGCGCGCTGCTCGCCGCGCTCGAAGGCGCGAACCATTGGCTGGCAGCCGGCGGCTTGGACTACAATCATTTTCGGCCGCTCGCTTCCGATCCAGCCGAGCGCTTCCATCTCATCGAAGGACTTCCACATGCCGATGAGGCCCACGCCGCCGCCGGTCGGATAGAAAATCGCGTCGGGCAGCTTCCAGTCAAACTGCTCGGCCACCTCATAGCCCATGGTCTTCTTGCCTTCGATGCGGTAGGGTTCCTTTAGCGTGCTGACGTCGAACCAGCCCTCTTTGTCCTTGCGCTCGTTGACGATCCTGCCGCAGTCGCTGATCAGCCCGTTCACCAACGTCACGTGCGCGCCTAGCGCTTTACATTCGATGAAATTGGCTTGTGGGACGTCCATCGGCATGAAGATATGGGCCTCGATTCCGGCCGCTGCGGCGTAGGCCGCGGCTGCGCTGGCGGCGTTGCCGGCGGAAGGGACCGCAATCTTCGTGATCCCCAGTTCCCGCGCCATCGAAATCGCGGCACTCATGCCGCGCGCTTTGAAGGAGCCGGTGGGATTGAGTCCTTCGTCCTTGACCCAGAGATCACTCGCTCCCACGGCCGCGCCGAGGCGCTTGGTCTCGATGAGCGGCGTCATGCCTTCGCCCAGCGACACCACCGATTCGCGGCGATTCACCGGCAGCACGGGCCAGTAGCGCCACAGGTCGGGCTTGGCTTGAGCGAGAGACTCGCGGGTCCAAGTTTTGCGAACCGTGTCGAGATCGTAGCGCACCAGCAGTGCGCCACCGCAGGAGCAGAGATTGTGAATTTGGTTGGCAGCGAAGCGTTGAGCGCACAGGCTGCATTCGAGATGAGTGACATTGGGCATAAAGAGACAGCATAGTATACGCAGGTTTGCGGAACTATTGTTTGGGAAAGGAAATCATCAGCGCGGAGGCGCTCCGCCGGTCTGTACGATATTCAGGCTGCAAGTTCCGCAGTAAGGTCAACGGCCCGTCGCAGCATCGACCGCGCGCCCGCCCTTGAGGACGTTCTCAACAGCCTGATTGCCTTCATGGCACGCGTATTCGTAGATCTGATAATTCTGCTCGCGCGTCAAGGGAACCGATACTTGCCATGTTTTGCTGTACACTTCAGGATCGTCGATGGTGACGCGATAGTCGATAGTGTTCGCGTCGACGCGCTTGAAGCGCTCGACCACGTGTTCCCCCGCGCTCTGCGGAATGCCCTTGATGCGCGCGCCGGCCGCACTGGTGGCAATCCAGCCTTTGCCGTTGTAGTTGGTGGTGTCGACAACTAGCGTGTCGCCCTCCCAGTGGCCCCTCGAATCTCCATTCCACTGGCGGATATTAGCGGGCAGATGAGGGCGCCCGTCGATGGGGATGATGCGCGTCTCGTGAATCATCTCGTAAAGAATAACCACATATCCGGGGACCTGCAGAATCTGATACGCGTTGTTATAGCCGGCGGGGAACATGCCGCCGGGTACGCCGCGCGTGATGCAGCGATCCCATACGCTCATGTGCTCCCAGGAATCGGCGCCGTGCACCAGATCGTAAGCGCGCTTCTCCTCGGCCCACGGCTTGACGGGAACGCGGCCGTCAGGCGGGTCCACCACCAATGAAGTTTGCCGCGTGGAAACCACTTTGGTTCCGCCATCGCTCCAGGCCTGGTTATAGCTGCCGACGTCACCCGGTTGGCCTGGGCCATCCACGCGACCCTTCGCGGCGCGTGCTTCGAACTCGGCGGCCTCTTGCTCCGTGAAGACGGCTTTCCCGGCTAACGCGGCGGGGCGCTCGAAGGGCGTGATGGTGGCGTTGGTCCAGATGCCCTGCAAGTCAGGCTGGCCGTCGGAGGTGCGTGCGGTGGTCCACTTGTTTGCTGGCGCTGGCGTAGAAGGGGGCGATGCTTGAGCCTCGGCAGGCCGCGGAAAAAGCGACACCAGCGCGATGATTGTGGCGGGAAGTGCTAGCTTCACCATTCTTTCCTATCACACGGGCAATCTGAACACCAGCGGGAGGTAGTGTCTTGAATCTGCGTTGATCGAAAATCGGTGGTCTTCAGTTTGAGTTTCCTGGACGAATGAGCAGAGAGGCACCGTAGAAATGCTACGCCGACGGCGCTAGTGATCGAAAGGAGCACAACGGGGATTTTTAGCACCCCCGAATAGGCCTCTCCAAACATGCCTTTACTTATCAGGACGGCAATTGAACAGGTAATGCCGAAGGTACACATGGACCATATCAATCTTCGGCGGACAATTGCCTTGCGAGTCACTACCGAGGCTCCATCTATTTAGCTTACCGCTAGGCGAGCTAAGTAATCTCAATGGTAATTATCCCGTCAGGACAAGTTAGGTTTTTGATTATCGCAGCGGCAGGCTTCGTGCCCACACGAACCAATAAAGGGTGATGCTGACCAGGAGAAGAATACTCACTCGCAAACAGATGTCCGCAATGCGCCTCATGCGGTTAATTCTACGGAGGACCTGAAGCGACGCGGGGAGTTTCACCTGGATGGAATTCTTGTTAAATCCGTGGAATCGCGCAGGCGAAGCGCCTTCCTGCGAAGTACCCCTTCATTGGCGATGATGCCCGTGGTTGTGAGCATCCCCTTTCGCACCTCTCCGGTTGACTGATCTCTTGTCCAGACCAATTCTTTCGCAAGTCCCGACCAGACGTCCGGGGTGTTGCTGTGCATTCTGCTGATAGACCACGCGATGAGATCGGCAGCTTGAAGAGGTGGGGTTACGCGCATGTCGTTTTCAGGCATCCCTCCAATGAGGCCCCAGAGTGGGTGCTTGATCTTGTTATTGCGCTGCTCCATCCAGCGGCCAAGAATGGTTTTTCGGAACTGCTCGCCTTGGTCGAAATGAAGATACGCTAACTCTATCCCATGGCGCTCCGTATACCACTCAAACGCCAGGCCAAGGCACGTTTGTGTGCAAAAAATTTCTGGCTCAGGGAAGAATAGACCTTCGCTGATTATGCGCTCCCTAGCAGAAAGATTAATACTGCAGTAGGTTACGGCCAGATCGAGGTAGTGAAATTTGCGAAGCACTTCACCAGCGTCGTATACAAATTCTCTTTTCTTTTGGTCAGACCAACCAACAATCCGCTCGAACGGATCATGGCCGCCGACCAAATCGACCATATGCAGAAAAGGCGCTATTGGATACCGATCCCTCAGCTTGCTTCCCAGTCTTTTTGAAATCGCGCCCATAGATGATCGCTGGCAACAACAGCGGCAAGAGTCATCCACCTATCGCATTCGCCGTGGATTTCACTGCCATCAAAATAACAACGCATTGCGACCAGTGGATAGGATTCATCAAGGTAAAATCTCCCTGTGAGAATACCCAAACTACTCAATGGTATCGGAGAGCAGGTAGATCTGAAGTCGATCACTGGGCTGTAAGTAATCCGAGGGACACTCGAGGTCTTCCGATATAATTTAGATCGATGAGTCTCTTGCGTTCCGTGAGGGCAGCGGCTTTAGTTTCGGTAGGACCTTGCCTGGGCGCTGGCGCCAACGACTTAACTATCAACTTGAAGGTGCAATCTGGAGGGCGCGAACAGACCGCGATCAGCGGTCAGTCGGCTGCGCCTCCGACGTTCGCGGTGAAGACCAAGGAAGTGGTGTGGGTCCAGTGGTCGGTGGCGAATGGGACCACGGGCGCTCCGCTTTCCGATATTACGTTGCACGTTTTTATAGACCGCGGCGATGCGCGGGCAGCTGCACCGAAGCCCGGCCCCAAGACCCTTTACGAAAGCGCGTTGGTCCAGGATTTTGAAGCCGGAGTGAAAAGCAGTGGCGAGTTTAGAATGCCAATGCCGGAGCCGGGCACCTACTTTGTGAGAGTAGAGACGATCGGAGCCGCCAGAAAATTGGGCAAGGAAGTTGCCGCTGCGATGCAGGTATCGGTGCCATGAGACGAGCGGCTTTGTCGCTGTTGCTCGCGCTGCTCCCGTGCGCGGCGCGCGCTGAGCACTTCGATATCAAGCTGACGGCCACTGCTCCCGATGGATCGAGCAAAGAAGCTTTCGCCGATGAAACTCCTCCCATCGGCGGCTTGAATCCACGCCCGGTGTTGCGCGCCAAAGCAGGCGATACGATCGCGTTCCAATTCATAATGACGAACGTATATGAGCATGAGAGCGCGCGCAACGCTGGCATACGCTTTTATATCGTGCGCGAGCGGCAACTTGGTCAAAAAGCTGTTCCGCCTCTCGAGAACCTGACGGCAGAGGGCAGCTTCACTTTCAATCTCAAGCCCAAAGCCAAGATCGGCACGAAGGAGCGGGTCGTGATGCCGCAGCCCGGGGTTTATCTGCTGCGAGTTGAATCGCAGCGGACACAACGGGAGCACGAACATTTTGCGGCCATCGATCTGGAGATCCAGTGAGCCTCAGGCTTCCGTGCCGCCAGGTTCTGTTCAGTCTCTTGATTTACGCGGCGGGAAGCGCGAACGCGCAGAAGCCTCCGGCAATCTCGGCAGCGTTCGTCAAGGTACAAGGCGCGGGAGCGACTGTCTCGGGCTATCTGGCCAAGCCGGCTGCAGGGTCCGGTTTGCCAGCCGTACTATTAGTGCCGGCAGTCAGCGATCTTAAAGGCGCCGTGCTGGAAACCGCGCGGGACATGGCTGCGCATGGTTTCGTCGCGCTCGCGGTTGACTATGATCCCGAGCATGTCTCGCAGGAATCGGATTTAGTCCGGAGTGTCGCGGACCAACAACTCTCCCTTCGTTTGACCGCAGCTATCGATTGGCTGGCGCGACAACGTCCGCTGGTGGATCCGCAGCGGGTGAGTGCGATTGGCTGGGATGGAGGATCGGCGAGGATCTTGAAATTGGCGCAGCAAGGCCAAGTCCACGCTGGGGTGATGATCGAAAGCGGGAAGTGCCTCGCTCCCGAGAATCTAGCGGCCGGGCCCGCAGCACGAATGATGTTGGTGATTGGCGGTTGTACGCCAGATCGTGAGCGAGAGATCCGGGCGTCGGCAGGAGCGTATCGCGTCGAACTCGCGCCCGCATGGAACGAGATCTACAAATTCTTGAATGAGGCGGCGGCCCCGGCACCGTCCTCGGTATCTTCGACATTGACCGTAACGATTCGCGATATCATGCGAGTGATGAACTCCGATGACGGCGTGCGAGGGAGGTTGGCCCGGCTGCTTACTGCTCCCACTGATGCAGACGTGCAGTGGGATCTAGCGCGATCGCATGCGGCTATCCTGATTGAATCCTGCGACTGGTTGCTCGGGCTGCCTCCGCCGAAGGGATCACTTGCGAGCTGGCGAGGCCACGTGGCAGACTATCGCGCCGCGACGCAGACGATCTTAAAAGCGGCGGAACAGCACGATCTTCCGGGCGCTCAGCAAGCCTTGGGGCGTCTTCCGCAGAGCTGCGGGTCGTGCCATGCGGACCACCGCTAACGCTTAGTTGGCGATGTCAGCTTCGTCGCAACGTAAGCATGCGGACGCTTGCGAACCACTTCAGCCCGGACAATTAGGTCGCCAGGAATGATTTTTCCGAACTCACCCACATCGTGATTCGTGCGGCCTTCGGTAACCTGATCGAGCACATCCTGGCCGCGGATCACGCGGCCGAATGCCGTCGAATTTCCATCAAACTCCGGCGCGGCAACCAAGGTGATGAAGAACTGGCTGCCCGCCCGGCCCGGTCCATTCTGCGCCATCGATATGGTTCCGCGGAAATGGCCGCGCGCCGAAGACAGATTGAACTCGTCGGGAATGGCGTAGCCTGGGCCACCTGTCCCATCGTCGGCGGGATCGGCATTTTTCGTATTCGGATCGCCACCTACAACCATGTGACCCGCTTCCGCCCAATAGAACGAGGTGCCGTTGTAAAAACCGGTCTCCACGAGATGGACGAAATTGTTGACGGTGGCGGGGGCTTGGTCCTCGAATAATTCAATATCGACGATGCCCCGGCCCACTACCTTCGTGTTTTCCGCCGCGTTGCCATCCGCCGGTGCGGCGAATTTGCGATGCTCAACGACGAAGCGTACGACTGGGAGATCGCCCTTCTTTTGGTCGCGCAGCCGCTGCGATTGCTCACGCATCCATGATTTCTGTAGTTGCTGCGCACTGCGGCGGATTACGGTCGCCCAGGGCGGTGTATCTCCGGGAAAGGCCAAATCGATATTCTTTAGGACGTCCACGAATCGCTCCATGGCAAATCCAGCGCGCGCGTAAATCTCCCAGGCGTCCTCGCCCTTGGGGGCCTCGGCAATGGCCTTGGCCGCATCGCGATAAGCTTCTTGAAAGTGATTCAGGTCGAACTCGACCTTCGCCAGGCTCACGAATAAATGAGGCCGATCGAGGTGGGCTGCAACCGCTCGGTTAAGATACGGCAAGATGTCTTCGGGTTCACCGCCTACGATCATGAAGAGTTCCCCGGTGAGCCATTGCACGACGGGGTCGTTCGGCCGGGCTCGCCGCGCCGCGGTCAAGTCCTTTTGAAACGCAGCTAAACGCGCGTTCAAGAGAGCCATGAGTGGCTTTCCGCGCTCGACACCCTGCTGCACCGCAGCTTTGTTCTTCGACTGAGCAGCGGCAGCCACTTCGCCTCTGAGCTTGTTCAACTGCTCCTGGCTATCGGCGATGATCGAATATTGTGATTCCAGTTGAGCCGTGGTCGCCACTGGCCCCGACTGGCCGGCTGCGTCCGGACCAGTTTCCTTGGTCATCTGCTCCAACAGACTGCCGCTGTCGCTAGGGCCGGGATGTCCCGGGGGCAAATCGTGAGGAGACGGAGAATTGTCGGGGGGCGTTGCGGCCTGCGACGCTGGCTCACTTTGAGTGTTCGGCAGATCAGGCGGGGCCGGCTTGTTAGTGTGTGGCCACCAAACGTACACGACGATCAGCGCTGCGGCGATCGGCAGAGCGAGTGACACCGCTTGTCGGATGCGCTGGGGCGGGTTAGGATTTTCGTCTTTCAAGGCCTACTCGCCTTCACGGACGCTTAGTAAAGATCAACCCATGCTGGATGGGCAGCAACTCCAGCTGACGGTCCAGTTCGAATCCCAGCGGCTCGATTTCGGCGCGGATTTGGTTGATGGTCATCCGCTCGGCTTTGTCCTGCGGCCCGAAAGGACGCCCTTCCGCGAACTCGATGATGACCAGCCGTCCGTCGGGTTTCAATGCCCGATTGACCGCGGTGATCATTGCTGCCGGATCCGCAAATTCGTGATAGGCGTTGGCGATGAAAACCAGATCCAGCGATGCGGCCGGCAGGTGCGGATCGTTGTCACCGCCCAAAATCAACTGCACGTTCGAAAGCTGATGCTTCTTTAGCGCCTCAGCGCTCAGGTCCAGCATCTTCTGCTGCACGTCGACCGCGAAAACCTTGCCCTTGGGCCCGACTTTCTCCGCCAGGCGCCAGGTGAAATAACCGGTACCGGAACCGATCTCCGCTACGCTTGCGCCGGCTGGAATTTCCAAAAGGTTCAGCAGAGAATCCGGACGTTCTTCGGAGTCGCGGCCGATCCGGTTCAGGAAGCTCACATCGGAATAAGAATGATGGGGTTGGCGCGGGCGCTTGGCGTCGGGCGGTAACGGAGGCCCCTTCAGCGTGCGAAGGTACGCGACCACATCGTCGATCTCCCCGCCGGAAAGCTGCGCTGCGTAAGACGGCATCAAGGAGTGTTCCTCGCGGTGGGTGCCCTTTAGGTCGTCTTTCAAAAACGATCTGGGATAGCCGTTGATGTCGCGAATTTGGATGGACAGATCGTCTTCATTCAAGGCGAGGCCACGGATGGTTTCCCCGCCCTTGGTTTCAACAACCACGGTGTAATACTCTTTGAAGATTTCGGCGTCGGGATCGGTCAATGCGAGGCGCAGCGATTTCGGTGTCCGCGAGATTCCAATGTCGCCTAGATCCGGCCCCAGGCTGGCGCCGCGATCTCCAATGGAATGGCACGAACCGCATGCACCCTTGCCGTCGAAAATGGCTTTCCCCGCGGCGGCATTGCCGGATCTTGTACCGCCGCTTTGGGCAGCGAGGTTCAGCGCGGCAATCAACACCGCCGCAGCCATTCCGCTTGGTTTGAACACTGCTCTTGAGCTCTTATCTCGCGGTTTTAATCCAGCCCGAAGGTGACGATCAAGTCGCCGGCTGGAATCGATACCATCTGCTTTCCATTTGCCAGATAGCTGATGGGCGAAGCGAAAACCGGTCCGTTTGCGGAGAAGGTCCACAGACGATCCCCGGTGGTGGCATTCAAAGCGAAGATCATGCCTTCGAGTGTTCCCCCAAAGACCAGATTTCCGCCGGTTGCCATCACACCTCCCCACGGAGGGGTGAGGACCCGGTGTTCCCACTTTAAGTTTCCGGTAGCGGGATCGATCGCGATCACTTTGCCCCAGCTCTCTTCCGGCGCACCTACTTGAGCGGTTTTGGCGCCGCCGAGTGCGGGGTCATAGGCGCCCGCGTTAGGCAAGGCTCCCGGAGCGAGCGGCCGGTCCGGTTCGTCGGTGGTGGGGTGCGGGACTGCGTTCTTCGAGAACACTCTGTGTTCCTCGCGCGCAAACACGTAGAGCCACTTGGTAAGCGGGCTATAGCTGTGTGACATCCAATTGGCGCCGCCATCGACGCCCGGCCAGGTATGATCGTTGCCTTCGGGAGTCGGCTCATTGCCAGGAATCAGCTCAGGGCGGCCGTTGTCGTCGAAGCCCTTCGCCCAGGTTTGTTTGACGAAGGCCTTGGCGGTCAGGAATTTTCCATTGGTGCGATCGAGCAAATAATAAAACCCGTTGCGATTGGCCCAAGCCAGAGTCTTTCTCATTTGGCCTTGGAACTCGGTGTCGAGCAGGATCGGGATCTGTGTCGAATCCCAATCGTGCAAATCGTGCGGCGTGAATTGGAAGAACCACTTCAGCTTCCCAGTGTCGGGATCCAGCGCCAGCACCGAGCACGCATAAAGGTTGTCACCCAGCCGAGTGTCATCGTTGTAATCCGGCCAGGGATTGCTGGTGCCCCAGAAAAGTGTGTTGGTTTCCGGATCGTATGATCCGTTGTTCCAGGTGGTGACTCCGCCGGTCTTCCAGGAATCTCCAGCCCAGGTTCCGAAGTTCGCTTCGCCCGGCTGCGGAATGGTGTTGAAGCGCCACAGGCGCGCTCCGGTCTTGGTGTCGTAGGCGTCGAGGAACCCGTTCACGCCGTGCTCGCCGCCGGCCATGCCGACGATCAGTTTGTCCTTGACGATCAGCGGCGCACCCGGAGCTGCATAACCGCCGGCTGCGGTGTAGTCGCCCATCTCGGTCTTCCAGAGTTCGTGGCCGGATCGGGCGTCGACGGCAACCACGTGCATGTCGAGCGTATTCATGAACAGAGTATTGCCCAGCATGGCGAGGCCGCGATTCACTTTCCCGCAGCAGTTATAGGTTCTTGTTGGATTACGATATTCGTAGCTCCAGAGCTGGCGTCCCGTGGCCGCATCCAGTGCGTAGATGGCGTTTTCGGGACGGGTCAGATACATGATCCCGTTGACGACCAGGGGTGTGGTCTCGAACTTCTCCACGTGGCGGCCCTGGAAAATCCACTTCACGTGAAGATCCTTCACAGTCTGCGGATTGATCTGATTCAGGCCGCTATAGCGCCAGCTATTGTAGCTGTTCGAATACATGAGCCAGTTGCCGGGCTCGGCTGAGGCTTTGAGAAGGCGGTCAAACGTCACGGGGCCCTGGGGTGCGGAACCTTGGACTGGAGCCTGACCGTTCAAGGTGAAGACCATTGCCGCGGCGAATACTATGGCACCCAGCCGTATGCCCAACTTGTTCATCTTCATTGCGCCCCT
>Ga0207641_10004940_pt1 | contig 11451 bp, 5 predicted proteins | sample KBSSwiS62_FD_184306 | JGI IMG/M metagenome (GOLD analysis project Ga0207641, IMG submission 184306) | Switchgrass rhizosphere microbial communities from Kellogg Biological Station, Michigan, USA - KBS Switchgrass S6-2 (SPAdes) (version 2) | ecosystem: Host-associated > Plants > Roots >... | reverse complement strand
ATCGCGCCAGGTCATCAGCTTCCGCCGCAGCCAGGGCCTGCAGGCCGATGAGTTCAATTTCGGCGCTCATTATCTCGGCCACGACGGGCGCTTGTATTTTGGCGGCCCGAATGGTTACAACTCATTTCGGCCGCGGGCGCTCGAGCCCAGCTCGCTGCCACCTCCGGTCGTGTTGACGGGTATCTCGGCATCCGGCCGCCCGGTCGAAACGGGCATTCCCTACGATAGCCTGCCCGTGGCCCGGTTTGGTTACCAGGACCGGCTGATTACCTTCGATTTCGCGGCATTGGATTTTACTTCGCCCGCGGCCAATCGATTCGAATACAAGCTCGAGGGTTTCGATCACGATTGGATAGCGGCTGGCGAGCGCTCGTCGGCTACTTACACGCAGTTGCCGGGCGGCAAATACACCTTCCGCGTGCGTGCCGCAAATTCTGAAGGTGTTTGGAATGAGCGCGGTCGGAATCTCGCGGTATCAATGGATCCGCCACCCTGGAAAACCGCATATGCATATACCGCGTATTCGGCGGCCGGCGCCGGGCTGATTGCGTGGCTGTGGTTGCGACGGCGCAGGGAGCTTGCCGCGGCGGCTGCTCAAAAGGCCCATCTCGAGGAACAGGTCAGAATCCGGACCGTGGAGCTGGCGCAGAAGAATTCGCAGTTGCAACGGGCGAATCAACTTCTCGAGTGCGCCAGTCACACGGACCCTCTGACCGGTCTCGGCAATCGCCGCGGCCTGGATGCGGCGGTTGCCACCCTGACGGAAGGGTTGTTGAGCGAGTGGCGCCGTGACCCGCAGTCAGCCCGTCTGGCCCTGCTGCTGATCGACCTGGATCGACTGAAACCAATCAACGATCAACTGGGACACCAGGCCGGCGACCGGCTGCTGAAGGAAGTCTCCGCCATCCTGAAGGAGTGCGTGCGCGACGACGACAGAATCGTGCGTTGGGGTGGTGACGAATTCGTCATCGTCCACCGCCTGCGCGATCTGCGCGGCGCTGCCGCGCTCGCCGAGCGGATTCGCCATCGGGTCTCCAAGCGGAAGTTCCAGCTCGGGGAGCGCCAGGTCGGGCGCACGAGTTGTTCGATTGGCTTTGCCTTGTTCCCGTTCGCGCCCGGCAGGTTCGAGCCGTTGGCGTGGGATCGCGCGCTGGCCGTCGCCGATGCCAACATGTATCGGGCCAAAAAGAGGCGCAACGCCTGGGTCGGTTGTGCGGCCGTGGAGCGCGCGCGCGACCAGGAGGATCTGGAACTGCGGGCTCAGTCAAACCTCGATGAGTTGGAACGCGCCGGGTTCGTGGAAGTCTGCCGTTCCGAAGATGATCTGTGCGAGACCGTCGAGTTGTTGCTGCGGCGGCCGGCTGGCGGGGGACACGTCAGACATGAGTGAGCTGACTGATACATTCGTTCGGGCTTTCCCCGATCTCAGTCTGCTCGTGAGGCGCGACGGCCTGGTGATTTCGCATCTCGGAGGCCGGGATCTCGGGATCCCGACTCAGCCTGGAGTGTTGATCGGCAAGACCTTCGCGGATCTGTGGCCGGGAAACGCAGCCGAGGAGCTCATTCGAACGCTGCGCACATCGCTCAAGGCACGCAAGCCGATAGTGGGCTGCCTGGTGCTCGGTGACCGGCGGGTCGAGGCCCGGGTGAGTCCTCAGGGAGTGGATCGGTGTTTTGTCACGATCCGGCAGACGTCCACGATCGAGTCGGATAGTGATTCGGTGGATGTCCGGGCCCCTGATCCTAACGACTATGTGGGCTTTGCGCGCAAACTCTGTGCGACGATCGAGTCCGCGCGCATGCGCGAGACGCGCGTCGGGCTCCTGGTTGTGAGCTTCGGCGCTTTGCCGAGTTTGGAACAGGCTCACGGAGGCGCCATCAGTTCCATCGCGGTTACGGCTGCGGCCGAGCGCCTGAGCTTCCATTGCGCAGGCCAATCGGTCGACGGCGCGGGATCCCTGCGAGCCTCGCGTATTGCGGGAGAGCAGCTCGCGGTGCTCATGGACCGGATAACCGACGCCGATGCCGCGCACCGGCTGGCATCCGGGATCCGGGATCTGCTGTCGAAGCCGATTCCCATCGAGGGGAGCCGGTACAAGCTGATTCCGAGTGTCGGTTTCGCAATATATCCCGAAGACGGTCTGGAGCCTGACGTTCTGCTGGACCGGGCCCGGGCGTCCGCCTCGGAGTTGGACGTTGCGCCATTCGCTCGCAAATCACCGCGTGCCGGCCGCAACCCGGGGGGTGAACGAAACGATCTGACGAGCGAGCTGCGGTGGGCCATCGATCAGGGTCAGTTCAAAGTGAGTTATGCGCCATTGGTTGAGCTCGAGGGGCGCCGTGTCGCGGAGTTTGTCGCCGCGCCGAGGTGGACCCGTGCGATCTGGGGTGAGGTGAAGCTGTCAGCGTATTCGGATCTGTTGGACTGCCTCGATCTGCGCTCGCGGCTCGATCGCTGGCTGCTCGAGCGTGTCTGCGCGGATATCTCCCGGGCTAACTCACAGGGCAACGTCCGGCTCTGTGCCCATCTGCCCGCAGGCCGCAGCTGGTTGTCGCAAGATTCAGTGGTGGCGGAAATTCAGGCCGTTGCCGAGTCGGCCGAGGTGGACCTGTCACAGCTCGTTCTGCATCTCGATCTGCAGTCCATTGCTTCCAGTAGTCCGAGTCTCGAGAACATTCGTCGTCTGCGTCAATTGGGAGTCAGGATGATTCTCGGCAATTTCGGTAATGTTGGGGTGTCTCTGTCGCGCCTGGGCTCGTTGCCGTTGGATGGCGTCAGGTTATCCCGATCAGTGACCGCACATTGCGATCGCGATACGAAAGCGCGCGCCACGTGCCAGGCCGCGGGCGCAACTGCGCGCGCATTCGGACTCGCTTGTATCGCGGAAGGCGCCGATCGGCAGACCCAGCTGGAAACGATTCTCGCCACCTGCACTCATGCAACCGGTGCGGCCCTGGTTTCGGTTGCTGACTCGGGCCTGATGCTGAGTTGAGCGGCGGTTCAGGAGCCTGGCTTGCGTCGACGGGGCGCAGGCTTTTTCCACTGCACCCCGGCCGCGTCAAATGTTCCGGACTGCGAAAGTTGTCCCCGCAGCTTGCCAATCGAGCTCTCGATGGAGCGGATCTCGGCCGTGATCCGCGAAGTCCCGAGCACAATCGTGTGCCCGCAGTTGGGACAGCACATCTGGCTCCGGTCCCGAATCTCCCTGACCGTCGTGTCAACCGAATGCTGACAGCCGGTACACGGCACTTCGATCGCGTGTTGGTCGACGAGCGGATCCCTGCTCCGATGCTTTCCCATCGCATGATTATGGCATCAGCCCGGCCTCGATGCGAGAACGCGGCATGCCGCGCTGCGGCAGATTTTACACGCACGATTATGCGACTTCGATCACGAGCGCTCAGATGTTGGCATGCAGGGTTCTCGTCAATTCCCCGGTCCGTCAGGCTGAAATAGCCCGCAAGACAGGCAATCTGGAGAGGTGTTGGCGTCGTGATGAATATATCGCGCTATTTGATCTGTGGTGCCGTTTCGGCCGTCTGGTGTTCGGCCGCGGCCGCTCGCCCGTATATTGTTCAAGCCGCCAACACGGAGGCTGCTCGTCGTGCCGTGCACTCTGTGGGTTCGGCGCCTGTGCGCAACCTTTCACTGATACGCGCGGTTGCAGTCGACCTGACACCGCGGCAGGCCCGTGCATTATCCGGGCTGAAGGGGATCAAAGTCTTTGCCGACCGGCCTCTCCGTGTCAGCGGCCTGCTGAGCAGTACGGTTACGACCACCGCACCGCTCGTTAATCTAACCTATCCGATCCTTACTCCCATTGCCTCGTCGACCGGTGGAGTTACCGCGCCGTTGCTTACGACGGCGACTCCTGTGGCTGCCCCCGTCACGACTACCACTGTCGAACCGGTCGTGGAGGGGCTGAGCTCGGGATCCAGCTCCCAGGATGGAACCGGTGTGGCGGCTCCCACTCTCCTGTATCAGACCAACTACCCGATGCTCGTTGGCGCGGACAAATTGCAACAGCAGGGCATAACAGGGCGCGGTGTCACCGTCGCGGTATTGGACACGGGATTGTGGCAGGACTCGAGCCAGAATTTCGGCCCGCGACTGCTGGCGTCGGTGGATGTAACCTCCAGTACGCGCGGCCCGGTAACTTCAGACCCGTACGGACATGGCACTCACATCACGTCGATCGCCGCTGGTGGCGCACAGAACGTATCGCTCAATTATCTCGGAATCGCGCCACAGGCCAATCTGGTCGTCGTCCGGGCTTTTGACGGCATCGGACAGGGAAGTTACTCAGCGGTCATCGAAGGCCTCAACTGGGTGGTCGCCAACCGACAGAAATATAACATCCGCGTGCTCAATCTCTCACTGGGAGCGCCGCCGCAGTCATTTTACTGGGACGATCCACTGAATCAGGCCGTGATGGCCGCGTGGCGCGCCGGTATCGTCGTCGTGGCGGCGGCGGGTAATGAAGGCCCGGACCCGATGACGATCGATGTTCCGGGAAACGTGCCTTACGTGATCACGGTCGGCGCGCTCACTGACAATCATACTCCCTACGATGGCAGTGACGATCGGCTCGCCTCGTTCTCGTCCACCGGTCCGACCTTCGAGGGTTTCGTAAAGCCGGAAATGGTTGCCCCGGGCGGGCACATGAACGCGTCCATGTCGAGCAACAGTTATCTGGCGAACATCGATCCGGGCTCGATGTCGTCCGGCGAGCAGATGTTCACCATGTCCGGTACGTCGCAGGCGGCGGCCGTAACGACCGGTGTCGTCGCACTCATGTTGCAAGCTGATCCGACGTTGCAACCGGATACGGTCAAATGCCGGCTGCTCAGATCGGCACGGCCGGCCATCACGACGGACAACCAACTTGCCTACAGTGTGTTCCAACAGGGCGCGGGCCTGGTGGATGCAGTGGCGGCGGTGGGCAGCACCGCGACCGGTTGCGCAAACGTGGGGTTGGACATCAATGCTGACATTTCGGGCACCGCGCATTTCGGTGGGCCGGCCAACCAGGACGCCAACGGCAACTACTTCATCATGAACATGGACGGCTCGGCCTGGGGGCAGACATCACCGGCCGACGGGTATTCCTGGTCTACAGGGTACCAATGGAACCAGGGATACAACTGGACCTCAGCGTATGCCTGGTCGCAGGGCTATGCGTGGAGTAAGGGCTATGCCTGGAGCAAGGGTTATACGTGGGCCCAGGGGTATGCCTGGAGCAAAGGGTATGCGTGGAGCAAGAGCCTGTCCTGGTGGAGCGACAGCCCTCCGGCCACCACGTCGACTGCTCCCGTCCCCGTTGTGCCCTGGGTACCCAACGAATGAGCTCATCCGTTCCTTTTCGTGGCGGCCACGAAGCTCCGGTACCACTGTCCACTACGCTTCAAAATTCGCGCCTGCGTCGCGTAGTCGACGTAGTAAATCCCGAAGCGCTTGCTGTACCCCGATGCCCACTCAAAATTATCGAGCAGCGACCAGACGAAGTACGCCCGGACATCGACACCCTGCTCAATGGCCGCGGCGATCGCTTCGAGGTGGGTCTGGATGTACGACCGCCGGTCCTCATCCTGGACCCCACCATCAACTACCTGGTCGCGGAACGCAGCGCCATTCTCGGTAATCATCAAAGGTGGCAATTCGTAATCGCCATCCAGCCGCAGCAGCAGATCCGTCAACCGCTCCGGAGCAACTTCCCAACCCATATCCGTCACAGGCACTCCCGGACGCGTAGGATTGAACGGCGTACCGGCAACCGCGGTGATCGGGTAGTAGTAGTTGATCCCGAGGAAGTCCAACGGCTGCGCAATCAACGCGGCGTCGTCGGCTCGAACTTCCGGCGCGTCGGCCCCGAGGTGCTCAATGACATCCTGCGGATACTTTCCCTGGAGAAGCGGATCCATGTACCACCGCAACAGGAACCCGTCATCGAGGCGCGCCTGCAACTGATCCTCCGGCGAGTCCGACGCGGCGTACACCGGTGACAAGTTCAAAACGATTCCAACCTGCAGTCCGCTGCGCGCGCTGCGAATCGCCTGAGCTGCCAGCCCGTGACTCAACAGGCAGTGATGGGACGCCTGCATGGCAATCCGCCGGTCCTTCAAGCCCGGCGCGAAGATTCCCATCTCGTGGCCCAGGGTCGCCGTCACCCACGGCTCATTGTGAGTCGTAAAAGACTTCACGCGATCGCCGAGCCGCTCGGCAACCAGTCCCGCGTAATCCGCGAACCGATACGCCGTCCGCCGATCGGCCCAGCCGCTGTGCTCGTGTTGGAGGGCGGCGGGCAGGTCCCAGTGATACAACGTGAGATACGGCTCGATTCCGCGCTCCAGCAGCCCGTCAACCAGCCGGTTGTAGAAGTCGAGGCCGCCGGGGTTGATGGCGGCGGAACCCGCGGGTTGAATCCGCGGCCACGCGATTGAAAACCGGTAGGCGCGGATGCCGAGAGCGGCAATCAGGTCGAGGTCGGACTCGAGCCGGTGGTAGTGATCGCAGGCGACCGTCCCATCGGTGCCGTCGGCGATGGTGCCGGGACGACGGCAGAACTCATCCCAGATCGAGGGGCCTTTGCCGTCGGCCGTGGAGGCGCCTTCGATCTGAAACGCGCTGCTGGCGACACCCCAGGCAAAAGTGGCCGGAAAGCGCGCACCGAGCGCTCGGAGAGGTTCGAGATCGTCCATATTTCAGCTCTTGGCGACCGGACACGTGGATTCGCGTACCACCAACTCAACCGGCCGGGGTGTTATTTTCGGCCGTTGCCCCGCAATGAGTTGCAGGATGGCCTGCGCGGATTGCTCGCCCAGCTCACCAATTGACTGGCGAACGCTGGTCAAGGGCGGCAGGCGGTAAGCGGAAGACGGAAGATCATCGAAGCCGACCACCGAGACATCGCGAGGCACCGAAAGACCTTTGCGGAAGAGGGCGAGGCAGGCGCCGTAGGCAGTCTGGTCATTCACACAGAAGATCGCCGTGAATTTGATACCCGACTCGAGCAGCGACTGCGTTGCACGCACGCCACCATCCTCGTGCCAGTCGCCGGTTGCAATCAGCCGCGGATCGAAGTTGATGCCCGCCTCCTGCAGCGCGGTCTTGTAACCTTCCAGACGCTCGAGCGCGTCAGGATGGTTGTCGGAACCGGTAATGAAGGCAATCCGGCGATGACCCAGCTCAACCAGGTGTTTGACCGCAAGCGCGGCTCCGTGTTGGTCGTCAATCTGCAGGCTGAACAATCCCTGCGCACGAAGCTTGCGGCCGGTCACGACAATCGGTACGTCCTTGGCGTAACTGCGCAGCTTCGTATCACCCAGGCGGCCGGCAAACACAATGATTCCATCCACGCCGCGGCCGATGAATTCCCGCATGCAACGGTCTTCGTCCTCATCCGCCCAATTGCCGCTCATGAAGAGGGGCGCGTAGCCGCGATGGCGCAGGCAGGCCTCGATCCCTCGAAGTCCTTCACCGTAGAACGGACTGTCAATCGCCTGCGCGACGACACCGATGGTCAGTGTCTTGCCCAGCGCAAGGCCGCGGGCGGCGGCATTCGGCCTGAAATCGAATTTGGCAATGGCGGCATCGACGGCGTTCTTCAGGCCGTCGCTGACGTTGACCGTGCCATTGATGATTCGCGATACGGTGCTGGCGGAGACGCCGGCCTCGCGGGCTACCATGCGCAAAGTGGCGGATTTACGGGGTGCCGGGCCGCTTTTGCCGCGGGTCCGTACCGTACCGGATTTCAGACTCATCGATTCCTCTCTACCGCCGGCGTCAGGATCTGCGCCAGTTCTTCCAGCGTCCTGCCCTTTGTCTCAGGGGCAAATACCGCAATAAACACTAACCCCGCGCCCGCGATCAAACCGTACGCGAGGAACGTCCCCGCAGGCCCCCAACTCGACAGTTCCTTCGGAAACAACAGCGTGATGCTGGCGCTCACCAGGGAGTTCCAGAACCCCACGACGGCAATCGCGGCCGCGCGCTGCTCGGTTGGAAAGATTTCGGAAAGCATGACCCACATCACCGGACCCAGTGAGATTGCGAATGAAGCCACATAAGCGGCAATCGCGATGAGGATCACCATGGGCGGCGCGCCGGTGTTGAATGCCCAACTGATGGTGAGGAGGGCGGCCGTCATGCCTGTGAGCCCCACGAGGAGCAGGGGCTTGCGCCCGATGCGGTCAATCAGCCAGATTGCGACGAAGGTCATTCCCAGGTTGACCAGTCCGACAAACACGGACTGTCCGAACGCGGTTGCCAGTCCCCCTCCGGCCTGCGCGAAGATGGTCGGCAGGTAATAGAAGATGGCGTTGATCCCGGTGGCCTGCTGGAAGAACGCGATGCCAAATCCGAACAGCAGCACCCAGCGCAGCCGGGCTGCCAGCAGGTCGCGGAACTCAACACGGGGTGCCACGGCGAGCCAGCGCGGGCTCTCCGGGACCCGGGTCAGGAGCAGGAAGAAGAGGGTGGCCGGGACGGCCTGCACCCCCAGCATCCAGCGCCAGCTCGCCTCTCCCAGCGACAGCAGGAAGTAGTTGGAAAAGAAGGACACGGAAATGCCGATGACAATCATCAATTGATTGAGCGAGACGAGGCGACCGCGCGTGCCGGCGGGCGCGATTTCAGCGATATACATGGGCGCCGTCAGGATGGCGGTTCCGACACCCAACCCTCCACAGATACGCGCGGCCACGAACATTGCGAAACTGGTGGCGAAGGCCGCGGTCAATGAAGAGGCCAGAAACAGGGCGGCGGCCAGCAGCAACACCGTGCGGCGTCCGAACCGGTCGTTCAGGAAGCCGGCCGCCAGATTGCCGGCCATGGCCCCCCAACCCAGGCTGCTCACGGCCCAACCCAACTGCAGGCCCCCGGACGCACCTCCCAGATTGAAATAGTCACGGATAAACGGGACCGCCCCCGAAATCACCGTGGCATCAAACCCGACGAGGAATCCGCCCAGCGCCACCGTGCAGGCGACACCCAGTAGCCTGGCGCCTGACAACGGTGTCAGAGCCCCTTCGGGTCCCTGCTCGACCTGAGGATCGCTCTTGCTGTGCGCAACATCGCTCACGAAGTGACTCACGTGCCCCCCCTTCCACCGGTTGGAAACACCGCCACGGGGTCCAGGAGCCTGTCTGACTAATGTTCGCCTGCTGCGGCCGGCGCCCATTAGTCAGACAGGCTCCCGGGCCCCGCTCCGGTGCAACCGGTTTCAGAACATGCTCTGGCGAGCGGCCCTCGAAGTCAAGCGCCGGTGTCCGCGGAATACGTAAACATCGCTCCTGTTGCGGCGAGGGCACTTGTATTTGGAAACGAGTGGTTGCATATTGCGTCCTGCAACCGGTTTCAGAAACCGCTCGCAGAGAGGGGGCTCTCAGCTCGGCGGAACCTAACAAGCTGCGCGGATCAATGTGAGAGAGGGGGTATCTTGAAGAAGTCCAAACGTGCGCCTGCGTCACGGGGTCCACAGTTGCAGTTGTCGCAACTGCAGATGAAGCCACTGGCGATTGTCGTCGCAATGTGTTGTTCCGGCGCCGCCATGGCAGCCGCGCCGGCCGCCGCCGATGCGGGTGCCAACGACAACGTCGAGGAAGTCGTCGTGACCGGCTTGCGTCAGTCACTGGTTACTTCCGAGACCATCAAGCGCGACACGGCCGGCGTCGTCGATGCCATTACGTCCGAAGACATCGGCAAATTTCCTGACACGAACCTCGCTGAATCAATACAGCGCGTGCCGGGCGTCACCATCGATCGGCAGAATAACGAAGGCTCGCGCGTGACGGTGCGCGGCTTTGGTCCCGACTTCAACATGGTGACCCTGAATGGCCGCTCCATGCCCGCCAGCATCATCCCTGGCCAGACGGGCGGCACCCGTTCGTTCGATTTCGAGAACCTGTCCGCGGATGGGATTGCCGGCGTAACCGTCTACAAGACGGGACGCGCGGATATCGCCAGTGGCGGTATCGGTTCAACAATCAATATCGCGACAGCCCGCCCGTTTGACTACAACGGGATGAAGGCTGCCTTCTCTGCCAAAGTCAACGATGACACCTCTGCGGAGGTGCGCAGCAAGTACACACCGGAATTCTCCGGCTTGTTCAGCGATACTTTCCTGGACGACCACATCGGTGTGCTGGTCAACGGCTCCTACTCGAAGCGCCATAGCCGCGAGGAGCTCGCCAACATCGACGGCTGGCTGCAGGACCAGTTCGCCGCCGGCGATTCACGTGTAACCAGCTCCAACACCAATCCTGACGGTCACAACTGGGCGCCGCGCAATGAAGGATGGGGCGTAGCCGATCACGACCGCACGCGGGTCAACGGTCAGGCGGTGATACAGTTCAAGCCCTTTGATTCGCTGGTGGCGACTGCCGACTACACCTACTCGTTCTACCGCGACAACATCGACCGCCATACCTTTGGCGCGTGGTTCGACTACGCGGGTAATCCGACGAGCGCGACCATCAATTCCCACGGTACCGTGACCGACCTGGTGGATACCGGCAGCGACCTGTCGTATTTCACGGCCTCGGACCAGTTCATCAACCAGAACGGCTCCGTCGGATTCAATGTGCAGTGGGAAGCCACTGACAACATCGCGGTAGTCTTCGATGCGCATCATTCGGCGGCGGATTCGGGCGGCGGTGCCTTCGGTAACAACAACTTCGGCATCGTGGGTCAGGACCCGTCGCAGGCCGACAAAAAGTTCTTCAGTCTCGGCAATACCACGATTCCGACCACGACCTGGACTTACAAGAACGGGTTGAACATCAACAATCTTACCACGGCCACCATCACCCCGTTGTTCGGACAGGCGAACAACAACAAGTACCGCAACGTGATCGACGAAGCCCGCCTGGAAGCGGTCTTCAAGAACACCTCCGCGGAAAGCGGCCTGAAGAGCATCAAGCTCGGTATCGACTTCAAGCGCATGACCACGGATGCGATTGCCTTCAACAGCGGTAATTTCGCCTGGGGTTATTACAACGGCGCCTACGTCAACAATGCGATCCTGCCGGCGAGCATGTTCACCAAGGTGTCGAGCTGCTCGATCCTGAAGGGGATCTCGGGTGGCAACTGCGGTATCGCGGTGCCGTACTTTTATAGTTACAGCCTGCAGGATGTAATTCGCTACACGCAGCCGGGCGGTTTGCCGACCGACGGCAACTTCCCGCCATATACGTTTGCGCAGAACACGACGCCCGTGAACGATGATCACATCCGGGAGGTCACCCCGGCGCCGTATGCGCAAATGGACTTCGATACGGACTTTGACGGAATGCGTTTCAAGGCTCTCGCCGGCCTGCGCTTCGAGAGGAGTGACGTCGTCGCGGCGAGCCTGCAGAAGGTCCCGACTTCCGTCACGTGGGCCAACCCGACCGAGTTCTTCACGAACTACGCGAACAACCCGACATACAGCAACGTACATGCCGCGTATGACG
>Ga0207641_10004936_pt1 | contig 11456 bp, 8 predicted proteins | sample KBSSwiS62_FD_184306 | JGI IMG/M metagenome (GOLD analysis project Ga0207641, IMG submission 184306) | Switchgrass rhizosphere microbial communities from Kellogg Biological Station, Michigan, USA - KBS Switchgrass S6-2 (SPAdes) (version 2) | ecosystem: Host-associated > Plants > Roots >... | reverse complement strand
CCTTTCCACTCCTTGTAGCTGAACCCACTCGTGCCGGTGAGGACCCGCATCACGCAAAGACTTTATACTCTCCGGCTCCCATGGAAACGCCGCGCTTCGATCCGCGCCGCCGGCGCACCGTGACGATCGCGCTCGTGCTCGTCACCGCGCTGGCGTCCTTCGAGTCCACCGTCGTCTCGACGGCGATGCCCACCATCATCGGCGACCTCGGCGGGCTCCCGCTCTACTCGTGGGTCTTCTCGATCTACCTGCTGACGTCGACCGTCATGATGCCGGTCTACGGCCGGCTCGCCGACATCTACGGCCGCCGCCGCATCCTGCTCATCGCGATCTCGGTCTTTCTCACGGGCGCGATCGCCTGCGGGTTCGCGCGTTCGATGCCGCAGTTGATCGCGGCCCGGGCGCTGCAGGGGCTCGGCGCGGCCGGGCTGATCCCGGTGGCACTGACGGTGTCGGGAGACCTCTATTCGCTCAAGGAACGCGCCCGGATCCAGGGGCTCTTCTCGGGCGTGTGGGGTGTCGCGAGCCTGATCGGCCCGCTCATCGGGGCATGGATGACAATGACCCTCGGCTGGCGCTCCATCTTCACGATCAACATCCCGCTCGGCATCGTCGCCTTCGTGCTCGTGGCGACGAAGATGATCGAGTCGCGCGCCAACCTGCCCGACCCCCTGGACGTGGCTGGGGGCGCGAGCCTCGCCGTCGGCGTCACGGCGCTGCTCTTCGCCGTCCTCCATGGATCCTCGTCCGGCGCGATGGGGCTGCCCGTGCGCCTCGCCCTGTTCGCGGCGGCAGCCGGTTCCCTGACGCTGTTCGTTCGGCTGCAGCTCCACCGCGAGCACCCCCTCATCCCGCCCTCGCTCTTCCGGCAGATGCAGACGGCGGCGCCGTACCTGGGCGGCGTCCTGATGGGCACGACGATCTACGGCGTGGACACCTTCGTGCCGCTCTTCGTCCAGGGCGCGCGCGGCGGAACGGCGGGCGCGGCCGGCGCCGTCGTCACCCCACTCGTCTTTCTCTGGGCCGTCTCGGCCGCCATCGGCGCCAAGCTCGTCGTCCGGTTCGGGTTTCGCAGGACGGCACGCTGGGGCGCCATCCTGATCCTGACCGGCCTGACCGCCCTCGTGGCCGCCGCATGGCTGAACGCCTCGGTGCCCTGGATCTCCGCGGCCTGTGCCATCGTCGGCGCGGGGCTTGGTCCCTCCTCGATCTCGCAGGTGCTCTCGATCCAGAACGTCGTCGCCGAAAGGCAGCGCGGCGTCGCCACGAGCCTCGTTCCCTTTTTCCGCACCGTCGGCGGCTCGATCGGCGTCGGTGCGCTCGGCGGTCTGCTCGCCGCCGGCCTCGCCATGCGCCTCGGGCCCGCGGCCGAGACCGCGGGCCGTCTGCTGGCCTCGGGAGGCGACGCCGCCAGCGGAGTGACTCCGGCCGCGTTCCGCGTCGCGATCGAGCGCTCGCTGCTGCCCCTTTTCGCGATCCTCGCCGGCCTGGCCGTGCTCAATCTGCTCGTCACCCGGCACTACCCGGAATGTCCGGTGGAGGTCGAGCCGGGCGCGGAGGCGATCGCGATTTCGGTCGACTAGGCCGCCGGGGTCCGCTGGGCCTTCGCCAGCGCTTTTCGCCGGTTCAGCTCCGCGTATCCGTACACGAGCGCGAGCCCGCGCCACGGCTGCCAGCGCGCGGCGAATCGCCGCATCGCGTCTTCCTTTGCCTTCTCCTTGCTACCGAGCAGTCCCTGCGCCAGGTACTTCACGACGCCCAGGTCTCCGGCCGGAAAGATGTCGCAGCGCCCCAGCCCGCGCAGCAGCGCGATCTCCGCGGTCCATCGGCCGACGCCGCGAAACCCGGTCAGCCGCTCGATCGCCGCCTCGTCGTCGAGCGCTGCGATCTCGCCCTCGGCGAGCGTGCCATCCGCGAAGGCCCGGGCGAGCCCGTGGATCGCGCGAGCCTTCGATTCCGAAAGGCGAAAGCGGCGTAGCGTCTCCGGAGTCTCCCCCGCCATGGACTCCGGCGTCGGAAAGGCGACGAACGTCTCGGACTCGAACCGGGCGCGCCTTCCGAACGTCTCCGCGAGCTCGCGCCGGATGTCGTAGGCAAAGTGGAGGTTGACCTGCTGCGCGAGGATCGCCGTCACGAGCCCCTCCCAGAGCGACGGCACGCCGGCGCCGCGCAGCCCCCGGAAGTCGCGGATGGCAGCGCCGACGACGCGGTCCCCGCGGAAGCTGCGGTAGAAGCCGGACACCGGCTGCGCTGCGCCGAGGGCGACGTGCACGATCCGCTCCGCCGCCGCGCGCGCCGCCGGCGAGCCGGCCTGCGGACCCGTCAGCGTCGCTTCGAGGACCCCCCGCGCCACCGTACCGACCTGCGCGACCGAGAGCAGCGCGCCGCCCCGGCCGACCGGAAGGAATCGCCGGTAGACGAGCCCGTCGAACCGGTCGACGACCTCCGGAAAGCGCGTGTAGCGCTCCGCCGTCAGCGCGAGCGAGTACGGCCGTTGCGGGACGACCGAGAAGCGGGCACGCTCAATACCCATTCCGGAGGACCTCGTACTCGCTCTTGACCAGGCCGCTCGCATACTGCCGGGTCGCCACGTGCCGCAGCGGCACGTCGCGCGGCAAGACCCCGAAGAGCGGAATGCCGTCTCCGATGAGCACCGGAACGCGCGTGAGGGTGATCCGGTCGACCAGCCCCGCCTGCAGGAACCGCTGCACCGTGATCCCGCCGTCGACGTAAAGGTGGTGCGCACCGCTCGCGGCGAGCTTCGCCACGATTTCGGCCGGAGAGCCCGACATCTGCTCGACGGCATGGTCGCCAGCCGCCGCGAGCTCGACCGGACGGCTGCTCAGCACGACCACGCGCTTGCCAGCGAAGGGCCACGCGCCCAGACCCAGCACGACGTCCCAGGTGTTGCGCCCCATCACCACCGCGTCGACCGTTGCCATGAATTCGGTGTACCCGTGCGGCTCGCCGCCGCCTTCCGGCAGGAAGTCGAAACTGCCGTTGCGCCGCGCGATGAAACCGTCGAGGCTGGTGCCGACGAAGACGGAGACGGTCATGGGGTCCCTCGGCCCCAGTCTAGACCGTGCCGCGACCGCGCAACTCCGCGGCCAGCGCCGAGTCCTCTTTCGAAGGCGGACCGCCGATGGTCGGTCCGAGCCGCGCACGGAAGAGCTCCACCGCCTCGGGCGAACGCGGCATGAACTCGATGGAGCGACCGAAAGGGGTCGGCTGGTCGAACTCGATGCCGACCAGAGAGCGACGGTTGATCGCGGCGACGGGATCGAATCCCGCGGAGCGTACGCGCCGAATCGGGACGCGGATCTCCTGCCGGTACTTAGAAATCCGCAGCACGTCGTCGCGAAGCATATTCCTGGACTCCGTCGCGTGCGACGCCCGTTTTTCCCGCGCCCCCATCTCCGAACCGGCATAGCCTTGGCCGCACGACAAGGAGGTTTCGGATGCGTTTCCTGCTGAGGCTCCTGATCACCGCCGCCGCGCTGTGGGTGGCCGTGAAGATCGTTCCGGGAATTTCGTACACCGGCGAGTGGGTGCCCTTCCTCGGCGTCGCGCTGATCTTCGGCCTCGTCAACGCCTTCATCCGGCCGCTCGTCAAGCTGCTCACGCTGCCGATCATCTTCCTGACGCTCGGGCTCTTCGCGCTCGTCGTCAACGGGATGATGCTGATGCTGACGGCCTGGCTGTCGAACAAGCTCGCGCTGAACTTCCAGGTGAGCGGCTGCTGGACGGCGATCCTGGGGGCCCTCGTCGTCTCGATCGTCAGCGCGCTGCTGTCGATGTTCCTGGTGGACCCGGACTAGGGCGGCTCACCGGCCCCGCCGGTCACCGCTCCCGGACGGCCCCGGCAGCGAGAAGCGGAACGTCGCGCCGCGCCCTTCCCGGCTCTCGACGGTCGCCGTTCCGCCGTGCGCCTCCGTCAGCGTCTTGACGATGGTGAGGCCCAGGCCCGCCCCGCCGGTCTCCGAATCGGTCTCTCCCTTGTCGAAAACCCTGTCGATCCGGCCGTCCGGAATCCCGGCACCATCGTCGGTCACCCAGCACTCGACGCCGCCGCCGTCATCCGTTGCGCGCGCGCCGATGACGACCTCTCCCCCCGGCGCGTGTTTGATCGCGTTGGCAATCAGGTTCTGAAAGATCCGCCGCAGCTGGCTCGCGTCGGCATAGACGGCCAGCTCGTCGGGGACTGCGTTGACCAGACGCGTCCGGGCGTTTCCCGCCACGGCATTCAGCTCGACGACCAGGGACTCGGCGAAGGGCCACAGGTCGAACGTCCGCCGCTGGAGGCGCACGGCGGTGTCGGCTTCGGTGTTGACGTTTTCATCGAGGATCTTGCGGACCAACTCTTCGAGATGCTGCACGTTGCGGTGCAGGGCCTTCAACGGCCGGGAGGTATCCGGACCATCGGTCCGGTCGCGGAGGGCCGACTCCAGTACTCGCGAGGTCAGGGAAATGGCATTCAACGGAGTGCGCAGATCGTGGGCCACGAACGAGAGGTACTCCTCCCGGCGCTCCTGGACTTCCAGCGCCCGCTGCGTCGCGTAGGTCTGCACCGCCAGACCGATCGCCTGGTCGAGCACGCGGTTGACGATATGAAAGGGGCGGCCCTGGAGCATCAGGCCATTCTCGTCGGCCAGGTCGTGGATGCAGCCGCGCAGGATGTTGTATTCGGCGACCACCTCTTCGATGTCGAATCCGTCCTGGACGCGCTGCAGTCCATGGGCCGGCGGGCTGGCCTCGCGATGCGCCTCCGAGATCGTCTCGTCGGAATGGCTCCGCAACGCCGCGGCGAGCTCCGAGAGCAGGTCGGGAATGTGATCGTCGAGCGTCGGGACATCGAGGTGCTGCGCGGAGGCCAGCTGGCGCACCTGCGCGCGCCAGCGCTTGAGCAGGGCGTCGCGATGCTGATCGATCAGCGCCGAGAGTTGGACCAGGACGTCGATGGAGCCTCCGTTTCGGGCGAGTGCCTTACATCCATCCTATGCCCTCAGCGCGCTGCGGTCGACGTTCCGGGTGGTCGCGGAGTCGACCGCCCGGACAACTCCGCCATCCGCCGCAGGCGCGCGGCCAGCTCGGGGCGCAGCGCGTCCTCCGGGGCGCGCCACGCCCAGCTTCCCTCGGGAAGGGCCGGGTTGTTCATGCGCGCATCGGCGCCGAGGCCGAGCACATCCTGCAGGGGGACGATCGCCCGTTCCGCGACGGAATCGTAGGCGGCGCGGATCAGGAACCACTCGACCTCGCGGCCGTCGCAGCCCAGGTAGTCCCAGACGCGCTCGCGCTCCTCGGAATTGAGGGCGTCGTACCACCCGCGGGCGGTGTCGTTGTCGTGCGTCCCCGTGTAGACGACGCAGCTCTTCGGGTACCGGTGCGGCAGGTACTGACTGTCCGACCCGTAGAAGCCGAACTGGAGGATCTTCATGCCGGGAAAGCCGAGCGCGGCGAGCAGTTCCCGCACGTCGTCGTCGATGTCGCCGAGGTCTTCGGCCAGGATCGGCAGCGGGCCCAGCTCGGCGCGCGCGGCGTCGAAGAGTCCGCGGCCGGGCCCGGGCACCCAGCGGCCGCCGAGCGCCGTCGGCTCCGTCGCCGGGACGGACCAGTAGGCGGAGAAGGCACGGAAGTGGTCGATGCGCAGCAGGTCGCACGCGGCCAGGCAGGACCGGATGCGCGCGATCCACCAGGCGTAGCCCTCGTCCTTGAGCACGTCCCACCGGTAGAGCGGATTGCCCCAGAGCTGCCCCGTCGCGCTGAAGTAGTCGGGCGGAACGCCGGCAACTGCGGTGGGCTGGCCGGCGCCGTCGAGCTGGAAGAGGTCCTGGCGCGCCCAAACGTCCGCGCTGTCGTGCGCGACGTAAATCGGGATGTCCCCCACGACGGCGATGCCGCGCTCGCGCGCCCCGCGCCGCACGCGCTCCCACTGGCCAAAGAAGAGAAACTGGACGTAACGCTCATAGTCCATCTCCTCGCCGAGCGTCGTGTCGGCCGCGGCGAGGGCATCGGCATCGCGGAAGGCGAGGTCGGGTCCCCAATCCGTCCACGGCCGCCCGGAAAAGTAGGCTTTCAGGGCCGCGAAGCGGCACCAGTCCTCGAGCCAGGCAGCCTGCCCGGGGGCATCCCGGAACTGCGACAGGGCGTCGCGCTGCGCCGGGAGGGCGAGGTGCCCGAACTGCTCCCACGAGAGGCGCAGGATGTGCTCTTTCCAATCGCGCACCGCCGCGAAGTCCACGCGATGGCCGGGCCACTGCGGCGCGCGCTCCAGGGCCTCGGGCTGAAGAAATCCGTCCTCCACCAGCCGCTGCGGAGAGATGAGGAGCGGGTTTCCCGCAAACGCCGACGCGCTCGTGTACGGCGAGCTGCCCGCCCCGGTCGGCCCGAGCGGGAGCACCTGCCAGAGTGTCTGCCCCGCGGCCGCGGCCCATTCGAGGAATCGATCGGCCGAGGAGCCGAGATCGCCGATGCCGTACGGGCCCGGCAGCGACGTGGGATGGAGGAGGATTCCGGCGGCGCGCGCGTCGGACGTCTCGTTCAAACGTCTCTCCGGGCTACGAGCCGGACTGGTAGCGCTTCGCCTCGCGGCTGACCGGCCCCCACCACACCATCATGCCCGTTTCGTTGGCGTGCGCGAGTCCGTTGTGCCACGGTCGAACCCGGAGGGTGTAGCCCAGTCCGGCGCCGGACGGCTTGCGGTGCGGGAGCTTGAAGGTGCCGATGTCGCCGTCGCGCCCGGCCGCCTCGAAGCGGAGCGGCGTCCCGGACTCGAGCGTCCCGTCGGCTTCGACCGGGCCCTCGAAGAGCTCGACGGCGACGTCCGTCGCGTCGAGCGCGTTCAACCGCACGCGGGCGGTGATGTCGAACGCCGCGGCCGGCGGAAGGCTCGCCGGATCCGGGTCGATCTCGACGGCGTCGAATCCGATGCCGGGCCACGCCGCGCGCACGCGCTCTTTCCAGGCGACGAGCCGCTTCAATGGCTCCCGGTCGTTGTCTTTCAGCGCGCGGCGATGGAACGCCCCGGGCACGTAGCACTCTTCGAGGTACTCCGAGAGCATGCGGTCCGACGAGAACGCCCGGGCGACCTTCGAGGCCGCGACGATCATGCGGTCGATCCAGCGCTGCGGCAGGCCCGAGGCGTCGCGGTCGAAGAACATCGGGAGCAGGCGCTTCTCGAGCGCGTCGTACAGCGCCTGGGCGATCTCCTCGTCTCCCGCCTGATCCTTGGCCTCGCCGATGACGAACCCGGCCTCGTCGTGGGGCGCCTCGTCCCACCAGCCGTCGAGGACCGAGAGGTTCAGGGCGCCGTTCATCGCGGCCTTCATGCCTGATGTTCCCGACGCCTCGCGGGGGCGCTCGGGCGTGTTGAGCCACACGTCGCAGCCGGCCACCAGGGTCCGCGCCAGCGCCATGTCGTAGTCGGGCAGGAAGACCAAGCGTCCCTTCAGCTCCGGCCGCTCCGCCGCCCGCGCCACGGTCCGGAGGAATTCCTTGCCGGCCTCGTCGCGCGGATGGGACTTGCCCGCGAAGAGGATCTGCACCGGGCGGCCGAGCTGGTGCAGCAGGTACTCGAGCCGCTTGGGTTCGCGGAAGAGCAGGGTCGCGCGCTTGTAGGTCGCGAAGCGGCGGGCGAAGCCGATCGTCAGAGCGCGGGGATCGAGGGCGGCCGCGGCCGCGGCGATTTCTTCTTCGCGCGCGCCCTGACGCCGTTTCTCCTCGACGAGCTTCTCGCGGCACACGGCGACCAGGCGCGCCCGCAAACCCTCGTGCGCCTGCCACAGCTCGCCGCGGTCGACGTCCTCGGGGTGCTCGAGCACGCCCGTCGCCGCGATCTCGGGCGCCGTCCAGGTCGACGCGTGGACGCCGTTGGTGATCGGCTTGATCGGGACTTCCGAGAGCGGCAGGTCCGGCATCACGCCCCGCCAGAGCTTGCGCGAGACGCCGGCATGCAGGCGCGACACGGCGTTCTGGTGCGTCGAGAGGCGCATCGCGAGGACGGCCATCGAGAAGAGCTCGCGCGACTGGTCGCCCACCTCGCGGCCGAGCTCGAAGAGCTCGTCGAAGCTAATGCCGAGCTCGTTGACGTAGCCGCCGAAGTACTTCCAGAGCAGCTCGGGCGCGAACACGTCGATGCCGGCCGGCACAGGCGTGTGGGTCGTGAAGATGTTCCCCGTCGTGGCGACCTCGCGGGCCTCGGCAAACGAGAGGTGCTCTTCCTGCACGAGGCGCCGGATGCGCTCGAGCGAGACGAACGCAGCGTGGCCCTCGTTGATGTGCCGGATCGTCGGCTTCAACCCGAGCTTGGCGAGGGCGCGCAGGCCCCCGATCCCGAGGACGATCTCCTGCTGGAGGCGCGTTTCGAAGCCGCCGCCATAGAGGCGCGCCGTGATCTCCCGGTCGGGGGCCTCGTTCTCGGGCAGGTTCGTGTCGAGCAGCAGCAGCGGCACGCGGCCGACCTTGGCGACGCGGATGAGCAGGTGCACGGTGCGCCCCGCGAGGTCCACGGTGACGATGGGAGGACTCCCGTCGGGCGTCTCGGCGATCGCGAGCGGCAGCTCGTCCGGCTCGAGCGCCGGGTACGCCTCGTTCTGCATGCCGTCGTCGTTGACGACCTGCCGGAAGTAGCCCTCCCGGTAGAAGAGACCGACGCCCGTCAGCGGCACGCCGAGGTCGCTCGCGGACTTCAGGTGATCGCCGGCGAGCACCCCGAGGCCTCCCGCGTAGATCGGCAGGACCTCGGTCAGGCCGAACTCGGCCGAGAAGTAGGCGATCATCTCACCGCGGGCCACGAGCTCCCGGGCCGCGGGGTGCCGGGGCTCGGCAAGGTCCTCCTCGGTCAGCTGCCGGACCTTCGCCAGCAGCTCGGCCTGGTAGGTCGGGTCCTCCGCAGCGTGCCAGAGCCGTTCGGCCGGGACCTCCCGGAAAAGCTTGACCGGATTGCCGCCGGCCCTGCGCCAGGCGGCCGGATCCAGGAATTCGAAGAGCGCGCGGACATCGGCCCGCCACGTCCATCGCAGGTCGTGGGAGAGGGCGAAGAGAGGAAGGAGTTTTTCGGGGACGCCGGAGACCCGAAAGGCCTTTTCGAGAACGGGTGTCAACTCGATCTGAAGTGTAGCAGACCAACCCGACCCACTAACTCCTGTGGTTTCAGGGGCCTGGGGAGACAGCGGCCGGAGCCGCCTCGCCGACCTTGACCGAGAGCTTCCCGCCGAGGGCGAGGAAGCGTTCGACCCACCGGCGCGCGTCCTCGAATCCCGCATCCGCCTCGCGCTGGCGTGCGGGCAGCAGGGAGCGCAGCAGCTCGTAGTAAGCGTTCTGGACCTTCCAGAAGTCCACCTCGAACGGCAGCTGGCGGGCCAGGTCCACGACGGCCTCGAGCTCCTCGAGCCGCGCCAGGTCCGACGCGTTGCCTCGCAAGCCCTCGGCCAGACGCTCGAGCGTGTGCTCGACCGCCAGGCCGAGGCCGTCCTCGTGCAGCGTGACCCCGACCTTGCGCGCTTCCTCGAGGACCGCGGCGAGCCGCGCCGGGTCGGGCGCCTCGGCCTCGAGCTCCTGCCGCAGGCTCATGTTGAGCGCGAGCTCGGCCGCCATCCGGAAGCCGCGCGGCTGGGCGATGCCGTGGCTCGAAAGAAACCGCATGAGCGGCGCGTGTTCTTCGTAGAGCTCGCGGTACACCGTGTCCGCGGCGCCGAGCACCGCGCCCAGGATGCGCCCGAGGACCTGCTGCTGCTCGTCGCGAAAGAGCAGGCGCAGCGTGTACACGCCGGAGCCGAAGTGACGGTCGACCGTGCGCAGGGTCTCCGTCAGGTCCGCCCTGCGGAACGGCTCGGCGATCTCGGCGGCGAGCTTCTCGTAAGCGATCTCTCCCGGAAAAGGGATCGCGCCTCCGGAGAGATTGTGGTCGCCGAGGTGCAGCACGCCGAAGGCGACCTCCTCCGACTCCTCCGTGATCTCCGAGCGCACCCGGGCGCGCCCGAGGGCCAGCCGCGCGCGCCCGCTCGCGTCCAGCCGGTAATCCTCGCGCGCGATGTCGTAGCAGTAGACGCGTGCGGTGTCGCCGTAGTCGAAGAACAGCGAGCTGACGCCGTAGTGCGCGCCCACCTTCTCGAGAGAAACCATCGCCGGGCGGACCGACTCTTCGTAGATCCTGCGCCCGTCGCGCGCCTCCGGGTCGTTGGACTTCGCCTTCTCGAGCAGGCCGAGGAAACGCTCCTCGAGGCCGGATCCGAAGAGCTCGGCGGACAGCTGCAGCACGCGCCCGGCGTACTGGATGACCTGGCGCGCCTCGATGCCGCCGACGTCGTCGAAGAACCACCCGCAGCTCGTGTACATCAGCTGCGCGTGCCGCTGCAGCTCGAGCAGCTTGAGCGCCTCGATCCGCTCGGGCGCCGAGAGCTCGCGCCCGGCCTGCGCCGCGAGGAAGCGGCGCGTCGTCTCCGGGGAGCGGTCGAGAACGACGCGGACGTATTCCTCGCGCGCCTGCCAGGGGTCCGGAAACAACGCGCCCGCCTTCTCCTCCCAGAGCGGCGTCAGCGTGTCGCGCAGCGCGTCGAGCGCCTCGCGCAGGGGCGCGCGCCACGCCTGGTTCCACCCGACCCGCGTCCCGGAGTGACAGCCGCAGTCCGAGCGCCAGCGCTCGACGCCGTGGGCGCAGCTCCACGAGGAGTTCTCGAGGATCCGGGCCTCGTGGGTCGGCGGGTGCCTGCCCAGGAACTCGCCGTAGTTGGTCAGCCGGGCCAGGTCCTTGGAGGCGAGCGTATGGAGCGCGTACGCGAGCGCCATGTCGCCGTGCCGGTGGTGGTGCCCGTAGGTCTCGCCGTCGGTCGCGATGTGCACGAGCTGTGGCTGCGCCGCGGTCTCCGTGAAGGCCCCGGCCAGTCGCTCCGCGAAGCGATCCCCCGTCGAGAGCAGGTTATCGAACGCGACCGCGCGCGAAATGGGTCCGTCGTAGAAGAAGACCGCGATCGCCCGGCCCGAGGGCAGCGACACGCTGTAGGGCATCGTGGGGTCGACGCCGCCCGCCGCCGCCTCCTGCCACTCGGCCTCGCCGAGCCGGCGGACGTGCGTCGCCTGGTGCGGCGCGAGGATCGTGAAGACGATACCGGCCTCAGCCAGCGCCTCGAGCGACGCCGTGTCCACGGCCGTTTCCGGCAGCCACATGCCTTCGGGCTCCCGCCCGAAGCGGTGCACGAAGTCGCGCACGCCCCACGCCACCTGCGTGCGGCGGTCGCGCGGGCTCGCGAGCGGCAGGATCATGTGGTTGTACGGCTGCGCGAGCGCCGACCCGTGTCCCGAGAAGCGCCGCGCGCTCTCCGCGTCCGCCGCGAGGATGGCGCGGTAGACCTCCGGCTCCTTTTCCTCGAGCCAGGACAGCAGCGTCGGGCCGAAGTTGAAGCTCATCGAGGAGTAGTTGTTGACGATCGCGACGATGCGGTTCTCCCCGTCGAGAATCCGGG
>Ga0207641_10004932_pt1 | contig 11460 bp, 10 predicted proteins | sample KBSSwiS62_FD_184306 | JGI IMG/M metagenome (GOLD analysis project Ga0207641, IMG submission 184306) | Switchgrass rhizosphere microbial communities from Kellogg Biological Station, Michigan, USA - KBS Switchgrass S6-2 (SPAdes) (version 2) | ecosystem: Host-associated > Plants > Roots >... | reverse complement strand
GTATTTTTCAACCAGTTGGTCAGTGGTGAGATCCGGAAAAGCGGGATCGAAAATCCCAATTGGAATCTTCTTCCGAGGCGCCGCCGTGCCCGAACCGGGCGAAGCCTGTCTCGCAGCCGCTGCCGCCAGCGGAGTTGACCCGGCAACAGCACCCGCGAGCGCTCCACCAGTGGTGGCGAGAAAATCTCTACGCGTGGGAGAAAGAAACTCAGAACCTTGAGCCATGAAGACCTCGAATGATTTGAAAAGAACCCCGAACGGTTGACCATTATACTCATCGACTCGACTGCGGGCTTTGATCGGGGTTTCTAGGAGAGGCTTGCTTGGAAGCGGAGCGGTGGGATCCGGACGACTCCTGCCACCACGCCGGACAATCACACGCAGACAGAGCAAGAAACTTTTCGAATGGCGGAATCTGATCGCTGAGTGCTAAGGGGACGGAAAATGCTTTCCAAACCAAAACCGCCCTCGCGGGCGGCTTTGGCTTCGTGGGTTGAACTCCTCAGTTCTCAGGCCGGAGGTGGCCATAACTATGAGGACGTTAACTGTATTTTCATGCGGACGGCGATCGACCACAATACTGCAAAATAACTAGAAAACCGCGTCCTCGTTAGTCATTTGCAACCAATCACTTGGCCAACTTTGGTGAGCGCGATCACATCGATTTCGCCCTTCGTTGGTTCCCCCACCTAGCGCCCTTCACGCATGCCGGCACTGGCCTTCTGTCCCTCGGGCGTATGAATCAGATCTCTCAGTTCCCCAGGGTCGGCTTTCCAATCGTAGAGCTGCTCACCATATTTTTGATGAAGGATCAGTTGCCAGTGGCCTGAAACAACGGACCTCATCCAACCATCCGTGGCCAGAGGCTCCTTGCCTTGCATCAGGCGATCCTCTTTGACAATCGTGTTGGTCTGGGGAAGTTCGGAAACGATAAAACCGCCGGGCCTAAGTACGGCGGCAGGGCTTCGAGATCCTGGGTTTGCACTCGCGGCCCAGGTTTGATCGAGCGAGACCTGCGGGAAAGGATCGCTACCTCCGCTGACGATGGACATAACCGTGGCCGCAATTGCCTGGTTGCCCACCGGCTGCTCCACTCTCAGTCCCTCAGGCAAGTGTCCCGGCCAGGAAAAAATAAGCGGCACGCGCAATAGCTCCCAGTAGAGCGCCGCCCCGTGATAACTGAGCCCGTGATCCCCGAGAGACTCGCCGTGATCCGAGGTGAGGATCACCAGCGTGTTCTTCAGAATGCCCTTCCGGTCAAGAGCTGCGAGCAAGCGGCCAATGTAATCGTCTTCGTATTTCAAGCCAGCGTCGTATTCGTCGATCACCGTTCCATGGTCCCAGGCAGGTTTGTTAGTTCCGGGAGGACCGCCATAGGAATAATGAACGTCGAGATAAGTGAGGAAGGCGAAGAAAGGATGATCCGTCTCGCGCCCAATCCAGCGTAGAGCCTCGCGATTGAGTTCGTCAGCCCGCTTGCGAACGCCGAACGCGCCGCCGTAGTCACCCGATCCTTCCGAGTCCTTGTCGAGCCAGTTCGAGAGGCCCGCCCAGTGGAAGAAACGCGTGAACTTGCTCTTCGCACTTCGGTTCAAGTACAAGCGAGCGAACTCGCGGCCAAATTGGGTACGAACGAACCCATCTCCGACGCTGTCGAAATAATCTTCGAAGTGTAAAAATCCCCGTCCGAGGCCGATGTTGCTGGTGAAGTAAATGCGATTGGCGGAAAAAGCTCCCGTGCGATATCCGCGCTGCTGAAGCGCCTCTCCCAGCGTAGGAAGCCCATTCAGGGATCGATTTCCCCAACCGAACCAAGGCATGGGCTGCACATTGCCGGCGCCGTGCTCCTGAATCGAGCGTCCGCTAACCAGGGATGCGTGCGAAGGCAGGCTCCAAGAGGAGGGAGCCACCGCGCTCTCGAACAAAATGCCGTGGCTAGCCAAGTTCGAGATCGCCGGGGTGGTCGGGCGCCCGTAGCCGTAAGCCGACAGGTGATCAGCACGAAGCGTATCGATGACGATCACCAGAACATTGGGGGATCCGGGAGCGGCCCCTGGCAAGTGTGATGTCGCGTAGGACTCATGGAGGCGCTTGCCGCCTTCGATACCAATCAGAAACAAAACTAGTATTCCAAGCAGAGCGGGAAGCGAACGTTTCCAGAATCGCAAGACCGGCTCTTCGTGCGTCTTCAGCCAGCGGGTGAAAGCAACGGCAATACCGAGGGCAAGTAACAGGCATGCCCGCTTGTAGAGGCGACCGGTGACGAGGAGCCAGTCGTAGGTGGTCAGGAAAGCGAGAATGAAAACCAGAACCCGAAGACGGGGAATGCGCAACCAAGCACGAGAGACTAGCGCAACCGCCGAAGCAATGAAAAGGAAGAAGACAAGGTCAACGATCGGGGAAATCCAGAGTATTTCCTTGGAAACGTGAAGCACGCGCGACCATTGAGCCCAATTGATTCGCTGAAAAGCGAGCAGGCCTGCGCCTTCCACAAGACCCGCGAGCAGGGCAAACCAGCAGGCCGAAAGCCAAAGCGCGGCGGCTGGCTGCGATGGAGAAGACCAGACAGTTGCGGGAGACGCCGGCGATATTGCTTCTAAGGACACCGAGACCTCTGCCTCGCGCTGCTTTTTGCCGGTCTACGGCTGCGTGCCATCGTGCCCTGAGTTTAGCAGTTGAGCAGGAACATTCCAGGGGTAAGCCGATAGAATGGGCGCTTCATGTCAACCCATACATGGGAGGCGCGTACGCCGGAAAGAAGTGCCTTGCAGAATTGGCTCCCGGGCTTGCTGATGATGGTGGGCACGGGCGCGCGGCTGTGGGTGGCCGGGCGAACATTTCTGAATCCTGATGAGGCGCTCCACTACTTCGTGGCGGCCCAGCCAACGTTTCTGCAAACCTACACGGTGAGCCTTTCGACGGCGCACCCGCCTCTGATGTTCTTTCTGCTGCATGGGTGGATTGTTTTTGGAAGCTCAGAGTTTTTTCTCCGTCTGCCGTTCGTGCTTGCAGGCGTGCTGTTCGGATGGATGATGTTCCTGTGGGTGCGAAGGGTGGCAGGGCAACAAACCGCCTTGTTTGCTCTGGCGCTGACTCTGCTCTCTCCAACCCTCATCGCCATCTCGGCCGAGGTCCGCCAGTACTCGCTGCTGCTCCTGTTTTGTGCGACGTGCCTGTATGCGCTCGAACGCGGGTTGCAGGAGAACTCTGGCGCGTGGGTCGCGCTCTCGGCTTTTGGGCTGTGGTTGGCACTCCTCACACATTACTCTGCGCTGATCTTTGCGGCTGCTACCGGGGTATACGGATTGTTTCGCCTGTATGGCAACAAGGCAACCACGATGCGAATCAAGGCCTTCTGGATTGCTGGACACCTGACGGCGCTAGGTATTTGCGGCGTGCTGTTCATCACTCAAATCGCAAAGCTGCGGCAGAGTGGAGTGCCTACCGAAATCGCGGCAACCTGGCTACGGCAGTCGATCTTTCACCCCGGGACTGACCACCTGCTGACATTCGCAATTAGCAAGACGGCCCGACTGTTCCGATATTTCTTCAGTCACGGCACCATTGGCGTTCTGATGCTGACGCTATTCCTCGGGTCGCTCGCAGCACTGTTTTCGGGAAAGACGCGGATCCAGTTTTCGCGATCCGTGGCAATCCTTCTCGGCTTGCCGTTCGCAATCACCTTGGCAACGGCTGTCGCCGGCTTCTATCCATACGGCGGAACCCGGCACGATGTGGTTCTGGCGCTATTTGCGGTTCCCGGGATTGCAATCGGCGTGGACTTCCTAAAGGGAGGAATGCTGTGGAGCAAGCTTGCTTTGTTGCTTTTGCTTCTGATTGTCTGCAACCTATTCCCTGCCCCGACTCCACCGGTCATCCGTCCGCAGAACCAACGGCCACAATTGATGAAGGAAGCAATTGCGTTCTTGAATTCGCATCCAGATGGTTCCGTGATTCTCTCGGATTATCAGGGCGGTCTTGTGCTCGGGTACTACCTTTGCGGGAAAGAGGCCCGGTTGCCGTTTGGCCCGACACCAGCCGCGGTCGTGCCTGCCAACTGCAACCACCAACGGTTGTTCACCTTGGTTGGAAGTCAGAGCAGTCTGGCGCCGGAGGAATTGCCGGAGGCGATGCAAACGGCGTGGAGTTCCGTGCCGGAAAACGTTCCCGGCCTATGGCTGTTTCAGACGGGTTGGATCGATGACCGGCCAGACGTGTGGGGGAGCGAATTAGTCCGGATTGGGTGCGGGGAGATCCACAATTTTGGCGCGAATATCCGCGTATCGCGGTGCCAAAAACAACCTGCCGAAAGCGTTACCGAGATAGGGAAGTGGCCAGGATTCCCTTTCCTTCAGTGACCTCGTAGCTCTTGCCGGCCTTAAGTCCCTTGTACTCTTCACTCCTGCCGCTCGGCCAGTCGATCACCACTCGATCGACGGTGTCTTGTCGGGCGACGCCGAACATCACCGGCAACTCTGATTGAGACAAATAGCTGGACCCGCTGCGAACGAAACGAGTTTGCATCAAACCGCCCGCGAACAGCTTGATCCGGGCGCCGATTGCATCGCGGTTAGATTTGGTTCCGGTTAGCTTGAAGCGAAGGCTGCGGTTGCCGCTGCTTTGATCGTTGCGAAACAGATACGCAGCACCGTTGTTGGTGGTCATCAAGACATCTTGATCACCGTCGCGGTCAAAGTCCCCCACGGCAAGACCACGTCCCACCCGCGGCTGGTTGAAACCTCCTCCCACCTGTCCGCCAACTTCGGCGAAGTGTCCTCGGCCGTCGTTCAAGAACAACTGGGGTGGTTGCGCGTATCCCACGTTGCGCACATTGCGGACGGTGTCGTCGATGTGCCCATTCACAGCCATGAGATCCAACCAGCCATCGAGATTGCAATCAAAGTAGGTGCATCCGAAGCCGAGCGTAGTTTTCGACGGGAGACCGACGCCGCTCTGCATGGCGATGTCGGCAAAGTTACCGTTCGCCTCAGCCCGATATAAGCCGATCATCTCGTTATCGAAGTTGGTGATAGCAACGCCCGAGCGGCCAGAGTTGTCGAAGTCTCCGACATCGACGCCCATTCCGGCGCGCGCCTTGCCTTCCTGACTGAAAGCGATGCCAGCCTCGACTGCCGCATCGCGAAACGTTCCATCATGTTGGTTGCGATATAGCTTGTTCGGCTGAGTGTCGTTGGCCACGAGCAGGTCAGGCCAACCGTCCTGGTCATAGTCGAGGAGCGCCACCCCTAGGGATTTGGAGCTGCTGTCAAAGATGCCGCTTGAGGCGGTGACGTCCGCGAAGGTACCGTTGCCGCGATTGTGAAAAAGCCAGCAGGTTTGCCCGACGTAAGCCTCGGGCGTGCAGTAGGACTTGTGCTTGCCGTCAATGCTGCAGAAAACATCGTGCTCCGCCGACCACTTCACATAGTTGCAGATAAACAGATCCAACAGGCCGTCGCGATCGTAGTCAAACCAGATGGCCGAGGTGCTGAATGCGAGACGCTTGCCGAGGCCGCTAGAATCGGTGACGTCAACGAACCTTCCCTTGCCAGTGTTCCTGAAGAGGCGGTTCTGTCCAACACAGGTGATCAGAATGTCGGGGAAACCGTCGTTGTTATAGTCCCCCACGGCGACCCCCAGGCCATACATCTCAAGATCGAGACCCGCCTCCCGGGTGACATCGGTGAAAGTGCCGTTCCGGTTGTTGTGATAAAGCTTCGGCGTGGAGCGCTGGCGTCCGTGGCCGGGCCAATCCATGCTGTCGACGAGCAGAATGTCCTGCCATCCGTCGGAATCGTAGTCGATGAAGGCGCAGCCCGGACCTAGGGTTTCTGGAAGCAGCTTGCCGCCATAGGCTCCGTTGTTGTGATGAAAACGAATCCCCGCGGAACTGGTGACATCGGTGAATTGAAAGCCCAGAGAAGGCTGCGGCGGGAGCGAAAACAGCCTCGATTTGGAGAGCATTGCCGCGGCACCGGCACCCGCAGTATGCCGCAGAAAGGAGCGGCGATTCACGGAATGTTCACCAGCCCATTGCGAATGGCGTAGACGACGAGTTCTGCGGTCTTGTGGATGCCGAGCGCATCCATAATATTGGCGCGGTGCACGGCAACGGTGTTCACGCTGAGGTCCAACTGAGCGGCGATTTCTTTGTTGGACTTTCCGTCACAGATCAGTTGCAAAATCTCGACTTCGCGTACCGTCAGACCTGATCCGCGCTCGCCTTTGAGGCTTTGCTGCAACGAAAGTTGTCCGTCGAGCACGGTTTCCCCGTTCACCATGCGTCGGATCGCGGAGCTCAGTTCCAGATCCAACGCGTTCTTTAGCACGTAGCCCTTGGCGCCGGCGTCAAACGCCTGGCGCACCCAGGTGTCTTCGGTGTGCATGGTGAGCATAAGGATGAGCGTTTGGGGTGCGAATTCGAGAATCTTGCGAGTCGCCTGAATGCCGTTCATCTCGGGCAGGGCGCAGTCCATTACGATGACGCGAGGCTTGAGCAGTTGTGCCTGCTGAACGGCTTCCGCGCCGTCGCTGGCTTCGCCGACGACGTTCATGTCGGATTCATCTTCGAGCATGCGGCGGAAACCGCGGCGCACCAGGCTGTGGTCATCGACCAGCAGAACTGAAATTCTGTCAGGCATGCATCTCCTGGGTTTCACGGGAAACCGTCTCCCGTGGAACTTCGAGCTTCACAAGGGTACCGCCGCCGGGCGCTGGCTCGAATCGAATCGTGCCACCGAGCAGTTCGGCACGCTCGCGCATGGCCACTAGCCCGAGGCCGCGACGGGTGGGCAAGTCCGAAAATCCGGTACCGCTATCGGCGATTTCGAGTTCCAGCACAGAGTTGGCAAACCGCAGCCGTACATGCGCTTTCTTCGAGCCGGAGTGTCTCGCCACGTTGTTTAGGGCCTCTTGCAAAACGCGATAAATGTGGACCGCCGAATCGCCATGTACTGGAAACGGAGTTCCACTTTTCTCGTAGGATATGCCAATTCCCGTCTGCCTTTCCACCACCGGGAGATACCACTCGATGGTCGACTCCAGACCAGCCTCGTCGAGCATGACCGGGTGAAGCGCCTGCGACAGGCTGCGAACTTTTTCGAGCGTGTTCTGTGCGATCTCGCGCACTTCGAGCAGTTCTGTGCGAAGCGGGGAGTTTTCCGGAGCATGGCTGCGAGCTCTGCCAATCATTGCGCCTACGGCGGTGAGAATTTGGCCGAACTCATCGTGCAGCTCGCGGGAGATGTAGCGGAGCGTTGATTCCTGGGTGGAGATCAGGGTCTGGGCCAGTTCGCTGCGCTGCGCCGAGAGCGCTTCCAGGCGATTGAAGAGCTGGCGGTTCGAATGGATCAGGAACAAGCTGGTGAGAGCAATCGCCATCAGGGTCCCGATCAAAAAAAAGTATGCCTGGCGTTGCACGTGATCGTAAATCTTGCTGACCTGGACGGCGGCACGCTCCTCGACTTCATTGTTCTGCACCAGCAGGCGTGCCACAGCGTTGCTGAGCGCGGCCAGGCGCGCCTGCAAAGAAAGCCTGATTTGCGCACGGGCTTCTGCCTCCTGGCCAATACGCGCGAGTTCGAAATTGCGATTCATCGCATCCCAGAATTGGGCGAGCGAGGCTTCCAGATACTGCTGCTGATCGGGAGTTCGGTCTTGCGGGGACACCTGCCGCTCGCGATGAAACGCGTCTTCCAAGTCGCCGCGCATCCGGTCAAATTGCGCCTGCCACGCGGTGAGTGGATATTTCTGCCCCATGTCGTTGGCATCGACGTCGAGCATGTCGCGCATGGACATGCCGATGGAATTGAGTTCATTTTGAATCCGCAGGAGTTGCAGTGAGTCTCGGCGGTTACGGTCGATCAAATTCTTCTGCAGTTCGCGCAGGCTGTCGATTCCTCGCGTGACAGAAAACGAGTAGGCGACCACGGCGACAAGGGTGATCACCAGGCCTACATAGAGCGGAGTTGTCGGAGACCTGCCGGACGTATCCTGCACTAGCTGCAAGCATATAACTTCAGAGCAGCAAACCCAAAATCGATGCGGGTTGAACCGTTTATACTGCGTAAGCACGCAGCCGTCAGGCACTCAGCCGCCGTTTTGAGCTCTCTTCTGAAACGTCCAAGCCCTCTTGACTGGGTGCTGGGTGCTGGATCCTGAATTCTGAGTGCCTATCCCATGAACAACCCCAAACTTCCCGAACCTTGGCTACGCGGAACGCTCACGGAAATCGATCCGGTACAACGCGCCGTCTTGCATGCGCTTGAACTGGCGAGAGAAGATTTGCAGAAATGGTGTGGAGATTTGTCGGAAGAGGAACTGAACGCATGCCCAGGAACGGCCTCGGTGGCATTTCATCTGCGTCACATTGCGCGCAGTACCGACCGCTTGCTTACCTACGCCGAGAACCACCCGCTGAGTCCTGAACAGGTCACCGCGATGAAACAGGAACTCGATCCTGGAGCCACGCGCGAGGCGCTCTTTGCGGAACTCAATGGCGGTCTAGAATCCGCCGTCGCGAGGATTCGCGCCATTCCGCCGGAACGGATGTCTGAACCGCGGCTGGTAGGCCGCCAGCAATTGCCGACAACCGTTGCCGGGCTCGTAATCCACGTGGGTGATCACGCGCAACGGCATGTAGGGCAAGGAATCACCACCGCGAAGATCATCAAAAGCAGACGCTCTTCCACCTAGGCCGCGCTCGAAGAGCAATGTTCCAATGCCTCATTCACCGAGTCGAAAAAAACAAAAAGAGACGCCACGTTTGTCAGTTCGAGGAGATAACGAACCCGCTCCGACGCGCAGGCGATACATACGCCGCGATCAAGGGCGCGAGCTTGCATGCTGATGAGCACCAGCTGACCAATCCCGGCACTGTCCAAGAGATCTAACAGGCCAAAATCAAGGAGCAAATGATTGCCCGCTCTCATAAATCCTTGCGCGGCTTCGGCCAGCGGCTGGGCTGCCCCCTGATAGCACAAACGCCCGGCACAATGGATTACAGAGACGTTCCCCAGGCTCTCTGTTTTGATTGAAAAACTGAAGTTGCGGGAGAGATCTTTCTCACTCTTTGCAAGAACGGCCACTGCAGAACATCCCCTCATGGCTAGATAGTGTAGGCACTCCTACTCCTGTTTCACTATAGACGCAGATTTTTTTGCAAAGTGTGAAAAAGCCAAAAAAGAAGCTGCTACAGCCATGCAAATCTAGAGTCCGGTTGGCATCCGGGAACTAGCCCGCAGCATCCTAAGTTCCTCTGTCCTGAGGAGCGTTCGTTGCGTAAGATCTGCACGATCACCTTCACCCTCCTGATTTTCACTGCCATATGCCGAGGACAAATTCCCCGGAGTGGCAACGCATTTTTTGGCTACTCCTATTCCGGCGGACAGGTATTTAACCCCGGCCCGATCCATATAGCTATGAATGGGTGGGAAGGAACTCTAGAGGGCAAGTTTCTCCCTTGGCTGGGCGGGGTGGCGGACTTCGACTGGCATTATGGCGGAGCTACTACGAGCTGTATCGGTGTCGGGTGTCAGCCGGTGAAGTTTGGCCTCAATGGAAGCCGGCATAGCGTGCTGTTCGGGCCTCGCGTATCCACCTCGGTCGGGAAGTACACCCCCTTTGCCCAGGTCCTTTTCGGCTTCAGTCATCAGTCGGATGCTGGCGGAGGAATATCCACCTCCTCGCTCGGATACTCTCAGGCAATGGGGGGTGGAGTGGACTACAAACTTCTTGAGGCCGTCGGCGTGAGGGTCCAGGCCGACTGGATGAGGACCCATCTTTTCGGAGGCAGTCAAGACAACTTCCGCATTTCGATCGGAATTGTGTTTCGGTTTTAGCCGCAGCTCGCGGGCTCTTCCTGACTATTGCTTCTGTTCGGGCGCCACATACTCTGGGGGCGGGGCTGCACCTTCGCCGAAAAAGTATTGCTCCATCTGGCGGACGATCACTTCCTGGTCTTCTCTGCGGGCCGGATTCAGGCGGTATTCATTGAGGAGCATCTTGCAAAATTCGGTCCACTGGTTCCAGGCCTGCTGGGAGACATTGTCGTAAATCTTGCGCCCGAGATCCGTATCAAAGGGCGGCTCGTCGAGACCGGGAAGTTCTTTATGCAGCTTGATGCAGTTAACCTTGTGCTCCATGGTGGACGCTCCAGAGAAAAAATTATCTCACAAGGGCACCGTGGACTTAGGGGAACAATGAGCAAACAAGAAGGCCTGCCGAAGCAGGCCTTTCTGTTTTGGCCACAGGTGCTAGGCGCTAGGCGGAGGTGTCGTGTTCGTGGTATTTCCCTGGGGCGTCGTTGGAGGCGTGCTGCTAGGTGGAGTGGTCGTTCCCGGCGTTGACGATGGATTGGTCGTTCCCGGAGTGCCGTTCGGTGCGGGCGTCGTCGGGCTTGTTTCCGGGGTCGACGGAGCCGGGGTTGTCTCTGGTGTCGGTGCCGTCGGGGTCGTTTCTGGAGTTGTCGGCGCCGGGGCTGAGCCTGCAGTACCAGGCGTCGGAGCCGCTGTCCCTGGAGTCGGGGCCGCCGTTCCTGGCTGCGCGGTACCCGGGGTCTGCGTGGATCCAGGAGTCGTGGTTGGCTGGCTTGGGGTCGAGCCGGCTTGACCGTTCATGGTTCCTGCACCGCTTCCCGCGGTTCCGGTTTGAGATCCAGTTGCAGCGCCAGATCCGGTTCCAGCTCCAGTTTGAAGGGAGGCGACCATTACTTGGTGTCGGTGCAAAAGCGAACTCGGGGCATTCGACGGTTTTGAGGGCGCACTACTGCACTGGTCTGCCACCTTGGTTGCATTCGTCACGTTGAACTGCTTCATACCGTTGCTGCTTGCGCTTGCAGTATTCGAGCTCGAGTTCATGCCGGAATTCGCGCCTGCCGATGCAGTGCCCGAAGAAGCACTCGCGGTTGCCTGACCGGCAGATCCTGGACTTGGGGTGGCACTCGCAGAAGCGGATCCACCGTTCTCTGAGGAAGTGCCCGTCACCTGCACCTGGTTGCCGACGAGCGTCCGCAGGCTGTCGAGGTTGCCGGTGAGTTTGAAGTTATTTCCGCTTTGATCCGTGAGCATGTAACTGCCGGTGATCGGAGATCCTGCCAGACAGCCCGTCAAGGTGTTGCTGCTGCTCGCCGCATTGGCTCCGCCCGAGTTTGTGCCGTTCGCCGGAGAGCCGCTTCCCACTCCGCTGGTTGTGCCGGTGCCTTGGTTCGTTGTGCCGGTGCCTTGGTTGGTTGTGCCGGACTGCGCTCCGCCCGGGGTCGCGGTTCCTGTGCCCGTCTGATCGTTAGTTCCCGGGGGATTGGTGGCCGGACCGGATTGTGCTGGCTGCTGAGGGGTGCTCGGCGTAGTCGTACTCGGTGTAGCCGGAGAAATTCATCGCATCCATCGTGGCCGGGTCGTCACGAGTCTCGCTGACGCCGTTCGACGTCGCATCCGTCCGCGCATCGAGCATCCCCTTGGCCAG
>Ga0207641_10004930_pt1 | contig 11466 bp, 7 predicted proteins | sample KBSSwiS62_FD_184306 | JGI IMG/M metagenome (GOLD analysis project Ga0207641, IMG submission 184306) | Switchgrass rhizosphere microbial communities from Kellogg Biological Station, Michigan, USA - KBS Switchgrass S6-2 (SPAdes) (version 2) | ecosystem: Host-associated > Plants > Roots >... | reverse complement strand
GGTGATCTTGCCGTCCCTGTCCATGCGGACGTACTCGTTGTTGATCGTGTTGTTGTCGTCCGACAACGTGTTGATCACGACCTGCTGCAGGACGCCGTTGCGCTTGTTGTTGATGCGGATACTCTTGGCGTTGATGATCTCGACGGCGGTCTCGGCGCCTTGCTGACCCTGGACCGGTCGGTACACGCCGTCGAACAGCGTCACGTAGCTCCAGTCTTGCGACGGATTGCTGGGATTGCTCACGGTGAGCTTGCTGCCGTCCTTTTCGTACGCCTCGTAGGTCATGACGTTATTGGGATTGGTCGAATTGTCCCAGACGCCAAAGCGCGCCGTGCGCGGGTTGGTATCGTCGGTTTTCGCCGCCCCCCGGGCCTGTGCCCAGCTCGGGCCGGCTGAAACCATCGCGATCATGCAGGCGGCGCTGGCAACAAGAAGATTTTTCAGACGCACAGAAAGGCCCCCTTTGAAACGCCGTTGAACACGATCAGCATAGTTCAAAACGATAGCCGCCACACCGGAGTCCTGATGGATTTGAATCTTTCACGTGAAGAAACACAGTTTCGCGATGGGCTGCGCGCGTGGCTCGAGCAGCACGCCCCGAAGGATTGGGAACATCGCCACGATGCATCGATCGAACAACAGTTTGCATTCCTGCGATCGTGGCAGAAGACGCTGTACGACGGCGGCTGGGCCGGCATCTCCTGGCCGCGCGAGTACGGCGGTCGCGGTGCCAGCCTCATGCAGCAGGTGCTTTTCTGGCAGGAGCTGGCGCGGGTGAGCGCACCGCCGATGGCCAACGTGATCGGCCTCGGCATGGTCGGCCCCACCATCATCGCGTTCGGAACCCCGGCACAGAAAGCGCGTTTCCTCCCGGGCATTCTCAGCGCCGACGAGATCTGGTGCCAGGGTTTCTCGGAGCCGAACGCCGGGTCCGACCTGGCCGGGCTGCAGAGCGACGGCCGTCTCGACGGCGAACACTTCGTCGTCAATGGGCAGAAGGTCTGGACGAGCTATGGTTGGGCGGCGGACTGGTGCGAGCTCGTCGTGCGCACCGATCCCACCGTGGCGAAGCACAAGGGCCTCACCGTGATGCTGGTGGACATGAAGTCGCCGGGCGTCGAGGTTCGGCCGCTACGGCAGATGACCGGAGAGTCGGAATTCGCCGAAGTGTTTTTCCGCGATGTCCGCGTGCCGGTGGAGAACGTCGTCGGCAAGGTGAATCAGGGCTGGGACGTCTCGATCGGCACGCTCATGCATGAGCGCGGTACGCTCGGTGCGGGCCTGCAGGTCACCTATCAGCGCAACGTCGAACGGCTGATCGAGCTGTCGTGGACGATCCAGCGCGGCAACCGCCCGGCGGCGGAGGATCCGGTGATCCGCCAGAAGCTCGCGCAGTGCTATGCGGAAGTGCAGATCATGCACGCGAACCAGATGCGCGCGTTCAGCCGCATCACCCACACCGGTGTGCCCGGGCCGGAAGGATCGATTCAGAAGATTTTCTGGAGCGAACTGAACCAGCGCTTGCAGCAGGTCGCCCAGGAGCTCCTGGGCCCATATGGGCAACTCGAGGCCGCGGATCGGCACGCGATCGATCACGGCGCGTGGTCGTACGGGTACTTGCGCGCGCGCGGCAACACGATTGAAGCGGGCACGTCGGAAATTCAGCGCAACATCATCGGCCATTTCGTCCTCGGTCTGCCGAGAAGCTACTAATGGACTTCGGACTGAACGAGAATCAGGCCATCCTGCGCGACAGCGCGCGCGAGTTCTTTGCCGGCGAGTGCCCGATGGCGGTTGTCCGCGGCGCCGCCGAATCCGCTACCGCGTACGACCCCAAGCTCTGGGCCAAGCTGGCCGCCCAGGGCTACACCGGCATCATCGTCGACGAGGCGCACGGTGGCGTTGGCCTCGGCATCGTCGAACTCGTGCTGCTGATGGAGGAGGCCGGACGGGCGCTCCTGCCAGGACCGCTGTTGGCGACCGTGGCGATGGCGGGCGCCGTGCTCGACGCGTGTGCAAATCGCGCGCACAAGCACAAATACCTCGCGCCGATTGCGCACGGCGATGCGCGCTCGACGCTCGCGTTTGTCGAGCCGAAGTCTGGCTGGGATCGCGCGGCGCTCCAGCTGACCGCGAAGCACGGCAGGCTCTGGGGCGAGAAGCTGTTCGTGCCGGACGCCGGCGTGGCCAACACGATCGTGGTCGTCGCGCGCGACGGTGTGTACGTCGTCGATGCCAAAGCGCCCGGTGTGAGCATCACGCCGATGGCGGGTATGGACTTGACGCGCAAGCTGTACGCAGTGTCGCTGACGGACGCGGCCGCGGAACAGCTGGACGTTGTCGTGGGACTCGATCGCGCGCTCGACATCGCGACGACGGCGCTGGTGGCCGAGATGGTGGGCGGCATGCAGCGGACGCTCGAGATCTCGGTGGACTACGCGAAGACGCGGAAGCAGTTCGGGAAGCCGATCGGATCGTTCCAGGCCGTGCAACATCAGTGCGCGGACATGTATCTGGAAACGGAAAGCGCGCGCTCGGCCGTGTACTACGCCGCCGTGGCGCTGCAGGAAGGCGCGGCCGACGCGTCAGCCGCCGTGTCGATTGCGAAGGTCTATGCCAGCGACGCGAGCCGCACGGTCGGGAATCGCGGCATTCAGATTCACGGCGGCATGGGTTTCACGTGGGAAAACGATCTGCATCTCTATTACCGGCGCGCCAAGGCGTCGGAGACGATGCTCGGCGACGCTACCTTCCATCGCGAACGGCTGGCACGGTTGGTTGTGGACACCGGCGCGAAGGCCGCATCGTCGCGCTCGTGATGAACTGAGTGTCAGGTGCGTCAGGAACTCCGGCGACTGATCTCACCGGGGCCATCGGTGATCAGCCGCCGCAGGATTTTTCCTGACGGCGACCTGGGAATCTGATCGACGAACTCGAGGCGGCGGACGCGTTTGTGCGGCGACACGCGGTCGGCCACCCACGTCATGATCGACTCGCACGTCGTGGCCCGCGATTGGGGATCCGGCTTCAACACGACGAACGCCTTCGGGATCTCACCGGCTTCCTCGTCGGGCCGCCGGACGACGGCGACGTCGAGCACGGCGGCATGCGTCAGCAGCAGCGCCTCGAGCTCCGCGGGCGCCACCTGCATGCCCTTGTACTTGATGAGCTCCTTCGTGCGATCGACGATGTAGAACCAGCCCTCTTCGTCAACGTAGCCGACGTCGCCGGTGTGGTACCAGCCTTCCGGATCGATCGACGCCGCGGTTGCCTCGGGGTTGTTCAAGTAACCCTTCATGATATGCGGACCGCGAATCAGCAGCTCGCCCTCGGCGTGAACGCGGCCGACTGGCTCCCCAGTTGCCGGATCCACGATCTTCACTTCCGAGTTCGGCACGACTCGGCCGACTGACGCGATCTTCGCGGGCACGCCTTTGCGCGTCGGGCTGATGTGCGTCACCGGACTGGCTTCCGTCATGCCGTATCCCTGTCGGACTTCGCAATTCAGCCGCTGCTGCAGCTCTTTCGCCTGGGCCTCGCCGAGCGGCGCGGCTCCAGAGAACACCATCCGCACGCTCGACAAGTCGTAGTTGTCGACGATCGGGCTTTTCACCATCGCCAGTACGATGGGCGGCACGATCGGCAGGTTCGTAATCTTGTATTTCTGCGTCGTCGCCAGGAACTCCTCGAAGTCGAAGCGCGGCATGGTCACGATCGTTGCGCCGTTGGCGAGCCCGAGCTTCAGCACGACGACCATGCCGTAGATGTGGAATAGCGGCAGTACCGCCAGAATGCAGTCGCGCTCTTGAAACGCGTCGAAATCTTTCGCGCCGTTGATCTGACAGAGATTGGCGACGAGATTCCGGTGCGTCAGCATGACGCCTTTCGGAAGCCCGGTCGTGCCGCTGGAATACGGGAGCACGACGACGTCTTCAGCCGGATTGATCGACACCGCGGGCGGCTCTGGCGGCGCGTCGAGGAGGTCGTTGAACGAACGGACACCCGGCGCCGCATCGCCGAACACAAACATCTCTTCGACGCCGGCTGCCGCGGACGCTTCTTTTGCCTTGTCGAGAAACGGCGCTGCCGTGACCATCAAGCGCGGCTGGCTGTCTTTCAACTGTTTGGTGAGTTCCGCTGCCGTGCACAAGGGATTCGCTGTCGTCACGATGCCGCCGACGAGCGAAACAGCATTGAAGACGACGCCGTACTCCGGCACGTTGTGGCTGTAGACGGCCAGGATGTCGCCCTTGTGGAAGCCGCGCCGGTGCAGGGCCGTCGCAACGCGGCGGACCGCATCCGCAAACTGCCCATAGGTGAGGGTGCGGCCGGTGGGCCCGTCGATGATCGCCGGCTTGTTGGCAAGCCGTTCGGCGTTGCGCAACACGAAGTCGTGAATCGTCGACTCCGGTATCTGAATCGCTGGACTTGGGCTTGTGACAATCACGCGATCACTTCTCCCCGACAAGGAACAGGAGGATCATTGTTTCGGCAACGCGAAGGCGATGATCTCGTCATTGGTGACTTGCGACCCCGTGAGGCCGCCGCCGGTGCTCACCACGGTGACAAATTGCCGGCCATCCGCTCCACGGTAGGTGATCGGAGTCGTTTCAACCGATGACGGCAACTTGATCTCCCACAGCCTCTCACCGGTCGCGGTCGCAAAGGCGCGAAACCGGAAATCATCCGTGCCGCCGACGAAGGTCAGCCCGCTGGCAGTCAGAATGACGCCGCCGGAACTCGGGCGGCCGGTGTCCTGCATCCCGGGTGGCAACGCGTCGGAGACGCCCAGTGTCTTGCGATAGGCAATATTGCCTGTATCCATGTTGACGGCGACCAGTTCGCCCCACGGTGTCGGCCCGCATAGCAGTTTCCGCTCAGGATCGCCGAAGCGGCGCGTGCCGGCGAGCGGCCCGGAATTGACGTAGCTGCCGTCCGACCGCTGGACGATGCGCATCGGCTGGAAGATATTGCTGGTGTTCGACACGAACAGATGCAGTTCGGGATCGTACGCCGGTCCCCAGAAGTTGATGCCGCCCGCCGGACCCGGAGGGGAAATGCTGTACCGGTTGAAGGCGATCGGCATGTACGGGCCGCCCAGCTTCATGTTGTTGTCGTCGACCAGATGTTCGCAGTACGACTGGTGCTGCGGCTCTCCTTTGTAGAGATGGCTGCGGGAGATCGTGTTCTGGGCGAGCGGTGGCGGCTTCACCGGAAACGGCTGCGTCGGCGACGCCTGTTCGCCGGGCACGTCGCTTTTCGGCACTGGGCGCTCCTCGATGTCGAAGAGTGGCTTGCCAGTCAGGCGATTGAACGTAAACATCAATCCGGTCTTGTTGACAACGATGACGGCGGGCACGATCTGTCCACCGCGGCGCAGATCGACGAGCAGCGGCGCCGACTGGGTGTCGTAGTCCCAGATGTCGTGGTGCACGAGCTGGAAATGCCAGAGATACTTGCCGCTGTTCGCATCGACCGCGACGACTGACGATGAGAACAGATTGTTGCCGGGACGGTCGATGCCGACGCGGTCGTTGTTCGGCGCGCCGAGCGGCATGTAGAGGATGCCGTGGTCCGCATCGAGTGACGTATACCCCCAGACATTGACACCGGAACGGTTCTTCGCGCTGTCTCCGCCCCATGTGTCGTAGCCGAACTCGCCCGGCCGGGGCACGGAATGGAACGTCCACACCAGCCTGCCGGTCCTGGCGTCCCACGCTCGCGTATCGCCCGCCGGTCCGGCTCCAGCATTGGAGCCGCCCGGCCCTTCGCCAGTGCCGGCGCCGGTGATGATCAGATTCTTGTAGACCGTCGGAGAAGACAGCAGCGAGTAGGCCACACTCGTCCCGGTCTGCATGACCTCGGGCGTCTTGAGGGTGATGACGCCATTCTCACCAAACCACTCATTGAGCGCGCCGTCCTCCGCCTTGAGCGAGTAGAGCTTGCCCGTCGTCGACCCGAAGACGATCGATGGCGGCAGAGGGAGATCGCTGCCGCCCCCGGGCCAATAGGCCACGCCGCGCTTCGACGGCAACTCGTTGTTGGGAAGCTGAAATCTCCATTTCTCCGCGCCGGTCGTGGCGTCCAAAGCGATGACGGCGCCATATGGCGAGGCGAGATACATCGTGTTGCCGATCACGATGGGAATCGCTTGGTCTTCCCGCATCGGGCCGATAAAGCCGGCAGGCTTGAGATGAAAACTCCAGCGCTGCTGAAGCGTGCCGACATTTTTCGTCGTAATCTGCGTGAGCGGGCTGTAGCGGTTGGCGGTTTCATCGTAGTTGGTGCTTGGCCAGTCGGTTGCGCGGGGCGCCCGGTCCGCGTGGCTGAATGCGGTGGAGGTCACTGCAAGAGCAGCACAGGCCACACCTAAAGCGCGTCGCGCGGCTACTCCCGACATGGTGCGGCTCCCCGGCAATGCCGCTCCGTGGCGGCGTTTATGGTGGCGGACTGGGCTCTTGCTGGCGGCATGATAGTCCGATCAGTTCTTCAACGGCACCACGCGCCTTCCTTCGTCAGCATGACGTTCCCTGGGTGCGAAGGTTACCTGCACAATGGGCATTCTCACGGTAAACTCTCCCGTCGCCGTTCAACCAGAGAGGAGGTCCGATGGTCCGCCGCACGTCTAGCGCCCCGGTTTGTGTTGCAGTCGCCGTGGCGTTCACGTCCTCGTGGTACGTCAGCGCGCAGTCGTCCCGCCCGCCCTCGCTGTCCGCGGCCTCTCGCGCGACTCCTGCCGCGGCGGCGCTGAACCCGGCGTCCAGCCCGGAAGCGCTGGGCTTCGACTCGCAGCGGCTCGCGAAGCTCGACGCCTACATGGCGATGGCCGTGGCGGATGGGCGCGTGGCCGGCCTGTCGACGCTGCTTGCGCGCCACGGTCAGGTCGTGTCCGAGAAGACCTACGGCGTCCGGAGCCTGGCAACCGGCGCCCCGATGACACGCGACACCATCGTCCGTCTTTACTCCATGTCGAAGCCGATCACAGGCGTCGCGATGATGATGCTGTTCGAGGACGGGCGATGGCAGCTCGACGATCCGATCACGAAGTTCGTGCCCGAGTTCAAGGCGCTGAAGGTCATGACCGGGGCCGACGCCGACGGTCGCCGGTCCATCCAGGACATGAAGCGGCCGCCGACTATGCGCGAACTCATGAGCCACACGGCAGGGTTTGGCTACGGCCTCGGTGACCAGCATCCGGTCGACAAGCTCTATCGCGAAAAGGGTGTGCTCAGCGCCAACGGCCTGGCGGATATGATCAAACGCACCGCGGAGATTCCGCTGATGTTCCAGCCCGGGACGAAGTGGTCGTATTCGTCCGCCGTCGACATCCAGGGCTACATCGTCGAAAAGCTGTCGGGCCAGAAGTTCGGCGAGTTCCTCCAGCAGCGGATCTTCACGCCGCTGAAGATGACGGACACGGCGTTCTATGTCAGCCGCGACAAGGCGGTCCGCCTCGCGGCGGTGTATGCCGGCAACCCCAAGACCGGCAAGATTGAAGAAGTGAAGGACTTGTTCGGCATGCCCATGCCGACGTACCTCGAGCCACCGTCGATGGAATCCGGCGGTGGCGGGCTGGTGGGCACGATCGGCGACTACGCCCGATTCGCACAGATGATTGCGAACAAGGGCGAACTGGATGGCGCGCGTCTGCTGTCGCCGGCCTCAGTGGAAATGATGGGCACCAACATGATACCGAAGGATGTGCTGGTCGGGTCCAACGGCGTCGGCGCCGCTCGCTTCAACGAGGCGGTTGGCTTCGGGCTGGACTTCATGGTGGTGAATGATCCGCGCGCGGCTGGAACGCTCGAAGGAAAAGGATCAATGAGCTGGGGCGGTGCGGCAGGCACCTGGTTCTGGGTCGATCCGACCAACGATGTGATCTTCGTTGGCATGATCCAGCGTATGGGCGACACCGGCGGCAATCCGCTCGGGACGATGGCGCGCACACTGACCTACCAGGCGCTCACCCACCCGGAACGCTGATACGAACATGTTGCCCTCGACGCGGGAGGACGCCAATGGATGATCCAACCAGACGCAACCTACTGAAGGGCGGAGCCGCGGCAGCGGCGATGGCCGCGATGCCACGCGTATTTGCGCAGCAGGCGGGCAAAGGAGTAACGGACACGTTCTACGAAAGGGGCCCCGTTCGCATCCGTTATCAAGAGGCCGGGTCCGGTTTCCCTCTGATGCTGCTTCCCGGCGGGGGATTGAACGCGTCAATCTCGTTCTTCACCGGCAACTCGCCCTTCAACGCGAGCGAGGAGTTCAAGGGACAGTATCGCTGCATCACGGCGGATCTGCGCAACGCCACGACCGGCCAGTCCACCGGCCCTGTCGAAGTCGATCGGCCGTGGGAGTCCTATGCTGACGACCAACTCGGCCTGATGGACCATTTGGGCATCGATAAGTTCATGGTGATGGGGTTCTGCATCGGCGGCCCGTTCATCTGGAGTCTTCTGAAGCGCGCGCCCAATCGTGTCGTCGCGGCGGTGCTGGCGCAGCCCGTCGGGTGGCGGCCGGAGATGCGCGATCCGAAGTACCCAGGCGTGTTCTGGAAGACCTGGGGTCCGGCACTGACGGCCCGGCGGCCCGAGATCACGATGCCGACGGTCGACGGGTTCGTGACCAGGATGTTCGAAACCGACCCCGACTTCGTCTTCACCGTGACACGGGATTTCGTACGTGGTTGCCAGACCCCGATTCTGGTCCTGCCGGATGATTCCCCGGCGCACCCTTACGCCGTCGCCATGGAGAGCGCGATGCTCGCGCCGAACGCCGAAGTGAGCGTGTTCCCTTGGAAAGAACCCAAAGAGCGGATTCCCCTGGCGGTGCGCCAGATCCATTCCTTCCTCAAGGCGCATCGGCCTGCCTAGCAGGGACGATCACCCGGCGTCAGTCGGGCGTGTGTGGGAGCGATCTCGGCGCGGCTCGCGCCGTGCTGACGACTGCAAGCAGATAGCAACCCGCGACCAGAACCAGCAGGAACTGATAGCCCGTCAGCAGGGAGAAATACTCACACACGCCGCCCACCATCGCACCGAACAGGTTCGCGCCGAAATCGCCGGCGGTTGACGAGGACTGTTTGTAGCTCGTGCTAAACAGTAGGCCGGCGCACAGCACCGGACTGAAGACCAGCGCCCCGTAGAACAGCGACTCCACGGCCCGGCTGCCGAACGCCACCCGCCCAATCGGCAGCACGTAGTTCAATGCCAGCAGCGCGACGAGGGTGGCGACGATCGGCCAGCGGCGGCGGATGTCGACGCGGGAGGCGACGAAGGCGCTGACCAGCGCCATGACCAGCACCGACACGATGGCCAGCGACGCCGACGACCACGTCGATCCCCACAACAGCGCGAACTGCACGATCGATTTCGTCTCGAGCAGCATGAAGCCGGCGCCAAGAAAGAAGAAATGCGCGGCCGCGCGGAGCGATGTCGAAGGGCCGCTGAAGCCGGATCCCGCGAACGCCACGACGGAGAACAGCGCGATTGTCGAGATCGCGAGGACCACCGCCAGCGCGGCCAGGTAGTGCCGCGGCAGCTCGGGTGCGCGCATGTAGAGAAACGGCCAGTTGTCGGTGGCTGGAATCACCGTCGGGTCCCGTTGCAGGGGCTGAGCCGGATTCGGATCCTGCGACTGGCCGTACGCGAGCAGCAGCTTGGGGCGCGGAGGCGGCGCCGTCAGCTCGGCGAGCCGCGGTCCCGCCAGCATCACCGCCAGGTACGCACGCTCCTGGTGGACGTGCGCGAGCGGTTCCCGACCGAATACGTCGCTGACCGTATTCGCGAGGCGATCGACCAGCCACTTTTCGCGAAAGTAGTTGTAGAGCGCCATGACACCGCGCGGCTTCAGGTGGTCGCGGACGGCACGGAACGACTCCTCGGTGAACATGTAGCTCTCGAGCCTGACGCTCGAGAAGCTCGATTGCACGGTCAGCGAATCGATCAGCGCGAACACGATCAGGTCGTACGTCCGGTCCGTCGTCGCCAGGTAGTGCCGCGCGTCGTCGTTGATCGCACGGACCCGCGGGTCGGAGTACGGATGATCGGGATGATGCTCGGCGCCGAGGCGCAGGATCACCGGGTCGATCTCGACGGCGTCCACGTGCCTGGCGCCATGTCGCAGCGCCGCTGCGACGTCAGTTCCGGTGCCGGCGCCAAGGATGAGGACGTCGTCAAACGTGTCGCCGAACACTGTGTACGGCCACTGGTAAAAGTATTCCTTCTTGTCCACCGGCGCCATCGACTGGTGGAAGATGTTGTTGACCTCGACGACCGTGTCCGCGCCGTCCTGGAACAGCGTGATGCGGTAATACGGCGACCACAGGCTGCCGCCCTCCATGCGATGGACGATGAACAGGGACGCGAGAAGCAACAACACATTCACGGCTGACAGCAGCCGGAATCGCTGGTGGTCGACCAGAAACGGCAACGCCGCGGCGAAGGCCACGCCGAACCAGACCACCGGAGGCAACTCGAGCCACGACAGCAGCGCGAATGTGGCCACGCCGGTGATGCTTCCCAGCAGGTTGATTGTGTAGGCCTGAAGCGGCGGCCGCTCGGTCAGCGCGCGGCCCATGCGCTGGGCGATGGTGAGAAAGAGCAGCGCGACGATCACGAAGAGCAGCGGCAGCAGCATCGTGCTTTCGACGGACACGACCGGTGCCGCCGTCCCGCTCGTGAAATAGATGTTCGTCGAACTGGCCGGGACCGCCACCTCGAGCCGCAGCCGGTCGACGGCGACGATGACGATCAGCTGCGCGAGGGGGAACCACGCGATCAGCGACCGGCGCCGGTTCGCGAGCAGGCAACCGAGCCCTCCGCCCAGGAAGGTCGCCAGCAGGATGAAGTTGGAGAAGTACGCCAGGAGCCGGACGTACGCCGGCATCCAGCGAATGAGCGCGATCTCGAGAAACAGAACCAGGAACGAAGCGAGGAACAGCGTCAATGCCGAGCGGCCGTCACGAGTACTTCACGCCGAGCTTGGACAGCGCCGCGTCGGGGCAGCCGGCCCATTCGTCGATGAACACGTTCCCTTGGTACTGAAGATCCGCGATCCCCATCTTCGTGGTCCAGAAACCGCTCGCCGTGAGATCGCGGAAGCTGCTGAAGAAGACGATGGCGTGGCGCATGCCGGGATCGGGATTCGTGGTGTAGGCGATCTCGTCGAGAACCTGCCGCCGTTGCGCGTCCGATGCGTTCAGGAACGACTTGCCGACGCGATCCGTCGATAGCCGATCGAGCAGGGCGAGGCCGCCCCGCATCGCGACCTGGCGCCGCGGTTGATCGATCATCATGAAATCCATGAACGCCGGCACACCGGCGTCGGTCGCGCTGCCTGAACGCGCATCGCGCGGGATGATCAGATCGACCAGCACGACAACCGTCGCGTATTCGTGGGCGGTGAAGAACTTCGGCTTGAAGGGCGTGGCGGCCTTTGCCGCCTGCGCCTGCGCGTTCGTCG
>Ga0207641_10004927_pt1 | contig 11470 bp, 10 predicted proteins | sample KBSSwiS62_FD_184306 | JGI IMG/M metagenome (GOLD analysis project Ga0207641, IMG submission 184306) | Switchgrass rhizosphere microbial communities from Kellogg Biological Station, Michigan, USA - KBS Switchgrass S6-2 (SPAdes) (version 2) | ecosystem: Host-associated > Plants > Roots >... | reverse complement strand
CATCGATGCGCAATTGGCGGAGAATGCGTCCAGCGGTAAACAGACGTGGATCTGTTTTGGCGTCAGCGGTAAATTGCGGGCCATTTTTTTCGGCATCCGTTCGCATCGTGCGGAGTTTCCAGATACGGAATGGTTTGCCGTATTTGCCGACGCGAATCTGCGAGTAGAGGATTGGCCCTGGTGATGAAAGTTTGATGGCAAGAGCTGCAAAGGGAAACACGACGAGCGTCACCAGCCCGATCGGAATCGCGCAGACGACATCGAGGACGCGTTTGGTTGCCTCGTACCAGGCTTTTTCGCTTTCGCGAAGGTGCTCCAAGAACCAGGTCTGTGAGACGTGTTCGAGCGGCACACGTCCGGTGAGAAGCTCTTCGAGTGACGTGCGATCCAGGATTGCGACCGGCGTGAAGAGTGTTTGGTAGAGCGCATCACGTAGTCCGGGAATATCATCCGGTTTGTGGCCGAGGACGATCGTCGAGATATTTTTTTCGGTGAGGAGGGAGTTGATGACGTCGATGCTCACATGCCAGGTCACCGCGCCATCATCAAACCGTGTGCCGGGTGCTGTTTCTGCGACGGCGACGAGTTCAAATCCAAATGCGCTGCGTGATAACAGTTCGTGTACACGCGCCGCATCGTCCGGATTGCCGACGAACAACACGCGGTTGCGGAAAAGCGATGGCGCGAGAAGGCGATTGTAGACAAGCCGCCAGGCGTATCCCAGGAGCAGCACGAGCGCAAAATCAAGTAAGAGGTTCGTGCGCGGAGCGATACCAAAAATCGGAATCAGGTAGAACAGCGCAAACGCGATCCCGAGGTTTGCGATCATGCCTTCGAGGAACGTGCGCAATAAACGGAGGCCATCGCGTGAGATCGTAAAGTCGTAGAGACCTGCGATGTAGAAGGTCATGAGCCACAGGACGGAGAGGATGGTGAACGGCACGGCATGCGCGTTCCAGATGTCCCAGGTTACGGTGCCGTAGCGGACAAGGAGTGTCAGCACGACGGCAGTCTCAAACACGACAAAATCGCCGACCACGAGGATCAGGCGCTTAATGCGCAGGCCTAATCGGTACATGGCGCTACAGTGTCAGCTTTTCAGGGTTTCGTCGAGAGATGGTAGAATCGTGCATGTGGTATGAAATTTGACCTGAAAGACGAACGTTTTCGTACGGAATTCCGTCGGTTATTTTCGTTCGGTGTGATCGGCCTGGCGTCGCTTGGCTTGAACGTGGGTATCTACGGTCTCCAGTCGCGGATTTTATGGCCAAGCGGCAACCGGACGCTCGAATATGCCATTACCGTCATTCTCGTGACGTGGTTGAACTACGAGGCCAACCGACGGTTCACGTTTGACGCAAGGCAACGCACGATCGGCGCGATGGGGCGGTTTGCGACCGTTGCGGTGGTCGCGCTCGGCCTGAATTCCGTTATCTTTTGGATCGGCCACGACGTGTTCCACATCCTCGACTTTTACGTCATCATTGCGAGCGCTTTCATGGTCGCGGTCTTTACCTTTTTTTCGCATCGTTGGTTTACGTTTCATCGTGATCCGTGGCGACATTTTACAAAGAAAGCGTGATATACTGGCGATATGCCAGATCGTCCTATTTTTGAACGCAAGAACGTGATCGTGACCGGCGGTGCCGGGTTTATTGGTTCGCACTTGTGCGACCGTCTCGTCAAAGACTCACACGTCATCTGTGTCGATAATTTTTTGACGAGTTCCGTTGCGAATATCGATCACTTGCTGCAAGACCCCAATTTCGAGTTCATTAATCACGACATCATTAAACCGCTTGATTTGCTTTCGTTGCCCGAACTCGAGCGATTCAAGATCCGGTTCCAGGGGGTTCAAGAGATCTACCATCTCGCCTGTCCAATCTCAAAGCGTCATTTTGATGATTTTAAGATTGCGACCGTCCTCACGAATTCGGTTGGCATCAAGAATGTTTTGGATATCGCCGTCGAACAACATGCCAAGATGCTCTATGCATCCTCGTCGGTTATGTACGGACCACGGTTACCCGGCAAGACGTACTACAGCGAAACCGACGAATGCCACATCGATCATCTGACGCAACGCGGTGCGTACGACGAAGGCAAGCGTTTTTCCGAAGCCATCATGCAAACGTATGCGGACGTCTATAAGATCGATATCAAGATTGCGCGTATTTTTCGTTCGTTTGGTCCGCGCATGAAAATTTTTGATGGCAACTTGATTCCCGACATGATTCTCTCGGCGCTCGACAACAAGGACATCGTCATCGCCGGCGACGAAGAGACGCGCACCTCTCTTGCCTACGTGTCGGATATCGTCGATGGACTCATTCGACTCATGAAAACGCCGATCGACGTTACGGTCATGAATCTGGGGTCAGATGTCGATCTGCGGCTTGTGTCGGTGGCGCAAAAGATCCTCGAGCTCACAGGATCAACGTCTCGTGTGCGCTTTGATGCGCCGTACGCGCACTACACCGAAGCCGGTTTGCCCGATACGACCCGCGCTCGTGAGATTTTAGGCTGGGTTCCGCTTGTGCGTTTGGATGACGGCTTGAAGAAAATGATTGAGTATGCGCAGTCGCATAAGCATTTGATATCCTTTTGATATATGCCTGAAAACACTGGTGTTGATAAGAAAAATATCCTCGTGACCGGCGGCGCCGGGTTTATTGGGTCGTTTTTGTGTGAGAAGCTCCTAGCTGATTCGCGAGTCATTTGTGTTGATAACTTTGTGACGTCGCAGGAATCGAATATTGACCTGCTTCTCAAGAACCCCGATTTTGAGTTCATCCGTCACGATTTCAGTACGCCATTCGACCCCGAGCTTTTTCCTGAGCTTGCGCGGTTTAAGATTAAGTTCCAGGGCATCCAGGAGATCTACCATTTAGCCTGCCCAACGAGTCCCAAAAAGTTCGACCAGTACAAGATGCAGACGTTGCTCTCGAACTCGCTCGCCACGAAAAATGCACTCGACCTTGCTGTCCGTTACCGCGCGAAATCATTGCTTGCTTCTGCGTCCGTGGTGTATGGAGCTCGCCATGCCGATAACCAATTCTACAAGGAAGACGAGTTCGGTTCGGTGAATGGGTTGTCGCCACGTGCGTGTTACGACGAAGGCAAGCGCTATGCGGAGACGATGTTCGAAACGTACCATCAGGTTCATGGCATTGAGACGAGAATCGCGCGCATCTTTCGTACCTATGGTCCGCGCATGGCGCTGTTCGATGGTCAGATGGTCCCGGATTTCATCACCAACGCGCTTGATAACAAGGATCTCGTGATTTACGGCGACGAAACATTTAAGACATCACTGGTGTACGTCTCCGACATTGTCGATGGTTTGATGAAGCTCATGGCCGCACCGCAAGATATTGGTCCGGTGAACATTGGGAGCGATATGGATTTGGCACTGGTCGATGTGGCGCAGCGCATCATTGAAATGACAGGATCTACATCGAGGATTACGTTTGAGCCCCCGTTGTTGTTTATGACCCAACTTGGGTTGCCCGATATCACCAAAGCAAAAGAGAAATTGAGCTGGTTACCGCTTGTGCAACTCGACGAAGGACTCAAACGCACGATCGACTATACGATCGCGCATAAGAGTTTGCTTGGGTTTAAGTTGTCTTAGTACTTCACCTTGAATGCATTCATCGTCACGCCGCTCACGGTGAGCGGGAATTGGACGTAGTTGCGTTTCTTTTTGCAGTTCTTTTTTGCGGCTTCGGTGATCAGGATTTCGCCTTTTTCCGCGACGTCTTCACCGAGTTTGGAGGACAGGTTCATTTCGTTGCCATACATATCGTCGCAGGCGAGAAGCGTGGGGCCATAGCCGATGCCAATGCACACGTGGACATCGCTCTCGTCGGGTGTGGTGAGGTTGGAGATGTCGAGGTCGTGGTTAATCTCTAATGCAGCACTGACGGCATCGTCCGCGGTCTTGAAGACGGCGAAGCAATTGTCGGCTTCAAATTTAATGACAAGACCACCATGCGTTGCGATGACGGGTGAGACAACGCGGCGCATCATGCGGACCATGGCGAGGTAGTGGATGATGCCGTAGCGCTGGGTCAGCCGTGAAAAACCCGACATGTCGAGAACGAAAATCGCGACTTTTTTCTCGAATTGTTTTCGGATTTTTGCATCGAGTTTTTTTGCGTCCTCTGGGTGTTCAATGCGGCCAATCAGCAACGTGTCCAGGATCGAGCAGGTTGGGAGTTTGCCAAACGCGTGTTTTTTGGTGGGCATAGCGGTATCTGCGGGGAGCATAGCACTAACCCTACAAAAAAACAGGTATTTCGCGTAAGGTATGCCCATGAAGGTTGTTGCCGTGATTCCGGCCTATTCTGAAGGTCCGCGGATCGAAAAGACGGTCATGAGCGTCCGGACCTACGTGCCAGAGGTCGTGGTTGTTGATGATGGCTCCACGGACGATACGTTCGAGCGGGCAAAACGTGCCGGGGCACGGGTGGTGCGCCATGCGTTGAATCGTGGGCAAGGCGCCGGTCTGCGAACGGGGACGGAAGCAGCGTTGTTATTGGGTGCCGAGATCATCGTGCACGTTGATGCGGACGGCCAGCATGACCCAAGTTTTATTCCGTCGCTCATCGCTCCGATTGAGCAGGGGAGCGCGGATATCGTCTTTGGATCCCGTTTTCTTGGTGAAGCCCCGCAGGGGATGCCGCTTGTGCGTCGTGGGTTGCTGTCAGCGGCACGTGTTTTTAATGCCCTCGTGATGGGGATTCCTCGTCGCGTCACCGATCCACAAAGCGGAATGCGCGCCATGAATCGTGCCGCGGCGAAAGCGCTCGAGTTCCGCCAAGACCGCATGGCGCATTGTTCCGAAATTTTGCGTCTCGCTACGCGTTCTACGTTGCGTTGGGTTGAGGTCCCGATTCGAGTGCACTACACGGAGTATTCGCTGGCCAAGGGGCAAAAGTCATTTGATGCATTGAAAATCGCGTGGCAACTTTTTTTAGGAATTTTTGCTGATTAAAATATGTTGATCCAACTTGTCTTCTTGGTTATTTTCGCGGCTGCGTTGTCCGTCGTATGGCGGCGTGCGACACAGAATGTTATTTCGCGTCGTGAAGCGTTCGCGTGGAGCGCGCTCTGGATTGCGGCGGCGGGGATCATCCTGCTCCCGCAGACGACGACGGTCGTAGCGCATTTCTTTGGCATCGGACGTGGTGCAGACTTTATCTTATATGGTGCAGTGATTTTGTTGTTCGTGTTGGTGTTTAAATTGTTCATCGCGCTCGATTCGATGGAGCGAAAATTGACGGAGTTCGTGCGACGTGACGCCTTGAAGGATTTCGACAAGAACTAAGATGCGCGTCATTCATCTCGCATGCGTGGCCCCGCCGCAAACCGGTGGCATCGGGCAAACGGCATTTTGGGAAACAACGTCGCTTATTGAGCGCGGAATTGAGGCGTCGTTGATTGCGCCAGCCGTACCGGACGTGGCGTCTGCTGTACCAGTCCGGCGTTTGCCACTGTCGTGGTCTCTGGGGAATGCCGCGGCACTCCGACCACGACCGTTGGAGCGTGCGTTGCAGGATGCCGATATCGTCCATCTTCACTATCCTTTTTATGGGACGGCTGGTCGTGTTGCAGCGCTTCGTCGACGAAACAAAATCAAACGATTGGTGTTGACGTTGCATATGGACGCGGAATCCCGCGGACCGAAAGGAGTGGCGTTTGAGCTCCATCGGTTGTTTTTCCAAAAGAAGATTCTCGAGAGCGCTGATGCGTTGATCGTCAGTTCCCGAGATTATGCTGAGCACGCGTCATTCCGTTCGACGCTCGCCACGCGACCGGACAGCGTCCATGAATTGCCGTTTGGTGTCGATGAAAAGGTATTTGCACCGGGCCACGTGGATCGTGCGGCATTTGATGTTCCGTCGGAGGCCAAGGTTGTCGTGTTTGTTGGTGGGATGGATGCGGCACATGATTTTAAAGGTGTGGATGTGCTGTTGCACGCGCTTCGTGAGGTGCCTCAGGCGTTTACCGTATTCGTCGGTGATGGGGAGTTGCGTCTAGGATTTGAGAAGTTGGCAGCAGAGCTGGGTGTTGCGTCTCGCGTAAAATTCTTCGGACGTGTTTCGTCGGAGCAGTTGCCGTTGATCTATCGTCTTGGGGATGTATTTGCGTTTCCTTCGACCTCGGGCGCCGAGGCGTTTGGGATGGTGGCACTTGAGGCGCAGGCATGCGGTGTTCCGGTTGTCGGTTCGTCATTGCCTGGCGTTCGGACGGTCGTAGAAAATGGCGTGACGGGAATCCTTGTGCCTCCACGCGATACGAACACATTATCTCAGGCGTTACGAGAAATGTTGGCGAATGACGCAAAGCGTGAAGCCATGGGGGAAGCGGCGCGCCAACGCGTATTGCTGCGTTTTACGCAAAAAGGTCATATGGATGGACTGATGTCGATCTACGAAAAACTATGCGCATCGCTGTCGTAAGCAACGCGTTTCCACCGGATGCACGAGGTGGGGCAGGGCGCATCGCGGGCGTGTATGCGGATTTGCTTGCACAACATGGTCATGAAGTTCGTGTATGGGGCCCAACCCGCGCATTCACGACGCTCGGCGCGCAATCTGTCGCCGAGCGGTTTCGGTTTCATATTCTTGATCTCAAGCCAAACATTCGGATGACGCGCGAGATTCTGGATTGGAAGCCGGACGTGTTGCTGACGCATAATCTGACCGGCTGTGGATTCAGTACGCCGCGTGTGATGAAGGAATCCGGACTCCGATGGGTCCACGTGCTGCATGATGTCCAACTGTTTGAACCGAGCGGCGTCATCATTGCCGGTGAATCGTGGACGTTTTTGCGGTGGATATGGCGCATGATCTGGGCGTTGTTGCGCCGAAGCGTGATGCGCACTCCAGACGTCGTGGTTTCGCCAACGCAATGGCTGCTTGACCAGCATCGGTCATATGGATTTTTTCGGGGGGTAAAATCACAGGTCATCCCCAATCCGATCAAGATTATTTCGCCCAGGGTGGACTCGCGCGGCGACAAACAGGTTGTCTTTGTCGGGAGACTGGATTGGGACAAGGGTCTGGATCTCTTGCTCGAAGCGTTGAAGATGATTCCCGATGTCGGCGCGCGACTGGTGCTTGTTGGCGACGGGTCGATGCGCGCGTCGATTGACGCGCAGCATGATCCGTCTATCGAGCTGCGCGGGCAGAAAGATCCGGATGAAGTCTTGAAGATCATGAACCAGAGTTCCGTGGTCGTTGTGCCGTCGCGGGTGTTGGAGAATCAGCCAACCGTTATCCTGGAGGCTGCGGCGGCGGATTGTCGGATTGTGGCAACGGATGTCGGGGGTGTTCGCGAGACGCTTGGTGATGCAGGGTGGCTTGTCCCACCCGTGGATGTTGATACGCTTGCACAAGCGCTACGTGAGGCTCTGGAGCGCCCACGGAGCGCCGATGAGCAAGAGAAGCGTCGTGAGCTCGTTTTGCGTCACGATCCCGAAGCTGCGCTCGGGGCGTTGCTCGGTGTGCTGACATCAAACTTGAAGACGTAGTCAACGTGTCCGAGTCCTTGCGTGGTATCACCAATCGTCCAATTTCCGTTGGCGATATTGCCGATTGATTCCGCCAGATTTTCGGCGTTCCACCAATAATCGTTGACGACGACGTAGAGAAGCGTGGTGCCGCCGAGTTTGGCTGCGTCCGCTGCAGTATCCCGTGACGGTTCTTGGTACGTCATTTTGAGGTATTCGTCGTAGAGCGCTCCGCCGGTTGGGATCGGATAGAAAAACGTCTCGCCGTTATAGCGTTTGAAACCAAGCTGGGCGACAGCGGCAGCCGATACGCTTTGGTTGGCGAGCACCGTGTAGGGTTTGTTTCCCGCATCACGGTCAATCGATTTTACGGCCGCCAAGTCTGATTGACCGACCGTCCAACCATGGCCAGTCACGAGCGCGTCATTGCGGGGAAGCGCGTTGTAGCTGTTTGCAGCAGCAATGGCGAGGATGGATCCGAGGACTCCCGCGGCAAGGAGTGGTGACGCGGTTTCGGTTTTTTTCAGTAATCGTTCGAGGGAGGGGAGCGCGGCGGGGATTAAGCAAAAAAGCGCCAGAACGTTGAGGCGGTCGGCGTAATTGCCTCGTTCGTAATCAATGAGGAATGCAAAATCGCCGGCGGATTTAAGGAGCGCTCCGGCGACGAAGAGCAGCATGGCGGCGGCGAGCAAGACGCCCGTCGTCTTGCGGGATTCGGCCTCGTGCGAGGCGAGATCTGCGACGGCTGCAGCGATGAGGAGCACGGGGAGTGCCATTGACACGAGCGTTGCCCAGGCGGGCCAAACAACGAAGCGGTTGCCAAGCCAAGGAGAAAGCGTAGTGAATAGCATCTGCCATGGTGCGGTCGTAAAGATGCTTCCAAGGTTCCAGGTGATCGGTGTCGAGCCATGAAGACTCAAGACATAAAAGGCAAGCGGGATTGCGGTGGCCGATGCGACGACGAGGATGATCGACACTGTTCCGCCGAGTCGTGCGCGGAGCAGGGATTCGGTTGGCGTGAGGCAGAGCAATGCAAGGACAATGAGGATGATGGGGAGTCCCGCCAGGGGATGGACAGCGAGAGACCAACAGGCAAGCGTAATCGGTGCGAGCGGGTGAATATCGCGAGAGGCGACGCCACGACAAAGGAGAAGTGCTGTAAGGCCAAGGAGATAGGCGAAGGATTGAGGTGTCGTTGTGATGAAGGCAGCAAGCGGGATGAGGAAAAGGAAGAATGCGGCCCACGGTTTTTTGCCTTTGGGGGTTGAAAGGAAGACGGCGAGCGGGAGGAGCAACGCCGTCGCTGCCGGGACAAGCCAGCGATCAACCAGTTCAATTGGGAGGTTCGCGGTGCGTGCAACCCACGTCGTGAAAACGTATTGCCCGATATAGTAGAACGGTTTTGGTGTCAGTGTTCCAGTGGCAAGAATGAGCCGTTCGGTCGCGATATGGAGGAAGCCGTCAAAGCCATACCCCAGTGTGTAGAGGAGCGGCACGATAGCGGTGGTGGTTGCGAGCGCGAACAGACTTTGGACGAGCGCTAACCCTCGGGATCCGGTGAGGCGGATCCCCAGGTACACGCTCAACCAGGCGATCACGATGGCGGGGATGGTTCCCGGAGGCAGGACGGTCCAGGGCGTGAGAAGCGCATCAGACGTGGCGCGACGGATTGCGATGGTCAGGACAAAAATTGCCGACGCGCACGAAATCGCGAAGCAGAGTGCGCCTAGCGCGATTGTTCTCGGACGAGTTGGATTAGCTTGTGTGACGACGTCTTTCTGATCTCGGTCTGTGCTGCATGCCTGAATCAGGAGCGTGATGACGATGGCTCCTGCCGTGCACCATACGTCAGATGTGCTCCCAAGCGTCCAACCAAGGTAGAACCAGATGGTTTGTGCGATCGATTGGAATGCGAAGAACGGAATAAGTGCTACAGTAGTCGTGAGGATTGGGTTGGTTGAAGGGAAGAGGCGTTTGCCGAGGACGTAGGTGTTGAAGAGGACAGCGAACAGTCCTACGAAGCTGACGGCAAAGGGGAGGCTGGGTGCGAAAAGTCCAAGAACGACAAACAAGACCAATAAAATGAGTCCTGCGGCCACGTCCTTGAAACGGTCTCCCATAGTCGGGCATTATGGTAGCATGCTAATGACGAATGAGAACGTCCGGTTGTATGCGCACGACCGGTTGCTCCAGCGAACGGTGCTACGCCTCATCCCGCGCGACATTAAACCGAACCATCTCACAATCTTGCGCGTGTTCATGACGCCCTTTGTGTTGTATTTCGTGTGGACGCGGAATTGGCCGTTGGCATTCACCTTATTTATCGCCGCTGCGATCACGGATATCCTCGATGGTTCGCTTGCGCGGACACGGAAGCAAATCACGATGTGGGGGACGGTTGCGGATCCGATCGCGGATAAACTGCTCATCGGTTCGGTGGTCGTGCTCTTCGTTGCGCAAGAAATCAACACGGCGTTTGCTGCGATCATCGTCATCATCGAATCGTTGATCGTGCTTACCGCGATCATTAAGAAGAAACGTGGCTCGGAATACTACAGCGCAAATTGGTACGGGAAACTCAAGATGGTATTCCAATGTGTTGGTGTGAGCGCGTTGCTTGTCGCGCGATGGTCCGGCCTTGAATTGTTCGTTCCCTTTTCCATCGGGACGCTCTCGGTTGCCATTGCGTTTGCGGTGATTTCCCTTTATACCTACGGACTGTAAGGTGTTCCCATGCTCTCGACTCTCCGAAAGAATATTCCTGCATCGTGGCTCGGTGTGTACCACCTCGTATTGTCGTATGTTGCGGCAGCGTGGTACGGCTTTCCTTCCGAACGCTTGATCGTCGTTGGCGTGACGGGAACCAATGGCAAAACGACGACGTCGTATTTTGTTTCGAAGGCGCTGGAGGCGCTGGGGGATCAAACGGGGTGCACGACCACGGCGCTGTTCAAGGTCGGGACGCGCGAGTGGTTGAACGACACAAAGATGACCATGTTGGGAAGGTTTCAGCTTCAAAAGTTGCTTCGTGACATGGTCAAAGCCGGCTGTCGGTATGTCGTGGTCGAGACGTCGTCGCAAGGCGTTGTGCAACATCGTCATCGCGCCATTAATTATGATGTCGGAATTTTTACCAACCTGACACCGGAGCACGTTGAGGCGCATGGATCGTTTGCGGCATACAAAGCAGCCAAGATTGGGTTATTCACGCACCTCGCGCGTTCTTCGCGTAAAGTCATAAACGGAAAGAAGATCGAAAAAATCGCTGTCCTCCACCGAGCGAGTGAGCACGCCAAAGATTTTGCCGTTCCGGGTTTGGATCGCGTGGTGTGGTATGGCATCGGTCAGGGGCAGGGCGTCTGTGCCGTTGATCTGGAGCGGAAGGATTGGTCGACGCATTTTACGATCGACGGTAAGCGCGGGACGGTGAATATGCCGGGAGACGTGAACGTTGAAAACGCGACGGCAGCTGCCGCATGTGCGGTGGCATTGGGATTGCCTCTCGAGGCTGTTTTGAAAAAGATCGCGTCGGTCTCGGGTGTTCCTGGGCGGTTTGAACGGATCGATGAAGGTCAGCCATATACCGTGCTCATCGATTATGCGGTTGAACCTGCGGCAATGTTGAAGCTTTATGAAACGCTCGACCGGTTCCCCCACGAACGCTTGATTCATGTGTTTGGTTCGTGTGGCGGCGGTCGTGATGTCGCGCGTCGTCCGGCACTGGGCAAATTGGCGGCAGAGCACGCGGATGAAGTGATCGTCACGAACGAAGATCCATATGATGACAACCCGCAGACGATCGTTGATCAGATCGTTGAAGGCGTAAAGGCGGGAGGGGCGGATCGGTACCAAGCGATCCTCGACCGGCGCGACGCAATTTTTGCAGCGATGAAAGAGGCGAAGCCTGGGGATATTGTTTTACTGACGGGGAAGGGGTGTGAACAAGCGATT
>Ga0207641_10004924_pt1 | contig 11473 bp, 11 predicted proteins | sample KBSSwiS62_FD_184306 | JGI IMG/M metagenome (GOLD analysis project Ga0207641, IMG submission 184306) | Switchgrass rhizosphere microbial communities from Kellogg Biological Station, Michigan, USA - KBS Switchgrass S6-2 (SPAdes) (version 2) | ecosystem: Host-associated > Plants > Roots >... | reverse complement strand
CCCGACATCACCGAGGCGAAGCAGGACAAGGAAAAGCGCGCCACCAAGGCCGATCCGATCGCGACGCGCCCCGCCCTCGCCGTCGGCTACCACGCGCCGCCGCGCAACACGCCCGAGTACTTCGCGATGGGAATCCTCGACCAGATCCTCGTCCAGGGCAAGGACAGCCGGCTCTACCAGGCCCTCGTCCAGAAGAACGGCCTGACCGGCGACGTCAGCGGCGGCATCAACTCGGGCCTCGGCGACATGTACAACATCAACGGCCCCACGCTCTGGGACGTGTCGCTCTTCTACGACAAGGACAAGACCTCCGACCAGATCCTCGTGGTCATGGACGTCGAGATCGAAAAGGTGCGCACGACGCCGGTCGACCAGGCGACGCTGGACCGCGCGCTCGTGAAGATGCGCTCGGACTTCTACGACAAGATCGAGCAGACGGGAGGCTTCGGCCGCGCGGACCTGCTCGCGAGCTTCGCGCTCTTCGACGACGACCCGGCCCGGATCAACCAGCTCGAGGAACAGTTCCGTCAGGTCACGCCGGCGATGCTGCAGAAGACGGCGCAGGAATACCTGCGGCCCGAGAACCGGACGATCCTGCTCATCGATCCCAAGGGCGAGGCCAAGGCGCCCAAGAGCGGCTCGTAGGAAAGAGGACAAAGCCATGAAAAAGAAACTCGCGCTCTTCTCGCTCGCCCTCGCGCTCGCGCCCTCGGTTCGCGCCGACAAGCAGGCCCCGCCGCCGCCCGCCGCGCCCAAGGGCTTTTCGGTTCCGCAGCCGAAGACCTTCACGCTCGAGAACGGTCTCGGCGTGACGCTCGTCCCGTACGGGACCGTCCCCAAAGTCACGGTCCGCCTCGCCGTACTGACCGGCAACGCCAACGAGGCCGCCAACCAGGTCTGGATCGCCGACATCGTGGGCGACATGCTCACGGAAGGCACCGCCACCCGCACTGCCTCGCAGATCGCCGAGGACGCGGCGAAGATGGGCGGCTCGGTCGACGTGACGGTCGGTGAAAACCGGACCGATATCGGCGGCGACGTCCTCTCCGAGTTCGGCCCGAACCTCGTCGCGCTCGTGGCCGACGTTGCGCGCAATCCGAAGTTCCCCGAGTCCGACTTCGCGCGCGTCAAGGCCGACCGTCTGCGTCAGCTCTCGATCGCGCGCAGCCAGCCGCAGCCGCTGGCGCAGGAGAAGTTCCGCGCCGTCCTCTACGGCGACCATCCGTACGGCCGCCTCTTCCCGACCGAGGCGGCGCTCCAGGGCTACACCATCGCGCAGGTCCGCGACTTCTACGACAAGAACTACGGCGCGGGCCGCTCGCACCTCTACGTGGCCGGCCGCTTCGACGCGGCGGCCATGGAGGCCGCGATTCGCAAGGGCTTCAGCGACTGGAAGCGCGGCGCCGCCCCGCAGATCCCGCCCTCCAATCCCAAGAGTGCGCGCGCGGTCTACATCCTGGATCGCCCCGGCGCCGTCCAGTCCACGATCCTGATGGGCATGCCCGTCATCGACCCGTCCAAGCCCGACTGGGACGCGCTGTTCCTGATGAACGTGCTGCTCGGCGGATCGTTCGCTTCGCGCATCACCTCGAACATCCGCGAGGCCAAGGGCTACACCTACTCTCCGAACGGCCAGCTCTCCAACCGTTACCACGACGCGTACTGGGCGGAGGCCGCCGACGTCACGACGAACGTGACCGGCCCCGCCGTCAAGGAAATCTTCGGCGAGGTCGACCGGCTTCAGGCTGACCCGCCGTCGGACAAGGAGCTCAAGGGGTTCCAGAACTACCGCGCCGGCGTCTTCATCCTCCAGAACTCCTCGCGCGGCGGCATCATCGGCCAGCTCGAGTTCGTCGACCTGCACGGCCTGCCGGCCGACTACCTCAACGGCTACGTCAAGCGCCTCTACGCCATCACGCCGGCGCAGGTGCAGCAGATGGCCAGGAAGTACATCCAGGACGATAAGGCCACGATCGTCGTCGTCGGAGACAAGAAAGTCATCGAGGAGCAGCTCAAACCGTTCGGGCCGCTCAAGTAGAGACCCCTCCTCTCCCGCCCAGGAGAGGGAACCCTCCAGTTCCCTCTCCCCCCGTGGGGGGAGAGGGTCAGGGTGAGAGGGGCGTTTCCCTCCGTCGCTTCGCGGTCATCCACGCCGGCTTCTTCTTCGCCGCTTTCGCGTAGACCGGGCAACTCGGCACGTGCGCGCCGCGCAGGTAGCCGGTCGAGAGGAGGAACGACCCGACGATCTCGCCGCCGGTGAAGACGAAGGTCTTCTTGAAGAGCTTCTGCCACTCTTTCGCCGAGAGCGGGTGGTGGGCGTCGAGCCATCTCGCGAACGAGCCGTGCGACTCGCGGATTGCCAGAATGCGCTTCGCGTTCTCGATCACGGCGTTGATCTTCAGACGATTGCGGATGATGCCGGAGTCTTGCATCAGCCGCCGGAACTCGCGCGCGCCGTATGCGGCGACGACTTCCGGATCGAAGCCTTCGAAAGCCTTCCGGAAGTTCTCGCGTTTGACGAGCATCGTCAGCCACGACAGCCCGGCCTGGTTGATCTCGAGGGCAAGGCGCTCGAGCAGCGCGGCGTCGGAGCGGATCGGAAAGCCATACTCGCGGTCGTGGTACGGGCCGTGCCAGGGGTGGCCCTGGGAGATGCGGCAGTAGCTCATCGGCGGAGGATACGCCGGACGCGCGGCGTATCATCGAGTGCATGAAGAAACTGCTGCTCACGCTGCTGGTCCTCGGGGTCGCCTGGTACCTCGCGAAGAATTTCGGGCTGCTGCCGGCGGGCGTGGCCGGGAGCGCCTCGACCACGACCGCTCCGGTCGACCGGGCGCGCACGGCCGCGGCGGCCAGCGACGCACGGACGTCTGCGGGACAGGGCGTCGCGCGGGAGGCGGACCAGCCGTCCAACGGCGGGGTGACCGAGAACATGACGCCCGACCAGGTGCGGGCGCTGCTCGGCGCGCCGGATGATGTGTCGACCGAGGGCGGACGCGAGGTCTGGACTTATCGCACCGCCGGGAAGACCGTCGTCTTCGAGAACGGAGTCGCGACGAGCGTGCGGTAGCCGTCCTGCTTTGTTGCCGTAGGGCGGCCCTCGCGGCCGCCCGCAACAGCCCAATGCTGCCGAGGCCGCAAGCGCCCCCCTACGGCACGGAGGACCGCTACGAGGCGGTTTTTTTGAAGCGCGCCACCGCGAGCCCGATGATGAGGATCGTGTAGAACGTCAGCCACGCGACGGGCCGCCAGAGATCCGCCAGCCCCGCCCCCCGCAGGATGATCCCGCGCAGCACTTCGATGAAGTAGCGCGCGGGAATGACCCGCGAGATGTACTGGAAGATCGCCGGCATCCCGTCGATCGGAAAGACGTAGCCCGACAGGAACACGAACGGCAGCAGGAAGAACGTCGACATCTGCATGGCCTGCATCTGGGTCTTGGCGATCGTCGAGATCAGCATGCCGAGCCCGAGCACGGCGGCAATGAAGAGCAATCCGACGACATAGAGCTCGACGATCGAGCCCTGGATCGGGATCTTGAACAGGTATCGCATCAACAGAATCACCATCGTCAACTGGACGTAGCCGATCAGCGTGAACGGCAGGATCTTCCCGAGGATGATCTCCGTGCGCGTGGCCGGCGTGACCTGGAGCTGCTCGAGCGTGCCGCGCTCGCGCTCGCGCACGATGGCGCTCGCCGTGAACTGGATGAGCGTGAAGGTCAGGATGATCGCGATCAGCCCGGGGATGATGAAGCTCGCGGTTTTCAATTCCGGGTTGTACCAGGGCCGCACGCGCAGGTCGATCGGAAGACCACTCGCCTTCCAGCCCGCGCGCTGCGCCAGGACGCGGATCGACAGCCCGTTCGAGATCCCCGCGGCGATCGACATGGCCTGGCTCGCCGTCGTCGTGTCCGACGCGTTGACGATGAGCAGGGCTTTTGCCGGGATCCCGCGGTGGATGTCCTTGCCGAAGTCGCGGTCGATCACCAGAGCCACCGAGGCGCGCGCCCCATCGATCCAGTGCCGGACCTCCGCCAGCGATCCGGCCGAGCCCACGACGTCGAAGTATTCGGTCGCCGTCATCTTGGCCACGAGCTCGCGGCTCTCGTACGTGCGCGCCTCGTCCAGGACGACCATCTTCAGGTGCTTGACGTCGTAGTTGATCGCGTACCCGAAGATCAGCGTCTGCAGGATCGGCACCATCACGATCATGCGGACCGTAATCGGATCGCGCTTCAACTGAAGGAATTCCTTCCAGGTCAGGGCGAGGAGGCGCTTCATACGGCGACCCTTTCCGTCGGCACCGGCTGCTGGCGCGCGAGCGACACGAAGACGTCCTCGAGCGAGGGCTCGGCCTCCGCGGGCGGCCCGAAGCGCGCGGAGAGCGCGCGCGCCGGCGCGATCGCGTCGGCCTTCGCCACCATGCGCAGCCGTCGTCCGAAGAGGTAGGCGTCGTCGAGCGGCGGGGCGCCCTTGACTTCCGAGAGGGCTTCGAACGGATCGCCTCCGGGCGCGACTTCGAAAATGCGCCCCCGCAGTGCGTCCTTCAGGTGGTGCGGCGTGCCTTCGGCGATGAGCTTGCCGTTCAGGATGAACGCAAGCCGGTCGCACTGCTCGGCCTCGTCCATGTAGTGCGTCGTCACGAGCACCGTCATTCCCCGCTCGGCGGCGAGCTCGTAGATGAGGTCCCAGAAGAGCCGGCGGCCCTTCGGGTCGACTCCTCCCGTCGGCTCGTCGAGAAAAAGCAACTCCGGTTCGTGCAGGAGCGCCGCGGCGAGCGCCACGCGCTGCCTCTGGCCCGTCGAGAGCCCGTCGGTCATCAGCGGCAGGAGGCCTTCGAAACCGAGTCGCTTCGAGAGCGCCGCCACGCGCTCGGCCAGGCGCGCGGCCGACAGACCGTAGATCGACCCGAAGAAGCGCAGGTTCTCGTCCACCGTCAGATCGAGGTACAGCGAGAACTTCTGGCTCATGTATCCCAGACCCGTCTTCCACTTCTCCGCGTCGCGCACGACGTCGAGACCGCCGAACCCCGTCGCCGAGCCGGAGGTCGGCGCGAGCAGTCCCGTGAGCATGCGGATCGTGGTCGACTTGCCCGAGCCGTTGGGGCCGAGGAACCCGAACACCCTGCCGCGCGGCACGTCGAAGTCGACCGCGTCCACCGCCGTGAAGGCGCCGAATCGCCGCGTCAGGCCGCGCACCTCGAGAAATGCTCCAGGGGCCGGCGCCACACCGCTCACGCCGCGGCCTCCTCTTCGCTCTTGAGCACGAAGACGTCCTCGAGCGAGGGCGCCGCCGGCGCGACGGCCTCGGGAGCGACGAGGTCGGCGAGCGCGCGACGGACCGCCGACAGCAGGTCCGGCCCCGCCGACGCGGCCCCGCGGACGTGGAGCTGCGTGCCGAAAAGCGACACGTCGTCGACTTCGGGAAGCCGCGCCAGCCGCTCGCGCACGTGGACGCGGTCCGACGAGCGCACGACGAGCAGGGTCCGCGAGTAGGCGGCGAGGATCTCCTCGCGCGTCCCGAGCGCGGACAGGCGCCCCTCGTCCAGAAAGCCGATCCGGGAGGCGTACTCGGCCTCGTCCATGTAGGGCGTCGAGACCAGGATCGTGAGGCCGTCATGGTGGAGCTCGTTCAAGAGCGACCAGAACTCGCGCCGCGAGACCGGATCGACGCCGGTCGTCGGCTCGTCGAGCAGCAGGAGCTGCGGCCGCGTCAGGAGCGCCGCGACGAGGGCGAGCTTCTGCTTCATGCCTCCCGACAGCGCGCCGGCCAGGCGGTTGCCGAAGCGCTCGAGGCCCACGCGCGCGAGCAGGTCCGCCGACCGGGCCTTCGCCTCGGCCCTCGGCACGTCGTACAGACGCGCCCGCAGCGTCAGGTTCTCCTCGACCGAGAGGTCCTCGTACATCGCGAAGCGCTGGGGCACGAAGCCGAACGTCACGTCCGGGTCGCGCACGAGCGTTCCGGACGTCGGCGCGAGCAGGCCCGCCACGATGCGGAAGAACGTCGTCTTTCCCGCGCCATCGGGCCCGATCAGGCCGAACATTTCGCCCCGCTCGATCGTGAGGTCGACGTTCTTCAGCGCGGTCTTTCCCTCGAAGGACTTGACGAGACTGCGGGCGGCGATCACGGCGCCGCCGCCCCGTCCACCCGAATCGTCACGTCGGCGGGCTGTCCCGGTACGAGGGGCTCGCCCCAGCCCGCGTCGAGATCCACCTTCGCCGCGTACACGAGGTTGACGCGCTCGCCGCGCGTCTCGACGGGCTTGGGCGTGAACTCGGCGTCCGGAGAGATCTCCGTGATTTTCGCCGCGAACGATTTTCCAGGAAAGGCGTCCACGCTGACGCTCGCGGCCATGCCAGGACGCACCTTGCCGAGCACTGGCTCGGGGACGTACGTGCGCACGTAGAGGCGGTTGGCGAAGGCCATCGTGAGGGCGGGCTGGCCGGCCGAAAGCAGCAGTCCCGGCTCTGCGATGCGGTGCAGGATCACGCCGTCGGCGGGCGCGCGGATTTCGGCCTCGCGCGCGACGGTTTCGGACTGCGTCAGCACGCTCTTCGCGCGTCCGACGTCGTGCTGGGCCTGTTCCGTCTGGAACTTGCGGAAGCCCTCCACCGTGAGCTTGAGTCGCTCTTCACTCGCCTTGAGGCCGGCGGCGGCACTGTCGACTCCCGTCTTGGCGACGTCGTAGTCGCTCTGCGTCCCGATCTTTTCCACCAGCAGCGCGTGCTGGCGGTCCAGCTGGCGTCTGGCCAGCTCGAGTTGCGCGCGCTTGTCGGCGACGTCGGCCTCGGCCGCGAGGATCTCGGGGCGGCGGCTGCCCTCCGCCAGGTCCTGGTACCGCGCCTGGGCGGACTTGACGCCCTCGCGGTCGCGGTCCACCGCGACGGCCATCTCGCCGAGGTCCAGGCGCGCGAGCAGGTCGCCCGCCTTGACGCGGTCGCCTTCGCGGACGCGGATCTCGACGACGCGGCCCGCCACCTTGGGGGCGAGATCCACGAGCGGCGCCTCGAGCCGGCCGTTCAGATGGAGGGTTCCGGTGTCCTTCGGGCGGCAGGCGGCCGCGCAGACCGCGAGTCCGACCGCGAAGAGCAGGCGTTTGGCTTTCATCGCGTTTTCCTTTTCGTCACGATGGCTCCGCGCGTCCAGATGTCCAGCACGGTCTCGAGGTAGCGCTCGAGCGGCATGGGCTTCTCGAGGACCTCCATCACGTGCTGGAGAAAGACGTAGGAGTGGACGGTCGCCAGGAAGGCCAGCGCCGCCGCACTCGGGTCGTCGACGCGCAGCCGGCCCCGGCGCGCCGCACGGCGCATGTACTTCTCGAGGTACTTCATATTCTTCTGCGGCGGGGTCGGGCGCGCTTCCGGGTCGAACGGGAGCGGCATCCGTCCCACGCCGGCCACGCGCTTGAAGTAGACCCAGCGGGCAACGACCTGGCGCAGCTTCGACTCGAGAAACGGGATGATCGATTCCGCGGCCTTGCGCAGCACGCGCCGCGGGTCTTCGGAGCCATCCATCTCCTCGAGAAATGCGAATGGCATCGTCTCGGGTTCCCCCTCGCCCATGCAGGCGACGAAGAGGTCGCGCTTGGTGGGAGCGTGGCGCAGCAGGGCGGCCGGGGACACGCCGATGCGGCCGGCGATCTCGGAAAGCGTCGCGCCTTCATAGCCGCGCTCGACGAACGCCTCCCGCGCGGCGGAAAGCACCTGACCCCGGTTGACCCGTGCGGTACGCCCCATAAGTAAATAACTATTTACTAATTTATTAATTGAGTCAAGGGCCGAAAGGCAGCGTGCACCGTCCTTTGGATCCTTTGAACCCCGTGCAAACGGGGAGTCAGAGCGACGCGAGCAGTCGGAAGTAGTCCTCGGGCGTGTCGGACAGCATCATGGAAAACCCGCTCGGCACCAGCCGCGCGAGCGCGGGCGGCACGCGGAACGAGCGCACCACCTTCCCGCGCACGACGACGCGACGGCCCTCGGCCAGGTGCAGGTTCGCCGTCACGAACGTGCCCGGATTGGGCAGGCGGATGGAGCGCACGAAGATGCCGCTCGCCGAGACGTCATAGGTAAAGCCGGTGCAGTTTGCCCCGAGGAGATTGAATTCCACCAGAAACCGGCGTTTCTTACGGGCGAAAGATCTTCTTTCCGCCATCGCCTCTCGAGTCGGGACGGGGACTCGACATGAGGACCCCGTCGGGAGCTTCCCACCGGATTCTCCGCCCGGCGTATTGCCGGACGCAAGCCCTCCTGGCTTCCGATGCCCCTCTCACGCGACCCAGATCTCGTTGACGAAACGCACGATCATGTAGATCTGCAGCAGAGCGCCTGTCAACAAGAAGGGAATCCGGATCGCGGTCCGGTGGATCCCCGCCGCGAGCAGCGCGAACACTGGAAACAGGACGACCGCATATCGTCCGATCGACGCAAGCTGCCCGCTGGCCGCAATGATCAGCACGGCCGAGGCCGTATAGACCGCCTCGCCCATCCTTCTCCTCCAGAGGGCAAAGCTGACGGCCAGGAGCAGCAACAGCAGGACCGCGGAGTCCATCGCCGGGCCAAGGTTCCAGAGCGCACCCTCGCGCACGTTCCCCGCGACGGCCCCGAGCACTTCCAACAACCCGGCCAGACCCGGCCGGCGCCCCCAGCCGCGCGCCTGCGCGTGCAGGAAAATCAACGGATCCGAGAATCTGACGGCCAGCCACGCGAAGAATGCCGCGCAGCCGGCCGCCGGAGCGAGCGCGGCCCCGAGCGCCCGCCAGCGCTGCCGCGCCGCCGCAAGGTCCCCGCGCTCCCAGAGAAGAGCCAGCAGACCCGCTGTCAGGGCGACCGCAAACAGCCGCGTGAATCCCGCGAGGAGCCCGCAGACCGCCACGAGGGCCCACTTCCTGTGAAGCGCCGCCAGCCACGCGGCGAGCACGAGAGTGAGGAAGAGCGACTCCGTGTAGGGTGCCAGCAGGAAGAAGGACCACGGAAACGCAAGGAAGGCGAAGAAGCGGTCGCGAGCCTCGATCGGTCCGCCGTCCAGGCTGGCGAGCCGCCAGAAGAGCGCCGCCGAGGCGAAGAAGCAAGCCTGCGCGAGCAGCAGCCCGGCCCACAGGAGCGGAATCCCAAACCGCGCGGTCCAGCCCATGAGAAGGGGAAAGAGGGGAAAGAATGTGACGTTGCCCTCGCCCGCTGCGCTGTTCCAGACGTACCCGTGATGCGCGATCGTGCGGTACCAGCCCGCGTCGAAGCGCGCCAGCGGTGGCGACTCGGCGCGGATCTCCGGGCTCCAGCTGGCACCGGCGGGCGACGCGAGTCGTCCCTGCCCCCACCAGCCGACGGCGTTGACGAGGACGACGAAGCAGAGGGCCGCGGCGACCGCAAACCGGCGCGCGTCCCCTGCTTCCGGTCGCCTCACGTCTTCTTGAATCCGATGCCCTTCACGCGGCCCTCGTCGAGCGTGAACCCCGTGACCTTCCCGGCCCCGTCGCGCCGAAATCGCAGGCTCAAGCCTTCGACGCTCATCGAGTCCTTCACCGTCGGGACGAGCGGCTCCTTCGACAATCCGCGGTGACGGATGTACAGCTTCCCGTCCTCGAGGACGAGGCGCCATGTCGTGGCGAGCTCCTCGCTGACATACGTGCCGGCTAGCTCGGCCAGCTCGGCGGCGGTCGGCGACGCGACCGTAACCGGGTTGAAGACCTCCGTGTCCCGGTCATCCAGGTCCCCCGTCGTAATCCGCATGACCGCCCGCCCGCCGGCCACCGGGGTGAACGCGACCTCGGCAGCGTCTGCGGAGGCAGACTCCGCGCGAAACTTCCCCGGCGCTTCGGCCACGAGCGTGAGCTTCTCCGAGCGGGATTCCGCGACGAGCCCCTTGCCCGCGACCGTCACACGAAGGAGCTGATCACTGTCGGTGCCGAAGTAGGCCCCCGTCAGCTTCTGCAGCTCCGCCGGCGACGGGGCGTATTTCGGCGTTGCGAGCTTTTTCGCGGCGGAAGCGGGCTCCTCCGGCTTCATCACCGCGCCCAGATACACCTCCGCGACCTTGCGCGACAGCCGGCTCGGGTTGGAGATCCCGCCGTCGTTGCACAGGCAGGCCACCGCGAACTTCTGCTCCGGAAAGCGCAGCAGCTGCGCGCGAAACCCCGCCCACGATCCGCTGTGCGAGACCGTCGTCAGCCCGCGGTACGTCCCGATCCGCAGCGCGGACGCGTAGTCGAGCTTCTTGCCGCTGTTGAGAACGCCGACTTCCTGCATCGCGGCGAGCAGTTTCGCGTCGCCCACCTTCGGCTCGAAGAAATTCTGGTTCCAGCGAAAGAGGTCCTCGACCGTCGTGAGCACGGAGCCATCGCCCGTCTGCTCCCAGTCGGACATCTCGATCCCGTAGCCGGGGCCCTCTTTCTGGTAGCCGGTGGCGCGATTGGGGATGATCCGCGTGTGGGAGTCACTGATCTGCGTGTGGCGCATGCCCAGCGGCGCGAAGATCCGCTGCTCGGAAAAATCGCGCAGGGACTGCCCGCTGGCCCTCTCCACGACGAGCGCGAGCAGGTTGTAGCCCGTGTTGCAGTAGAGGTAGTCCTCGCCGGGGGCGAAATTCGGGGCCTTCTGCCGGGCCATGATCTCGAGCACGTCCGACTCCGGAGAGAGGTCTTCCTCCACCGTGCCCTGGAGACTCATCAGCTCGATGTAGTCGCGCAGGCCGCCGGTGTGGTGGAGCAGGTGGCGCAGGGTCACCGTCTTGCCGTAGGACGGGATCTCGGGAACCCACTTGCGGATGTCGTCGTCGAGCGAGAGCTTGCCCTCGCGGGCGAGCAGGTGGATCGCCATCGCCGTGAACTGCTTGGAAACCGACCCGATGTCGAAGACCGTCTGCGGTGTGTTGCCGATGTTCCACTCCAGGTTGGCCATTCCGTACCCGCGCGCGTACGCGATCTGGCCGTCGCGGTAGACGCCGACCGCACAGCCCGGCGAGTCGCTGCGGTCGACGTCGCGGAAGACCGCGTCGACCTTCGACTTCGCGTCGGCCGCGGAGGCCTGCGGGGATGCGCTGGCGGTCGCGAGCGCGAGGAGTACCGGAAGCAACGAATGCATGTGTTCTCCTGAAAGGGCGCCGGGAGTCTATCGCCCGGTCGCCTCGAATCGCTCGATCTCCGCGCGGCGCTCGGCCGACAGCGGCTTGGACGCGTCCTTGTCCCAGTCGTAGCAGACCTGCGTCGTCTTCGCCTCCACGACCAGTCGCCCGTCGGGGCCGGTCAGCCGATACGAGAAGTCGAACGACGAATTACCCATGCGCGACACGTGGACCTCGAGCCCGAGGACTTCACCCAGGCGCGCCGACGAGCGGTAGTCGACCTCCGTGCGCGCGACGACGAAGTCGATGTCCTTGACGTTCACGGAGCCGCGCATACTCAGCCAGTATTTCTGGCGCGCCCACTCGAGGTAGCGCACGGAGGCCACGTTGTTCAGGTGGCCCATCGCGTCGATGTC
>Ga0207641_10004921_pt1 | contig 11475 bp, 15 predicted proteins | sample KBSSwiS62_FD_184306 | JGI IMG/M metagenome (GOLD analysis project Ga0207641, IMG submission 184306) | Switchgrass rhizosphere microbial communities from Kellogg Biological Station, Michigan, USA - KBS Switchgrass S6-2 (SPAdes) (version 2) | ecosystem: Host-associated > Plants > Roots >... | reverse complement strand
CATTGGAGATCTGCTGGACTGGGCAGTTTCGCTCGCGCAGGGGGGGCGTGCATGGAACGATTCGACCCCGCTGCCGTGGGAAGAGGAAGTGGCAAGGTTTCATGCGGCGCTCGAACGCTTCGACGCCGTCCTTGCCGGCGACGCTTCGCTCGGGACCTCCCACGAGAAGCTCTTCCAGGGGCCGATCGCGGACGCACTGACGCACATCGGGCAGATCGCGATGTTGCGCCGGCTCGCCGGAGCGCCCATCCGGGGAGAGAACTACTTCAAGGCTGATATCGCTGCGGGCCGTCTCGGAGCGGATCAGGCGGCGTCGCGCGTCGAGTTCGACTGAGCCCGGCGAAGGTTTCATGAACTGCTGGAGCTGTGGCGCCGCGAACGACCTCGAGACCGCACAGACGTGCGTTGCGTGCGGCGCGCCGCTCGTCAAGAGCCGCGCCGTGTTCTCGAAGCCCGTGCTCTGGGGCATCGTGATCGTCGGGCTGGTGCTCCAGGCATTCTGCGTCCTTCCCCGACTCTTCTTCCGATGACGCCGCCGGCAGCGTTCACCCTCCACGGCGAGTCGGTGGACGTGCTGCGCACCGCGATCGAAAAGCTCGAAGAGGGCTTTGCGGGCCTTCCGCCCGCCGACGCGGGCGCTCCCGACGCGGCGGCGATGGAGGCGGTCCTCCTCGAGGCGGCCGAGCGGCTGAAGGACAACTTCCCGTACTTCCACCCGTTGTACGCCGGGCAGATGTTGAAGCCGCCCCACCCGGTCGCGCGCCTGGCCTACGCGCTCGCGATGTGGATCAACCCGAACAACCACGCGCTCGATGGCGGCCGCGCGAGCTCGGCGATGGAGCGCCAAGCGGTCGCCGGCATCGCGCGGATGTTCGGATGGGACGCCGATCACCACCTCGGCCACCTCTGCGGCGGCGGCACGATGGCCAATCTCGAGGCGCTGTGGGTCGCCGGGCGGCTCCACCCGGGGCAGGCGGTCGTCGCTTCGTCGCAAGCGCACTACACGCACGGCCGCGTCGGCGGCGTGCTGGGCCTGCCGTTCGAGGAGATTGCGTGCGATGCGCGCGGACGCCTCGACGTGGACGCGCTCGCGCGCCGGCTCGACAAGGGCGGCGTCGGCACGGTCGTCGCGACGATGGGCACGACGGCGACCGGATCGGTGGATCCGCTGCCCGAGATCCTGGCATTGAGGGAGCGTCGCGGTTTCCGCGTCCACGCCGACGCCGCGTACGGCGGCTATTACGGCCTTGCGGACAACCTCGGCGCAGACGCGCGGCGCGCCTTCGACCGTGTCGGCGAGGCCGACTCGATCGTGATCGATCCGCACAAGCACGGCCTGCAGCCCTACGGCTGCGGCTGCGTCCTCTTCCGGGACCCGGCGGTGGGGCGGCTCTACAAGCACGACTCGCCGTACACGTACTTCAGTTCGACCGACCTGCACCTGGGCGAGATCAGCCTCGAGTGCTCACGGCCGGGCGCGAGCGCGGTGGCGCTCTGGGCGACGATGCGCCTCCTGCCGCTCGAGAAGGGCGGCGAGTTCGCGGGGAGGCTGTCCGCGTCACGCCAGGCGGCCCTCGCGCTCCACGCGAAGCTCGCGGCGGACCCGCGCTTCCTGGTCCCGTTCGAGCCCGAGCTGGACATCGTCGTCTGGGCCGTCCGCGCCAGCAGCGCGACCGCGTCCTCGGCGCTCGCGCGCGGGCTCTTCGAGGAAACGGGTCGCCGCGGCCTGCACCTCGCGCTCGCGGAGCTGCCTGTTTCGTTCTTCGACCTCACGGGCGCGGGCATCGCGCGCGACCGCGAGACGATCACCTGCATGCGGTCCGTGCTGATGAAGCCCGAGCACCGCGAATGGTTGGACCGGATCTGGCGCATCCTGGATGCCTCGGCGGGGGCGGCGCGATGAGCTCGCGGGGCGGAAACGTCCTCGTCCGTCCGGCCGTGCCCGGAGACCGCGCCTTCGCCCTCGCGACCGTAATGCGCCTGGGGGCGTTCGGGCCGCCGCCGTGGCGCACGGCGGACGAGATCGGGGAGGCCGACGCGCGCGTGGTCCGGGCCTTCTTCGAGAGCGCGCCCGCAGGCGCCTCGCTTCTCGTCGCGGAGTCCGACGGATCACCGCTCGGTTTCATCTACCTCGAGACCCTGCGCGACTACTTCGTCGGCGACGAGCACGCCCACGTCGGGATCCTCGCCGTGACCGAGGCGGCCGAGGGCAGGGGCGCGGGGAGCGCCTTGATGCGGGCGGCCGAGGCCTGGGCGCGCGGGCATGGCTACCGGAAGCTGACGCTCAACGTGTTCGAAGGAAACGCGCGGGCGCGGGCGATCTACGACCACTTCGGATACCGTCCCGAGACGGTGCGCTACCTGAAACTGCTGTGAAACGGGCGGGGGGGGCGGACCTGCGCGCGTTTCTCGGGGCGTTCAGCCCGGAGATCGCCCAGATCGCGCTGCGATTGCGGACGGTCGTGCTCGACCAGGCCAAGGGCGCGAGCGAGTTCATCGACGATGCGGACGGCGGCGCCGCGATGGCCTACGCCCTCACCGAGAATCCGGTCGACGCGTTCTGCCGCCTCGCGATTCACGGCGATCGGGTGGACCTCGAGTTTGGCCTCGGATCGGAGCTCGCCGATCCCGAGCGGCGGCTGAAGGGCAAGGGTAAGGGAACCCGGCGCCTCAGCATGACGAGCCTCGAGGATCTGCGCCAGCCGTCCGTCGGCCGCTTCCTGCGCGCTGCCATTCAGGCGGGAGAACAGTCGAAGGATCAGACGGGGAAGCGCTCGGCGTCGCGGCCGGTCGTGCGGGGGGTGTACGCGGGGCCGGCCGGACCGAAGAAGGAGGACGTATGAGACAGGCCCTCAAATAGCAGGGCGCATCCGTTGAAGTCTCCGCCGCTCCCGTCGACCCCGGCGATCCGGATGCTGCGCGCCGCCGGCGTCGCGTTCACGCCGCGCTTCTACGAGTACGTCGAGCGCGGCGGGACGCGGCATTCCTCCGAGGCGCTCGGCGTGCCGGAGCACGAGGTCGTCAAGACGCTCGTCATGGAGGCGCGCGACGGAACGCCGACGCCGAAACCGCTCCTCGTCCTGATGCACGGCGACCGGGAGGTTTCGACGAAGCAGCTCGCGCGCCAGATCGGAGCGCGCGAGGTCGCGCCCGCCAGCCCCGCCGCCGTCGAGCGGTATACGGGCTACGTGCCGGGTGGGGTGAGCCCCTTCGGGACGCGCAAGCCGCTGCCCGTCCACCTGGAGCGCTCGATCCTCGCGCTCGAGCGACTGCTGATCAACGGCGGGCGTCGTGGATTCCTGGTGGAGCTCGCGCCGGCAGACCTCGTGAGGGTCCTGTCGGCCGTGACGGTCGACGTGGCGATCGAGCCGTGAAGCCCGCGAAGAGTGGCCTCGGCATCGTCTTCGCGCTCGCCGCGGTCAAGCTCGTGGCGCACCTGCTGGTCGCGTCGCGCTACGGGATCTTCCGCGACGAGCTCTACTTCCTTGCCTGCTCCGAGCACCTGGACTGGGGCTACGTGGACCAGCCGCCGCTGATCGCGGCGATCGCATGGTTTGCGCGGCACGTACTGGGCGAATCGCTCCTCGGGCTGCGGCTGCTGCCGGCCGTTGCCGGCGCGGCCAAGGTCGTGCTCGCGGGCCTGCTCGCGCGCGCGCTCGGCGGTGGACGCTACGCGCAGGGCCTGTCCGCCCTCGCGGTCCTGGTGGCGCCGATCTACCTCGGCATCGACCACCTCCTGACGATGAACGCCTTTGAGCCGCTCTTCTGGATGGGCGCGGCGCTCTGCGTGATCCGATGGATCCAGACGGGCAACGACCGACTGTGGATCGGGTTCGGCGCACTGATGGGACTCGGCCTGCTCAACAAGCAGACGACGCTCGTCTTCGGTTTCGCCGTCGTCGTCGGCCTGCTGCTGACGCCCGCCCGCCGGGCGTTCGCGAAGCCGGGGATCTGGATCGGCGGCGCGGTCGCCGGGCTGATCTTCCTCCCGAACTTTCTCTGGATGGCGCGCCACGGCTTTCCGATGGTGGAGCTGCTGGAGAACATCCGCCGCAACCAGCGCGACGTGGTCCTGAAGCCGCTCGCGCTGCTCGGGCAGCAGGCCCTGGCGATGCTTCCGCTGACGGCGCCCATCTGGATCGCCGGACTCGCCTGGCTCTTCTTCGCGCGCGAGGGGCGCGCGTACCGGTGCCTGGGCTGGACGTTCGTCGTGTTCCAGGCCGCGCTGATCCTGACGGGCGGGCGCATGTACTACGCGGCCCCGATCTTTCCGCTGTACCTCGCAGCCGGCGGCGTGGCGCTCGAGCAGTGGCTCTCCGGGCGCGGGCGCGCCCTCGGTTTCGTCAAGCCGGCGTACGCGGTCCTCCTGGCGCTCGGCGGCATCGTCCTTTCGCCGATGTTCCTGCCCGTGCTCTCTGAGGAGGGCTACATCCGGTACGCCGAGCGGATCGGGATGCAGCAGCCCCGCCTCGAGAACCACGAGATGGGCCCGCTGCCCCAGCTCTACGCGGACATGCACGGCTGGAAGGAGATGGCCGAGGAGGTCGCGCGCGTCTACCAGGCGCTGCCGCCGGCCGAACGCGAGAAGGCCGCGATTCTCGGCAACAACTACGGCGAGTCCGGCGCGATCGACTTCTACGGGCCCGCGCTGGGGCTTCCGAAGTCGATCGGCGTCCACCAGAACTACTTCTACTGGGGGCCGCGCGGGGCGACGGGCGAGATCCTGATCGTGCTCGGAGAGGGCGATCGGGCGGCCCTCGAAGCCAAGTGCGCCTCCGTCGAGGAAGCGGCGGTGCTGCACCACCCCTACGCCATGCCCTACGAGAACAAGCCCATCTACGTCTGCCGGGGCATCGCCCTGCAGTCGCTGTGGCCGCAGCTCAAGAAGTGGGACTGACGTGCTCCAGGCATATGATTCGCGGCAAGCCATCAGGAGGAACAAGATGAAGTCACGCATCGCGAAGGGGATTCTCGTTTGTGCCATGGTTCTCGCGGCGAGCGCGGCCTCGGCCGAGGACGCGGGCTCCAAGGGCGTCGACGCGTCCTGGAGGAAGGCGATGCTCTCGGGCGACATCGAGGCGATCGTCGCCAACTACGCCGACGACGCCGTGATGTGGTTCCCGAACATGCCCGAGGCGCGCGGCGGCAAGGCCATCCGCGAGGCGTACGCGGCCCTGATGAAGGACTACTCCGTCACCGACGTGACGCTTACCAACAGCGTCTACGAGACGTGGCAGAACATCTCGACCGGGTGGGGCAACTTTTCGATGACGCTGCAGCCGCGCGCGGGCGGCGCGCCGGTCGTGATGAAGGGCCGGTACACCGAGGTCGCGAAGCAGATCAACGGCAAGTGGCTCTACGTCGCGGACCACGCCTCCGCCGACCCCGCGCCGCAGGCGCCTGCCGCGGCGAAACCCTAGCGCGCATCGCGGATGAGCGCGCCGGCCGAGGAGAAGGAGACCGGACGGATCGAGGCGTTCAGCGACGGCGTCTTCGCGATCGCGATCACGCTGCTCGTCCTCGAGCTGAAGGTCCCGCATCTCGAAGACGGCGGCGCGAACGGATCCCTCACGAAGGCGCTGCTCCGGCAGTGGCCCTCGTACGTCGCGCTCGTGACCAGTTTCTTCACCATCCTGGTGATGTGGGCCAACCACCACCGGATGTTCAACGTCGTGCGGAAGGTGAACGCGAGGTTTCTCTACTCGAACGGCTTCCTGTTGCTGCTCGTGACCGTCGTGCCGTTCCCGACCGCGGTGCTGGCCGAGTACTTCGAGAAGCCGGGCGCGCGCGTCGCGGCCGCGGTGTACGGCGGAACGTTCGTCCTGATCGGCGTGGCCTTCAACCTCCTCTGGGGATCGGCCATCGGGGGCCGGACGCTCCTCAGGGCCGGCGTGCCGGAGCAGTCCATCGAGGAAATCAGCCGGCGCTACTGGATGGGCGCTCCGGGATACGCGCTCGCAACGCTCGGCGCATTCCTGAGTCCCTTCGTGACGGTCGCAATCTGCATCGCGCTGCTGGTGGTCTGGATCGGCGTCTCGAGAAAAGTGTGACCCACAAGGAGGACCGGGGCATGTCGGATCGACGCACCTTTCGGGGACTCTTCCTTGCCGCGGCATGGATGGCGGCCGCCGCCCTGCGCGGGCAGCCCGCCGGGGCGGGCAAGCTCAAGGTCTTCATCTCGGCCGACATGGAGGGCGTCGGCGGCGTCAGCACGTGGAGCGTGCAGGCGAGCTCCAAGGGCCGCGAGTTCGAGAAGTTCCGCCAGCTCATGACCAAGGAGGTCAACGCCGCTATCGCCGGCGCCTACGACGCCGGGGCCACCGAAGTGGTCGTGGCTGACTCCCACGGGGACGCCCAGAACATCGACATCGAGGCGCTCGACAGGCGCGTCCGGCTCATCCGCGCGTGGCCCCGCCCGCTCGGCATGATGCAGGGGATCGACGCGAGCTTCGGCGCGGTCGTGTTCGTGGGCTACCACGCGGCGGAAGGGCGGGAGACGGCCGTCCTGTCGCACACGTTCAGCGGCACGATCGCGCTCGAGCTCGACGGCGTCGCCGAGCCCGAGGCGGGCTTCAACGCCGCGATCGCCGGCGACTTCGGCGTGCCGGTCGTGTTTCTGTCGGGCGACCAGACGATCTGCGAGGACGCCCGCAAGCTGCTCGGGCCGATCGAGACGGCGGCGGTCAAGGAGGCGACGGGCTTTTATTCCGCGTCCATGATGCACCCCGAGGAGGCGCAGAAGCTGATCCGCGAGGGCGTGAAGCGCGGCGTCGAGCGGCGCGCGGAGCTCAAGCCCTACCGGGTCGCGCGGCCCGTGAAGCTGAAGATCCGGTTCAACGATTCCGTCAACGCGGAGGTCGTCTCCTATTTGCCGGGCGTCGAGCGGCCGGCCGGCAACGTCATCGTCTTCACGGGGCGCGACATGGTCGAGGTGTCGCGGTTCTTCCAGGCGGTCGAGAACATCAAGCCCTAGAGAAGGTCAAAGAGGAGGAAGGCGCCATGCTCCCCACCATTCGCTGGGTGCCCGTCCAGGGCGTATCGCTCGCCGTGGCGTGGCGCTGACGCGATGACGCGACGAGCGCTGCTGCTCGGCCTGATTCTTCTCAGCGGAGGACGGGCGGCCCTGCTGCCGCAGGCGGCGCCCGCGGTCGTGTCCGCGCCGTCGGCGCAGCGGGCGATCACGACGACGGAGGCGCTGCTGGCCGCCGAGATGGAGCGCACCGGCGCTCCCGGCGTGACGATCGCCGTCTCGCGCGCGGGCAAGCTCGTCTGGAGCGCCGCGATCGGTTGCGCCGACCTCGAGCTCGACGCGCCGGTCTCCAAGACCACGCGGATGCGGATCGGAAGCGTCTCGAAGCCCCTGACGGCCGCCGCGCTCGGGCTGCTCGTGCAGCAGGGCCGCCTCGACCTCGACGCGCCGGTGCAGCGCTACGTCCCGGACTTCCCGCAGAAGCAGTGGCCCATCACGACCCGCCAGCTCGCCGGGCACCTGGCGGGCGTCCGGCACTACAAGCCGGGGGAGTTCGAAAGCCGCGCGCACTACGACACGGTGCGCGCGGGGCTGATCGTGTTCGAGAACGACGCGCTGCTCTTCGAGCCGGGCACGAAGTTCTCGTACTCGTCGTACGGGTGGAACCTGCTGTCGGCGGTCCTCGAGGGCGCGAGCGGCGAGAAGTTCCTCGACCTGATGCAGAGGACGGTCTTCGGACCGGCCGGGATGACCCACACGGGGCCGGACGACGCGGCGGCGATCGTGCCGGGCCGCGCCCATTTCTACACTCGCGATTACGAGACGTGGACCATCGTCAACGCCGGCTTCGTCGACAACAGCGTCAAGTGGGCCGGCGGCGGGTTCGACTCGACCGCGGAGGACCTCGTCGCGTTCGGCAACGCGCTGCTCGAGGGCCGGCTGTTGAAGCCCGAGACCCTGCGCCTGCTGTGGACGTCGCAGAAGACCGTGGACGGCAAGGACACCGAGTACGGCATGGGCTGGACGGTCGACAAGGATTCGCGCGGGCGCCGCCGGGTGCGCCACTCGGGCGGGGCGCAGGGCGGGACCGCCAACCTCGTGATCTATCCCGACGAGGCGCTGGTCGTCGCCATGATCGTCAACAGCGACGTATCCTTCACGGGAAAGACGCCGCACATCGCGGAGGTGTTTCTCGATGAGCAGTAAGGCCGTCCGCCGGGACCCGACCGCCCTCGGATACGTCGTCCTCATCTCGTGCGTCGCCGCGACGGGCGGGTTCCTCTTCGGGTACGACACGGCCGTCATCAACGGCACGGTCGGCGCCCTCGAACGGCACTTCCAGGCCGACGCGGGCCGGCTCGGTTTCGCGGTGGCTTCGGCATTGCTCGGCTCGGCGGTCGGCGCGCTGATCGCGGGCCGGGTCGCGGACCGCGCCGGCCGCGTCAAGGCGATGCGCCTGACGGCCCTGCTGTTCGCCGCGAGCTCGATCGGATCGGGCATCGCGCAGAGCCTCCTGATCTTCTCGGTGTGGCGCTTCCTCGGCGGCATCGCGGTCGGCGCGGCGAGCGTGATCGCGCCGGCCTACATCGCCGAGGTCGCGCCCGCGCGCATCCGCGGACGCCTCGGCTCGCTGCAGCAGCTGGCGATCGTGCTCGGCATCTTCCTGGCGCTCGCGATCAACGACCTGATCGCGCATGCGGCCGGCTCGCCGGACGCGCCGTTCTGGTTCGGCGTGCCGGCATGGCGCTGGATGTTCTGGGTGGAGGTCTTTCCTTCGCTCGTTTACGGCATCGGGGCGTTCTTCGTTCCGGAGTCGCCGCGGCACCTCGTGTCCACGGGCCGGGCGGCGGAAGCCGCCGCCGTGCTGACGCGGATCGGCGAGCCCGACGTGGCAGATCGGATCAAGGACATCCAGGCGACGGTGGGCGCCGACCGGCCTTCGCGAATTTCGGACCTGCGCGCGCCGAAGGGCCTGTTCCTGCCGGTAGTCTGGGCCGGCATCGGGCTTTCCGTCTTCCAGCAGTTTGTCGGGATCAACGTCATCTTCTACTACAGCACCGCGCTCTGGCATTCGGTCGGCTTTACCGAGCAGGACTCGATGCGCATCAGCTCGATCACGGGCGTGATCAACATCGTCACGACGCTCATCGCGATCGCGTTCGTGGACCGCTTCGGACGAAAGCCGCTGCTTCTGATCGGTTCGGTCGGCATGACACTGACCCTCGGGACGATGGCGTGGCTCTTCGCGAGCGCTCCGCTCGACGCGACGGGCTCGCCGGTGCTTTCGGGAATCCACGGGACGGCCGCCCTCGTGGCCGCGAACCTGTACGTCTTCGCCTTCGGCTTCTCATGGGGCCCGATCGTGTGGGTGCTGCTCGGCGAGATGTTCAACAACCGCATCCGCGGCGCGGCGCTGGCGCTGGCCGCGGCGGCGCAGTGGGTCGCCAACTGGCTCGTGACGCTGACCTTCCCGGGCCTCTCGAAGATCGGCCTCGGACTGGCGTACGGGCTCTACACGGCGGCCGCCGCGCTCTCGTTCTTCCTCGTGTGGAAGTTCATTCGCGAAACCAAGGGACGCGAACTGGAGGACATGTGATCACCGACCGGCATGCGACCGTTGCGGAAGGATTGGCGAAGCTGCCCGGGCCCGCGGGAGAACGCTGGGCCATCGTGCTCGAGCACGGAACGCTCGAGGTCGAGATCTACGCGCCCCGCGGCACCGACCCGCAGAAGCCGCACACGCGCGACGAGCTCTACGTCGTCATTGCCGGGCACGGGGAATTCGTCAACGGCGCCAACCGCGCGCGCTTTGCGCCAGGCGACGTGCTCTTCGTGCCCGCCGGCGTCCCGCACCGATTCGAGGACTTCTCGGACGACCTGGTCGTCTGGGTCATGTTCTACGGGCCGGAGGGCGGCGAGGCGGGGCTGGGGTCGGCGCCCTGAACGCGTTTTCATCCCGCGCGCTGCGGGAGAGGAGGGGACCATGGGTCTCATCTGGACGATCGTGGTGGGGTTTCTTGCTGGTGTCGTGGCGAAGTTCATCTTTCCCGGGAAGGAAAGCATGGGCTTCCTGATGACCACAATACTGGGCATCGCGGGCGCGCTCGTCGCTTCCTTCCTCGGGAAGATGCTCGGCTGGTACGAGCCGGGCGAGGGCGCGGGCTTCATCGGCGCGATCGTCGGCGCGCTGCTGCTGCTGTTTATCTACAGCAGGATGCAGAAGAAGACGGCGTGACGGCTCGCCGCGCGCTCGGGTACGCCGCCGCCCTGCCGGTCTCCGCGGCGGCGGCGGCGATCCTTCCGTTCGTCCTCGCGACGGGCGGACGGATCCGGGCGCGCGACGGGGTGCTGGAGGCGGAGGGCGGCGTCCTCGGGCCGCTGCTTCGCCACGGCAACCCCTGGTTCCCGATCGCGGCGATCACGCTCGGCCACGTCGTGCTGGCGGTCGACGCCCGCGCTCTCGCGTCGACGCGAGCGCACGAGCGCGTCCACGTTCGACAGTACGAGCGGTTCGGTTTCCTGTTTCCCGTGCTGTACCTCGCGTCGAGTCTGCGCGCGGTCGCCCTCGGCGGACGCGCCTACCGCGACAACGCGTTCGAGAAGGAGGCCTGCGCGCGCTCGGCCGGTCCGGCGGCGGCGTGAAGAAGCGCCTCGTCCTCGAGGAAGTCGCCGCCGAGCATCGCGCCGCGATCGAGGCGTTCGCGCGGACGGCCGAATCGGTCGACCCCGCGGCGTGGAACCTTCCGCGGGCCGAGGGCAAGTGGACGCCGGCCCAGGTCGTGCAGCATTTGATCCTCTCGTACGAGGCGGGCCTGCGCGAGCTCGACGGCGGCGCGGGGATGACGGTGGTCGTCCCGGGGTGGAAGCGCGCCGCACTGCGGTGGACGATTCTGCCGCGGATCCTGGCGGGCCGGTTCCCCGCCGGCGCGCGCGCGCCCAAAGAAACCCGTCCGATGACGGCGCCCGAGTCGCCGGAAGCGGGCGTCGGGCGCCTGCGCGCCTGCGCCGAGCGCTTCGCCGCCGGAATCTGCGAAGCGGAGAGCGCCGCGCGCCTGACGCATCCGTACTTCGGCAGGCTCGAGGGGCTGCAGATTCTCCGATTCCTCGCCGCCCACGTCCGGCACCACCACCGGCAGCTGCCCGCTTCCCCGTCCGGCTGAAGCGGGCTGCGATATCGTCACGGATCGAGGAGGGGAGAAACCCATCATGATCGAACGCCTCAAGGAAAGCGGCACGCAGGCCTTTGGATTCAAGGTCACCGGCAAGGTGACGGCCGAGGAGCTCGCGGCCTTTCTGCCGCAGATGGAGTTTGCGCTCGCCGAGCGGCACAAGCGGCCGATCGGCATTCTCGCGGACCTGTCCGCGATGGAAGGCACCGACTGGAGCGCGCGCTGGAAGGAGATCCAGTTCCTCTCCAAGCACGCCGACCACATCGCCCGCGTGGCCGTGGTCGGAGCGCACAAGTGGGAAGAGCTGAAGGCTGAGATCCTCGGCGGCACGGTCCT
>Ga0207641_10004916_pt1 | contig 11485 bp, 13 predicted proteins | sample KBSSwiS62_FD_184306 | JGI IMG/M metagenome (GOLD analysis project Ga0207641, IMG submission 184306) | Switchgrass rhizosphere microbial communities from Kellogg Biological Station, Michigan, USA - KBS Switchgrass S6-2 (SPAdes) (version 2) | ecosystem: Host-associated > Plants > Roots >... | reverse complement strand
AGGCCGCCGCGAACAGGCGCAAACGCATCAATTGGCGAGCCGCCGACGAGCGACTCGGCGCCAGGGCAGTTGCTCGAGACCGGCTCACCGAGAGCGGGCAGGTCTTCCCAGCTTGAGAACCCCATGAGCGGCTGCCTGCTAAGTGCTTGAAAAGAGTGGCTCACCATCGAGTTCCCGGTTGGAACCTTTTCGGGGGTTGGGTGCGGGATTTGGCGGAGTTCAGACTGCTCCGTAGTGTGAGGCTGCTTCCCGCCAGCGACGAGCAGCCGCTGAGCTCCTGCCTGAACTTCCCCACACCCTCTCCGGCTCCGGCCCCCGCATTTGTTAGAGCGATGAAACGATGCATCGCGTCGTTGTTGATGATCTTCATGCTTCCCCCTGCCAGTGGGGTTCCAGCATTACCCGGGACATTCATCTCACCCATCTCGCCGAAAGAATTGATTTGCAATTCCGGTGTGAGGTCTTCAGTCTATTGAACCGCGCTCACTTCCGTGCCCCGCGATGAGCGCGTTCGGCACGACAAAAATGCCGCCGCGAAAAGTCGCCTGCCACAAACCCATATCAATCCAGAACACAATTTTTTGGAGGAACGGATCCATGAGGTCAAGACTTGCGGTGGGACTTCTCTCACTACTGGGGGCGGGCGTTTTCAACTGGACGGTGGCAGCGCAAGCAACGCCTCCCGCTGACACGGTCGTGTTGCACGGGAAAATCTACACCGTCAATAGCAAGCACCCGTGGGCTGAAGCGCTCGCAATTCGAGGAGGAAAAATCATCGCAGTCGGGTCGAACAAGGAAATCGAACAATTCCGTGATGCCTCCACGCGCGTGATTGATGCACAGGCTCACCTCGTTCTGCCAGGGTTTGAAGATACGCACGTACACTTTGTCGGCGGCGCATTCAGCTTGCAGCAGGTCAAGCTGGATGACGCTGGCAGCATCGCCGAAATCCAAAAACGGGTTAAAGAGTATGCCGCCGCACACCCGGGCAACTCCTTCATCCAGGGATTCGGGTGGATGTACCCTGTCTTCGGCGAAGCGGCGTTGCCTGACAAACAGTATCTGGACCAAGTTGTGCCGGACCGCCCGGTATTGATGACCGCCTACGATTACCATACCTCCTGGGCGAACAGTAAGGCGCTGCAATTGGCCGGGATAACCCGCGACACGCCGGATCCGTTGAACGGCATCATCGTCCACGATCCCAAGACCGGCGAGCCGACAGGCGCATTGAAAGAAGCGGCGGGCGAACTGGTTGGAAGGTTGATTCCGAAGCCCTCGCCAACAGAAACGCGAGTGGCACTTCTTCAAGGCATTCACTACGCCAATCAGCTTGGATTGACGCGTGTCCACAGTGCGGGAGGGGACGACGTTTATCTGGATCTGCTCGATGAATTACGCAAGCAGGGCCAGCTCACGCTGCGTTTTTATGTGGCGTCTTTCCTCGATCCGCCGACGCTCACTCCAGAGACAATCGATCGAATCGAGAAGTTGCGTAGCACGTACGCTGACGAGTGGATCGATGCCGGGGCGGTCAAGTTTCTCGGGGACGGCGTGATCGAAGCCCACACAGCCGCCATGCTCCAACCCTATACAGATGATCCGAAATCGATCGGGCAGCCAAACTGGAGCGCAGAGGAATATACGAAGGCGGTGACTTCGCTCGATCGGCGGGGCTTTCAGATTTTTACACACGCGATTGGCGATCGCACGATCCAACAGACGCTGGATGGCTACGCCGCCGCTCGCAAGGCCAACGGCACGACGGATTCACGTCACCGCATTGAGCATATAGAAGATCCCAGCGCCGGCGAGATTCCCCGCTTTGGACGCGAAGGCGTCATCGCCAGTATGCAGCCGCTGCATGCTTATCCCAACGAAGACATCCTCCAGGTGTGGGTGCGCAACGTTGGTCCGGAGCGCGCCAAGCGGGCATGGCCCTGGCATGACATTGCCGCGGCGGGCGGTCATTTGGCTTTTGGCAGCGACTGGTCGGTCGTCACCTTGAATCCTTGGCCCGGAGTCCAGAACCTTCTGACACGGCAGACGACCGAGGGCAATCCTCCTGGAGGATGGAACACTTACGAGTGCATTACGCTCGAACAAGCCATTGAAGGCTACACGCTCGGGGCGGCGTATGCCGGTCGGCGGGAGAAAACGGAAGGCTCGCTGGAGCCGGGAAAGTTGGCGGACTTGATTATCGTGTCGCAGGACCTGTTCCGCACCGATCCGCACAAGGTTGGCAAAACCGAGGTTCTCCTAACGGTGGTCGGGGGAAAGATCGTTTACGAATCGGCCGAGTGGGCGAAGAAGTCCCAACAAAAGGGCGGCAAATAACAGGATGACGACCGCATCTCTCCAGCCCGTTGGGCTACCTCCGAAACTGGTCCCGTTTCAGGTGCTGTCGAACCACGGGCAACATCTCCATGCAGCCAATTCCGGCGAGTGTGGTGGCGGCAATTACTTCGCGGACTCCGGCGACATTCCAAGCTGTAGTGGCGAGAATCTCTCGAGGTCCCGCACACGATGGTTCCAAACGGTTCCAAGGGGAAAGATGAGGCCGCTGCAAGTGCTTGAAAAGAATGGCTCCTCAGAGAGGATTTGAACCTCTAACCCTCCGGTTAACAGCCGGATGCTCTACCGTTGAGCTACTGAGGAAAAGAGCGGACCGGGAAGGGTAATGGACGCGGGGCGGGGTGTCAACCGCCTCTCCCGGGGCCTACTTCTTCGGGGCGAAGAGCACGAGGTACTTCCCGTAACCCTCGATCTCGAGCCGCTCCACCGGGACGAAGCGGATGGCGGCGGAGTTGATGCAATAACGCAGCCCCGTCGGTTGCGGGCCGTCGTTGAAGACGTGTCCGAGGTGGGAGTCCGCGTGCGCCGAGCGCACCTCCGTGCCGTAGAAGAAGTTGCCGTGGCTCGACTGCTTGACGTTGTCGAGCGGCTTCCAGAAGCTCGGCCAACCCGTTCCGGAGTCGTACTTCTCGAGCGAGCTGAAGAGCGGCTCGCCGGACACGACGTCGACGTAGATCCCGGCGGCCGTCGTGTGCGCGTACTCCCCGGTGAAGGCGGGCTCGGTTCCGGAATGCTGCGTGACCTGGTACTGGATCGGCGAGAGATTGCGCTGCAGCTCCGCGTCCGACGGCTTGACGAACGCGGCGGGATTCCAGGTCTTCGACGGGACCGGGGTCGGCGGTGACGGCGGCGGCGCGGCCATCGCGAGCGCAAACAGTGCGGCGGCGATCATCATCACTTCTCCTTGGGCTGGCCCGGGATCGGCGCCCAGATCTGGTCGAGCAGATCCGCGCGTCCGCAGTTCTTTCGAAACGAGTGGTACATGCCGTAGGCCATCGGGTTTTTCTCGGCGTAGTTCTGGTGATGCTCCTCGGCCGGGTAGAAGATGCCGGCCTTCACGATCTCCGTCGGGATCGGGACCTTGAGGTATTGCTCGACCTGTTTCTTCGTGTCTTCGGCGGCCTGCCGTTGCGCGTCGTCATGGAAGAAGATGGCGGTCCGGTACTGTTCGCCGTGGTCGCAGAACTGCCCGTTGGTGACCGTGGGATCGATGTTCTTCCAGAAGACTTCGACGAGCTTCTCGTACGAGATCTTCGCGGGGTCGAAGAGCACTTCGACGGCTTCCGCGTGGCCGGTCCCGCCCGAGGACACCTGTTCGTAAGTCGGATTTTTCGTCCGGCCGCCGGTATAGCCCGACGTGACGGAGACGACGCCGGGCAGCTTTTCGAAGGCGTCTTCCATGCACCAGAAGCAGCCCCCGGCAAAAGTCGCCTTGGCCCTGGCCGTGGCCGGGCTTGCGGCTCCCGCTACGGCCGCGACGCCGAGCAGCGCCGCCATGATCAAACCCAGGGTCCGGTGTCTCATTGTTTCCCTCGGACGATTCCCAACATTCGGGAATTCCGGCCATTCCCGGCTCAGGATTCCTTAAGGACTACGGGGCCGGGGCGCCCGCCGGATTCCACTGCGCCCAGGTCACCTTCCACTTTCCGTCCTCGACCGCCAGGCGCAGGTCGAAGTCGTACGCGGCCGAGGACGGGACGATGCCTTCGAGTCCGCCGATCTTTCTCGGCTGGCCGGACATCTGCGCCCGCAGACGCACGCGCGCGGCGCCCTCGCCGCGCTCGATGCGCACGTCGCGGATCGACACGTCCAGGATCTCGTAGGCGGCGAAGTACCGCTCCACGTTCGACTTCGCGTCCGCGAGGCTGGAGCCATCCGCGGCCTCGAAACCGGCGGCGAGGTGGTCGAAGAGCGCCGACGCATCGCGCGCGTTGGCGGCCTTGACCATCGCGTCGAGCGATCCCTGGACCGGGTCACCCGACGGGCCGCAGGCAGACGCGATCCCTGCGATCAGCAGAGCGGCGGCCAGGAGGCGTGGGTCCCGTTCTCTTCTCATCTCGCTCATTCTGTGTCCAATCGCGGAAGTGTCGACGCAAAAACCTCGACAAACGCAATCCGGCCCTCCGCGCCGCCCCGTAAGACCAGTGGTACCGGCGCAACCCGGGCGCCGGATCCGCCGCTCGAAGCCACACGGGACGTTTGAGAAAGAGAGAGGTTTTCCATGAAGAAGAGACTCCTGGTGCTCCTCGGCGCAACGGTCCTCACTGTGTCGGCGCTCTCTGCGACCGGCAACGTCATGGTCGGCGGCGCGACCATGTCTCCGTCGAAGAACATCATCCAGAACGCGGTCAACTCGACGGACCACACGACACTCGTCGCCGCGATCAAGGCAGGCGGGCTCGTCGAGACCCTGGAAGGCAAGGGCCCGTTCACGGTGTTCGCGCCGACCAACGAGGCGTTTGCAAAGCTGCCGGCCGGCACCGTCGACACGCTGCTCGAGCCCGCGAACAAGGAGGCGCTCGTGAAGATCCTGACGTACCACGTCGTGGCCGGAAAGGTCGAGGCCGGCGAGCTCGTCAGGATGATCAAGGCGGGCAACGGCTCGGCGACCCTGAAGACCGTGCAGGGCGAGACACTCACGGCCTCGCTCAAGGGCGGCTCGGTCGTCATCAAGGACCAGAAGGGCGATCTCGCCATGGTCACGATCGCCGACGTCAATCAGTCCAATGGCGTCATCCACGTCATCGACACCGTGCTCCTGCCGAACTGACGATTTCCGCCGTTCCATCCCCATTGAGGGGAGTCGGGCTATGCGCCCGGCTCCCCGATTTTTTCGGCCGCCGCAGTACGATGGGCCGTGGACGTTGCCCCGCTCGCTGCGCTTCTCGTACGGGAGCACCGCGACCTCGACGCACTGTTCGGACGATTCCTCGCGGCCGCGGCCAACGCCGACGCCGCGGTCGCGCGCGACGCCATCGCGGCCTTCGACGACGCCCTCGCCCGGCACACCGAGCTCGAAGAAACGCGCGTCCTCCCGGCGCCCGCGGGCCACAAGTTGGCTCCGCCAGAATCGGAGGCGCCCGAGGCGCGGCTCCACCGCGAGCTGCGGCTCGAGCACGTCCAGGTGCGCGAGGTTTCGGCGATGATCCGGCGGCTTCTCGAGGAGAAGGGCGACCTCGAAGGCGCGCGCCGCCTGGCGGGCAACCTTGCGCGCCGGTGGGACGCCCACACGACGCGCGAGGAGCGGGAGCTCCTTCCGACGCTCGGGTGACGCTCTACGACGCCGGGCGCGCCGCCGCGGTGCCTTCGAGCTTGCGGTAGATCACGTAGGAGTAGACGACCGGCACGAGGGCCGCGGCCAGGATCACCGCCATCATCGCCCACGGCCCGAGGCCGAGCAGCGAGATCACGACCACGGCGAAACCGGCGGCGACGAAGCACTTGCCGCCGAGACGGTGCGTGCGCAGCCAGACTTCCTCGTTGGCCAGCGTCCACGGAGTGCGGATGCCGACGAAGAAGTTGCGGGTCACCTTGCCGAGGAAATTGCCCATGAGGACGAACAGAATGCCGACGGCCACGAAGAGGCCGCCCTGCGAGAGCTTTCCCTGATCCTGCGCCGCGCGGAGGACGATCACCTCGATGTAGAGCATGAAGGCGAGGAACGCGACTCGTAGATATCCCCACGCGCGGACGAAAGGATCCATCTCGAAGCCGCGCGGCGAGATCCGCGGGAGCACCAGGAACATCAACCAGATCGCCGCCATGATGATCGGAAAGATCATCACGCCCCAGAACCTGGGCATCCAGCCGTTGACGTCGCCCGCCGCGTTCCAGTGCGAGGGCATCGGATCCGGAAGCAGCGGGTACTTCACCGCGGCGATCCCCAGACCCGCGAGAACGACCAGCAGACCGACGACGTCGAACACCCGGTTGGACTTCACGCAGCACCTCCATCGGTCCTCTCGACGTGGAACATTTCCGCGAGCGCGGAGGCCACGTCTTCGAAGACCGTCGTATTGAGCGAATACACGATGCTCTGACCGCGACGCTCGGAGCGGATCAGATCGGCCGACTTCAGCACGCCGTAGTGATGCGACAGCGAGGCCATCGAGATCGGAAACTGTCCGGCGATCTCGCCGGCACTGCGCGAGCCTGCCTTCAATATCGCGAGGATCTGCCTCCGGGTGGGATCGGCGAGCGCACGGAAGACCTCGGACCGAAGCATTTGATATTTAGACTAACATCTAAATATTGAAAAACAAGCCCTCGGACTCAGTCGTGGCAAGTCGCTTGCTTAGAGCTGTTTAGCCGTCAGCCCAGGGTCGCGACGCGAATCGTCCTTTCCCGGGGTCCGTCGAGCTCGATCAGAAAGATGCCCTGCCACCGGCCCAGAACGGGCCGGCCGCCGTCGCAAGGAATGAGGCACGAAGCGCCGATGGCCTCGGAAAGAAAATGTGCCGCCGAGTTCCCCTCGCCGTGGTCGAAGCGGACGTCGGGGACCCACGCCGCGAGCGCCCGCTCCAGGTCGCCCGTGACATCGGGATCCCACGCTTCGCCCACGGTCACTGCGGCCGTGGTGTGCGGCACCGACACGAGCAGCGCGCCCGCTCCCTCGCCGAGTGTGGCGACCACGCGCAGCACGTCCTTCGTGATGTCGCGCCGTTCGATCGCGCGCGCGGTGCGAACGACAAACTCGGCAGCGGCGCCCATCCGTGGAGTGTACGGCGATATCCTCGGGGCCGGCTGATGGACAGCGTTCAAACTCGCCGCCGCGGCCTTCTGCCGGTGCTCTTCCTCGCCGCGTTGCTCGCCTACGCCGCGTGGCCCTGGCTTCCGTTTTCCCGCGACACCGCGACGCCGCCGACGATCGTCTTCTACGGCTTCAGCATCCTGTCGGACGTCTTCCAGGAAGGCATCTTCCCGGCCTTCCAGAAGCAGTGGGCCGCGGAGGGTCACGGCCGCGTCGAGTTCGTGAGCTCCTTCGGCGGGTCGGGCACCGTGACGAACCAGGTCATCCTGGGCGTCCCGGCCCAGGTCGTCCTGCTCTCGCTCGAGAGCGACGCCGACCGTCTGGCCGATGCCGGCACGATCGCACGGGACAGCTGGAAGCGGCTGCCGCAGAAGGGCGTCGTGAACCTCACGCCGTTCGTCATCCTCGTGCGCCCCGGAAATCCGCTCCAGATCCGGGACTTCCGGGACCTGGCGCGACCCGGCGTGCGCATCGTGCATCCGGACCCCATGACTTCGGGAGGCGCCAACTGGGCGATCGTCGCCGAGTACGGCGCGGGTTCGCGCGCGACGCCGGGCGGACCGGGAGCGGGCGAAGCGATGCTCACGGGCATCTGGAAGAACGTCGTCGCGCAGGCGGCCTCGGCGCGGGCGGCGCGCACGCAGTTCGAGAACGGCTTCGGCGATGCGCTCATCACCTACGAGCAGGAAGCGGTCTACGACCGCGGACGCGGGCGCCTGCGTGCCGACGTGGCGTATCCCGAGCGGACCATCCTGTCGGAGCACACGCTCGTCGTGGTCGACCGCAACGTCCGTCCCCGCGACCGGCCGATGGTGGATCGGTTCGTGCAATACCTCTGGAGCGAGGAGGCCCAGCGCATTTTCGTGAAGTACGGCTTTCGCAGCGCGACCGAGGCGCTGAACGCGGCCAATCCCGGCTTCGGGCAGATTGCCGACCCGTTCCGGATCGCGGACTTCGGGGGCTGGCGCACCGCGCGGCGTGAGATCGTCGATCGCATCTGGAAAGAACGCGTCATGAAGCAGGCCCCGCGATGAGCGCCGCGGCTCCAGTCGCGGTCCGACGCCGCGGAGGGCGGCGTCGCGGAGGCGCCGCGCTCCCGGTCGGGATCGTGCTGCTCGTCCTGCTGCCCCTGATCCTCATGCCGCTCGCGGCCATCTTCGTCTTCGCTTTCCGCGGCGGCGCCGCCGACTTCGTCAAGGTCCTGTCCTCGCCCGAGGCGCAGTTCGCGCTGCGCTTCAGTCTGCTCATCGCGTTTGCGACGGCCGCGATCAACGCCATCCTCGGCACGTACACGGCGTACGTGCTGTCGCGCTACCGGTTCCGCGGCGAGCGGCCTCTCGGCATCCTCGTCAACCTGCCCGTCGCCATACCGACGGTCGTCGTGGGCACGTCGCTGCTGCTGCTCTGGGGACCGATCGGCCTGCTGGGACGCTGGCTCGTCCCACTCGGCCTCCAACCGATGTTCGCGCCGGCGGGCGTTCTGCTCGCCCACCTCTTCGTGACGTTTCCGTACATGCTCGGCGCCGTCAAGCCGGTGCTCGACGAAATCGAGGGCACTTACGAGGAAGCCGCCTACACGATCGGCGCCAACCGCTGGCAGACATTCCGGTGGGTGATCCTGCCGGCCCTGCGCGGCGGCCTCTTCAGCGGAGTGCTGCTGACGTTCGCGCATTCGCTCGGCGAATTCGGAGCGACCGTGTTGGTGTCGGGCAACCTGCGCCTGAAGACGCAGACGGCTCCCCTCTACATCTTTGCGCAGTTCGAGGCCGGCAACGTCGCCGCGGCCAACGCGGTCGCCGCTGTGCTGGCGACGCTGTCGTTCTTCATCTTCTTCTTCCTGCTGCGCTACACGGCGCGGCGGGGGCGCTGACGCCATGTCGATCACCGTCGAGAACGTCACGAAGCGGTACGCCGACCAGACCACGGTGGACCGCGTCAGCCTCGAGGTGAAGACCGGCGAGCTCTTCGTGCTGCTCGGCGCCTCCGGCAGCGGCAAGAGCACGCTGCTGCGCATGGTCGCGGGGCTCGTGTTGCCGGACGAGGGGACGATCCACATCGCCGGCCGCGACGTCACGTACCTCGCGCCGCAGCAGCGCGACGTGGGGTTCGTCTTCCAGAACTACTCGATCTTCCGGCACATGACGGTGGCGCGCAACATCGAGTTCGGCCTGCGCATCCGCGGCGTCCGGAAGGCCGAGCGCCGCGAGCGCGGCGAGGAGCTGCTCGACCTCGTCGGCCTGGGCGGCCTCGGCAACCGCTACGAGAGCCAGCTCTCGGGAGGCCAGCAGCAGCGCGTGGCGCTCGCGCGGGCGCTCGCGTACAAGCCGGGAGTGCTGCTGCTCGACGAGCCGTTCGGCGCGCTCGACGTCAAGATCCGCGCGCAGCTGCGCCAGAGCCTGAAGGAGATCCAGAAGGCGCTGGGCGTCACGACCATCCTCGTCACCCACGACCAGGAGGAGGCCTTCGAGCTCGGCCACCGCATCGGCGTCGTGGATCGCGGGCGCCTGCTCGAGGTCGACGCGCCCGACCGTCTCTACGAGCGGCCGCGCTCCCTGTACGTCGCCACGTTCCTCGGCGCCGGCACCGTGCTCGTCGGGCGCTGCCGCGACCACCGCGTCGCGCTCGGCCCGCTGACGCTGCCGATCCCGCCCGACGTGCCCCACGACGAGGGCGACCGCGTGCGCGTCCTGATCCGCCCCGAGCAGGTGGCGTTGAACGCGGTCGAGCCCGCGCGGAACATCCCGACGCTGGGGCGCGGACAGATCGTGGACGAGACGTTCTCGGGCGCCGTGCGCCGGACGCGCGTGCGGCTGCCTTCGCTCGAGGGCGTTCGCCAGGTGTCTCCCCCGCTGCCGTTCGGCGAGGAGAACGTCCTGCTCGACGTCGCCGTGGCGGCGCACTCGGAGCCGCCCCGCGAGAATCCCTGGGTGGTCCTCGAGGCCTGGCACATCCTGCGGCAACCCACGCCGCGCCTGCTCGTCTGCGACGAGGGGGCGGGGCTCGCGCCCGCGCTCGAGCTCGCCCGGCCGCTGGCCGAGGCGATCGACGGCGTCGTCACCGTTCTCGGCGTCGCGGCGGACACGCGGCGCCAGGACGCGCTGCGCGACGCGCTGGCCGCTCGCGTGGCGGAGGCGGGCCTGCCGGACGCAACCGTCCGCGTGCGCCGCGGCGACCCGGCCGAACAGATCGCGGCCGAGCAGCGCGAGGCCCCGTACGATTTCGTGATCGTCGGCGCCGGCGAGGTGGAGTCGCGCTGGGGCCGCCGACAGCTTCCCCGGCTCGGCGAGCAACTCGTCGAGCGCATCGCGACGCCGCTGATCCTGGCTCGCGGCCGGCCGCGCAAGCCCGAGCGCGTGCTCATCTGCACGGCCGTCGGCGAGCCGGGCAAGGCGGACATTCGCGCGGGAGGCTGGCTCGCGCGCCGGCTCGGGGCCCGCGCCACGCTGCTTCACGCGGCGCGGCCGGGCCGCGCGGCCAATCCCATCGCCCGCACCCACCTCGAACGCGGCGTCGCCACGCTGCGCGAGCTGGAGGTCGAGAGCCGCTTCTCCGTACGCGAAGCCGAGACGCCCATCGAAGCGATCCTCGCCGAACTGCGCGACGATCCCCACGACATCGTCGTGGTCGGCGCGGCGCCGCCCAACGCGCGCGGATTCCTGCGCGGCGATCAGGTCACCCGCCAGGTCCTGCGCCAGAGCGGGGTATCGGTGCTCGTCGTCCCGCAGGGCTCCTGGTAGCCCTGCCCCGCTTCGCCCTCCCGTCTCCCGTCTCCCGTCTACGGGTACAGCTCCCGATACGACTCCGCGTACAGCAGCACCCTCCGGACATAGTCCCGCGTCTCGAACAGCGGGATCGTCTCGAAGAGCTCGTCTTCCGCCAGGCGGGGATTCTCCCGCGCGATGCGCGCGATGCGCGAGGGACCGCCGTTGTAGGCGGCGAGCGCGAGCACGGTCGAACCGCCGAACTGGTCGATCAGCCGTTTCAGGTACGCCGCGCCGAGCGCCGCGTTGGAGCCGGGGTCGTAGAGGAAGGCGTTCCTGTAGCGCGAATGCAGCACCGAGCGCGACAGGCTCTTCGCCGTCGCCGGCATCAGCTGCATCAGGCCGACGGCCCCCGCGTGCGATCTGGCGCGGGCGTCGAAGACGCTTTCCTGCCGGACGAGACCGCGCAGCACCGCCGGATCGACCTCGGCCTCTTTCGCGCGCGCGGCGAGCAGGCCGCCTTCCTCGATCGGATAGTAGAGCCGCCGCCACCCTTCGGGCACCCGGCCCTCCTCGGCGGTGCCGATCTCGGGAAGCGCGCGCTTGATCGCGATCGCCGCCGTGGGGAAGTGCCCGAGCGCGAAGTCCGCCTGCGCCATGCGCAGGTCCCGGCCGCGCG
>Ga0207641_10004907_pt1 | contig 11499 bp, 10 predicted proteins | sample KBSSwiS62_FD_184306 | JGI IMG/M metagenome (GOLD analysis project Ga0207641, IMG submission 184306) | Switchgrass rhizosphere microbial communities from Kellogg Biological Station, Michigan, USA - KBS Switchgrass S6-2 (SPAdes) (version 2) | ecosystem: Host-associated > Plants > Roots >... | reverse complement strand
TTGGTGCAGCTGGTGATCGCGGCGATGACGACGCGGCCGTGGTCGAGCTCGAACCCGGTCCCGTCCGCCAGGGTCACCGCGATCTGATCCTCGGTGCCGCGGGGGGCGGTCGCGGTCGGGCCGATGCTGACCGCGGGGCGGGGCTTGCCGCGCTCGTCGTCGTGGTCCTCGGCCGGCGGGTCGGAGGCGGGGAAGGACTCCTCGATCGCCTCGTCGCGGCCGTTGCCCATCTGCGCGGCGGCGTCGGGGTCGAATTCACCCATCACCGAGAGAAAAGACTCCTTGGCCTGGGAGAGCGGCACCCGGTCCTGCGGCCGTTTCGGGCCGGCGATCGACGGCACGACCTCGCCCAGGTCCAGCTCCAGCAGGTCGGAGAAGACCGGGTCGGGGGTGCTCTCGTCATGGAACATGCCCTGTTCGCGGGCGTAGGCGTCGACCAGCTCGATCGTCTCGGTCGGGCGGCCGGTGAGGTCGAGGTAGCGCAGGGTCTCGGCGTCGACCGGGAAGATCGCGCAGGTCGAGCCGAACTCGGGCGACATGTTGCCCAGCGTCGCCCGGTCGGCGAGACCGAGGGTCGGCAGGCCCGGGCCGAAGAACTCGACGAACTTGGAGACGACGCCGCGCTCGCGCAGCATCTCGGTCACGGTGAGGACGAGGTCGGTCGCGGTCGCCCCCTCGGGCAGTTCGCCGCCGAGTTTGAAGCCGACCACCTGGGGCAGCAGCATCGAGATCGGCTGCCCCAGCATCGCCGCCTCCGCCTCGATCCCGCCGACGCCCCAGCCGAGCACGCCGAGGCCGTTGACCATCGTCGTGTGCGAGTCGGTGCCGACCAGGGTGTCCGGGTAGGCCTGGAGGGTGCCGCCGTTCTCGCGGCTGTAGACGACCTGGGCCAGGTGCTCGAGGTTGACCTGGTGGCAGATCCCGGTCGCCGGCGGCACCACCCGGAAGTTGTCGAAGGACTGCTGCCCCCACTTGAGGAACGAGTAGCGCTCGCGGTTGCGCTCGAAGTCGCGCTCGGCGTTGACGGCGAAGGCGCCGGCGCTGCCGAAGGCGTCGACCTGGACCGAGTGGTCGATCACCAGGTCGACGTCGACCAGCGGGTTGATCGCCGCCGGGTCACCGCCGATCTCCTCCATCGCGTCGCGCATCGCCGCCAGGTCGACGACGGCGGGGACGCCGGTGAAGTCCTGCATCAGCACCCGCGCCGGCTGGAAGGGGATCTCGACGCTGGGCTCGGCCGCCGCGTCCCAGCCGGCGATCGCCTCGACGTCGGCGGCGCTGACGGAGACGCCGTCCTCGAGCCGCAGCACGTTCTCCAGCAGGACCTTGACCGAGTAGGGAAGGCGGGCGACGTCGAAGCGCTCCTGCAGCGCGTCGAGCCGGAAGACCTCGTAGTCGCGCCCGCTCACCGCGAGGGTCGAACGGGCGCCGAAAGAGTCGCTGCTGGTCATGGGGCCGCCTCCAAAGTCGTCGTCTCTACCTCTTGTCCTTTTGACCGGCGGCGACTTCGGCCGCCGCCTTCTGCCCGGCGCCGCCGCTGGCGATCTTGACCGCGATGCCGGGGCTGGTCAGTGCGAAGTGGGCGAGGAAGCGCTGCTGCACCGGCGCCACCGAGACCTCCACCTTGTTCTGCTCGATCGCCTTCAGCACCGCTTCGGCAACCTGCTTCGGGGTGCCGGTGCCGAGGCCGGTGATCGGCGGCGCGCCCGAGTCGGCGTACATGCCGGCTTCGCGGATCGTCCCCGGGGAGACGATCGAGACGCCGATGCCGACCGGGTCGAGGTCGGCGCGGAGGCCGAGGGCGAAGCCGCGCAGGCCGAACTTGGTCGCGTTGTAGACGGAGGAGAGCGGGGTCGCCGACTTGCCCGAGAGCGAGGCGACGAAGACCATGTGGCCGGAGCCGCGCTCCAACATCCCCGGCTCCAGGGCCCGGGCGAGCAGCATCGGCGCCTCCAGGTTGACGCGCAGGGTGCCGGTCAGCTCGTCGGCGGAGAAGTCGGGGAGGCGGCCGGTACCGGGGAGGCCGGCATTGGCGACGAGGGCGTCGATCGCGCCCGCCTCCGCCGCCAGCTTCTCGGCGGCACCGGGCTGGGAGAGATCGGAGGGGACGACGCGGTGGCCCTCGCCGGGCAGCTCGGCGGCTAGCGATTCCAGCGCCTCGGCGCTGCGTCCGCTGAGGACGACAGATGCGCCGCGCCCGGCCAGCGCCGTCGCGATCGCCCGGCCGAGACCGCCCGTGGCGCCCGTAAGTAGTGCTGTGCGGCCGGCAAGTTCCATCCCAGAGCCCAAGCTAGCAGCCGTGCTGCCGACAGGAATCTGGGATGAACGTGCGAATGGCAACTAAATGTTTGCGTTTTGTGAGCAAGCAACCGGCCGATGGTCTAGACTGCCGCCGGTCCGTAGAACCGAAACGCCGAGTCCCACTCGCTCAAGAGCGATCTGGGAACGGGGGAACCACGTTTTCGGGGCTAACTCGCCTGGTTCAGGCGGGAGCGCAGGCTCTTCTTAGCGCTAGCCCGACAGCTAACCCCGTAGGCCGACAAGAGGAGATCGGTTTGCTGTTTGACAAGTTGAAGTTCAAAGCGGCATTAGCGCTATCGGCGGCATTCGTCGTTATCGCGGTCGCCGCCCCAGGCAGTGCCTCCGCCCGTTGCACGACCGGAGGTCTCACCCCCGCCGCGGTGGACGTCTGCACCCCCACCGCCAAAGCAAGACTTCTCCCCACCGGGGAACTGATTCCCCCGAAAAGCGCTCCCCCCCGCGTCGTCGCGGTGATCGAAGCGGCGAACAAGATCCGCACCAAGCCCTACATCTGGGGCGGCGGCCACGGCCGCTGGTGGGACAAAGGCTACGACTGCTCCGGCTCCGTCAGCTTCGCGCTGCACGGCGGCGAATTCCTCGAAAGCCCGCTGCCGTCCGGCCCGATGGAAAAGTGGGGCCTCCCCGGTGAAGGGCGCTGGATCACGGTCTACGCCAACGCCGGTCATGCCTACGCGGTGATCGCGGGTGTGCGGCTTGATACTTCGGGCGATGAAGGTGGCGAAACCGGCCCGCGCTGGCACACCGAACTGCGCGACAACATCGGTTACGTCGCGCGTCACCCGGCGGGCTACTAAGGCTTCGGCATAGAGAGGAGGGGGTCGGGTACCCCTCCTCTCTCGCCTGCTTGCTGAATTGCCTGAAGCTGTCGCCCGGGGGTTTTCGGGCAAGAGGCGCAAAACGTTCGGAGGGGTACCCGACCCCCTCCCACTCGGCCGTAGTCATCGGACGGCCGGGCGACGCACGACGCAGCAGGACGCTGAGGAGCAGTTCGGCGAGACCGCGCTTGGCTAGCTGAAACTGCGCGGCTACGAAGCCGTCCCCTCTCGTGAAGAAGCCCGGACGAGCCGCCCCTCGGAGGAATTGAGCGGACTGAGTGGAGGGGCATGGTGCCCCTGTCGCAAGCGGCGTCATGATTTTCGCTGGGCGCTCTCAGCGAGAGACGGCGCAGTTAACTCCGAAAATCCCAGCGCAGCGACAGGGGCACCATGCCCCTTACACCCAACCTGCCGTACTCCACCCCGGATAACGCCTGACCAGTGGATTGTCCTTGCTTTCCTGAACAGCTCGGATAACGTCACGCCTGTAGCCGCCTCACCCCCCGACATCCGTCTGGCAGGCCTCACCAAGCATTACGGCGAGGTGGTCGCGGTTGCCGGAATTGACCTCGAGGTGCGGCGCGGCGAGTTCTTTACGTTCCTCGGGCCGTCCGGTTCGGGCAAGACGACGACGCTGCGGATGATCGCCGGCTTCGAGGATCCCAGTGGCGGCACGCTGGAGCTGGCCGGCGAGGACGTGACCGGGGTTCCGCCCTATGACCGCGCCGTCAACACCGTCTTCCAGGACTACGCCCTGTTCCCGCACATGAGCGTCGGCGACAACGTCGCCTACGGGCTCAAGGTGGCCGGAGTGGACAAGGGCGAGCGGGCCAGGCGCCGGGACGAGGCGCTGGCGATGGTGCGGCTGCCCGACTACGCCGAGCGCAAGCCGGGCGAGCTCTCCGGTGGCCAGCGCCAGCGGGTGGCCCTGGCGCGGGCGATCGTCAACCGGCCCAAGGTGCTGCTGCTGGACGAGCCGCTCGGCGCCCTCGACCTGAAGCTGCGCGAGCAGATGCAGGTGGAGCTGAAGACGATCCAGAGCGAGGTCGGGATCACCTTCGTCTACGTCACCCACGACCAGGACGAGGCGCTGACGATGAGCGACCGGATCGCCGTCTTCAACGAGGGCCGGATCGAGCAGGTGAGCCCGCCCGAGGAGCTCTACGAGCAGCCGCGCAACGAGTTCGTCGCCGGCTTCGTCGGCGTCTCCAACGTGATCGAGCGCGGCGGCAGGCGGCTGACGATCCGGCCGGAGAAGATCCAGCTGCTGCCGGCGGGCGCCGGCGCCGAGGGGCTGGACAGCGAGCGCGGCAAGGTCACCGAGGTCGCATACGCGGGAATGGTGACGCGCTACACGGTGGCGCTCGAGGCCGGGGGCACGCTGCAGCTGGTCAGGCAGAACTTGGAGGGGGCCGATGGGGGGACGGCGCCCGAGCGGGGCAAAGAGGTCTTGGTGGGATGGCGGCCGGAGCACGCGGCGGCGATCCAGGGGAAGTCAACTAACGAGGAGGTTGCACCATGAGGAGAAGGGATGCCAACTCCGCCCGTACCGCGTGGCTCGTCGTCGCCGGTCTGGTCGTGTTCATGCTGGTTCTCGCCGGCTGCGGTTCCAGCAGTAGCGACAGCAGCAGCAGCGAAGAGCTGCAGAAGGTCGGCAAGGGCGAGGGCTCACTGAACCTGATCTCCTGGGCCGGCTACGTCGAACCCGAATGGACGAAGCCGTTCGAAGCCAAGACCGGCTGCAAGGTCAGCGACAAGGAAGCCGGCACCTCCGACGAAATGGTCGAGCTGATGAAAACCGGCCAGTACGACGGCGTCTCGGCCTCGGGCAACGCAACCGCCCGCCTGGTCGCCGCCAACCTCGTCGACCCGGTCAACGTCGACCTCGTCCCCAACTACAAGACCGTCTTCAGCGACCTCAAGGACCAGCCGTACAACACCTTCGACGGCGTCAACTACGGCATCCCGCACGGCCGCGGGGCCAACCTGCTGATGTGGAACTCGGATGACGTCAAGCCGGCTCCCGACTCCTGGGACGTCATGTTCGACCCCAAGGTCGCCGCCAAGTACAAGGGCAAGATCAGCGCCTACGACGAATCCAGCTACATCGCCGACGCCGCTCTCTACCTCAAATTCCACCAGCCCGACCTGGGGATCGAAAGCCCCTACGAGCTGAATGAAGAACAGTTCCAGGCCGCGATCAAGCTGCTCGAAGAACAGCGCGCCAACGTCGGCGAATACTGGTCGGAAGCGGCCAAGCAGATCTCCGCCTTCGCCGGCGGCGACGTCACGATCGGCACCACCTGGCAGTACCAGTACTTCGCGCTCAAGGGCGAAGGCGTGCCGGTCGCGGCCAGCCCCGCCAGCCAGGGGTTCCTGCCCAAGGAGGGCGCCACCGGCTGGTCGGACACCTGGATGCTCAGCTCCTCGGCCAAGCACCCGAACTGCATGTACGAGTGGATGAACTGGATCATCGAACCGAAAGTCAATGCCGAGGTCGCCGAATACTTCGGCGAGGCGCCGGCGCAGGAACTTGCTTGCGAAGAGACCGCGAACAAGAACTTCTGCGCGGAATACCACGCCGAAAACCCCGGCTTCTGGAAGCGGGTCTACTACTGGGAGACGCCGCTGGCGGACTGTGGCAACGGCGAAGAAGATTGCAAGGACTACAACGACTGGGTCAAGGCCTGGACGGCAATCAAAGGCTGATCCAGACCTGATCCATGGCATCTGAAACCGTCGCGGAGAGGAGGTCGGTGGGCCATCGGCTCGCCGACCTCTTCCACGGCCGCCCGCGCCTGCAGGTAGCGGGCCTCCTGGCCGGGCCGGTCGGCTGGCTGGTGATCGGCTATCTCGGCTCGCTGGCCCTGCTCCTGGTCGCCGCCTTCTGGTCGGTCGACCCGCTCAGCGGCCTCACGATCAAGAGCTTCACGCTCGAAAACTTCGAATCCCTGGTCAACGAACCGGTCTACCGCACGATCGTCTGGCGCACGATCAAGGTCGCCCTGCTGGTCACCCTGACCGACGCGATCATCGCCTTCCCGATCGCCTTCTACATGGCCAAGCTCGCCAGCCGCCGCGGCAAGGCGCTGCTGGTGATCGGGATCCTGTTGCCGCTCTGGTCGAGCTACCTGGTCAAGGTCTACGCCTGGCGGACGCTGCTCTCGGCAAACGGCGCGATCCACTGGGCGCTGAGCCCGATCGGACTCGACACCCCCGGCTACGGGACGACGGCGGTCTGGCTGGTGATGAGCTACCTCTGGCTGCCGTACATGATCCTGCCGATCTACGCCGGGCTCGAGCGGATCCCCAACTCGCTGATCAGCGCCTCCGAGGACCTCGGCGCGCACCCCTTCACGACCTTCCGGCGGGTGATCCTGCCGCTCTCCTTCCCTGCCGTCGTCGCCGGCTCGATCTTCACCTTCGCGCTCACCCTCGGCGACTACATCACCCCGCGCCTGGTCTCCAACGACCAGTTCATCGGCAACGTCATCTTCGCCAACATCGCCAACAATCAGCCGTTCGCGGCGGCCCTGGCCCTGGTGCCGATCGTGGTCATGATCGCCTACCTCCTGGTCGCCCGCAAGCTCGGCGCCTTCGAGCACGTCTAGGCGATGAGGCTCTCGCGAAACTCACGGGTGCTGCTGCGGACCGCCGTCGGGATCGGCCTCGCCTTCATCTACATCCCCCTGATCGTGATCGTGATCTACGCCTTCAACTCGAGCAAGATCCTCGCCTGGCCGCCGCCGGGCTGGACCACCCACTGGTTCTCCCAGGCCTTCCAGGACGAAGCGGCGCGGGAAGCCTTCTTCACCTCGCTCAAGGCCGGAGTGATCGCCACCGCGATCGCACTGCTGCTCGGCACCCTCGCCTCCCTGGCGGTGGCGCGCCACCGCTTCTTCGGTCGCGAGACGATCTCCTTCCTGGTGATCCTGCCGATCGCCCTGCCCGGGATCGTCACCGGCGTCGCGATCAGCAACACCTTCACCCAGGTCCTCGGCGTCCCGCTCAGCCTCTTCACGGTCATCGTCGGCCACGCGACCTTCTGCATCGTCGTCGTCTACAACAACTCCGTTGCCCGGCTGCGACGCCTCTCGGGCTCCTTCGAGGAGGCCTCCGCCGACCTCGGCGCGCACACCTGGCAGACCTTTCGCTACGTCACCTTCCCCGGCATGAAAAGCGCCCTGATCGCCGGCGGGCTGCTCGCCTTCGCGCTCTCCTTCGACGAGATCATCGTTACCAACTTCACGATCGGAGCCGGCGAACAGACCCTGCCGATCTGGATCTACTCCAACCTCTTCCGCCCCCACGAACTCCCGATCGTCAACGCCGTCGCGGTGATCGTGATCCTGATCTCGATCATCCCGGTGTACCTGGCGCACCGGCTCTCCAGCGAGGAGGGCGGGGTCACCGGTGGCAAAGGTGGCGCCGCGCCGATCGAGGCCGAAGCGACCGCCGTTCCCTAGCTACTCCTGGCGGGCGAGGCGGGAAGCCTCCTCGCCGCCGAGGTACGGCGCCAGCGTCAGCTCGACCAGGTCCGGGAGCAGGCTCTCCAGCTGCTCGGTGCGACCGGCGTTGATCTCGCGCACGATCAGGGAGACGATGCCGCCGACCAGGGTCGCCTCGGTCGCCTCCGGCAGCGGCCGGGTGCCACTGTGCTCGGGCCGGCCGGCCTTGAGGATCTCGACGAAGCCCTGCATCGAAGCTCGGTGCTTGGCCGCGATCTCACCGCCGGCGGCGACCGGCTCGATCATGCAGACCCGGGCCAGCTCCGGCTCGCCGGCGAGGAAGCTCAGCATCGTCCCCAGCGCCGCCCGCACCTTCTGCGGCCATTCCTCGAAGGCCTCAGCCGCGACCTGCATCGAGTCGCGGATGTGGTCGGCGACCATTTCGTAGGCGGCGAGGAAGCAGGCCTCCTTGTCGGAGAAGTGCTCGTAGAAGGTGCGCCGGGAGACCGAGGCCGCCTTGGTGATGTGGGCGACCGTGGTCGCGTTGTAGCCGCGCTCGGCGACGGTGTCGACCAGGGCGGTGATGATCCGCTCGCGCTGGTTCTGGGCGATGAACTCGCGCGGCAGGCCGTGGCGCCCGGCGGGCAGGCGCGGCGAGGAGGACGCCTCCGGAGCGGACTCCGTCGCTTTCTTGCCTTTGCCTTTCGCCGCTGCTTTGGCCACGCAGCGACCATACCCGAGGCATGCGTCAGTGCAGTGGCTGGACCAGCAGCTCGTCCTCGGCGGCGCGGGCGCCGAGGTAGGGCATCATCGCCATGTAGACCAGCTCGGAGAGGAATTCCTCGTCGCGCTCGATCGCGCCGTCGCGGACCTTGGTCATGATCGTCCCGTAGATCGCCCCGGCGACCATCTCGGCGGTGCTGCGGGAGACCGACTCCGGTTCCTCGAGCTCGCCGCGGCCGGCGTCGATCATGTCGGCGAGGCCCTGCAGCACCCGGTCGCGCCGTGCCTGGGCCCGGCTGCCGGCGCCGTTGACGGCGACGACGAAGAAGCGCGCCCGCATCGGGTCCTCCTGCAGGAACCGCATCGCCGCCCAGGCGCCGGCCCAGATCCGGTCGTGCCAGGCGCGGGGACCGGCGTAGGCGGTGCCGGTGCGCTGGCAGAACTCGAGCGCGACCTCGCCGTGGACCTTGAGGAAGCAGTCTTCCTTGCCGGTGAAGTTGCGGTCGAAGGCGGCACGGCCGACTCCCGCCCGTTCGCAGACCATCGCGATCGTCGTCGACTCCAGACCGTGCTCGGCCGCGAGCTCGATCATCGCCATCGCGATCCGCTTGCGGACCGGGTCCTCGCTGACCGGAGTCCCCGGCTCGGTACCCACGCTCACATCAGCCCGGCCCTGCTCCCCGCGCTCGTGGTCCTCAGGCGGCCACCCGCGCCTGAGCCGCATCCGCAGCCCGCCCCGCCTCGACCTCGCCGACGTACGGGGTGAGCGTCACCTGCAACATCTCCGGCAGCAGTGACATCAGCTCGTCGACGTCGTCCGCGACCAAGCGCTGGTGGACGAGCCAGACGATTCCGCCGGCGATCGCCACCTCGAGCCCGTCCGGGAGCCGGCTGGAGCGGGGATTGAAGTCGCGCCCCTCGCGCAGCTTCGGCGCCACGCTCTCCAGCATCCCCTGGTAGCGGGCCAGCGAGGCTGTGCCGGCGGCCTGGGCCTCGACGATGCAGAGCTTCGCCCGCGCCTGCTCTTTGACCACCATCTCGAGGAAGATCTCGAGACCGCTGGAGATCTGCTCCTGCCAGGGCTGCTCGAAGTCGAGCAGCTCGGCAAAGACCTCCCTGGCGGCGGCGACGCTCTCGTCGAAGGCGGCGAGGAAGCAGTCCTCCTTGCCGGAGAAGTGCTCGTAGAAGGTGACCAGGGCGACCCGCGAGGTTTTCGCGATCAGCTCGATCGTCGTCTTCTGGTAGCCGCGCTCGGCCACCAGCTCGGCGGTCGCCAGCAGCATCCGCTCGCGCTGGTTCTGGGTGACGAAGTCGCTCGGGATCAGGTGCCGGCCGGGGGGAAGCTTCGAAAGCCGCTCCGAGAGTGGGCGCTGATTCGCCATACCGGCAAGATACCAGAACGTTCACCTGGTGTCTACTTTCCTTTTCTCTAGAAACTTTGACGTTCTGGTCATCGGTGTCTCTGAAAGCTGCTATATCTAGACAAAAGGAGTTTGTTTTCGAAAGGTCCAGGCGATGTCCGATCAGCCCTCCGCAGCCATTGATGACGAAGCGGCCGCCGCGGTCGTGCCCTTCCCCGGGCGCCGTGTCCGCCGCGCCCGCGAGCGGCTGCTCGAGGCGGTGCTCCTGGTCAGTGGCGAGCGCGGCTACGAGCACATCTCCGTCCAGGACGTGATCGAGCGCGCCCACGCCAGCCGGGCGACCTTCTACAAGCACTTCGACGACAAAGAAGACTGCTTCGCCCAGGCCTACGCCGACGCCGCCAACTGGCTCTACCAGCGCCTCACCGGCATCGCCAAGCGCCAGCCGAGCTGGCGCGAGGGACTGCGCGCGGCAATGTCGGAGCTGCTCGAGTTCTGCGCCAATCAGCCGCAGCTGGCCCGCGCGCTGCTGGTCGAGCCGCACGCCGCGGGCGGCGCTGCTCTGGCCGAACATGATCTTTTGATGGAGCGCCTCTCCCACGCGATTGACCGCGCGCGCCGCGAGATCCCCTCTCGCCAAGCTCCACCTCCTGTGACGGCAACCTTCATGGTAGGGGCTATCGAGACTCTTGTGCGGACCAAGTTGATGAGCAGCGAGCCGGAGACCGCTCCGGAGATGCTGCCGGGCCTGCTCCACTTCGTCGTCATGCAGTACTTCGGCGAGGACGCCGCCTGGGAAGAGATGACCGCGGCGCCCCGCGCGACCTGGCAGACCCGCCGGGAAGCGGCGACCCGGATGCCCTAGCGGCGCCCCTTCTTCGCGCCCTTCTTCTTCGCCTTCCCCTTGCAGCTGTTCTTGATCGTCGGGGTCAGGCTCAGGGCGTCGCCGTTCTGAGCGGTGAAGGAAACGCTCGCCTTCTGGGTCTTGCGACAGATGTTTTCCGAGTTGACCAGCAGGCCCTTCTTGCCGCCTTTCATTTCCAAGACGAACTTGGAGACCGGGGCGTCGGGGACCGCTTCGAAGGTGTTGCGGATGCCGCCGCCCTTGCCGGTATCCACGCGGCCGGCCAAGACGACGTTGATCTGGCCGTTCAGAGCGGCGACGAGGTCCGGGAGTTCGTGGCTGGAGGACCTGAGGTAGACCGGGCCTTCCAGGGGCTTGTCCAGGAGCGGCGTGATCGCCTTGGCCTTGCCGTAGATCGATGCCTTGGGGCAGGCGTTGGCGGCGAACTGGACCCGGGTGCAGACGGTGCCGATGTGGCCCTGTTCCAAGAACTCGCCGTGGGGCAGGGTGACCTGGGCGGAGGCGATGTTGGCGTTTGCCCCCTTCGGGTAGCTCAGCACCGCTTTCAGGGCCGGGAAGCGGTGGCGCTTGGTGCCGCCCTTCAAGCTGATCTTCAGGCTCGGCTTGAACTTCAGGGCCGAGCAGCCGCCGACCTGGAAGGGGCTGGTCAGGGCGGCGCTCTGGCCGGTCAGCATCGCGGCGGAGCCGGTTACCGACATCGGGTCGCAGCTGGTCGGGTTGAGGGTGAAGCCGCCGGGTCGCTCGAGCTTGATCGCCACCGAGCGGATGTCGAGTGGGATGCCTTGGAGGATCGAGGGCAGCGGATCGCTCACCGCCCGGCCTTGGGCGGTTTCGGGGTCGACGTAGATGGCGGTGCGGACTACGACCGTGCCGAGGTCGAAGGGGCCGGCGACTGCCGGGGTGATGATAGCCAGGCTCAGCGGGGCGCCTTTGTAGGGGCCGGCGAGGTAGGCGTGGCCTTGCAC
>Ga0207641_10004904_pt1 | contig 11501 bp, 6 predicted proteins | sample KBSSwiS62_FD_184306 | JGI IMG/M metagenome (GOLD analysis project Ga0207641, IMG submission 184306) | Switchgrass rhizosphere microbial communities from Kellogg Biological Station, Michigan, USA - KBS Switchgrass S6-2 (SPAdes) (version 2) | ecosystem: Host-associated > Plants > Roots >... | reverse complement strand
GAGGTTTTCTACAATTGCCGGGAGCCGCGCGAGGACGAAATCGACGTCTTCGTCCGTGTTGTACCTTCCGAGGGAAAACCGAATCGATCCCATTGCTCGTGAATACGGAACATTCATCGCCTGCAATACAGCGGATGTCGAATGACTGTCTGAATTACAGGCAGATCCTGTAGATACGCAAACGCCGATCTCATCGAGCCTCGCGAGTATAGCCTCCCCGTTCGTGTTTTCCAATGAGATGTTCGATGTATTTGGCAAGCGATCATTCCTATCAGACGAGCCGTTGAGATATGCATTTGGAATCGTTTTGAGAATTGCGTCCTCAAAACGATCTCTCATTTTCCTGACTCGATCCATAGCCGAAACGTCCTGTGCGAGTCGCGCGGCCTCACCTAAGCCGACTATCTGATGAACTGCTTCGGTTCCCGCCCGCAGGCCATGCTCCTGGCCGCCGCCGATCAAGAACGAATCGATCGCAGTACCCGGACGCACATAAAGCGCACCAACTCCTTTTGGCCCGTGAATTTTGTGCCCGGAGACAGACAGAAGGTCGATCTGCGATTTTTTGAGATCTATCGCAACTTTGCCGGCCGCATTCACCGCGTCGGTATGAAAAACGGCGGAAGAGTTTTCCTTGACGACTCGGGCAGCTTCCTCGACGGGAAATAGCACACCGGTTTCGTTGTTGGCGAGCATCATTGACACTATCGCAGTATCTTTGCGCAGAGACCTTTTAAGATCGTCAAGATCGGTCATGCCATTTTCATCAACCTCTAACCACGTAACTTCACCGCCGCTTTTTTCGTGATTTGCGCATACATTCCGAATCGCCTCGTGCTCGACTCGCGTCGTTACTATGTGCCGCATCTCAGAACGGGCCGAAAGGACGCCGCGTATTGCCCAGTTGTCGCTTTCGGTGCCACAGGAAGTAAAGAAGATCTCGTCGGGTTTAGCTGCCCCTACCAGATCGGCCACGTGGCCGCGGGCATTACTAACCGCTTTCCTTACGCTGCGTCCCCGTTGATGTGCCGAGGACGCATTTCCAAATTCCTCGGTCAGAAAGGGACACATGGCCTCAAATACCTCGAGCGCCAACTGTGTTGTCGCGTTGTTGTCGAAATATACCAGCCTTGCCATTGAAACAATTCTTGCCTCTCATTTGATCATGGGTCAATACCAAAATTCACAATTGACGCTTTAGGATTTACAATACGGCTTACCTTGATCGCAATTCTGAAAATCACCGAGCCGAACGGCCGAAGTTGGGAGATCAGCCTCACGGCCGGCTCAACCTATGAGGTCGGTCGAGCCAAGGAAAATGATATAGTCCTTAATGATCGCAGAGTTTCGCGAAAACACGCCTTCATTACTGCATTTGGAACACGGTTCAAGATCATCGATGGTCACCTCGAGGACGGGACCTTGATCCGAAGTGTCAATCGCCTCTTTATAAACGGAGCACCGCAGATGGAGGCGTTTCTTGACGACGGCGATATCGTCACTATCGGCGAAACAAGCCTTGAGTTCAAATCTCTCATAAATCCATCGAGGCGCATTCCGGTCGAGCCCGAGCCTACTCCATCGATTCTGGAAATTCCCGCGCCGCAAGTTGAGCAAACCGAGACCGTGATAGATGTGCCGGCGAGCGTGAACTATGATGACTCGCCGCTCGGACAAACGCAGCTGCAGATTTCGGCCAACGAAATTATGGGAAGGCAGTCGCACCTCTCTCTCGAAAGTGCGATCGCGACGCCTGAGGAGATCAAAGATCTGCGTCGGAAAGCCAAGATCCTTGAACTGATGTTTGAAATGAGCAAGATGCTCGGGACTGTCTTTGACCTAAAGGAGATCTTTGAAAAAGCAACGGATCTTATCTTTCGCGGAACACCTGCTGACCGGGTGGTTGCGTTGATCGCCGATGAGACGGTCGACGGCAAGATACTCGATTACAGCTTGCACCAGATCGCTGTAAAAGCGCGGGACGAGAATCTTGCCAGCATTACCGAAAAGCTGACCTTGAGCCGAACGATCACCCAAAAGGTAATGCGGGATAAGGTTGCGATCCTTTCTCAGGATGCGCGAACGGACGAACAATTTCAGGGGGCTGAATCGATCGTTTTGCAAGGCGTTAGATCGACCATATGCGCTCCACTGATCACTGAAGCTAATGTTCACGGCGTGGTTTATGCCGACAGGCTTGATCCTTTTGCAGCATTCTCATCGGACCACCTCGAGCTGATAAGCGCCGTAGCCGCTCAAACCGCAGTTACTGTGGAAACGGTTAAGGCACATCGTCGACTCGCGCGGGAAGAGGTCGCGCGGGCGAATTACAGCCGGTTCATGCCGGAATATGTCGTTAAACAGCTGCTGAACAATCCGAATTCCTTTCGGCTCGGGGGTGCAAACCAAACGGTAACGGTTTTGTTTGCCGACATCCGGGGATTTACAGCGCTTTCGGAAAATGAAAATCCTGAAAAGATCGTTGGCCTGTTAAATAGATACTTCTCGGCGATGTCCGAGATAATATTCGATCACGGCGGTACGCTGGATAAATATATCGGTGACGGGCTGATGGCTATATTTGGCGCGCCGACGACGACACCCGAGGACGCTTTGAATGCAGTCCGGGCTGCCGTCGCTATGCAGAAACGGCTTTTGAGCTTGAACGAAGAACTCGGAAAGGACGGCTTTGGACAGGTCTCGGTAGGAATGGGCCTTCATACCGGCGAAGCAACGATCGGGTATGTCGGTTCCGACAAAAGATCGGAATATACTGCGATCGGCGATACTGTAAACCTTGCCTCCCGGCTCGAGTCAAATGCGGGCGGCGGTCAGATCCTGATAAGTGATGCGACCGCGTCAGCCGCCGGATCTTCGCTCCCTTTAAAGGCCCATGATCCGCTCCTTGTAAAAAACCGGGTACAGCCGGTAAACCTTTTTGAAGTTCGCTGGAACTAATAGTTGCGCGGTTTAAGCCCTGTGTTTAATAATATTGCGGTTCTCCCTACTTTCCCTGTCAAAATCCGCAAAAATTTTGATTGTAGTTCCTTTCATCAAGGGAATATAATCAAAAAACCGATCTGTATTTATGTTAAGGATCTCTTCACTTAAGAAATTGGTCACGGATTCGATGGCCATCGATCTTGGAACCGCGAGCACTGTTATTGCGGTAAAAGATAGGGGTGTGGTTCTCGACGAACCATCCCTGGTCGCCATCAATGAGACCACGGAGGAGATCGTCGCCTTTGGCCAGGAGGCGTCAGATATGACCGGTCGCGAAGGCCGCGATATCGTTGTCAAGGCTCCTATGATCGGTGGGGTTGTAGCAGATTTTGAAAGAACAAAGAAAATGCTCAACCACTTCGTAAAAAAAGCCAAGACCGGCGGATCGAATATTTCAATCCAGGCTGTGATGAGCATGGTATCCGACGTAACACATGTCGAACAGCGGGCTCTTCATAACGCTGCCGAAGACGCCGGAATAGGAAAGGTCTATATGATGGAGGAGGGATTGGCTGCCGGTTTCGGTGCGGGCGTCGCTCCAAGCGATAAGCGAGCGTCGGCGGTGGTTGATATAGGCGCTGGTACAACAAGTATTGCGATCATCGCAAAAGGAACGGTGGTTCATGCCGTTTCCGATAGGTTTGGAAGTAATGAGATCAACGCGGTTTTGGCCACGCACCTTCGCCGTCATCGCGGCATACAGGTTGGTGAAGAAACGACCGAGATGTTAAAGGCCAAGTTTGCCTCGACTTATCTGCCGGATGACATCTCGAAGTCGATCGAAGTTAGGGGACGGGACGTTCAGACAGGAAGTCCCGGAGCGGTGGAGATCACAACCGGCGAGGTTTATCCGGTCGTCGAGGCGGTCGTGAGGCGGATCGCTCAGCTTGTTAAAGATACCCTTACAGAATTGCGCCCTGAGGTAGCGGCTGATATATACGACCGCGGCGTTGTTCTGACCGGCGGCGGGGCTCTGCTTGACGGATTAGATAAATACCTTCGTAACTTTATCAACCTGGCTGTAACTGTTGCGGATGAACCCAGATACGCAACCGTCAACGGCTTGGTTAAGATGTTCGACGATCCGAAGCTCCTTGAACGGGTTTCGCGAAACGAGTTGAGCGTTCTGCAGAATGCTGAGGTGCCGTTCGAGGTTTAAGGCCCGGAATATCAACGAATGAAAAAATCGGAGCTTCGCACACTCTTTCTTGAGCGGCGAAGCTCTTTTTCCGCCTCCCAGATAACCGAAGAAAGCCGGGAGATAGCGGATCGCTTTTTTGAGTCGGTCGATCTGAGCGAAGTGCAGCGGTTTCATTGCTTTATCCCGATCGCAAAATTTCACGAGATCGATACTCTACCCATCTTTCATCGTGTTTGGCAAGATCGTCCGGCTATCGAAACCTTAGCTCCCCGATCAAATCTAGAAACCTGTGAAATTGAGAGCGTTCGATTTGGCGGCGATAGTGCCTTGATTCAAAACAGGTGGGGTGTTAGTGAACCCGTCGGCGAAAGGATCGCAGACGCTGCGTCGATAGATATGGTGCTCGTTCCCCTTCTTGCCTATGATAAAAAGGGACATCGCGTCGGTTACGGAAAAGGATTTTATGACCGATTTTTGTCGGAGTGCCGCGAGGACTGCATGAAGATCGGACTCAGTTTTTTTGCCCCCGTTGAGGAAATCGGCGACGTCGATAAGCGTGACATCACATTGGATCTCTTTGTCACGCCGGGCGGTTTAGTTAGACCGGGCTAGTGATCACCGAAAAAACAAAAGCAGCCAAAAAGGCTGCTTTCTTCAATTCAGCTGAAATGGCTTTTACAGCGTAGCTGCTTCGGCTGCTTCTTCCTCTTCTTCATCGTCCACATCGGCGGTTGCACTGCTGGCCGAGGAACTGGAATAGGATGAATAGCTCGAGGAACTGGAAGCTCCGGACGACGAGTACGAATTCGAAGCTTTCGGCTCACTTGCCTTGGATTCTTGAGCGTCTCTGGCTTTGATCATGCTGCAGCCACCCTCGAGAATTGCGCCGTCTTCAAGAACAAGTCTCGGCGTTTCAATGTTTCCTACGACCTTTGCCGTGCGTCCAAGTTGCAGGCGCTCTGTAGCCACAATATCGCCGTTGACCGTTCCGTTGATCATCGCCGAGGCAACCGACACATTCGCGTCGACCACGCCGTTGGTGCCGACGATAAGCGTTCCGCCATCGGACGCAACCGAACCGGTAAGGTGGCCGTCAACGCGGAGCATCATCTGGAAATTGGTTTCCCCCGTAAGAGTGGTGCCATGGCCGACGAAACCGCTGAGACGACCTTCTTTAATATCGCGTGCAATAGATTCGCTGTCGGAAACAACGCGTGAAGCAGCAGTTGTAGGCTCACTGCCATACTGATAACCGGTATCTGAATTGGGTGTTGTGCTTTGATAGTTTGTCATGGCTGGTTCTTCTGATTTGGAATTTCTTCCCATTCTGATCATAAAATTTGCAAACCTCGCTTATATTTCTACGGTTTTTTAGACAGTTTGGGATAAACCTCTAACTGGCAAGAGAGAGTGCGAAAATTCAAACTAAACGCACGGTGTGGTGAAAAGTGGATTACGCCTGAATCTTCCGTCGATGATTATAATAAATTATTTTGACGCTAAATGCATAGTGTTTTTTACTGTTTATTGTTTTCGATCTTTTCCGACAGAACGTCGTCAAGAGCAGCAACCGCAACCCTTTTTGGCTCAGCAGGTAAGGCAATATCTTTTAGATCGAGAGCAGTGTTTCCGATCATTCTTGTACTACCCATGTAGGTCCAACCCTTACCGAAATCCACGTAGAGAGGCACGATCATCGCGAAATCTTTCGACACACCGCTCTGCTCAAGCTTCCCGTTTAGCATCGTCTTACCGTCTGCCGACGGCGTCAGTGAATATGTAAGTTTGTAGGACGGCATGTCCGTTCCATAGACATACTCATCAAAGAACCAATCCATCTTTCCGTTCTTGTCTATATCCATCGACGGAAGAATGTGTTTTTCAACAGCATGTTTGAAATCCTCGGTTGAGATATCCTGGTTCGGATGCGACGCGAGGAAGTCCTTCATCATTGCCTGAAATCTTGCATCGCCTCCGCCTTTTCGGTCGTACATCATCATGCGGATCATGTGAAGGATAAACGCCCCCTTGGGATATATCATTACGCGGGCAATGCTTCCGGTCTTTGCATTGTTCAGACGGTAACCCTGTGTAACGGGCCCAACGGTGAAGGGTTTTCGGCCCCTTGATGCAGGCGTCGCCTCGATGATCTGTCGGCGTTGATTCTCCCAGAATTCGATGAACTTACTGATGTCTTTTTTTATGTAATAAATGTAAAGCGATGTAGAAAACTCTGCGAAGCCCTCGCTCATCCACTGGTCGTGATAGCTCGTCCAGCCAACCATGTGGCCCCACCATTGATGGGCAACTTCATGGGCGCCTACTTCTTTCCAGAAGCCGTCAGTTCCTCCTCGAATACCGAACAATTGCACGCGGCTTGTATCATCAAAAAAGGCAGTATACGGCATGAAGACAAGAGTCGGCCACGCCTGACCGAAAAATCCGGCAGGCTGCTGGGTCATGGCAACCCGCTTGTATGGCAATTCGCCGAAGAAGGCGTAGTAGATTCTCGTTGCGTTTTCCGCCTGAACAAGCACCGTATCCGCCATGCCTGCTGTATTTAGCGCTCCCAGAGTTGTTCCCGTTACAGCTCCCTGCGACTCGGCTTGCTCGATCTGCCTTTGAACGTTCCGTATTTCGTCCGGCAATACACGGTTGGCAAAAACCTCAAGGCCGAGTTTTGTATTTGGATCGTCGACCTTCTTTTCTTTAAAATCGCCGTAATTAAATCCGGCAACAGCAAGTGGAACTCCTTCGCTTGACCACTTTGAGGTCTTCTGATCTCCATCCACAACCTCATCGCCCATACGTGAGCCGGTTCCAACCATGATGTATTTCTTCGGGCTGTGAAAGGTCATGTTGAATGTGGCCCTGTCGCCAAAGGCTGTCTCCGGGTTGTTCGGATACCAGGTAGAACGAGGGATAAGGATAAAGTTACCGCTTCCAGCCTCGCGTAGAGCCTCCACGCCATCGTATTCAACAGTAAGCTTGAACGGCTTTCCGACAGGCCTGGCTTCGGGAAGGATCACGCCGAAATCTGCGTCCTCATCCTTTTTTTCCTGAATAAAAGTGATGGCGTTTCCAGTTTCGTCTTTGACAGATTTGACGCGCAAACTTTTATAAAGATCAAATGGCAAGAAGCGCGAGTTGGCCTCGCGCATTTCGATCGTTATGTCGTCCTTAACGATAAGCCGCGTGCCACTAACAGTTGCATCGATGTCATGATTCTTGATGTCATAGGTCCGACGATCCTGCCAGCTTGTCGCGGTTCCTTTTTTGTACTCGTCCGCGAGGTGAAATGCCGTCCAGATGCCACCGGTCGTTTCACCATAGCTGCTTAATTCAACTTGTTCGGGGTAAACCTCCGGTATGCCGAGTGGGTCGATCTGATAAATAAGTTTGCCGAAGTTCTTACCGTTAATGAAAACGGTGAAAAATCCCTTTCGTTGCGGAGCATAGACATCTGAAAGCGTGCGCGACGTAATATTGAAATGAAACTCCTTGCGAAGCTTATCTTCCTTTTCACGATAGTCCGTTCGTGCCTTGTCGGCTTGCGGCCCGCCCTTGCCCATCTGAACGCCAGGTGAATTGCGGATCGCGTCGAATGTATCGTCGGTGAAGAACATCGTAAGTCTGTCGAAATTCTCCTTGATCTCTGGAGCGTCAGTGAATATCGCCAACGCCCTCTTCTCGACCTCCACGGGCGGGGTTAACGCAAATTCGCCGGACCCAATGAACACGGCTCCTGTTGTTTTCCCCTCGAGGGTTTTAATGAAATAGATCTCGCCACTTTTTAAGGTAAATCGGCCCGCATCTTTTTGCAGAACAAGATCTGTTACCGTGGCATAGTCGCCTCCAAACGCGTCTGGCGTGGAAGAGAGACCTCGAAGATTCTTATATATAGGATCTTCGGCGTAGACCGTGACTTCACCCAGGACTTTCTTGTCATCCTGGGCGATAATGTTAAAGACAAAAAGGGCAAGAAACAGCGGCAAAAGTGTGGGGCTAATCCTTTTCAACATAACAATTCCTTTGTTTTGTAAGATGGTCCGGTAGAGGCAATTGACATTATTCTCCAAGTCCGCAAGAGCGTCAAGAAGATTGTGGCGGTTGTTAATTCCCGCATAGCATGCCAAAATTCTTGGTTTCGGAGGTTGACCGTTAGTTGTTCGTAGAGACTAAGACAAAAACAAAGCTGCTCAAGAAAATGGGCAAGGCAATTGCCGATTTTGGAATGATAGCAGAAGGCGACAAGGTGATGGTGTGCCTTTCCGGCGGGAAGGACAGCTATACGATGCTCGACTTACTGCTCGACGTTCAACGCCGGGCTCCCGTAAAATTTAATATTCTCGCCGTCAATCTCGACCAGAAGCAGCCGGATTTTCCCGAAGACGTTTTGCCGAATTATCTGTCCGCTAATTCCGTCCCGTACCGCGTCGTGGAGGAGGATACTTATTCGATCGTCAAGGCACACGTTCCCGAGGGCGATACATATTGCTCGCTCTGCTCCCGACTCCGCCGGGGTATCTTGTATAACGTGGCGGTGGAAGAAGGCTGCACGAAGATCGCACTTGGTCATCATGCGGATGACATCATTGCCACATTTCTTCTGAACCTGTTTTTTGTCGGCCAACTCAAAGCGATGCCGCCGATCCTGCGGAGCGATGACGGACGCAATACGATCATTCGCCCTCTTGCGTATTGTCAGGAATCCGAGATCGCCAAGTACGCCGCCGAAAAAGAGTTTCCAATAATTCCCTGCAACCTGTGCGGTTCGCAGCCAAATATGAAGCGTGCTCGCGTAAAGGAATTGGTGAATGAACTTGAAAAGGAAGTTCCTTTTATTCGAAGTTCGATAATGTCGGCGCTCACAAGCGTAACCGGCTCGCACTTACTCGACAACGAGCTCTACGACTTTCGCAACTTCGAGCCCATCGTCAAAAAAATCCCGCCCGGCCATGGCAGTGTCGAGAAAGAACTCGACGCCATCTTTGACCACTCGGACGCCAAATTCGTCCCGAACCTAATGGCGACCGCGGGTGTTGACCTGAATCAATAGTTCTTACTGAATCTTTTTCGAGGCAAAGACCTTGTCATCGATGGGCACGTTCTGCTTTACCGATTTGATCGTACTGACGATATTTCCGTTCGAAACTGAATTGTTAACGGTTTTGAAGGGCATTTTGATGCCGTCGACGATGCGATAATCAGAATAAATCGTCGTATATGGCAGCGACTGGCCGCTGGTGCTCGACGCTATGATCCCATCTCTTTTGAGAAGCAAAAAGGTCTTTGTCGAATAATACTCCTTAAACGGTGTGCCTTTCTCGGATTCGAACGAAATGATATAAGCATCCTCGTCCGCGACCTTTCCGGTTCCGACAAGCTCGACCTTCTTGAAATTTGTCTTCCAATCAAGCTGCGAATAGAAATCGGCACCGACACGGGCGTCCTCCAATCGCTTGCCCGCGAGCCTGTCGACCGGCGAAAAAGTGAACGCTTCTTCGCCGTTAGTACCGTCGAAAAATTCCCAACCCCTGGCGATCACCTTGCCTAATGCTGTCAAAGTCGTTTCAGTTGCCGCTCGATTAGGGGCTTTGGTGTAGGAAATAGTCGTTCCTTTCACTCCCTGATTTTCAAGATCGATGTAGGTCTCGATGACACGGGTCTTGACCTTGCGCAATGCGGCCTCGCCGCCGACCGCGTCGATGGCCTTTTGCAGGATTTCGTCGGTTGTGGTCGCGGGTTTGGCCTGGGCCGAATTGGCAACGCGTTTGAATTCAAACTCACCTTCCGGCTGCGACACTACAACGCTGATGGGTTTGCCTGACGCATCGCGTTTCGTCTTCAGCAAATAAGCATCTGGCAGCGGAGATAGAGAGTACGTATCCTTTACTTTTTCGATAAGGGCGTAAGGCGGCTGACCTGGGATATTAAAAGTGACTTGTCCGTCGGCTTCCTTTACTTCAACCCCTGAATCGCCGCCTGGGCCGGTGTATTTACCAACCAGTTCTTTAGCCGCGTTGGCTTTTGCGTCGGCTGGCGGTTTGGATATTGTACCGTCCGGATTGACGCGATTCAGCGTGGCAGCCGGTTCGTCTGGCTGGGTAAGGATCATTTCCGTTGCGGACCCGGTCTCGGGTGTGAACTTTACTGCAAATCCGTCCGGGGCTCCCAACGGCTTGAACTGGCGGGGAGCGGTCCGCTGCAACGAATACTGCGGCTGGCCAGGCACGATCATAATGAGCTTTTCGCCGTCAATCCTTACTTCGATGTCGATGTTGGCCTCGGCGAGATGGTATTTCCCAACGAGCCCGTCCATTGCAGCCTTAGTCAGATCGCCACCTGCGGGTTTGGCAACGCCAAGAATATTTTCCCAAACGATCGGCATCAGATCGCTGCCAAGGGATGAGGCGGAAACGTTGGTAAGCAGAACGAAGCCGAGCTTTTTCTCGGGTATCATGGCAACCATCGAGTTAAACCCATCAATATTACCGCCGTGTTGGACGACCTTCAGTCCATTCCAATCCTGTAGGAACCAACCAAAACCATAAGAGGTCTTTCCGGCGATCTTCATTTGCGGCTTAAGCCATTCATCATAGTTCTTTTCAGAAACCAGGCGCTTGCCGCCCGCCGATCCTCCGTTCAGGATAAACCGCAGCCATTGCGCCATGTCATTGGCCGTTGAATTGATAGAACCCGCGGGAGCCACCTGATCGATATCGCGGAAGGGCAGCTTTTCGGTTTCCTTGGTGTCGAAATTGTAGTTATAGCCAAATGAATAATCCTTCGCTTTCTGCATCTCCTTCATCGACATCGTGCTGTTCTTCATCCCAAGGGGCGTAAAAATGCGCTCGGGAACAACCTTTTCCCAAGGCTGCTTCTCGACTGTCGCGACGATCTCGCCAGCCGCGGTGAACATGATGTTCTGATATTGAAATTTTTCGCGAAGCTTTGCTGTTGGCTTGGCCTGCGCAGCAACCTGGATCAGCTCAGCACGATTGAGTTTGCCGGTGATCATCGCAAGGTCTGTTCGGTTCAGTCCTGAGGAATGGCACAGCAGGTCACGAATCGTGATGTTTGCGTCCGTGTCAGGATCGTACATCTTGAAGTACGGCAGGTATTTTTTCGGAGAATCTTCGAGCGAGAGCTTCCCTTCGTCAGCGGTCATTAGCACTGTAAGGGCAGTAAAAGCCTTGGTCGCGGAGCCGATCGCAAATTGAGTGTCAGGCGTTACCGGCACCTTGTTCTCGAAATCCTTGTATCCCAATCCCTTGGCGTAAATAACCTGGTCATCTTTGACGATCGCCAGCGAGATACCGGGAATGCCCAGTTCTTTACGGCGAGCCTCGAGCTT
>Ga0207641_10004896_pt1 | contig 11511 bp, 13 predicted proteins | sample KBSSwiS62_FD_184306 | JGI IMG/M metagenome (GOLD analysis project Ga0207641, IMG submission 184306) | Switchgrass rhizosphere microbial communities from Kellogg Biological Station, Michigan, USA - KBS Switchgrass S6-2 (SPAdes) (version 2) | ecosystem: Host-associated > Plants > Roots >... | reverse complement strand
GATGACCCCGACTTCATGCTGGCAGCGTGCACGCCCTGCAACCTCCGTGCTGGCGAGCCCGCGCGTACGCCTGACCCCGCCCCTGTCCCGCGCACGCAGTGGTGAATATAATGTCCGATTTTTCCCATATGGGGGGTATCCCCAACACCCCCGTCCTTCCGGCCAATTTCTCTCTCCGGACCGCCAGGAGGCCCTATGAGCCAAGATCATCCCGGGATCTCCCCAGCGCTGGAGGAAGCGCTCAACGGCGCTCAGATCCCGCCTACGGGGGCCGCCGCGGTGGCCCTGGCGCGACGGTATGCGGCCCTGCTGGACGAGCCCGCACCGGCGGCCAAGTACCGGCGGCACCTGCGGGTCCTGGCCGCCGCCGCCAAGGTGGCGATGGAGCAGGCCCGCACCGACCGGGACGAGACAGCCATCGCCGAGATGGTGGAGGCGGTCACGGCGGCCCTGGCCGAGCACTCCGTAGCCTCCGATCTCGGCCCGAAGCTACTGGCGACGTTGCAGGGACTCGGCATGGTGCTCCCCGCGGTGAAGGTGCCGACCAGTGACGGCCCCGCTACTCCGGCCGCCGCCGCTCGGGATGAACTCAAGGCTCGCAGGGCTACGCGGGCGCACCGAGCCAAGGCTGTGGACGCCACCCCTTCGTGAGCTGACCCCCGATACCTCGGTCGGGTTTGATCAGGTTCGCTACGCCCGGGATGTGCTCCGGCGCCCGCCGCTGCCCTGGCAGGAATGGCTGATGATCCACGCCGGGGAGCTGCTGCCGGACGGCCGGCCCCGCTTCCGGATCGTGCTGGTGCTGGTGTCCCGGCAGAACGGCAAGACCGAGGTGCCGGTGCTGTTGGCGCCGTTCTGGATGTGCATCGACGGATGGCCGCTCACGGTCGGCACCTCCACCAAGCTGGAGTACGCCAAGGAGACGTGGGACAAGACCCGGAAGCTGCTGCCCAGGATGGACGGGTTCGAGGAGGAGTTCGACTCCAAGCGCTGGTACGTGCGCGGCGCGATGGACACCAGCATGTGGACCCGCAACGAGGAAGCCCGGTACAAGATCGCCGCCGCCAACGAGGAGGGCGGCCGGTCGCTGACCATCAACCGCGGTGTGGCCGATGAGCTGCGCCAGCACCGGGACTACCGGGCCTGGTCCGCGATGGAACCGGCGGCCAGCCCGGAGGATGCGCAGATCTGGTGCCTGAGCAACGCCGGGGATGAGGGCTCGGTGGTGCTCAACGACATGCAGGCCCGGATGGAGAAGTATATCCAGACGGGGGTGGGCAACTACCGGGAGGGCTTGTTCGCCTGGTCCGCGCCGGAGGATGCCGACCCGGAGGACGTGGACGCCCTGCTCCAGGCCAACCCGCGGGTTGGCTACGGCCGGAACCTGGAGGATCTGCTCCTGGAGGCGGCGGCGGCCAAGGAGAAGGGCGGCGAGGCCCTGACCACGTTCAAGACGGAGAAGATGTGCATCCGGGTGAAGGTGCTCAACCCGGCCATCGACCCCGGGGCGTGGCTACGGTGCCGGCTGGTGGGCACCCTGGACGCCGCCAAGGGCCGGCATGCGGCGTGCCTCGACGTGTCCCCGGATGGCCAGCACGTGACCCTTGCCGTGGCCGGCGTGCTCCCGGGCGGCAAGGTCCGGGTGGAGGTGGCCGGGGCGTGGGACTCCCGGGGCGCGGCCCGCCGGGAACTGCCCGCGCTGGTCCGGGCCATCCGTCCTAGAGTCCTAGGATGGTTCCCCGCCGGCCCGGCGGCGGCCCTGGCCGCGGACCTGACCAAGGTGGAGACCGCCGGGGCCTGGCCGCCGCGGGGGACCGCGGTGGAGGCCGTGCGGGGGGACACCTCGGCCGCCTGCATGGGCCTGGAGGCGCTGGTCCGTGACGGGCACCTCGTCCACTCCGGGGACCCGCTCCTGGACGCCCACGTGGGCGAGGCGGAGCGGCAGAAGCGCGGGGATGCGTGGGTGTTCGTCCGGGCCGGGGACGGGCACGTGGATGCGGCTTACGCCGCCGCCGGGGCCGTCCACCTCGCGCGGACGCTCCCGCCGCCGGTCGGCAAGCCCCGGCTTGTGGTGGCCAAGCCGCAGGACTAGACAGAGTTACTAACTTCTTGGTAAGATACGGGTATGAGCGAGACGGTGAAGATTCGGGTCGAGATTGAGATCTCCATTGCCGGGGACGTGGACACCGGCGTTTCGCTGGACGAGTGGAACGCCATGAGCGACGAAGAGCGCTCAGCGCTCGTGGGCCAGATCTGGCTTGACGAGGCCGGCGGCCACGATAACGGCGGGGTGTGGACCCTGACCGAGGGTGCCACCGGCGTCTAGCTAGACCCATTCATGTAGATTTGTCCCGCGGCCCCGCCACCTCGTCCTGGCGGGGCCGTCCACGTATGCACATATGCGTACGTGGGCATGTACACTGCGCGCCATGGGGATCAAGCGATGGGCCGCCCGGGTCATGGGCTTCACAGCCGACCCGCCGCCGCGCCCCATCGCCGAGGTGCTGTTGGAGATGGCCGGGCGCGGTGTGTTGCCCCGGGCCGGACGCCCCGAAGCGCTCTCCGTTTCGGCCGTGCTCCGCGGGCGCAACCTCATCTGCGGGCCGGCCACCCTGCCGCTGATCCAGAAGGACCCGGACCGCCGGGTGGCCCGGCTGTCCCTGCTGGAGCAGATCGACCCGAACGTGCCCAACGTGGTGACGCTGGCGCAGACCCTGGAAGATCTCCTGTTCGACGGCATCTCCTGGTGGCGGGTCACCGCCAAAGGCGCGGACGGGTATCCCACCTCGGCCGAGCACCTGGACGTGTCACAGGTGAGCCTCCAGCCCCCGGCGGGTCGCATGGCCCCGCTGCCGTCCGGGTGGGACCCGCGGGACGCCGTGGTGTACGTGGATGGCGAGCCCTGGCCCAGTTCGTGGATCATCCGGTTTGACTCGCCGAACCCGGGCCTGCTCACGGCCGGGGGCCGGCTGATCCGCCGGGCCGTGCTGCTGGACCAGACCAGCGCCTTGTATGCGGACAACCCGCGGCCCCTGGACTACTTCACGCCTACGGAGGGCGCGGACCCGGCGTCTGATGACGAGGTGGCCGCCCTGCTGGCCGAGTGGGAGCGTCAGCGCAAACAGCGCGCCACCGCCTACGTTCCGGCGGCCCTGACGTACAACTCCGTGGACACGCCCACGCCGGCTGACCTGCAACTGGTGGCGCTGCTGCGTGAGGTGAAGCTGGATCTCGCCAACGCCATCGGGCTGGACCCGGAAGATCTCGGCGTGTCTACCACCTCCCGGACCTACCAGAACGGGGTGGACCGGAGACAGGACAAGATCAACGACACCCTGAGCCCGTACATGAAGGCCATCACGGACCGCCTGTCCATGGGGGACGTGACCAAGCGCGGCTATGTGGTGGCGTTCGACCTTGACGACTACCTCCGCGCCGACCCGCTCACCCGTGCGCAGGTGTACGAGAAGGCGCTGGCGGGTGGGTGGATGGACGCAGACGAGGTGCGCGCCGAGGAGGGCCGCCCGGATCTCACGCCGGCTCAGCGCGCGCAGCAGCAAGCCCCAGCGCCCGTCCCGTCCAATGTGGTGCCCATCCGGCGTGCGGCCATGGCCGCCGACGCGGACGCGGTGACGTTCGCCCCGGACCTGGTGCCGCTGGCCAATGTGGACACCGAGCGCCGGATCATCGAGGGCATCGTGCTCCCGTACGGCGTGAACAAGGTGGCCTGGAAGAACGGCCAGCGCTGGCGCTTCCAGATGGGGTCCCTCGTCCCGCCGGCTGAACTGCGCCGGAACAAGGCCCTGCGCGACCACGACCAGTCGCAGCCCTTGGGCAAGTTGGTCCACTACCAGGACACGCCGGACGGCATGTTCGCCCGGTACAAGATCGCTGAGGGGCCGGACGGGGACCGCGCGCTGGCCGAGGCCGTGGACGGTATCCGGGACGGCTGGTCCGTTGGCGTAGAGATCAACGCGGCCGAACCCGACCCGCAAAATCAGGGCGTGCTCCTGGTGGCGGTGGGTGGTGCCGCCTGGCGGGAGTCGAGCCTCCTGGCCATTCCCGCGTTTGACGATGCCCGCGTGACCAGGGTGGCCGCGCACGCAGATCAAGGAGAGATGATGACCGCACCGGTCAAGGAGCCCGCGCCGGACAGCGGCGCGCCTCCGCAGAACAACCCGCCGGAGCAGAAGCCCGCGGCGGCGGTCCAGCTCAACAACGACCAGCTCCAGGGCCTGCTCCAGGTCCCCGGCGTGCTCCAGGCCCTGGCCGGCGTGCCCGCCGGGCGGGCCGAGGTCAAGCCGGACGGCGTGCAGTTCGGGCTGTACCCGGAGCAGATCAGCGCGCTGCTGAAGGTCCCCGGCGCGATGGGTCTGCTGCTCGGTGCGGGTGCGCCCACGCCGCCGGAGCAGCCGGAGCGCGTGGACCCGACCCGCCGGCCCGCCGGCCCGGCCCGCGTGGTGGAGCCGGAGCCCTACACGTTCGACGCCAAGGGCAACCTTCGGCCCGGCAAGTTCGACTTTTCCACGGACGTGATCTCCGGCTTCCAGGGGGACGCGGAGGCGCTGGAGCGGGCCACGAACTGGATGCACAAGCAGTTCGCGGACGCGGACCGCCGCCGGGTGGAGTTCGCCACCGCGATGACGGACGTGGCGTCCCTCAACCCGAACAAGCAGCGCCCGGACATGTACGTGGACCAGCAGGAGTTCGAGTACCCGATCTGGAACGCCATTAACAAGGGCACTATCGCGGACGCCACGCCGTTCGTGCTCCCGAAGTTCTCCACCTCGTCCGGCCTGGTGGCCGCCAACGTGGAGAACACGGAGCCCACGCCGGGCGTGTTCACCGCCACCTCGCAGACCATCACGCCGGCCGCGATCTCCGGCAAGGTGGAGATCTCGCGCGAGGCATGGGACCAGGGTGGCAACCCGCAGTTGTCCGGCCTGATCTGGCGCCAGATGGTGCGGGCGTGGTTCGAGGCGCTGGAGGCAGCGGCGGTGGCCATGCTGGAGGCGGCGGCCCCGACCACCATCACCATCACCACGGCGGCGGCGGACAGCGCGCTGGAGGCGTCCCTGACCTCGCAGTTGGCCCCGCTCCAGTACGTCCGCGGTGGTTTCCGGATGCGGGACGCGTTCGCGCAGGTGGACCTGTACAAGGCCCTCATCGCGGCCAAGGACTCGTCCGGCCGGAAGCTGTTCCCGGTGCTCGGCGCGCAGAACGCCACCGGCACCACGCAGGACTTCTTCTCGGCGCTGCTGGTGGCCGGCCTGGTGTTCCGGCCGGCGTGGGCGCTGGCGGCCACGTCCGCGAACTCGTCCAACTCGTACCTGTTCGACCGGGGGGACGTGTCCGGCTGGGCCACCGCCCCGCAGCGGCTGACGTTCGAAAACATCTCGGTGGCCAAGATCCACATGGGGATCTGGGGCTACCGCGCCATGGCCATCACGGACATCACCGGCGTCCGTCGCCTCGCGTACGACCCGGTGTAAGGAGACCTCACCATGACGACCAAGAAGGACGTCCAGGCGCTCAACGGCGGGGACGTGCCGGAGAACGCCGGCCCCGCATCGGTGGCGGACCCGTCCGTGGACGCGTCCGCGCCGATGGACACGAAGGTGGTGGATCACCCGTCCCCGCCGGAGCCGGAGGTACTCACCGAGGAGCAGGAGATCGCCCGTTACGGGTACGCCCTGCGCCCCAAGGAGCCTTTCGTGTCCGAAGGCATGCGCCATGACATCGTGACGTTCGGGTTCGCCATCGACCCGGTGTCCGGGCAGCGGGTCGAGCGGGCATGAGTTCCCGGGAGGTTGCGGTCCTGGCCAGCGCACCGCGCACCGCCACGCCGACTCCGGCGGTGGTGGCGTGCGGGTACGCGCTCGGCGTGCACGTGGTGGTGGACGTGACTGCCATCGTCACCGCGCCGTCCATCACGGTGGTGCTGGAGCTCCAGGACGTGACCTCCGGCAAGTGGTACCCGCTACTCACCTCGGCGGCCATCACCACCGTGTCCACCACCGTGCTCCGGGTGTACCCGGGCCTGGTGGTGGCCGCCAACCTCGCGGCCAACGATGTGCTCACTGAGGCCCTGCGGGTGTCGGTGAACCACGGCAACGCCAACTCGATCACCTACTCCGTCTCGGCCCACCTGGTGCAGTGATGGCCACCTACCTTCGCCTTGTGTCCGCCGCGTCCGCCATGGCCGCGGTGGGCGAAGCGTGGGAGCTGGACCTGTCCACGTGGGACGCGTCCACCGGTGAGCCCACCTCCGCGGTGACGCCCACCGTGACGATCACGGACCCGTCCGGGGCCACGTCCGCACCTGTCCCGGTGGCCGGGTCGGACACCGGCAACTGGTCTGTGATCGTCACGGTGGGCACCGCCGGGCGGTGGGTGGCGCACCTGTCCACGCCGGAGGATGCGGCGGACGCCGCGGTGTACGTGCTCGGCCCCACCACCGCCGCCGGCATGCCCACCGTGGCCGACTGTGCCGCGTACCTCGCCGAGGTGGCGTCCTCCTGGTCCACCACCGCCATTACGGACGCGTTCAATGCCGAACGTTCGGCGCAGCGGGACAAGTGCGGTGAGCGCAACCCGTACCCGGACAGCCTCCGCGAGGCGCTGCTGCGCCGGGTGGCCCGCAACCTCGCCATGCGCCGGCTGCCGCTGGCGATGGCCGGTGGGGACGCGGACGGCGGCCCGGCCATCATCCCGGGCAACGATCCGGAGGTGCGCCGCCTGGAGCGGCCCTACCGCCGGCTGGTGATCGGATGAGTCTTCAGGGCCAGCGCCAGATCCTGGCCGCTGCGCTGTCCACGGTGGGGGACGTACGCGGCGTGACGCAGCGGCCCGCGGTGCCGAACACGGGGGATGCCTGGCCCCGCCTGGCCGTCCTGGACCATGACGCCGGGGACGCATTCATGGTCACCTGGTCCATTGCGGTCATCGTCCCGCAGGACGAGGTGGCCGCCGAGGAGTGGTGGGACGTGCACTGGCCGCCGCTGTACTTCGCACTCAAGCCCGTGGCGTTCGTGGACCGGGCCGTCCCCGTGACGGTGCCGACCGCGGAGGGCGCGGAACTGCTGGCGTTTGACATCACCGTACGGACAGAGGAGTAGACCATGCCCTCCGCAACTGGTGCCATGGTCTACCGTGACGCACTCGTCACGGTGGACGGCACCGACTACACCAACCAGTTGCGCAAGGCGCGGTTGGTTCCCGATCAGCCCATCCAGACGTACAAGACCCTGGTCCCGGACGGTGCCGTCCAGGACACGGACTCCGAGGTGTGGACCTTCGAGCTGGAGGGGCTCCAGATCAACATCGCGGGTGGCCTGGCCGCCTACCTGCGGGGCCTGCCCACCGGGACGCAGATCTCCTGCGTGCTCCAGCCCAAGACCGGTGTGGGCCAGCCCCGGGCCACGTTCACGGCGGTGGCCCTGAAGCCTGAGTTCGGCGGTGAGCAGGGCGCGTTCCTCACCAAGACCTTGACCTTGCCGGTCATCGGCGTGCCCACGTTCGGGACGAGCTGAGAAGAGACGATCATGGGACTCGTTACTGATGCCAGCCTGGTGCTGAACATCCAGCAGAACAACCCGCTCGACCTCACCACCGCGCAGGCGAACCTCCTCAAGACGTACCGCGCCCTGCTCCAGTCCGGTACCGGCGCCGGCCAGGCAGACAAGCTGTGGCACGACCAGCGCACCATCCCCGCGTCCAGCACCGATGACCTGGACCTGAACGGTGCCGCCCTCACCGATGCGTTCGGCGTGGCGCTGGCGTTCGTCAAGGTGAAGGGCCTGATCATCTCGGCGGCGGCGGCCAACGCCAACAACGTGATCGTGGGCAACGCCACCTCCAACGGGTTCATCTCGTGGGTGGGCGCCGCCGCTCACACGGTCACCGTGCGGCCGGGGGCCACGCTGGCGCTCATGGCGGGTGGCGCGGACGCCGCCGGCTACGCCGTCACCGCCGCCACCGCGGACCTACTCCGGGTGGCGAACGGCGGGGCCGGCACGTCGGTCACCTATGACGTGATCATTTGGGGGACCAGCGCGTGAGCACGGTCTTCAACCTGGAAGCGGAGATGGTGGGCGGCTCCACCTTCAGGGTGCAGGCGGACCAGCGGGACATCGCCGAATTCGAGTGCGAGCCCTTCGGTGTGTCGTTCTACCTCGTGGAGGCCCGGCCGTACACGTTCCTGCGCTACCTCGCGTGGCGGGCTGGGAAGCGGAACAAGCTCCACCAGTTCCCCACCTTCGAGGCGTTCAAGGACGAGTGCCTCTCGGTGACGAACCTGGACAAGGCCGCGGGCGCGGAGGCGCCTGAGGCGGACCCTGGGAACCCGGCAGCGTCCGCCGAGGTCTGATCGAACTGGCCCTGTTGCAGGGTCGGACGCTCGTGGATGTGGAGGTGGCGTTGCGCATGCATCCCCGGGACCTTGCAACGTGTATCGATGTGTGGGAAGAACGGGCCGCGGACGCGGCCCGCGGGCAGGGATAGGGAGGGCGGGCCATGGGAGATATCTGGGTGTTGGTCCGCTCCCTCCGACAGCTCGACCGCGATGATGTGCTGATCAAGGAAGTGCGCCAGGAACTGCGCACGCCGGTGGACCCGGTGCGCCGCCGGATCAAGGCCACCGCGCTAGCCACGCTTCCGCATTCCGGCGGACTCGGTCAGTGGGTGGCCGGCACGAAGATCACGGCCCTGATCACGTTGCGCGGCAAGGCCGCCGGCATCCGCCTGCGCGGGGGCCGCCGGTCCACCCGGGCGCAGACGGATGTCCGGTCCATCGACCGGGGCCGGGTGCGGCACCCCTCGTGGGGCCGCCGCTACCGCGGTCAGTGGCACACGCAGACGGTACGGCCCGGGTTCTTCACCAAGACCGCCGCCGAGAGTCCCGAGTGGGACCAGGCGATCGAGCGGGCCGCCGCCAAGGCATTCGGGAGCATCGGTGGCTGAGCGGGACGTTGAATGGAGCCTGAAGGCCACCGACAACACGGGCCGGGCCACCGAGTCCGCCTCGTCCGGGTTCGAGCACCTTGGCCGAGAGGCGGACAAGGCCGCCCGTAAGGTCGATGAACTCGGTGACCAGACGGGCCAGTTGGCCCGGAAAATGGCCGAGGCCCGGGTTGCCGCCCTGGCGCTGGCCCGGGAGTTCGACAAGACTGGCGACGCCAAGATCCTGCGGGACTTCCAGAAGGCGAACGCGGAGGCGGCCAAGCTCGGCCGGGTGGCCAAGACCCTCAAGACTGACCTGGTGCCGGACGGCAAGGAGATCCAGAAGCTGGACGGCCTGTTGGGCAAGTTCGTCCAGTTCGGCCAGAAGGCCGGCATCATCGCCGCGGACGCCACCGTCACCAGCCTGAAGGGCGCTCTCGACGCCATCCCCGGCGGCGGCAAGGGTCTGCTGTACGGAGCGCTGGTGGGTTCCGCGGTGGCCGCCGCGCCCTTCATGGCCGCCGCCGTGTCCGGTGCGGTGACCGGCGGCGTGGCCGCGGGCGGGATTACCGCCGGACTTATCCTCGGTGCGCAGGACCCGGCGGTGGCCGCCGCATACCAGCGCCTGGGTACCGTCATCCTGGGGAACCTCCGCGAGGATGCCAAGCCGTTCGCGCAGGACCTGTTGGCGCTGGCGCCCAAGTTCGAAAAGGCGTGGGACGCCGAACGGCCGGTGATCTCCCGGATCTTCCGCAACCTCGCGGTGGACGTGGGGCCGCTGGCGAACGACGCCACCAAGGCACTCCACAACCTCCTGCCCGCCCTGGAGCACGCTTCTGTAGCCGGTGGCCTGGTGCTCCGCACGATCGGCGCGCAACTGCCGGGCCTGGCGTCCGCGGTGGGCCACCTCCTGGACGCGTTCTCCTCCGCTGGTAGCGGTGGTGCCGCCGCTCTCGGGTCGCTGATGTACCAGCTCCGGGGACTCATCGAGCTACTGGCGGTCGGAGCGCGCATCTCTGCCCCCGGCCTGAACTTCCTGGGCAAGCTCGCCGAACTGGCGCACCTCGCACCGAAGACCTCGGATGCCGTATGGGTGTCCGCCGATGCCACCAAACAGGCCGGCGCAAGTGCCGCGTTTGCCGGGCAGCAGTACGAAGAGTTGCGGAGCGCACTGGGGAACACGGCCACACAGGCGCAACTGCTCAACGACACGTTCAGTCGGCTGTTCGCCGAACAGATGGGCGTGGATCAGGCCAACCTCGCGGTGAACATGGGGTTGCAGACCCTGACCAAGACCATCAAGGACAACAAGAAGTCCCTGGACGAGTCCACCGAGTCCGGCGCGCAGAACAACCAGGTCATCCTCCAGCAGATCGAGAACCTGCAACGCAAGCGGGATGCGGACATTGCCGCCGGCAACGGCACGCAGGAAGCCTCGCAGGCGGCCAACGCCGCGTACGTCTCGCAACTGGAGGGCCTGCGCAAGTTGCTGTACAGCCTGGGGCTCAACCACGCCGAGGTGGACAAGCTGATCAACGCCTATGAGCAACTGGCCAAGCCACAAACCAAGTACTTCACCACCGTCTACCGTCAGCAGGGCGCGCCGCCCGGCACGTCGGACCAGTCAACCGGGCACTCCCGGACCGGCACCAACGACTACAGCGGGCTGTCCGGGTGGGCGCCCGCACAGTTCGCCGCGGGCGCGCGGATGGCCCTGGCCGGAGAGGCCGGGACCGGGAGCATGCCGCACCAGCCGCCCATCCAGGTGCACGCGGAGTCCAGCATCGCCGTGATGCTGGACGGGCAGCCGTTCCAGGCGTACACCGTGCGGACCACCCGGGCCGCCGAAAAGCGCCAGGCGTGGCGGAACAGGGTGGGTCCGCGATGACCAACCTGAACCTGGACCCGTTCACCCGCACCACGTCCCCGGGCCTCGGTACTGAGCCGCTGTCCGGGCAGGCGTGGCAGTACAGCGGGGCCAACACGAACTATTCCACCACCGGCACCACCGCCCGTATCGCGCTGGCCGCGGTGGGGACGTTGCTCTATGCCACGGTGGAGACCGGCAAGGCGGACCACACCGCGCGGATCACCTTTCCGGCCCTGCCGGTGCCGACCGGCGGGGCGGTGACGCTGCGCATCCCGGTCCGGTACCTGGACTCCAGCAACTACTACGAGGCCGTCCTCACCATCCCCACCGCGGGCAGCGTCACGCTCGGCATCAGCAAGCGCATCGGTGGTGCCGGCTCCAGCGTGGCCACCGCGGTCAACGTGGGCACGCACGCCGCCGGCAACTCGTGGGTTGTGGTGTGCTCGGTGTTCGGGACCACCATCCGGGCACGGGCCTGGAACACCACCGGCGCCGACCCGGCCACCTGGTCCGTGTCCGGCGCCGCGGTGGACACGGCCATCCAGAGCGCCACCCAGGCGGGGTGGGGTGCCCGCCGGGAGACCGGCAGTACCAACAACACCACCGTGGACGGGGACAACTACCAGGCCAACACCATCATCCAGGTGGACGAGCAGGCGGTGTACCCGCCGCGGGTGCTAATCACGGTGGTGGACCTCCAG
>Ga0207641_10004883_pt1 | contig 11537 bp, 7 predicted proteins | sample KBSSwiS62_FD_184306 | JGI IMG/M metagenome (GOLD analysis project Ga0207641, IMG submission 184306) | Switchgrass rhizosphere microbial communities from Kellogg Biological Station, Michigan, USA - KBS Switchgrass S6-2 (SPAdes) (version 2) | ecosystem: Host-associated > Plants > Roots >... | reverse complement strand
ATATAGCCCAGGCTTTAAAACCCTGAAAATTTCTTTTATCATTGTATTGTGATCATAAACGTGCTCCATTACCTGCGTGCATAGAATAGAATCAAATTTGTTGTTTTCGAATTTCAGTTCTGTGGCAGGACAAATCACATCAACCCGGTTTCTATCGCTTTGAATTACATCACAGCCGGTTTGTGTTTGCGTCAGAGAATTATAAATTGTTTCATAAGGCTTGTTACCACAACCGAGATCAAGAAAATTTCCAAAGGTATATTTTTCCAATGCTTCTTTTATATCGTTGATCAAAAAATAATAATGAATATAATGCGGATCTTTACTCCTGACTTTCCAATCATTCAGCCTTGGCTGGTTTTTCTCCCGGCTCATTTTTATGGACTATTTTTGAATAATAAACAATTTAGCGTTTCAAATGTCGCGATTTTCAATTTTAAAAAAGCATTTATCTTTTGGAGAAGCTGTCTCATTTTATTTAAAAATGAAAACAGGGAACTGGAACAATTTTAATCTAAAAAAATTAAAACATAGCTTTTCCATTCGTAACAATCCTTTTGATTTTGCAACACTGGAAGAAGTGATTTTAAAGGAAGATTATAACTTGAATATTAATTTCAATCCATCGACGATCATTGATGGCGGTGCAAATATCGGATTAACATCTGTTTTTTTTGCCAACAAGTATCCTCAAGCTAATATAGTGGCAGTGGAACCTGAGGAAGGGAATTTTGAAATGCTTAAGAAAAACACAAAGAATTATCGGAAAATAGGACTGATAAAGGCTGGCATCTGGAGTCATCCTACAATTCTTTCCGTAATTGACGAAGGAAAAGGTAATAATTCTTTTACTGTAACTGAAATATTATCACCAGAGATAGATTCCATAAAAGCTATATCTATATATGATATAATGCAAGAAAGAGGTTGGGACACGATAGATATTTTGAAACTTGATATAGAAGGGGCGGAAAAAAATGTTTTTGAAAAAAATTTTGAGCAATGGCTACCATGGGTGAAAATATTAATTATTGAGTTTCACGATAGGATGGTAGAAGGTTGCTCTTCGATTGTATCAAAGGCGTTATCAAATTATTACTTTCGTTCTGAAATAAAAGGCGAGAATACAATTTTTTACAACAAAGAGTTTATTTAATTTACCCGCCCCAGCCTTCCCTGTCAAGACTTCGATATTGAATCGCCTCTGCGAGATGTTCTGGTTTTATCTTTTCACTTCCATTAAGATCGGCAATTGTTCTTGATACTTTTAAAATTCTATCATAAGCACGGGCAGAAAGATTGAGTTTTTCCATTGCTGCTTTCAATAAATTTTGTCCCACCATATCGATCACACAAATTTCTTTTAACATTTTACTGCTCATTTGCGCATTGCAATAAATACCGGGATTGTTTTTATAACGTTCTGCCTGCATCTCTCTCGCTTTGATAACTCTTTCGCGAATTAAAGTGGAATTATCAGAGCTTTTTGTGGATGATAATTCATTAAATGCTACGGGTGTTACTTCTACATGCAGGTCAATGCGATCAAGCAATGGCCCGGAAATTTTATTTAAATATTTCTGCACAGCACCGGGTGGGCAGGTACATTCTTTTTCAGGGTGATTAAAAAAACCGCAAGGACATGGATTCATAGACGCGATCAGCATAAATGAGGCAGGAAAATCCAATGCCACTTTTGCTCTTGAGATCGTCACTTTTCTTTCTTCCATAGGCTGACGCATTACCTCAAGCACTGTTCTTTTGAATTCGGGCAACTCATCCAGGAACAAAACACCATTATGCGCTAAGGAAATTTCTCCGGGTTGAGGATTACCGCCTCCGCCAACCAGGGCAACATCAGAAATTGTATGATGCGGTGAACGAAAAGGACGTTTAGAAACCAATGTGGAATTTTCAGGAAGCTTGCCTGCTACCGAATGGATCTTTGTTGTTTCTAATGCTTCGTGTAATGATAAGGGTGGAAGAATAGTTGGCAATCTTTTTGCGAGCATTGTTTTTCCAGCACCGGGAGGACCGATCAATATTGCATTATGACCACCTGCCGCCGCTATCTCTAATGCTCTCTTTATATTTTCCTGTCCTTTTACATCAGCAAAATCTATTTCATAATCATATTGTGAATTATAGAATTCTTCTCTTGTATTTACAACAACAGGTTCAAGCCCTTTTTCATTATTAGCAAAAAAATTTATTACCTCCTCAATATTTTCAACACCAAATACATTTAAGTTATTAACTATCGCTGCTTCTTTTGCATTTGCTTTTGGAACGATCAGTCCTTTGAAATTTTCTTTTCTTGCCTGTATCGCAATGGGCAGCGAACCTTTAATCGATCTTAATTCGCCATCAAGACTCAGCTCACCCATTATCAAATATTTTTCGATCGCTTCATGATTTGATATTAATTCTGAGGCGGCTAAAATGCCGATTGCAATGGGAAGGTCAAAGGGAGTTCCGCTTTTTTTAATATCAGCTGGCGCCATATTCACCACAATTTTTGTTCGTGGCATTTGAAAGCCAAGCGATTTAAAAGTGCTTTCAATTCGTTGCAAGCTTTCTTTTACCGCATTATCCGGCAGCCCGACAATAACGACGCCGATACCAGTGTTCATCCAGTTCACTTCGATGGTAATAGTGATCGCATCAACGCCATAAACAGCGCTACCAAATACTTTTACAAGCATGAACTGAAGGTAGAGAAATAATACAATTGAACGCAATACCACTTATGGGTATGTATGGATAGTTTAGAGCTTACATGCTGTGGCGATGTGATCATACCATCTTTGTTATAGAAGTAGTTAATTATCGAGTTATTTATATTGAAGATCTGATATGTATTTTGTTTTCTATTTTGCAGATTGATAGTAGTGCAAAGTAAAATATTTTCAATTTTTTTCAACTATTTTACTTTGATCGTGTTGCTCATCAGCAATTCTGTATCTGGATCGACAATTATAGAGACAGGCTTTTGATCTTGTTTTATTTTAAAAGAAGAAACACCTTTGTCCACAAATACTTTTTCATTTTTACTTCCTGTCGAAGTGTTTATTTTAAATGCTAGTGGGAATTTGAAAATATTTTTTTGTAATTGTTTTATATCTATAATTAAAGATTTATCAGCATCATAACTCCATATTATTTCAAGTTCTGGCTGGCCCGTTGTATAAAGCCATTGATCAAAAAATTGTTTCAGGTTTTTACCGGAAACATCTTCAAATACTTTTTGAAGATCCCGGGTATCAGCAATGCTGCCAGCATAGGTTGCATAATATTTCCTTATCGATCTCCAGAAAACAGAATCGCCCAATTCACTACGCAACATATGTAATACCCAACCACCTTTTGGATAGGAATTCGGATTCAGCAATTTCATGTAATCTGTTTCTTCGGTATCAACAACTGCCTTTTTACTTTCTTTAGAATAAGCAATTACCTGCTCTCTGTCTTCCTTCAGCATTTTTATTGCTGTATCCTTTCCATATTTGTTTTCAAAATAAAGAATGGTAAAATATGTGGCAAAGCCCTCGCTCAGCCATAGATGGCCAAAACTTTTTTCGGTAGCCATATTGCCAAACCATTGATGCGCTATTTCATGTGCCAGCAATCCTTCGCTTTTTCTTGTACCCGTTACTGAATTTTCCGAATAAAAAATTGTGTTTGCATTTTCAAGTCCGCCAAACCTTGTTTTCGATTGTACGTTGGCTAATTTTTTATAACCATAAGGACCTACATGACTGATATAATATTCAAGGATGCCATTTGCCAATGCATAATCATAAAAGCCTTTGTCTTTGTTTTCAGGATACACCCAACTATAAATGGGAATATTTCCATTTACAACTCCCGCAAGATTTACTGCAAAATCTGCGGCTCCAATTACCATTACTTTAGTTGAGATCGGTGTATCTTCTTTCCAATGAGTTAATTTAAAACCGTTACCAAGAGAAGTCTCCTCTATTTGTACACCATTGGCAACGACCTGGTAATGTTCAGGAGCGGTTACAATAAATTCTACAGTTGCTTTATCAGCAGGATCATCATGACAAGGGATCCAGTTATGTCCGCGGTTTGGCCAGTTGTCAGCAAAAAAACTCCTATGACCATATTTTGTTTTTGAAATGATGAGGCCGTCAGCGGGGACTCCTTTGTATACAACAGCAATTTTAAAAACAGTTTTTGGTTTTAATGCTTTTTCAAAACCAATAATGCAAAACCCATCTGAATCGTGAACAAATCCAATCCAAACCCATTCCTTTTTTTCTTCAGAATAAAGAAATGTTTTTTCAACTCTCATGCCTTTGCTTCCTTCTTTGGCAAAATTAATATCGAAACTAAACGCCCCCGTTTCTTTAACAACACTTCCTGTAATTTCCGCTCTACCATGAATTGTATCATTTGCATCATTTAGTTCTATCTCATATTTGTAATGCAAAACATCGATGTCGTTTTGACAAAATACAAAAACAGACGAGCATATAAATACTAATGAAAAAAATATTCTACTCATAAGTAAATTTTCCTGATTTCTTCCAAATTTAATTTAATCCTGACAATCGTGGTTCTACAGTTTCTCCAGCATATCCACCACTTTCTCTCTCTTCAGAATGAGATAACCGAGCCGGTCGTTGCTTACTCCCTCTTTTAATTGATAACTGAATTCAAGCTGGTCATCATTTGCCGTGGTTTCAAAATAGCGGAAGCTAATATTGGAATACTGTTTCAATTCATCACTTATCTCGTAAAGATGTGTTGAAAGAATGAATAATGAATTTTTTATTTTAATCAACCCTTTGATCACGGTTAAGGAACACTTCATGGCGTCCTGCACATTGGTTCCTTTGAATAGTTCATCAATCAGCACCAGCCATTTTTTCCCATTGTTAATTTTCTCAACGGTGTTTTTTACTCTTTGTACTTCGTTAAAGAAATAGCTTTCGCCTTTCGCAATATTATCTACTACGTTGATATTAGTAAGCAAACCATCAAATAAAGTCAATGTCATTTCTTGTGCTGGTACTCCCATGCCAAGATGAGCAAGAAATACTGCTGAACCAACAGATTTTATTAAGGTGCTTTTGCCAGCCATATTTGCTCCGGTAAGAAAAAGAAAGTTGTGATCGGGATCTAAAACAAGATCATAAGATACCGGATGTTTCAATAATAAATGATAAAGTCCTTTCGCATTTACAGTTGGCCTATCTGTTTCTGTAAATTCTGGAAAGCGGAGATCAAAATGTTTCATCGCCATTGCCATTGAATACCATGCATCCAGTCTTCCAAAAATTTCCAGCAATTCGATCGTGTCGTTTTTATACCGGTTACGGATATGATAGCCGAAATAAAGATTTTGCATTGGAGAAAAGCTTTCACCCAGTCTGGAAGAAGAAATTTTTGCAAGCGGCGTTTCTTTTAATAATTGCTCTGCACGTTCAATATAGATTTTAAAAAAAGAAGGGAGCTCCTGCTGGCTAAAAAGGGCCACCAATTTTTTCAGGCCCCTAAAAAAATCTGCACAATGACTTACAGAATATTTTACCATTCTGTAATCTTCTATATGAAAAGTTTTATATGTCCAGGTATTAAAAGCATTAGGATCTGGAGGAATAGGATCAAGATTATAATCAAGGTATTTTTCAATCACTAATAAAGTTCCGTTAGTAATTTCTGAAGGCCAGTCATTCAAATGTTCATTTAATGTCCTGATTATTTTCTGTGTGCCAAGGATCTTTTTTAGTTCATGATGTGGCTCCGAAAAAAAATGACGTAACCATTCTTTGCCATAAACGGTTCTTGTAAAATTCAGCTTATGAAAAATAGAGAACTCTTCTTCCTGGTGAAAGACGGAAATGTCGTTATATGTTGTAGCGTCTAGGTGCATGATGGATAGAACGCAGATTTTTTATGATTTATTAAGGTTAGCGCAGATCATGATTTATCATAAATATCATAAAAAATCTGCGTTCTATTTCTACCTGTTAAATGAAAGCCTTTGACCTTTAAATGATTCATCAAACATACCATTTCCATAAACCAAATGGCCATTCACAAAAGTGTGTGTAATGGTTGCAGGAAATTCAAACCCTTCCAACGGGCTCCAGCCGCATTTATATAAAATATTTTCTTTTGAAACTTTTGTTTGGTGCATCATATCTATTAAAACAAGATCGGCAAAATACCCTTCACGAATATAACCCCTGTCTTTTATTTGAAAACAATCAGCCACTGCATGACTCATTTTCTCAGCAATTTTTTCCAAACTGATCTTTCCCTGTTTATAATAATGGAGCATTAATAATACAGGATGCTGAACCAATGGTAAACCAGCATGTGCTTTTTCATAAGGTTCATTCTTTTCTTCCAGTGTATGCGGTGCATGATCAGTTGCAATTACATCAAGGCGATCATCCAGCAACCCTTTCCATAAACTTTCACGATTATGCGGAGCTTTGATTGCCGGGTTGCATTTTATCTTATTGCCAAGTCTTGCATAATCATTACTGGTAAAATGAAGATGATGCACACAAACTTCGGCAGTAATTCTTTTTTGTTTTAAGGGCATCATGTTTGTGAAAAGTATTAATTCTTTTTCAGTAGAAATATGCAGGATGTGTAACCGTGTATTATATTTTTTTGCGATCTGTATTGCGAGCAAAGACGATTCGTAACAGGCATCTTCATTTCTTATAATTGGATGATCGGCGGCTGTAAGTTCCCGGTTCTCTTTTTTTATTTTTACTAAATTTTCTTTTATGATCCTTTCATCTTCACAATGCGTAGCGATCAGCACTTCGCTTTCCCGAAAAATTTTATCCAATGTGTTCGGGCTATCTACTAACATATTGCCCGTAGAAGCACCCATGAAAATTTTTATACCACAAACATCTTTTCGTTTATCATTTGTTTTTAGAACCTCGTCAGCATTGTTGTTGCTGGTGCCCATAAAAAAAGAATAGTTTGCTAAAGAAGTTTTTGAAGCGATCGAATATTTGTCTTCTAATAATTCCTGTGTAAGTACATTTGGAATTGTATTTGGCATTTCCATAAAACTGGTAACACCACCGGCCACAGCAGCTTTTGCTTCTGTATAAATGGTTGCTTTATGTGTAAGCCCCGGCTCACGAAAATGAACCTGGTCATCAATAGCGCCGGGTAAAAGATATTTTCCTTCGCCATTTATTTCTTTCACAGACGAATCTACCTGAGTAATTAGTTCCCCAATTTTTTCAATGCGACCGTTTTTTATTAATACATCTGATACAATTATTCTTCCTTCATTTACAACCTGTACATTCTTTATCAGGTAATTTTGCATATCTTGTTCTCCGATTTATCGTTGAAAAACCAATACCCATGCAATTTAAACAAACCCTTGCAAGACTAATCTTTATTCTATTTCCAGTCTTCGCAATGTCTCAATCCACTTATGTACCCTTTGGATCAAAAGAATATATTTTAATCGACCGGTTGGAAATTCTTGGTCAGAAAGATTCCATTCTCAATTTTTCCAAAACAAAACCATTTAACCGCCTCCAGGTGATGAGAGGTGTAATGGATTTTAAACAAAATCATCCGGGAGTTGTTTTATCTAAAACAGATGAATATAATCTGCAGAGTCTTTACTTAAATAATATTGAATACCTACCCGACTCTCAACGGATCGCAATAAAAAGTAAGAAACGCATTGGGCCGTTTTATAGAACTCCGGCAAATTTGTATGAAGTTCATGTAAAAGATTTTGATCTTGTTATCAACCCGATCATTCAATTTCAATACATGAAAGAAAGTGATAATGATGAAGGTCTTTTCCTGAATTCAAGAGGTGTGAGTGTTCGTGGGCGTATTGCGAATAAAATTGGTTTTGCTGCATCTATTTTGGATAACCAGGAAAGAGATCCGTTGTATGTACAAGCATGGGAAGATAAATTTCAATCAGTTCCGGGCGCCGGGTACTATAAAAACTTCAAAGGAACGGGATTTGATTATTTTGATGGAAGAGGCTATTTCACTTTCAATGTTACCAAATATATTGATGTGGCTTTTGGTTATGACCGCAATTTTATTGGTAATGGCTATCGCAGTTTATTCTTAAGTGATTTTGGTAACAATACTCTTTTTCTAAAACTGAATACAAGGATCTGGAAACTCAACTATCAGAACCTATTCATGGAACTACAACAAACCGAGCCTCGTGGGCCCGATCGTCTACTCAGAAAAAAGTATGCAGCCTTCCACCATCTTGATGTGAATGTGACAAAGAAATTAAATATCGGTTTATTTGAAGGAGTAATGTTTGGCCGGACTGATCATTTTGAATTTAGTTACCTGAACCCGATCATTTTTTATCGTTCCATAGAACAGCAAAATGGGAGCTATGATAATTCAGTTGCTGGTATTGATTTTAAATTGAACATATTAAAACAGGTGCAGTTTTACGGACAGTTCTTGTTGGATGAATTTAATTTAGAACAAATAAAAAGTGGTAATGGCTGGTGGGCCAATAAATGGGGATTGCAACTTGGCGCTAAATACATCAACGCATTTGGAATAAAAAATCTTGATCTGCAACTGGAACATAACAGGGTAAGGCCATTTACTTATTCGCATGGTGATTCGGTAGCCAACTATACGCATTATAATCAACCATTGGCACATCCACTTGGCGCTAACTTTAGTGAAACTATTGGAATACTTCGTTATCAGCCTGCACCAAAGTGGACCTTGCTTGCAAAAGCAATGTATTGGAAACAGGGATTGGATACGGGGGGTCGTAGTTTTGGAAGCAATATATTTTTACCGAATACCGTCCCTCCAAGACAAGGAGATTATGGATATGAAATAGTTTCCGGTATTGAATCAACTACAACCTTCTTATCATTTTTGCTTTCTTATGAGCTAAAACAAAATTTATTTATTGAAGGATCGGTGACTAATCGAAAATTTGATGTGCCGTCTAATACTTCCCAATCCACTTCAACAACAATTGTTGCATTTGGCATCAGGTGGAATATGCATCAAAGAGTATTTGAGTTTTAAAAGGCTTGTATTTAAGTAACAAACTTTTGAGAATAAAGGATCGAATGAAGCAGGTAAGAATTAATTCTTCCTCAATAATTACACTGCTGCAACCATATTTTCATTTCCCCTATCTTTATAAAAACTAAGCTTTATGCAGCGGATTTATTCGATTACCCTATCCCTATTTATTTTCATAACATCATTTGCTCAATCCGGAACTGCAGGAGAAAACCTACAAAGACCAAAACTTGTTGTGGGAATTGTGATCGATCAAATGCGTTGGGATTATCTATACCGTTATTATGACCGCTATGCAGCTAATGGTGGTTTTAAAAGAATGCTAAGCCAGGGTTTTAGTTGCGAAAATACGTTGATACCATATGCACCTACTGTTACGGCTCCGGGGCATACATGCATTTATACGGGTTCGGTTCCTGCTATTCACGGTATTACCGGTAATTTTTGGTGGGACAATGCAGAACAGCGTAATGTTTATTGTACAGAAGATAAAACAGTACAAACCGTAGGCAGTACAACAAATATGGGATTGCAGAGTCCAAGAAATTTATTGGTAACAACTATATGCGACGAATTACGCCTGGCTACAAATTTCCAGGGAAAGGTAATTGGTATTGCAATAAAAGATCGTGGTGGTATTTTGCCAGCAGGTCATAGTGCCAATGCAGCTTATTGGTATGATAGCCAGGAAGGCAAATGGATCACTTCCTCTTATTACATGACCGAGCTGCCGCAATGGGCAAAAGAGCTGAATGCAAAGAAATTGGTAGACAAATATTATGAGATGGGCTGGAACACTTTGTATCCTGTAAATACATATTCGCAAAGCACCGCGGATGATAAATCGTACGAAACTAAAGGTGTTGGTACTGGTTTTCCTTATGATCTGAAAAAGTTTATAGGGAAGAATTATAGCGTAATATCAGCAACACCTTATGGAAATAGTTATACGATTGATATGGCTAAAGCTGCCATTGAAGGAGAGAAGTTGGGAGCAGATGCAATGACCGATATACTTGCAGTAAGTTTTTCATCACCGGATTATATCGGTCACGGTTATGGCCCCAATTCAATAGAACAGGAAGATGACTTTCTTCGTCTTGATAAGGAACTTGGTGATTTTTTGAATTATCTTGACAGTAAGATAGGGCAGGGACAATACACTGTTTTTCTTTCAGCAGATCATGGTGTGGCAAATGTGCCTGCATTTATGAAAGAAAATAAAATACCTGCCGGTAATTTTAATGAAGGGGCGGTGGTAGAGCAGCTCAATCAGCAACTCAAAGATAAATTTGGCCAGGGAAATCTGGCACTCGCTTTTTCAAATTACCAATTAGTTTTAAATAATAACTTGATCAATGAAAAGAAATTGAAAAGAGAAGAGATCGTAGATGTTACTGTTGATTTTCTTTCAAAGCAATTGGCCGTTGCCCGGGTGTTTGATCTGCACCAATTGGATGGAACAGCACTACCTGCCAAAATAAAGGAGATGATGGTAAATGGCTACTATCCTCCTCGTGCAGGAGATATTCAAATTATTCTGAAGCCAAATTATATAGAGAATTTTCTTACCAGTGGTACTACGCATGGCATGTGGAATCCCTATGATGCGCATATTCCTTTGCTTTGGTATGGTTGGGGGATCAAAGCAGGTAAAACGAACAGAGAAACGTATATGACGGATATTGCTCCAACATTGGCCGCTTTGTTACATATTCAAATGCCGGGAGGAACCATTGGAAAAGTAATTAGTGAAGTAATGAAATAGCGAAAAGCAGAATGAGAAAAACATTTTATATTTATATACGAACATTCGATTTTTTTTCACTACAAGCTATTAATTATGAAAAAGGTTTTTTCATTACTCTTATTTACTGCCACTCTATTTTATCTGCCTGCATCAGCACAGAAAGTTGATAAAGTAAAATTCTTTGAAGAAGAATCCACAGTGAATGCTACACTCGAAATGGATCTTAAAGATCTCCTTGCTAAAAAGGCTCCGGACAGATTTTTACCTGCTACCATATCGTTTACCACCAAAGATGGTAAAACGATCACAGAAAAGATCGAAGCTTCGGTAAGAGGTAATTTCCGAAGGGAGACTTGTTTTATGCCCGGTCTCAAACTAAATTTCAAAAAAGACAGCAATTCAAGTTTATATAAATTCAAAGAATTAAAACTTTCAAATGGCTGTAACACTGGTGATGAGTCTGGTCAATTAGTTGTAAAAGAATTTTTAGCGTATAAAATTTATAACCAGCTTACCGACATGAGCCTGCGGGTAAGATTTATGAATGTTTCTTTTAAAGATATTTCGGGAAAGAAAAAACCTTACACTCAATATGCATTTTTGATAGAAGATGTAGATGATATGGCCAAAAGGAATAATATGGTGGAAATAGAAGGCACACCATATAACACAGAGCAAACCAACAGGGATCAAATGACGATCGTTACTTTAGTTGAATACCTGATCGCAA
>Ga0207641_10004881_pt1 | contig 11539 bp, 2 predicted proteins | sample KBSSwiS62_FD_184306 | JGI IMG/M metagenome (GOLD analysis project Ga0207641, IMG submission 184306) | Switchgrass rhizosphere microbial communities from Kellogg Biological Station, Michigan, USA - KBS Switchgrass S6-2 (SPAdes) (version 2) | ecosystem: Host-associated > Plants > Roots >... | reverse complement strand
CCGACGTGAGTCCCGGCAACTCGTCGATCCACGCGGCGACTCCGGGAGGACGTCTTCGGACCGTGCTGGCGAACTCCCAGGAGTTCGAGATGCAGGACATCTCTCGAGACGGCCGCGTGCTCGTCCACGACAACCTCCCGCGGGAGGCCATGATCTTCGGCGACCCGGAGGGCGGCCGCGTGCGAGACCTTTCCTGGCTCGACGGCTCGAGGCTCGCCGACCTCTCGAAAGACGGGACGCGCGTCCTCTTCTCGGAAAGCATCCACGGAAAGAGCCCGCGCGGCGACGTGTTTCTCCGAAAGACGGACGGCTCGCCGGCCATACGCCTCGGGGACGGCGAGCCTCTGCAGATCTCGCCGGACGGCGAGTGGGTCTCCACCCTCGCGGGTGAGACGCCGCGCAAACTCGTTCTCCTCCCGGTCGGGGCGGGCGAGGCGAAGACGGTACCGCTCGGCGACATCGAGGCCTACGACGCGACCTTCGTTCCTGGCTCGCGGCTGCTCGCCGTCTACGGAAAGAGACCCGGCACCGGTGAGCGCATTTTCCTGATGGACTGGGAAGGACGGGACGTGCGAGTCGTGGGCCCGGAAGATCCGGCCGGCTCACCGACGTTCGCTTCGGATGGCAAGAGGGTCGTGATCAAGAGCGTGAAGTCTGGCGAGCAGATCTGGCGGATGGACGGCGGAGGGCCCACGCCTCTGCCCGGCCTCGCCCCAAGAGACAGGGTGCTCCAGTGGAGCGGCGATGGACGCGTTCTCTACCTCCGTACGGGCGGTGCGCTCCCGGCGGAGCTCGAACGCTACGAGATCGCCACGGGTCGCAAGGAAGCCTGGAAGAAGCTCGAGCCGGTCGACCTGGCGGGAGTCGACCGCATCGGGATGATCCTGGTGTCCAGCGACGGCAGGCACTACGCCTACAGCTATGGGACGACGACCAAGTCGGATCTCTATGTCATCGACGGATTGCAGGCAAGGCTCTGGTAACGCCCGAAATACGCGGGCGGCCCCGTTGTAGTCTGCCGGCAGATCCATGACGCTTCCCGCCGGAACCCGTCTCGGCCCGTACGAAATCGTTGCGCCTCTGGGCGCGGGCGGGATGGGGGAGGTCTACCGGGCGCGGGACAAGAAGCTCGATCGGGACGTCGCGATCAAGGTCCTGCCGCAGTCCGTCGCCGCCGATCCCGACACGCTCGCCCGTTTCGAGCGGGAGGCGAAGGCGGTCGCGGCGCTTTCGCACCAGAACATCCTTGCCATCCACGATTTCGGCGACCAGGACGGCGTCGCGTATGCCGTCATGGAGCTCCTGGAAGGCGAGACCCTGCGCGGAAAGCTCGACGCCGGTCTGATCCCGCAGAAGCAGGCCGTGGACTACGCGCTGCAGGTCGCGAAGGGCCTCTCGGCGGCCCACGAGAAGGGCATCGTCCACCGGGACCTGAAGCCCGAGAACCTCTTCGTCTCGCGAGACGGCCACGTCAAGATTCTCGACTTCGGCCTGGCGAAGCGGGTCGAAACCGTTGCTCCGGGCAAGGAGACGAGCGCGCCGACCGGATCGGGCCACACGGAGCCCGGGACGGTCATGGGAACGGCGGGCTACATGTCCCCCGAACAGGTGAAGGGCTTTCCGGTGGACCACCGCTCCGACATCTTCGCGTTCGGAGTGGTCCTCTATGAGCTGCTGTCGGGTAAGAAGGCGTTCCAGAGAGCCTCGGGTGCGGAGACGATGGCCGCCATCCTGCGAGACGACCCGCCGGAGTTGACGGAGTCGGGGCGCAACATTTCTCCCGCGCTCGATCGCGTCGTCAAGCATTGCCTCGAGAAGGACCGGGATCAGCGATTCCAGTCGGCCCGGGACATCGTGTTCAACCTCTCGGAGCAGTTCGGGCCGCCGGCGGCGAGCAACGCGCGGGAAAGCTCACCGCCGCTCGGCGCAGCGGGCTCCTCGGTCGCCGTGCTGCCGTTCAAGTACGGCGGCTCCAGCGACGATCTCGCGGCGCTTGCCGACGGTCTGACGGAAGCGATTGGAACCGGCCTCTCGCGGTTTCGGTATCTCTCGGTCGTGGCGAGCGCTCTCGGCGCGCGTTACGTGCTCGAGGGGAGCATTCGCGAGGGCGGTTCCGCGCTTCGGTTGACCGCGCAGCTCGTCGACACCGAGACGGGAGCCCGGCTGTGGGCCGAGACGTACAACCGGGACCTCCGGGCATCGAGCACCTTCGAGGTCCAGGACGACGTTGCCGCGCACATCGTCGCCACGGTGGCCGACAGCTTCGGGGTGCTTGTGCATGCGTTGAACTCTGCGAGCAGGAAAAAGGACGACGCCCGCCTCACGCCCGCGGAGTGGCAGTTCGCGTATTTCGCCTTCAGCGAGCAGTTCACCCCCGCCAACCACGCTGCGCTCAAGAGCAGGTTGGAGCGCGTGATCAGGGAGGGCGACCGACAGTCGGACATGTGGGCCTGCCTCGCGCAGATCTACTCCGACGAATACGCGTTTGGCTTCAGCAAGGACGCGACCATTCTCGATCGGGCCCTGGCTGCGGCCCGCCGGGCGGTGGAGCTGGATCGATCGAGCCAGTTTGCGCTTCTCACGCTGGCGCGGGCGCACTTCTTCCGCCAGGACCTCGCCGCGTTTGGCCCCGCGGCCGAGCGCGCAATGGCCTTGAATCCGCTCAACACCGCCACGCTCGGGATGTTGGGATTGATGATCGTGCATACCGGTGAGTTCGAGCGAGGCGCCGCGATCGTTCGCCGGGCGATGGAGCTGAACCCCAACCACGCGGGCTGGATGCACTTCGCTCCGCTCTGGGAGCACTTCCACAAGGGCGAGTACGAGCAGGCCCTCGAGCGCGCAAACCGGGTGGATGTGCCCGGTGCCTTCTGGCCCTATCTCGTCATGGCGTCGGCCTGCGGTCACCTGGGCCGGCGCGCCGAAGCGGAGTCCGCGGTCCGGGATCTGCTGGCGCTCGACCCGGAATTCGCGGCGCACGCTCGCTCGAACGTCGGGGTCTGGCACTTCGCGAGCGGCCTCATGGATCCGATCCTCGAAGGGTTGCGCAAGGCGGGGCTCGCGGTTCCCGAGGCCGGCGGCTCCGACGAGCCGGCGCGGCGCGGCGATCCGGTGACGGCGGGGCCGGAACGGGTCACGTCGGGAGCCGACTCCGGAGCCAATCGCGCCCGCGAGGGATTCTGGGTCGCGGTGCTTCCGTTCCGGTCCGGCAGCGGCGATGCGTCACTGACGGCGCTGGCGGAGGGCCTGAACGAGGACATCGTGACCGGACTGTCGCGGTTCACCTACTTGAAGGTGATCGCGCGGAGTGTGACGTCCCGCAATGCGGCCGAAGCGCCGGATGTGCACGCCGCCGCCGCGGAGCTCGGTGCGCGCTACGTGATGGAAGGCTCTCTGCGCCAGGCGGGAGGCAAGCTTCGCTTCGCGGTGCAGCTCGTGGACGCGATCTCGGGGGCGCATCTCTGGGCCGAGAACTACGAGCGGTCCTTCCGCCCGGAGGCGATGTTCGAGTTGCAGGACGAGCTGGTGCCGCGGATCGTGTCCAGCGTCGCGGACGCGCACGGCGTTCTGCCTCACAGCATGAGCGAAGGACTTCGAAGCCGGCCGCAGGATGCGCTGAGCCCGTACGAAGCGGTTCTCCGCAGCTTCGGTTACGGCTACCGGATCACGCCCGAAGAGCACGCGATCGTGCGTGCCGGTCTGGAGCGGGCGGTCCAGGAAGCTCCGGGCTACTCCGACGCCTGGGCGATGCTCTCGCTCCTCTACGGGGAAGAATATTCGCAGGGTTTCAATCCCCAGCCCGATCCTCTCGGCCGCGCCCTCCATGCCGCGCAGCGGGCCGCCGACGCCGCGCCGTCCAGCGCGCTTGCGTTCAATGCGCTGGCGCGGAGCTACTTCTTCCGCCGGGAATTCCAGGCCTTTCGCACCGCGGCCGAGAGAGCCATCGAGCTCAACCCGTTGAACGGTCCGACGCTGGCGGGCCTCGGGAGCATGATGGCCTACGCGGGGGATTGGGAGCATGGCTGCGCCCTCGTCGAGCGAGCGACGCAACTGAATCCTCGCCATCCCGGGTGGTACTGGATGGCGCTCGTGATGAACGCTTACCGCAAGGGCGACTACCGCGGCGCGATCCAGCTCGGGCTCAAGGTGAACCTGCCCGAATTTTCCGGCACGCATGAGGTCATGGCGGCCGCCTACGGGCAAGCCGGGGAGCGCGATGCGGCGGAGCGGGCTCTGCGCGAGTTGCTTCGGCTGAAGCCGGACTACGCGACCAGTCCGCGCGAAAAGCTCCAGAGGTTCGTCTCTCCGGAGCTGGTCGAGCACGTGATGGACGGCCTGCGCAAAGCGGGGCTCGCGATTCCTGCGTCCAGCGGATCATCCGACTCGCCGGAGCGGAGCGGGACAGTCACGGCAAAGGCGGAGCGCGCGGACTCGGTCACCGCCTCGGGAGCCACTCGCGCCGACGAGGGTTTCTGGGTCGCGGTGATGCCGTTCACGTATGGCGGGGCCGAACCGTCCCTCGCGGCCCTGGCCGAAGGGCTGACGGATGAGCTGGTGACCGGCCTGTCGCGCTTCTCCTACTTGCGAGTCATCGCACGCCACGCGGCGCCCGCCGGCCGTTCCCGAACGGACCTCGGCGCCCGTTATGTACTGGAGGGAAGTCTGCGGCAGGCTGGAGGCAGGCTGCGCGTGGCCGTGCAATTGGTCGACACGGCCTCGGGTGCGCACGTCTGGTCGGAGACCTACGATCGCGCCTTCGTCCCGGACGAGATCTTTTCGCTGCAGGACGAGCTTGTACCCCGCATCGTCTCCACGGTCGCCGACATGCATGGTGTCTTGCCGCGCAGTATGAGCGAGGTCGTGCGGCTGAAGGCCGCCGATCGAATGAGCCCATACGAAGCGGTGCTGCGCAGCTTCGGTTACAACGAGCGTTTCACCCCGGAGGACCTCGCGGAAGTCCTTATCTGCCTGGAAGCGGCGGTTCAGCAGGCCCCCGCCAACGCCGAGTGTTGGGCCATGCTGTCGGTGATGTACGCCAACCAGTACGGGCACTGGGACAATGCCGCACCGGATTCCCTCGACCGATCGCTGCGAGCCGCGCGGAAGGCCGTCGAAGCGGCGCCGCTGCATTCGCTGCCGTACTACGCCCTGGCGCAGGCTCTTTTTTTCAAACGAGAATTTCCGGCTTTCCGAGTCGCCGCGGAACGGGCGGTTTCGCTCAACCCGATGGATGGAGCCACGGCCGCGTTCATGGGTTTGCTCATCGCCTACGCGGGGGACTGGGAGCGCGGCTGCGCGCTGTCCAAGAGGGGTTCGGAACTGAATCCCAACCATCCGGGATGGTATCGCTACACTGCCTGGCACGATGCCTACCGGAAGAAGGACTACCGCCAGGCGCTCGACGTAGCGCTCCATCTCAACGCTCCCCAGAACTACTACACGCATGCGGTGCTCGCGATGTGCTACGCGCAACTCGGCCGGACGGAGGAGGCGCGCAAGGCGCTCCGGGACATGCTCGCGCTGAAACCGAACTACGCCGAAGTCGCGCGCGAGTTACATGGGAGGTGGATCGACCCGGATCTGGTGGAGCAGTTGATCGACGGACTCCGCAAGGCCGGACTGGAGATTGGTGACAAGGCGGGAGCGCCTGCTGCGTTGAAGGCATCCGACTTCGGATCAGTTCACACGGACGAAGGCTTCTGGGTCGCCGTGCTCCCGTTCAAGTACGGGGGCGCCGACGCGTCCCTCACGGCGCTCGCGGAAGGGCTGACCGAGGACATCGTCACGGGACTTTCGCGCTTCTCGTACCTTCGCGTGATCGCACGCGGCTCGACGCTGCGCTACGCGGATCAGGCGACCGACGCGCGGGTCGTGGGCAAGGAGCTCGGCGCCCGCTACGTGATGGAAGGCAGTCTGCGGCAGGCGGGTGCAAAGTTGCGTCTCGCCGTGCAGCTCGTGGACGCGGTGTCGGGCGCCCATCTCTGGGCCGAGAACTATGAGCGGAGCTTCAGCCTGGAGGCCGTATTCGAGCTGCAGGACGAGCTGGTTCCGCGCCGGCCGCGCACGGCCTCACTCATGCACGGGGTGCTGCCCCGGAGCATGAGTGAGGCCGTGCGCGGCCGGGCTCCCGGGCAATTGAGCCCTTACGAAGCCATGGTGCGCAGCTTCGCCTACTTCGAACGGGTCACCCCCGAAGAACTTGCCGCGGCGCGATCGGGCCTCGAGCAGGCGGTCGAGAAGGCGCCGGATCATCCCGATGGCTGGGCCATGCTGGCGTTGCTGTGCGTCCAGGACTACGCACAAGGCTTCGAGCTTCAAAAGGATTCGCTGTCGCGAGGGCTGGCCGCCGCGAGGCGCGCCGTCGAGGCGGCGCCCACCAACCACCTGGCTCACTTTGCACTGGCTCAGGCGCTCTTCTTCCAGAAGGAATTCCAGAGCTTCCGCAATGCGGCCGAGCGAAGTCTTGCGCTCAACCCCTGTGACGGCAACTCCATCGCCTTTCTCGGAGAGCTGCTGACCTACGCGGGGGACCGGGAGCGTGGACTCGCACTGGCCGAGCGCGCCAAGCGGCTCAATCCGCACCATCCCGGGTGGTACTGGTATGTCGACGCCTTCAACGCGTATCGCCAGGGCGACGATCGCGCGGCGATCGATTTCGTGCTCAAGGCCAATCTGCCGGGCCACTGGGGTTCGCACGCGGCTTTGGCTGCCGCGTATGGCCAGCTCGGGGAACGAGATGGAGCCGGGAAGGCCCTGAAGGAGCTGCTCAAGCTCCGGCCGGACTTCGGCGTCCGGGCCCGCAGCGAGGCCGAGAAGTGGTGGGATCCCGAGTACGTGGAGCGCTGGATCGACGGCCTTCGCAAGGCGGGGCTCGAGGGAGCTCTGCCGTCGCAGTCCGAACCGGCGGAGAGGCTCCCGACAGCCATCGCGATCGCGGTGCTGCCGTTTTCCGACATGAGCCCCGCGAAGGACCAGGAGTACCTCTGCGAAGGGATGGCCGAGGAAATCATGAACGCGCTCGTCCGGATCGAGGGCATTCGCGTCGCGTCGCGGACTTCGGCATTTCGCGCGCGGAGAGATGGCGGCGACCTGCCCGCGATCGCCCGGGCCCTCTCCGTGAGCCACGTGCTCGAAGGCAGCGTGCGGGCGGCGGGCGACCGGCTGCGCGTGACCGCCCAATTGACCGATGCCGCCAGCGGCTTTCAGCTCTGGTCCGAGCGTTTCGACCGCAAGGCCGAGGACGTCTTCGCGGTCCAGGACGAGATCGCCGCGGGCGTCGTCGAAGCCGTCAAGGCACGCCTCTCTCCCGGGGAGCACGCGGTTTCCGTCCGACCGCGATCCACGAATCTCGAGGCCTACCGAAGCTACCTGAAGGGTCGGCACCTTCGGGGCAAAGAGGACCTCGCCGGCGCCCTCGGCGCCTTCGAGGAGTCCATCCGCCTGGACCCGTCGTATGCGCCTTCGTGGACCGGCCTCGCGGAGATCACCGTTCTCGCGTCGGTCTTCGGCGTGATTCCCGCACGGCAGGCGTGTGAGACTGCCAGAAATGCTCTGGCCAAGGCAAAACAGCTGCAGGGGGAGTCGGCCGACGGCCTGCACGTCGAGGCGTTCGTGGCCTGGATCGAACGCCGATGGGCGGACATGGAGACCGCCTGGAGGCGGGCGATCGAGCTTCAGCCCACGCACGTTCAGGCCCTCGCGTCGTTCGGCATCGTCCTCTGCTCACGGCAGAGGCTCGACGAGGCGTTGCCGTTCTTCGAGCGCGCGCGGCAGTCCGATCCCCTCGCGTCCTTTCCCTACAGCCTGACCGGAAACAGCCTGCTCGGGTGCGGAAGGCCGCAGGAAGCGCTGCGCTACCTCGAGGACGCGCTCTCCTTCGAGAAGGAGGACGCCACGGCTCTGGACAGTGCGGGCATGGCCAAGGTCGTCCTCGGCCGTCTCGACGAGGGCATCGCCATGCTCGAGCACGTGGTCGCGATCTCTCACCGAGGGCCCCACTTCCTCGGCACGCTCGGCTGGGCGCTCGCGACCGCCGGCCGGACGGCCGAGGCACGGACGATCCTCGAGGAGCTGCGAGCTCGGCCGCCATCGGCGCCCCCCGTCGTCTCGGAGGCCTGGCTGCTCGGCGCGCTCGGAGAGATCGATGCGGCTTTCGACGTGGTCGCGCGAGCCGAAGAAGAGTGTCAGGCGTACGTCTACTTCACCGGGCTTCCCGGCTTCGATCCGCTGCGCGGCGACCCGCGATTCGCTGCGCTCCTCGCGAGGCTGGAGCTGCCGCCCGCCTGAGAAGCAGTCGCGCCCCGACTTCGCTCACCGGGCAGTTCGCTCGTTGTAATCTTGGACAGCCTGATGACCCTCCTACCGGGTGCCCGCCTCGGTCCCTACGAGATCCTCGCGCCGATCGGCGCGGGCGGGATGGGGGAGGTTTACCGAGCGCGGGACAGGAAGCTGGACCGGGACGTCGCGATCAAGGTGCTGCCCGAGTCGGTGGCCTCCGATCCGGCAACGCTGGCACGGTTTGAACGCGAGGCGAAGGCGGTCGCGGCGCTTTCGCATCCGAACATCCTCTCGATCTTCGACTTCGGGACCCATGACGGCATCGCTTATGCCGTTACGGAGCTTCTGGAGGGCGAGACGCTGCGAGGAAGGTTCTCCGCGGGGCCGATTGCTCAGAAGCAGGCCGTGGACTACGCCCTCCAGATTGCACGGGGTCTTGCCGCGGCCCATGAGAAAGGCGTCGTTCACCGGGATTTGAAGCCCGAGAACGTCTTCGTCACCAGGGACGGGCGTCTCAAAATCCTCGACTTCGGCCTGGCGAAAAGAGTCGACTCCGTTGTGCGGGGTGAGGAGACGGCGGCACCGACCGTCTCGGGCCACACAGAGCCGGGAACGGTAATGGGGACTCTGACCTACATGTCGCCCGAGCAGGTGAAGGGGCTCTCGGTTGACCACCGCTCCGACATTTTCTCCTTCGGAACGATCTTGTACGAGATGTTGTCTGGCACAAGGCCTTTCACCCGGCCGACCGCCAGCGAGACGATCGCAGCGATCCTGAAGGAAGAGCCGCCGCAACTCACGGAGTCGGGGCGCGACATCTCGCCCGCCCTCGACAGCATCGTGCGGCACTGCATGGAGAAGGACCGCGACAATCGCTTCCAGACGGCCAAGGACGTCGCGTTCAACCTGTCGGAGCAGTCCTCGCAACCCGTCTCGGGCAGCGCTCGACTCGCTGCGCCTCCGCCAGGCAAGAGGAAAGTGCTGATCGCCGTTGCGGCGGTCGTCGTTCTCGCGGCCGCCGGCGTCTTCCTTTCGCGGCGTTCGCACCCGGGCGGCGGCGAGACCGGAGGCTTGAAGCGTGTCGCCGTGCTGCCCTTCGAGAACCTCGGGGCGCCCGAGGACGACTACTTCGCCGATGGGATCGCCGACGAGATTCGAGGCAAGTTGACGGCGTTGCCCGGTTTTCAAGTGATCGCGCGTGGCAGCTCGACGCCCTACAAGAAAACGACGAGGACTCCGAAGCAGATCGCCAGCGAGCTCGAGGTCGGCTACCTCCTGACTGCCACCGTGCGCTGGGAGAAGAGTGGCGGGACCAGCCGCGTCCACGTCAGCCCCGAGCTCATCGAGGTGTCTGGCTCCGGCGCGCCCACGTCGAAGTGGCAGCAGCCGTTCGACGCGGCGCTCACGGACGTCTTCCAGGTGCAATCGGACATCGCGACCCGCGTGGCGCAGGCGCTCGGTGCTGCGCTCGGAGCGGGCGAGGAGAAGCGGCTTTCCGAAAAGCCCACGCAGAACGTCGCGGCCTACGACGCCTTCCTGCAGGGCGAAGAGATCTCGAACCGGATGGGGATTACCGATCCGGTCAACTTGCGCAAGGCACTCGTTTTCTACGAGCAGGCCGTGGCGCTCGACCCCCGTTTCGCTCCAGCCTGGGCGAGGGTCTCACGAACCAAATCCCACCTGTACAACAGCAGCGTTCCGAGGCCTGAGCTGGCGGAGCAGGCCAGGAAGGCAGCCGAGACGGCCGTCACGCTATCCCCGGACCAGCCAGAGGGGTACCTCGCGCTCGGCCGCTACCAGTCTCTCGTCATGAACGACCAGGATCGAGCGCTGGAGCAGAACACGAGGGCGCGACGCCTTGCGCCTGGCAATTCGGAAGCCCTGCTGGCGACGGGCTCCGTGGAGTTGGCCCTGGGCCGACGGGAGGCGGCAATCGAGCACCTTCGGCAAGCCGAGCGCCTCGATCCCCGGTCGGTCTCGGTCCAGGGGCGGCTCGGAACCGCCCTCAGGGACCTGCGGCGTTACCCGGAGGCGCGCGAGGTCTTTGAGAGGGGGCTCGCGTTCGCGCCCGCCAACCTGAGTCTGATCGAACGAAAGGCCATGACGTTTCTTGAGGAGGGAGACCTGGCCGGCGCCAGGGGCGCACTCAAGGCCGCGCCCAAAGAGGTCGAGCCCACGACCCTCGTGGCCTACGTGGCGAACTTCAACGACCTGGTCTGGCTCCTGGATCAGCAGCAGCGTGAGCTGCTTCAGCGCCTGACGCCGAGCGCGTTCGACAACGACAAGGGCGTCTGGGGACTCTGCCTCACCCAGGCTTTCGCTCTCGAGGCAGACAGGACCAACGTGCACTCCCATGCGGAAGAAGCGAGGAAGGCCTTCGAAGAGCAGCTTCAGGCCGCTCCCCAGAACAGCCAGCGTCACGCTCTGCTCGGCCTCGTACTGGCTTACCTGGGCCGAAAGGAGGAGGCGATCCGGGAAGGAATGCGTGGCATTGCCCTCGATCCCCGGTCGGGCAGCGCTGAAAACGAGTACTACAACCGGTTCCAGCTCGCGCGCATCTACATCCTCGTCGGGGAGCCGGAGAAAGCGCTCAACGAGTTGGCAACGCTCCTGAAGAACCCCGGTTACCTCTCGCGGGGGTGGATGAGGATCGACCCCACTTTCGACCCGCTTCGAGAGAACCCGCGGTTCCAGAAGCTTCTCGCCGGCGGGAAGTGAATCGAGGGATCGAAGGCGACGGCAATGGACACGAAACTTCGTCAACGCGTCCGCTACCTGCGTACGGAAGACGGCGTGCAGCTTGCCTGGGCCGAGATCGGCCAGGGACCTCCGCTGATCAAGGCGGCGAACTGGCTGTCCCATCTCGAGTACGAACTGGAGAGCCCCGTCTGGGGACACTGGATCCGCTTCTTTGGCGAGCACTTCCGGTTCCTGCGCTGGGACGAACGCGGCTGCGGGTTGACGGACCGCGACGTCGAAGAGCTGTCGTTCGAGCGCTGGCTCGGAGACCTCGAGGCCGTCGTGGCCGCCTCGGAAGTCGAGGAGCCGTTCGCGCTGCTGGGGATCTCGTCCGGCGCGGCGGTCTGTGTCGCCTACGCCGCGCGCCATCCGGAGCGGGTCTCGCGGATGATTCTCTACGGCGGCTACGCCCGCGGCTGGGCGCAGCGCCGCGATTCGGAAACCGAGCGCCAGTACCGTGCGATGCTGGAGCTGATGCGGGTCGGATGGGGGAAAGACAACCCGGTGTTCCGCCAGATCTTCA
>Ga0207641_10004880_pt1 | contig 11540 bp, 10 predicted proteins | sample KBSSwiS62_FD_184306 | JGI IMG/M metagenome (GOLD analysis project Ga0207641, IMG submission 184306) | Switchgrass rhizosphere microbial communities from Kellogg Biological Station, Michigan, USA - KBS Switchgrass S6-2 (SPAdes) (version 2) | ecosystem: Host-associated > Plants > Roots >... | reverse complement strand
GGGCCGTGCGGGATGAACACAGCCCAGCTCGCGCCGACCCGCTGCACGGCGGCGACCGGGACCGTCACCACCGCGTCCGGCCCGGCGTCGCCGAGCGGGATCGATACGGTGGCCGACATGCCCGGCCGCAACACGCCGTCGGGGTTGGGTACGTCGAGACGGATGTCGATCGTGCGCGACGCGGCATCCACCTCGCGGCCGATCCACTTGATCGTCGCGTCGATCGACTTGCCGGGCAGGGCGGCGAACGTCACCGCGGCCGTTCGCTCGGTCTGGACACGTACCGCGTCGCGCTCGAACACGTGCGCGTGCAGCCACAGCAGCGACAGATCGCCGATCCGGAACAGCGTCTTCGATGGATCGGCGAGCTGACCTTGCACGACGCTGCGATCGATCACCGTCCCGGCGATCGGTGAGCGGATCGCGAGCACGGCATCCCCGGCGGCCGAGCCGAACTTGCGCAGCGCGGACGCGGCGACCCGGTACGCCGCGTCGGCCTCCGTGAGCGCGGAGTCGGCCTCGATCGCCTCGCGCTCGGGGACCAGGCGGTCGGTCACGAGCGCGCGCTTGCGCTCGGCGTTCTTGCGCGCGATCTCGACCCGCGAGCGCGCGGCGTCGAGCGCGGCGCGGTCCTCGACCAGCTCGGGGCTGCTCAGCTCGGCGAGCGCCTGGCCGGCCTTCACGACATCGCCCGGGCGCACCCGCACCATGGTCACCCGGGCGCTCACCGGCGCCGCGACCTCGGCGTACGCGTCCTCGTTGACCCGGAGCTCGCCGAGCGCAGAGATCGTCTCCCCGGCCGCGCGCGCCTGGGCTTTTCCCGTCGTCACGCGCAGATCGCGCATCATGTCGGCAGCGATCTTGATCATCTCCGGACCGTGGACGTGAGGCCGGCCGCCGTTCGCCGTGTCCGAGCCCGCGTGCTCGCCGCCCTCGGCGGGCGCATGATCGGCGTCGCGGGTCTTCTTGCTGCTGCAGCCGCAGAGCATCACCAGCACGACGAACGGAGGAACGAACGCGTGCCTGGTCATGGCGCGCCTCCCGCGACGTACTGCACCGTGGCAGCGGCGCGCGCGAGCGCGAGCAGCCGCTCGAGGTGCTCGCGCCGGCCGCCGAGGATCTCCTGGCGCGCGACGAGATAGTCGCTCACGGCGATCTGGCCGGCGGTCATCGTCTTCTGCAGGAGCTGCTCGTTGTCGTCGAGCACCGGCGCGACGTCGCGCTCGAAGATGTCGACGGCATCGCGCGCCAGCGCGTACGCGGCGAGCGCGTCCGCGAGCTGCCGCTCGGCCGCACGAAGGGTCGCGTCGCGGATCGCGCCGGCGCGACGCTGTCTCGCCGCGGCGATCGCTCGATCGCCTTGCGCGCGGTTCCAGAGCGGCAGGCTCAGCCGCAGTCCGCCGAGCACGATCGTCGCGGTGTCCTCGCGCTGGTAGCTCGCCCACGCCGAGACCTGCGGGAGCGCGCTGGCGTTCGCCTGATCGCGCTGGGCCGCGGCGGTCGCGCGCTCGGCCTCGCGGACGCGGACGTCGGGCCGGCTCGCGACGGCCGCGCGCAACGCCGGCGGCTCCGGCACGGCTCCTGGGCGAAGCTCACCGCGCACGACGAGGACGTCATCGCGATCAGCGCCGATCAGCGCGCCGAGCCGCCCCACGGCGGACGCACGCTCGGACAGCGCAGCCCGGCTCGCCGCGCGCGCCCGACCGAGCGCGCTCCGGGCGAGGTTCGCGTCGAGATCCGTGATCTCGCCGGCCCTGCGGCGCCGGTCCGCGGCGCCCGAGGCCGCCTGCGCGAACTCCTCGGCGCGCTGCGCGAGCCCGACGCTGCGCTCGGCGAACACGGCATCGTAGAACGCGAGCGTCACCTCGAGATCGAGCTCGCGGAGCGCGGCATCGCGCTCGGCCTGCACCTGGACGACCTCCGCTCGTGCGACGCGGCGGCGCGCTGCGCGTCGCCCGAGCTCGAGGTGTTGCTCGAGCCTGACCTCCGCGTCGATCGGACGGCCGGTGGTCAGCCGCGGCCCGGCGCCCGCCTCGATCTCGGGATTGTCGACGAACGGCAGCTCGGCGGTGACCACGGCGCCTTGCGCGACCGCGACCTCGCCGCGCGCGGCCAGCGCCGCCGGCGAGACGCGGCGAGCGCGATCGATCGCGGCGGGCAGATCGATGTCGAGCGGGCCAGCGAAGACGGGAACAGGCGACAGCACCAGCGCGGCGACGGCAAGCCGCGCGATCGGAACACGAGACATGGACACACCTTCAGCAGTGCCGCGATGCAACGCGGACAGGAACGACGTCAGCTCGATGAAGAGACGAGTCAGACGGCGCGCCGCGGAACGTGCGAGATCTCGCGCGGATCCGGGCTCAGGTGGAATCCATCATCGCTGTCGAATGCGGGCGCAGTGCGGCTCGCGGGCGTGATCGCCACCGCGACGATGCGCGGCGGTACCTGCGGCTGCAGGCTCGGACAGTGGCAGGGGCAAGACGGGGACTCGTTGCCCGGCGTGCAATCATCGTCGCAGCCGTCGCTGCGGCACTGGGCCTCGCAGGCTTGCCGCCGCATCACCTCGGTCAGGCCGACCGCCTGGAGCAGGGCGAGCATCAGCAGCAACGCGCGAGGAACAGACACCGCAGATCCTTAGCACAGAGATCGCCAACCACAGCGTCCATCGTGGGTTACCAGCGGCCGCCCCCAGGGCGCGAAGCGGCGCGAGCGTGGTCGAACTGCTCCGGCCCTGGCGATCTGCACGTCACGTACGATCGCGTGGTGCGGCGTGACGCCGGCGGTGCGCCCGGTCACGGGGAGGTACGGCCGGCGGTGAGGAAAACCGCAGCGCGGGTTCAACGCGCGAGCGCGATCGGTGTTCTCCTGGTCGTGACGATGCCCCGCGAGCGCGATCTCCGGCTGGTGCCCGCACCGGCGCCTCGCGCGATCGACGACCGCGCGGACGAGGACCTCATGGTGGCCGCCGCGGCGGGCAGCCGGGACGCGTTCGGCGTGCTGGTCGCGCGTCATCTGGGACGACTCACCGGCTTCTGCGCGAAGCTCGTCGCGGACCAGCGAGTCGCCGAGGAGCTCGCCCAGGATGTCCTGCTCGCGGTGTGGCGCGTGCGGCGCGACTACCGGCCCGAAAAGCCGTTCCGCGTGTTCCTGTTCACGATCGCGAGCAACCGCTGCCGCAACCACGCGCGTTCGTGGCGCCGCGGGCTGCGCTGGTTCGGCCGGCGCGGCGACGCCGAAGCGCTCGATGAGCTGCCGGCGCTCGACGCCGGGCAACTGGACCGGGTGCTCACCCAGGAGCGCCAGCGCCGCGTGCGGGTCGCCCTCGCCGCGCTGCCTGCGCGGGCGCGCGAAGTGCTGCTGCTGCGGTTCGAGCAGGATCTCGCGCACGCCGAGATCGCGCAGATCACCGGCCGCCCCGAGGCCACCGTACGCTCGCAGGTGTTCCATGCGCTGCGCAAGCTGCAGCGCGTGCTCGAGGAGGACGCATCATGACCATGCCGTGTCCAGATCGCGCGGAGCTCGCCGCCTGGCTCGATCACGAGGTCGGACAGCGCCGCGCCGAGGCGATCGAGCGCCACGTCGCGATGTGCTCGGTGTGCACCGCGCAGCGGTCCGCGATCGAGCAGCTGATCGCCGACCTGCGCGCGCCGGTCGCCGCGCCACCGTCGCCCGGCGCGATCCGCGCCGTGCTCGCGCGGCTCGATGCCCCGGCCCCGCGCGCGGCCAGCGGTGTGCGGCTGGCCGGCGTGGGCGCGGCGTTCGCCGCGGCCGTTGTCGCCGTGCTGGTGCTTCGCCCCGCGCGTGACGGCGGCATCACCGACGGTCCAGCTCACGGGCGCGCCGAGTCCGGGTTCCAGGCCCGCGGCGGCGGACCGGCCGAGCAACTCGAGCGCCGGGTCGGCGCGACGTTGTACGCGCTCCCACCCGGCGGCGCACCGCGACCGGCGACCCCGCTCGCGGCCGACAGCGCGGTGCACCACGATACCGCGTTCGCGCTCGGAGTTCGCAACCTCGTTCGCGATCGCGCGCTGTGGCTGCTCAGCTTCGCGATCGACGCCGATGGCGAGGTCCACTGGCTGTATCCCGGCTACACCGCTGCCGGCGACGATCCTGCCGCGCTGCCGCTCGCCGCATCGGACCGCGAGATCGTCATGCCCGACAGCGTCGTGCTCGAGCGACCGGCGGCGGGATCGCTGCGCGTCGTGGTCGTGATCGCGCCGGCCGCGCTGCGGGTGTCTGCGATCGAGGCGCTGCGTGGCCCCGAGCTCGCGCTCGCGGCGCTGCAGCGGCGCTTTCCCGACGCGGCGATCTCCGAGCTGTCGCTCCGGGTGGTGCCATGATCACGCGCGCCGCGCTGTTCGTCCTGGTGTGCGCACTCGCAGGTCCGGCGCACGCCGCACCGAGGTTTTGATGTTCACCTCTCTTCCGACCCTGGTCGCGCGGCGCCTGGGGCTCGCCGCCGCATGCGCCGCGGTGCTCCTCGCGCCCGCCACGCGCGCCGGTGCCCAGCCCGCCTGGCACCTCGGCCTCGACCTGCACGGCACCGATCGCATGTCCGCCACGCGCCGGCCGCTCGGCGTCGCCGCGGGGCTCCGCAGCGGCGCGCTCGAGGGCACGATCGTCGCCGATCCGATGCGGTTCCTGCTCGGCTGGGAGATGCTCGACGCCACGCTCGGCGGCTGGATCGCAGGCGATCGCGTCGAGCTGCTCGCCGGCTGGCGCCGGACCAGCGGCCCGTTCGCCGGCCGCCGCCGGTACGACGAGGCGCTGCTCGTGGGCGCGAACCTGACCGCGCTGACGTCGAGGCGCTTCCGCGTCGAGTTCGGCGCCGAGCTCGCCACCTCGCTGTGGCGGCACGGCGCCGGCGTTCCCGACAACACGATCGATCTCGCGATCAACGCCGAGCTCGCCACGCGGGTCTCCCTGCTGCTCCACCTGCGCTTCGTGGTCCTGGGGGCGCTGTGAGATCGCTCGCTCTCGCCGCGCTGCTGACCGGGCTGGGCTGCGCGCGCCCGGGCGGCGACGCGCTGGTGATCTGCCACAACGCGAACTGCGCGGCGAACGCATCGCTCGGCGGTGACGACACGATCCCGGCGCTGGACCGCTCGCTGGCGCTGCGCACCGCGCAGGGCCGCGTCGTGTTCGACGGCGTCGAGCTCGACTCGGTGTGGCACCGCCACACGGGGCGCTGCGTGTTCAGCCACGCCCCGGACCCGCGCGCGAGCGATCTCGCCGAGGCGGCCCGGCGCGTGGCCGCGCACGTCGCGGGCGCGCCGCCGGACGCCGCGAGCCACGGCGGCGTGTTCTATCTCAAGATCGAGCTCAAGACCGATGTCGGCGGCGGCGCATCGCATACCAGCGACGAGATCGCCGCCCACGTCGCCTGCGTGACCGCCGCCGCCGCCACCGTGATCGCCGCCGGCGCGGGTTCGCACAACACCGTCGTTCCGATCTTCGACTCCGACGATCCAGCGCTCCTGGCAGCGATCGATCCACGACCGTTCGACAGCGCCGCCGGATGCCTGTTCGAGACCAACTGGGGCGCTGCGCTCCCCGCGGGGTTCGCCCCGCAGATCCTGACGCTCGGCTGGTACGAGGGCAGCGACGATATCGCGTGGCGACCCGATGCCGACGCCACGCCGCGCAGCACGAGCCAGCGCCGCGACGACGGTGGAGTCGCGATCTGGGCCCGGAGCCCGTCGGCCGAGGATCGCTACACGATCCTGACGTACGAGCCGCGCTACATCGTGGTCAACAACGTCGAGGAAGCGCGCGGGCTACTCGATCGATAGCGCCGCGATCCTGGCGTCAGAGGTTGTCGTTCTGCTCGCAGTAGCCGTACCGGCACGGGTGCTTGCCCGGGCAGTCTTCGGCCGTGGTGCACATCTGGCAGTCTGTACGCCCGGTCTTGCGGGCATCGAAGTAGCAGCCGCACTGGGTCCCCTGCCGGATCGAGAATGGGCCCACCTCGGTCGTGCGCGAGACCTGCATTGCACACTGCGGAGTGAGCGACGCATCGATGATCTTGTCGAGCAGCTTCTGCTCGATCTGCGGAACGGTCAGCAGCAGCACGAGCGCCTTCGCCGCCGGGCTCATGAGACCGCCATTGCTGTCGAGCGCCGCGAACAGATGGACATACCCCCACAGGGTGTAGTGGCCATCGCGCACGTTCCTCTTGTCGAAGGTGGTCGGCTGCGAATCTGGCAAGAAGCCGGCCTTCTGATCCTTGGACTGCAGGTACAACGCCTTCAGGTTGCCGCGGTTCTGGTCATAGAAGTCGATCGACAGGATACCGATCGCCGCGCTGGTCGAGCTGTCGGGTGCGGCGAGCAGGCCATCGCGCAGGTTATCGGTGGTCACCCGATCGATGCCCCAGAACTTGTCCTTGGGGACGTCGATCACATAGCTCGTGAGGACCGTGGATCCTGCACCGGAATTGCGGATGTAGTAGTTCCGGTAGTCGGTCCACGGCGTGGCATCTTTCATTCCGATGCCCGCGGGCGGCCGGCCTCCGTTCCCGAACACCAGACGCGCTGCCTCGGCGCTGATCGCCTGCTGCGCCGAGCCCTTCTTGACCGCGAGCACGAACGGAACCACGGGCCCGAGATAGTCACCGACCGTGGTGCCCGGCTCGTATGTCGTGTTGCAGGTCTTGGCGTACAGATTGGAAACGCCGATATCGGGAATGCGACCTTCCGGGGTCGTGGTGGTGGGTTCGATCCGACAGAATGTCTGCCGGCCTTGATCGTCGAAGTAATAGGCCCAGTTGCCATTTCCGCCGCTCGCTGCCGGCTTGGGATCCAGCATCTTGACCGATCCGCCCGGTACGAACACCGACGTCACGCCATTGCACGACGACGAGCCCTGGAACACGGCACGGTATGGCTTGGCCAGCGCGCTCAGCGCCGGCTGGACCGCCTTCAGCAGAGGGCCGAAGTCAGACGAGCCGTACATCCAGACCATCTGTGGGGTACCATTGTCGGTCGGCGCCAGGTCGGTGCGAAGGTTCGATGGATCCGGCGGCACGACCATCGACCCGACCATACCCGTCATCGGTGCGACGGTGTCCGGCATCTTCGCGGAGCCCATCCCGTTCGAACACCGGTACCCGATGTTGTCGCAGTTGCTATAGGACTCGTAGCTCGAGCTCGTGCAGGCGTTCAGATAGTCCATCTGTGTCGACTTCGTGCCCGAGAAGCAGCCCGGCGGACCAACCCCGGTGACGCAGATCCCGGACAAGCACACCGGGCGACCGTCGAAGCTCGCGCAGTCCGTATCCGAGCTGCACTGGTTCGCATTCGAGTCAACCACCAAGCTGCAGCCAGCGCTCCCCGCCGAGACGAGCGCAGCGGCTAGCCAGGCGATCGTCGCCAAAAAGGATCCACCTTCGGTCACGCGTTGCATGCGCCCCATGGCGAAACGGTACCTGTTCGCCACGCGGCGGTACAGCCTCTCGTCAAAACAAACCCGTGCGCCGCAACCTGGCACGACTCCTCGGAGAAGTCGGAGGTAAGCGGCATCACGCTGCAGGATTGCCGCGAAAAAACCTGCCGCTCACCGTGGAGCGCGTCACGCGTCAACATGCAAATGATCTAACGCTTTGGCGCAGAATATCGGCAGTAACCACACTGGCTCACGTGCGTAGCGATGGCATGCGCGCGCTCGTCGGTCTCGGCCCCGCTCTCTGCCTCGGCTTCCTCGCCTGCACGCGCGCCGACGGAGAGCCGCGGCCGACCGCCGCCGAGGGCCCGCTCGTCGTCGAGCTGTTCACCTCGCAGGGCTGCAGCAGCTGCCCGCCCGCCGAACGCCTGCTGTCGCGACTCGCGCGCGATGGGGCGGTCGCGGGGCGCGCGGTCGCACCGCTGGCATTTCACGTCGATTACTGGAACGATCTCGGCTGGGCGGATCCGTATTCATCGCCGGCGTGGACCGAGCGACAGCAGCAGTACGCGCGCGCGATCGGCGACGACCGCGTGTACACGCCCGAGCTCGTGGTCGGTGGTTCGACCGGCGTGCTCGGCTCGAGCCTGCCGGCGATCTCGCAGGCGGTGCAGCGCGCCGCGCCTCCGGCCGTGCTCGCCGCGACCGCGGCGTGGACCCGCGACGCCCTGACCGTCACGACCACCGCCCCCGCTGACGCCGAGGTCTGGGTCGCGGTGTGGCAGGACAGCACCTCGACCGCGGTCACCCGCGGCGAGAACGCCGGCGAGACGCTGGGCGGCGATCGCGTGGTGCGGCGGCTGGAGCGGATCGCGACAGCGGGCCAGCGCGCGACCCGCGCGATCGCGCTCGATCCCGGCTGGCGAGCGAGCGGTGCGCTGGCGTTCGCGCAGCGCGCCGATCGCCGGATCGTGGCCTCGGCGCTGCTGCGGCGCTGACGGCATCCTGCGCGTCGCGGCCGGTCCGACCAGCGCGATCGAGATCCGCAGGCTAGATCGACGCCGCTTTGCGCGTGACCTCGCGGCCGTTGCGATCGCAGATTCCGGTGCCATCGAACACCGGCACCTGGCGGGCCCACGCGTGGCTGCCGCCGCTCCCCGACAGGCCGAGGAAGTAGCCCTTGCGACCGACGAACAGGTCGAGCCGGCTCCCCGCGATGTGGCCGCCGGTGTCCTCCGCGATGACACAGCCATCGTGAACGTAGCCACCCCACGGCCGCCGGCCCGGCATGGTCCGGCCCTCGAGCAGCGGGACGTAGAGCACCGTGCCAAGCTTGATGACCTTGGGATCGACGGCGACGGTCCGGAACGGCTGCAGCGGCTTGCCGCTCCCTGCCGTTCCCCACTGCGCGCGGGTCACCCGAAAGCACGGGCTGTGGTCGCAGTGGCAGGCGCCCCAGAAATTGACGACCCGACCGTCGCGCAGCTTGCCGGTACCTTGCACCTCGAGCTGCGAAGCAAATTCCTTCGAGACCTCGGCGATCGGTTCGCAGTTCCGGCTGCCGTCGTACAGCGTGACCTGGTCCGGCGTGATCGCGGCCAGATCGGTGCTGTCGCTGCCGGTCGCGCTGCGATTGGTATTCGCGGCAACCATCGCCGGCGGAGCGGTAACCTCGTCCTCTCCGATCACGTAGTAGAACGTGATGGTGAACTTGCCGAGCTGCCGGGGCCCGGTGTCCTCCGGCTTGGCCGCGGAACCTGCAGGAGCCGGGGCAACGGACGGAACGGCCGGGGCGACCTGCGCGGGGTCCGAGGTCGACTGGCAAGCGAGGCCCAGGACCAGCGGCACCACGCTCGCCCCCTGGTAGATCCGCCGGATGACGCGGCCGACGGCGCGGTCGATGAACTCCGCCGCCCGACCGACCGAACGGGCGAACGGCGCGACGATCGCGGCGACGATTCCGGAACCGAGGCCGGAACCGACGCCAGCAGAGACCGCCTCCGATCGCTCCACGTCACCGCCGGGCGGTGGCGCTGCATCCTGGGGCGTCGCTGACGATGCGCTCGCGTCGGTCATAGGTCGCCCGAAGCCGAGAATCTGCTTGGGCTGGAGGAGTCTAGCCCTGAACGCCCCGTGGCCCAGGCGGGCCGGAGGGAAAACTCACGATGTTCTGACGGGCGGGAATGAGCGCACTTCGCACTCCAGCGTCCCACTCAGAACCTGGCCTGAAGCGTGGCGTTCAGGCCGAGCTGGTGAAACGAACCCTCCTCGTACTCGAACGGACACTGCTGCACGTCGCTGCAGGACCGCCGGTAGCGGGTCTGATTGCCATCGTAACTATAGAATAGCTCGAGCAATACCGAGAACACCTTGGCAACGTCGAGCTTGGCGGTGCCCTTGATCGCTGTCTGGCGGGCCGCGCGCTTGCCGGCCGGCAACAAGGTGATCCATGTATCGACATTGTCGCTGCGGATGACCGCGGTCGCCGCCCCCGTGGCATCCGTTGCCGCGCCCGGGATCCCCTGCGGGGACGTCAGCGTGGCCGGCTTCTCGACGCCGGCGATCACGCCGAGCGTCAGCCAGTCGCCCCAGTTGCGATCGACGCCGAGCGCGGCGAAGTAATCCGCCGAGGTCGTGTAGGACGCTGGAAAGTCCTCGTACGACGGCAGCCCGGGCTGCGTATGGAGGAGGAACGCGAGATCGCGGTAGCTGAGGTCGAAGCGGAGCCGATAGCGATCGAGCTTCACGCGCAGGTTGAGGTCACCGGCCATGCCGTACTGGCGAACCGTCGAACCGGTGCGCTCGGGATCCTTGAGCGTCTGCCCGAGCACGGTGAACTCGCTTTGCGCCAGCCACGCCAGCCCGCCCGGGTAGGTCTCCGGCGCAAACAGGTCGCTGATCGACTCGCCATGGAACTTGTACAGCCGGTAATCGACCGAGGACCGCAGCGGCATGCCGTGGTGGATCGACGCCTGGACCGAGGCACCGAACAGCCGCACTTTGCGGCGCTGAACGTCCTGCAGCTCGTTGTAGCCGCGATCGAAATATCCGCCGTTGACCTCGAGCCGGAGCATCGGGTGCGGGTCGATCCCGGCGCCGGCGAGCGCCGCCAGCGCCGACTTCTCTTCGCCGTCTCCGGGATCGACCACGAGCGCGCTCTTGGCCCCGACGAACGCGTACATGCGGGGGCCGTCGTACTGCAGCTTCACGCCCGGGACCGACGACTTCGCGCGCTTGTACTCCGGGTTGCCGCCCCACGACAGACGATACGAGTAGCCGAGCCGGAAGCGGTCCGCCGAGATCGGAAACGCGGTGAGGCTGACCCGGGTCGGATCCTTGTGGCTGGGATCCTTCCAGGACGACAGGGTCACATACGTGCCGTCATCCGACAGATCGAGGTGGTTCTCGCTGAGCGCGTCGATCCGGAGGATGAACGCCGCTTCTGCCTGCAGGTGCCCGCTCGTGTACTCGCGGTACATCGCGGCGTGCGACAGCGTCTCGAACCCCGAGTAGCGGGTATCGTAATTGTCGAAGAACAGGACGCCCAGCGAGTTCGGCGTTCCGAACCGCCAGCCCGGCACGCTCGGGGTGGTCTCGCCCGGCTTGACCAGCATGTTCTCGTTGGTCAGCGTGAACGCGATCCGGGTGTCCATGAACCCGCTCGCGCCCTTGATCTCGCCGGCGTCCTCGTCGGCCGCGGCGTCGTGGTCCGCGGTCTCGCGCGCGGCGCGATCGGCGGCCTCCCTGGCGCTGCGCTCGGTCAGGATCCGGGCGACCTCGCGGTCGACGAGCTCGCGGATCCGGCCTTCGTCGATCGCCGGCGCGATCGGCGCGCTGATCGGCGCCGGCCCGGCGCCCGGGCTGCCGTCCGGTGCGCCTGGCGGTTCGGCGGGCTGCGCCCCGGCGAGGACCGGCGCGGCGGCGACCGCGGCCACGGCGGCGAACCTGAACGCGCGAACCGGCGTCATTCGAACACCGTCCGGATCCGCCCATCGTGGCGCTCGAGATTCGCGTCGAGGCAGGCGATCGCGCCGTAGCGGTCGACGACCGTGCGCCGAAGGGCGTCGGTCTCGTCGATCACGTCCGGCGAGCACGCCGCCTGCCGGGCAAGAAACCCGCGCAGGCTGTCGCGCAGCGCCACGTGGGTGTCTTGCCGG
>Ga0207641_10004875_pt1 | contig 11545 bp, 6 predicted proteins | sample KBSSwiS62_FD_184306 | JGI IMG/M metagenome (GOLD analysis project Ga0207641, IMG submission 184306) | Switchgrass rhizosphere microbial communities from Kellogg Biological Station, Michigan, USA - KBS Switchgrass S6-2 (SPAdes) (version 2) | ecosystem: Host-associated > Plants > Roots >... | reverse complement strand
GCGGTGAGCGTCAGGATATTGCTCATGGTGCGCGCGGAAGGTCCGCCGGGAAGGTTGGCCAGGGGTAGGAAGACGTTGGGATCCCCCGTGATTTCCCCCGCGACCACTGCCAGCCGGATGGATTTACTGGCGACTGGCGCGACCTTATACAGGTCGAACGATCCGGAGGTCCCGGAAACCGGATACCAGTTCGTCCACAAAAAATTGTTTCCCCCGTCGTCGGAATAGTAGACGGTATAGTTCTGCACTCCCACGTCCGAGGGCCTGGTGATCACTCCATGGATGGTGCACTGGGTGGTGAAGTCCGGCTGGCGGGTTCTCGGGAAGGTCTCCGAAATCGTGACGCTCGTGACGGGCAGGCTGGTCGGTGAAGGGGCATTCCGGCTGTACGCCGCCGGGACGCTCAACGTCCCCGTGAGCGACGGCCTTTCGACCCCATCCGCATTCACGCACCGGAACTCCCACGGGTAATTCGTCGCCACCAGGGGCTGAGGCCATCCCCCAGCTGTGAACGAGATCGAGGACGGCCAACCGGTGGAGGGACGTGCGAAGTCGAAGACATAGCCCGATGCCTGCAGGAGCGGAATGTACAGCCGCACGGAAAGCAGGTTCGCCTTATCGCTGGAGCTTGTCGGGAGACCGAAGGCGGAACTCGCCAGCTGGAACCACGCCTCTCCGTTTTCCTGGATCAACTGGTAGCCGACTACCGCGCTGGTGAGCGCCGCGGCGGTAGGCGCCGGCGTGGGGGTGGCCAGGACCGTGGAGATCGGCATGTCGCCAAAAACGACGTCCTTGAACGCTGCCCCTCCCGGCCAGCAATTCTGAATCGTGGAATAGGTCGAATCCTTGTAGCCGTTGGTGGCGGAGCGGGAGACCACGCGCACCCGAAAGCGCATCCGCGTGTAAATCGAACCCGTCGGGTTGAACTCCCAATACTGAACGAGGTAGCAGGTAACCGTGCCGGGATCGGTGAACTGCTGAACCTGCTCTTCGATTCCACCCTGGTCCGCCGGCGCCGGGTTGCCGCTCGCGTCCACACATTGGGCCGTCAGGACGGCATACCAGAAATTCGGGTCGAAGGTCGGGGACAGATTCGTGTTCTGGCCAGTGGACCATGGCGGGTTGATCCAACCGAGCCCATCGGGGAGTCCGAAGGTCTGCACGCCATCACCGGTCGTCATGATTGTGATGTCGTTGTAGTTCTTCGATGTGGCTGTTCGCGCGTTGACGAATCCGCCCGTGCAGTCGGTGGTCAGCGGCACTCCAACCCGGGAGAGGGTGAAGGTTCCGCTCTGGATCACGGTGCCCGCCGGTAAAGAGGCTGTGGGAATATAGGCCGGCGTGAAATCGAAAGCCCCAATCACCGCGGCTGTCTTGCAGGTCTGATCGCCCACCGTCGGCCGCCACACCTCGACCGGGAGATTGACTCCCGAGCCGGTGGCGTCCAGCCATCCCTGGCACTGCCAGGTCGAACCACCGTCGAAGCTCAGGAAGCAGGTGAGCACCTGGGGCCCCGCCGAGAATCCCGGGCCGTTCGTGGTGGTGATGGTCGGGACGATGTTGACCCAGGTTTTGGATCCTCCCCCGGGTTCGATAAACCGCCGGCTGGTATCCTCGCTGCCCGACATGGCGGTAATCACGTTGGGCGAGATCGTCACCAGGACGTCCTTTGCCGCGGAGGCCACGTTGTCGGCATTGATCGGCAGGAACCGGATAGTCCAGATCTGCGTTGAGCTGGGGCAGAGGTCGGAATAATCCGAATCCCAGGAAATGACCTGGCCGGAGGTGAAAGGCCCTGGCAGGGTATCGATGGTCACTCCCGCGAACGCGCCAGGCGGAATCTTGGAAACCCGAATCGAATAGGCGCCGGTCGCGGGCGCCGTCACGCTGGAGTGGAAGCCAAAAGAAAAGGTGTGGCCGTAAGGCGTCCAGATTAACGACGCGGAAGCCGTGGCAATCGTGGGCGCCGCCGGAGCGGACGCATTGAACGGCGCGGCCGTGCCGGTAACCGTGATGCTGGCGGATGGCGGGGAAGCCGTCAGAATGCCATCCGAATTCTCCACCCAGAACTGAACCGTATAGTTGTTGGTGACCGTATCCCGCGGGAAGTTCGGCGTCTGGTAGGACATCACCAGGCCGGCCAGGGGGAACTGTGCACTCCCGAATAGCGCCGCGGGGATCTCCAGAATCTGCGGCAGCCCGGCAATCGTGATATGGATCTTCTTGATCGCGGTGTACGGATTGGGGAGCGTCACCGTGCCGTTCAAGTTCCACTTGGGCAACCCGCCTTCGGTGACGTAGTTCACCGTGGGGGTCGAGACGGAGGTAAGATTCGGGGCGAAGCCGGCGGGCGTAAGACTCGCGCCTGGGAAGCTGCCGAAGTCCACCAGCAGTTTGTCGCCGCCGCTCCAGCATGTGGTTTGCAGTTTCGAATTGCCCGAGACGGTGTCCTTCCAGCTCGTTCCCAGGCGGTTCACCGAATACACGCGCAAGCAGGCATAGTGGTAGATCGAACCCGGGGGGTTGAAGCCGTAGCTGTTGATCGTGGTGACGTTCTGCACTGCCCCGCCAAGCACGGGAAAGCGCGCGACTTCCACTTCATCCCCTCCCTGATCATTTCCGCTGCCTGTTCCTGGTGCCGGGTTGCCCGCGGAGTCCGTGCATTGGAACGTCAGGACGGTATACCAGCAGTTCACGTCATAGTTGGCCGCCCCCGAATCCGCCGGCTTAACCAGCGGGTCCGTCCAGCTCACGACGGGGATTTCCCAGTCCGGGACGCCCAAGCCGTCGATGAAGGTAACGGCGGGGTCCGAAGTCGCAGAGGTCACACCGTGCGGATTGGGTGGCCCGATCTCGGGAACAGTGAAGCCGGAGCTGATGACTGCTTCTGCCGGCGGGCTGGCGTCAGTGCGCGGTCCGGAGGCCGCCGCTACCTTCCATGTTTCGTCTCCGTCGCTCGGGACGTAGAAGCCTGGGAGGTTGGTTTCGGGATAGGGCAGGGTGATGGTGGCGGGCGAGGTCGTCACCTTGTTCCACCCCTGCAGGAGCCACGTAGCCCCGTCGTCGCGGCTTAGCCAGAATGTTACGTTCTGCGGTACCTGATCGTTCGTCAGGCTGATGGTCGCTTCCGCCCGCGTGAGTATGCCCTGGTTCAAATCCTGGAAGCGCGGTGTCAATTCGTCGGCTGTGATGGATGCGACGGAGGCAACCCCCACCGTGATCCCGGAAACCGTAATCGGTGCCGGCGAGGGAATCGTCTTGGTGTCATAGGCCGTGAACACGACGGACCAGGTCTCGTCCGCATCGGTGGGCTGTAAGAACGCGCCCTCTTCCCCTTGCCAGGTGATCTTGTGGCTGACTACGGTGAATGGCGCTACCAGCCAGGCGATTTGGTGTCCGTCCGGCGCGGTCGGGCCGTAGGCGGTGACGTCGATGTAGGCGGTCTGGGCCCAGTTGGGAGCGGTGTCGTCCACCGTAATGTCCCCGCCAAAGGTAAAGGCGGTGACGTTTGACACCATGGAAAATACCGGCGCGGCGGTGGCCGCAACCAGGTCGGGGGCTTGAGGAGTGACGGAGCCGGTGCCGGGAGTGCCTGCGGGGCCGGTTGCCCCAGGCTTTCCATCCTTGCCCTTGACGACCTGGGTAGATCCACCTGTCCCGAACCCGGTACCTACACGCCGGAAGCGGTCATTGATCTGCTCGATCAACTCGTCGGGGACGCCGGGGATTCTTTGGATGGGGAGGTTCATCGCGATCGCACTCCGGCACTTCCGGCGAGGGTGGCCACCTCTCGTAGGGCCCCAGTCGTCGTCGCTTCCGGCGAGGCGAGATCTCCAGCGCGCCGTTCGCCACTTCCGGCGAGGGCGGATCCGTTTCGGCCGAGCGCGCCAGTTCCGGCGAGGGGAGCAGCTTCTCGAGATCTCATCGCCATTCCGGGCGATCCGGGACCGAGGACTTGACACCCTCGCCAGAAACGGGGATCCTGCAGAGAATGACCTATCCCGGCGGAAAGAATGGAAGCGGCGTCTACCAGCGGATTATCAACCTCATGCCGCCGCATGATCTCTATATCGAGCCGTTCCTGGGATCGGGCGCTGTGATGCGGCTGAAGCGGCCGGCGCGGCTGAATATCGGTTTGGACCTCGAGGAAGCCGCGCTGAAGTTGGCGAGCCCACCAGGTCGCCTGCCTGCAGGGAGCTCCTGCGAGACTGGCGATGTCGGCAGCCCTGCGCCGCGCCGTCGCCGTTCGCCAATTCCGGCGATGGAGTACTCCGGTCGCGGAGCGCCGGAAATGTCGATGGAGGCCTGCGGTACCGCCGCGCGTTTCCCGGCGATGCTGGATCCGGATCATCCTCGCGCCAGGAATGGCGAGGGTCGATCGACCGGCGATCCTGGAGGGCTCGCCCGATTCGGCGAGGAGCGATCGCGCTTCAGCTTCCGCCATGGTGACGGGATCGAGTTCTTGGAGACCTACCCCTTCCAAGGAAACGGCCGCGAAGTGGTCTACTGCGACCCGCCGTACCTCATGCTGTCGGAGAGATCGGGAAGGCCGATTTACAACCACGAAATGTCCGAGGAGGAACACTGCCGGCTTCTCCGGCTGATTCGCCGGCTGCCGTGCCTGATCCTGATATCCGGCTACTGGTCCGCCCTCTACGCCCGGGAGCTGAAGGCCTGGAATCACATCACCTTCGAAGGCCGAACGCGAAAGGGCACCAAGACCGAATGGTTGTGGTTCAACTTCCCCGAGCCGGTGGAGCTGCATGACTATCGCTATTTGGGGAGCGGCTTCCGGGAGCGCGAGAGGATCAAGCGCAAGACGGCGCGCTGGACGGCCAAGCTGGAACGTATGCCCGCCCTGGAGCGCCAGGCCCTTCTGGCCGCCGTCTCGAGCATCGCCGGAAACGCCGATTGGTGATGGCAGGTTCATTCGTCTACGGGGACATCGGCCCACTCAGGGACCGGCGGGGTTGGTTTCACCGGCAGCTTGGACTGCAGATATTCTTCGTTGGTTGGCGGAATCGGCAGGGCGAACTGAGCGAAGGATTCCGGCGTTTGCGGGATCGGCAGCTTCATTTCCGCGAAGCCTTCCTGGGTCCCTGGAACCACCGGAAGCTCGGCGGCGGTGAAGATCTCCGGGGTCTGAGGGATGGGTAGCTTCAGCTCGGCGAAACCTTCCTGAGTTCCTGGAACCACCGGCAGTGGAACGGCCACGAAGGCCTCGGGCGTCTCAGGAACGGGCAGTTTCATTTCAACGAACGATTCGGGCGTTTGAGGCACCGGTAGCTTCATCTCCTCGAAGCCTTGCTGCGTTCCCGGGACCACGGGCAGCGGAGCGACTACGAAAGCGTCGGGAGTTTGAGGGATCGGTAGCTTCATTTCGGCGAAGGCTTCCGGCGTAACTGGAACCGGCAGCTCCAGTTTTTCGAAAGCCTCAGAGGTCGGCAGAAAAGGCAGCTTCATCTCCGCGAAAGCTTCCGGGGTTTGCGGAATTGGCAGCTCCAGCCGCTCAAACTCCGCCGGCGAAGTAGGCAGGATAGGCAGCGGGAACCAATACCACTGGCCGGTGGGAAGCTCCCGCACCCAGATCCGCGCCCCATACAGCTCCGTCTGCCCGGCTGCCGCCGGCGTGATCGTGGCGGAGAAGTAGTGGCCCTGCATCTTCCCCGGGAGGCGAGATCCCACCGGTCGCCTGGTCCCCGTGGGAATGGTGAAGCTGAAGGCCTCCGCCATTGTGCCCCCAGGGATGTCCGTGGATAGAGACACGTTCACCGAGGAGGTGTTCGCCAGGTCCACCTCGATCTTGCCGTAGAGATGTGATTTTTCGAAGCCCACCTAGATCCCCGGCGCGATAGGCTGGGTCTGCCAGATCTCCCCGCCATTCAGTGCGGAGCCATCGATGTAGATCCCGATCGGCCGAAAGAGAATGGCGCCGGAGTACAGCTCGAACTGCGTCGAGCCGCCGGGCGTGATCTTGACGTAAAACTCCTTGGCCCGGATGGCGTCGAGCGGAATGGTGATCGGCACCCGGTTCGAGCTGGAGCTGGCAAGTGTGATGCCCGCTCCCAACCGCACGGCCAAGGCGCCGCCGGGCATGTCGGTGTAGAGCTGGAGCGTGGCTGCTCCGTTGGAGCTGTACACCAGCGAGATTTCTTTCAATTCGTTAACGATGCGTTGAGCCATACTTCAAATCCCCTTAAACTGAAACCTGTGGACCGCCGAAACTTTCTTGCAATCCTGACTGCCGGACTCGCTGCCGCTGTTGATCCCGAGCGCCTGCTGTGGGTGCCGGGACGGAAACTGATTCCGATTCCCAAACCGGCGCTCCAGGATGTCTGCACGGTCTATTTCGCAGTGGCGGGCGGCACTTCGTGGGAGTGGCAGGGCCACTTCGAGGCGCCTGCGCCTTTCAATGCCGCCCGCGTTCGCCTTTTTGCGGTGGGCTCCTCCGGAAAACCAGTCCTACAAAAATGTTGGCCTGCGGCTAGATTCCAGCCGCCATCGCGCCCGTGACCCAGAAGTCGCTCTGGGAGCCATCCGCGTACACCCCAATGGGCAAAATCCGCACGCGGTAGCCGTAAATCTGAAAGCCTGTGGTGCTCGTGACCTGGTGCCGGAATCTCCGGCCATTGACCGGTGTTCCCAGAGCGATCTTGAGCACCTGGCGCCCTGAGGTCTGCGCCACGGCCAGGCCTCCCGCGGTCCGGTCCGCCATCACTCCGCCTGGGATGTCCGAAGAAATCACCAGGGTGGCGGCGCCGTCCGTCGTATCGCAGTCCAGCTCCACCATGTCGATCGTGCCCACTCCATCGAGCCCATGGCTGGTGATCCCGGTGTCAAACGTCCGCCCCTTGCGCGCCTCGAGGTAGTAATGCACCACGATCGGCGAGTCGATCAGGACTCCCGGCGCGGTGTTGGGCCCGGAGCCATAGAGCCTCACTGCCAGATTCAGGGCCCGGATCGGCTTCCCACGCAGCGCAGTGGTCACGTATCCGCCGGGGTAGTTCAGCGGAATCACCTGGCGCGTCATTACTGAACTGGTAATGGTCGTCAGGTTGATGAAGTCCGTCGTCGGATTGGCGTTCTTGTTCGTCACCACCGTCACCGTCAACGTTCCGCCGGCCAGGTTGTGGTTGATCACCAGATCCCCCCAGGTCTTCTCTCTATCCGTGCGGTCCGCGTCCAGATAGGCTGACTGGAATGCCAGCGGGGTATTGGTGGCGTCGTCGATCCAGCCGTCCTCGAGGGAATAGACCTTGCCGTCCCCGTCCGCCCCGCCGCCAAAGAAGAAGCTCGAACCGTTGCAGAAGACCTGGAAGCCCTCTTGGCGCGAGAACCAGCGGTCGGTTGAGGTGTCGTAGACCAGGGTCCGAAAATTCACGGAGTGCCCGGTATCCGGATAGGAGAACCAGAGGCGCCCCAGCTGATAGCCGAGTGCGCACTTGTCGCGCGCGGAGACGTCCAGCGGGTCGTAGTTTTCCGAACCGATCGCGCCGCCGACGATCGCTTCCACCTTCATCGAGAGCCGGTGCTCGAAATCGGTGATTCGGTAGACGGCCTGGTAAAGCCCCTGTTTCATCACCGCGAAGTCACCAACGGAGGTGGAGACCACCGCCCGGGGCCCCACGATCCCCATGGAGGGCATGAGCGGCTCGATCCGGCTGTTCACATCGGCGAAGTCCCCGACCAGGCGCCAGATGCTCCTCTGCCGGTAGAACAGCATGTACCCGGGTTTGCAGCTCATGGCGAGGATGGCATCTCCCTCGTCCGTGCCGATGTCCACCCAATTGCCATCCTGCTCACTGCCGGAGCCGGGGAAGGAGGAGGGCTTCAAGGCTTCCGTGAACCAGACGCGGTTTGGGTGACTCGCGGAGTTCGCCACCACCAGGCGGCCGTTGTAAGAGTCCGGAGCGGCGACTCGCGCCGCCGGCGCCTGGTTTGAGCCCAGGTGCAAGATCACTCCCAGGTTCGCGATGCCGTCGTCCGATTGGTCGATGCCGCCCGAATAGCGGATATTGTTCCGGCCAGCGTCGAGGTAGTCGGTTTGCGAAACGTCAATTGGCTCCGGATTGACCAGATAGGGCGGGTTATTTCCAGACTGCCGGTAGACGTTCCACTTCGTGGTCTGCGCATCCGGAAAGGTGGGGGCCGTCACCAGAACCGCATCCGCCGAGTCCGCCACGAGCGCCGGCGAAGGGCTGGTCTCTTCCGCCAGGGCGTTTGTCCCGGTCACGTAATAGCGAGGCGACACCATGAAGGGCACCAGCTGGTTGTTGGCTGCGATCAGGGCATTGTCCGACTGGTCGTCGGCTCCACCGCCCAGATCTTGCGCGGTGTCGGTATAGGTATTGGCGATCGGAATGGGGTCGCGGTTCACCCGGTAGAATCCGTCGGGGAAGCTGGGGTCCAGGACGCGCCGCAGCGGCCCGATTAGCCGGTAGAGGTTCCAGTGGGTAACATGCGTCGGAAGCGTCGGAGGTGTCACCACGGCGCTATCCAGATCGGCATACCCGACCCAGCTGATGTCCGGCGCCGAGGTCGGGCCGATCGCCGGCGCGGAGTTCGCGCTGGTCGTCACCAGCTGCGCGGAGCGGTAGCATTCACCCTCGGTGGTCGGATGGCCAGTGAGGACGCCGGTCACGATATACGTGATCGGCCCCAGCAGACCGCCGGTCCCGGTTCCCCCGGCCGCGTAGGTTGGGGCCGAAATCGCGCTGATGCTGCCGGCCGTCGGGGCGGATGTGGGCGGCGAGGGTGTCCAGTTAGCTACGGTGGTGCCGTCATCTTTCCGCTGCTTCGACCGGTTCATGATCCACATGCGGCCCTGGTAGGCCACCATGCCTAGCGGATACCCGTCGTAGCCGGTGTCGATTGAGCCGCGGGAGATCTGGAGCAGAGAGCCTCCACCACCGAAATACACCCGTCCGTCCGATTCCCCGATCGAATCCACTGTCACGCCGGCGTCGCTACCCGACTTATTCACGAATCCCTTGGTCTGCTGCAGCTTTCCGACAGCCCCCGGCCACCATCCGGTGAGGTCGAGGCAGTCTCCGGCCGCCACCTGGTCACCAGGCGGAAGGAGGTTGAGGCCGTTGGGGACGATCTTCAGTTCGTTGAGCTTGTACGCCATGGGTTAAAGGCCGGGCCCGTAATACCGCTGCAGAATCTGTTCGTATAGCTGGACCCGTGCCCGGCAGTGCTTCGCCAGGTCCGGCTGTTCGGTCTCGCTCTCGCGCCCATACGCTTCTCCAAGGACGGAGAACGCCAGGTATCCCTTGAGCGGCGCCGGCGCCTGCACCAGGGTGTTGACCTTGGCCGCGTCCACCTCCGGGGGAACGCAGCTCATGATGATCGCCAGCGTGACTGCGGAGTCCGGCGGTACCGGCGCAACTCCCACCGTTGCCATGCCCAGCTTGTCTTCGTACCAGTGATCCGGAGCTCCGATGGTGTTTTGGAACCCTTCGTCTCGTGCTTCTAGCTCGACCATCGCCGCCGGCCGTAAGGGGGAACTGCCGTAGGAAATGTGCAGCGAGGCTAAATGGCGGGCAGGTAGCGGATACGTGGCGGTACCGGCGGCGGTGGCGGTCGAGGTGTCGCGCTCCACAAAAAGCATGGCGGTGCGCGCTAATCGTTTCAGGGCTTCGTCGATCCACTGGATTAGGTCGGCCTCGCTCCAGAAATTCAGGTGCGCCCTGGAGTCGGAGTGCAACGAGGGCAGCAGGTCGGTGATTACTTCTTGGGTGTCGATTTCGCCTGCCACTTCAAAACCTCGTCGATCAACTTGCTGCGGTCGAAAAGAGCCAGCTCGAACGGTTGCACGTCGTAACGCGCTGCCCGCGATCGCGCTCTCACCAGGTCACCCAGCTCCTGCATGGAATTCAGGAAGGTGTTCAGATTCCCGAGCCCGCGGGCGAGCTGCTGCGCGCCCTCCTTCAACCGGGCCCGATACACGCCGTACTCGACCAGCGCCTGGTGATAGGCCAAGGGAATCACGGGCGTATCGTTCGTTTCCAGGGCTGCCGGGGAGTAGGCATAGGTAAACTGCGCGGTGCACGCGGCCTGCGGTGTGACGGCCAGGAAATTTGAGCCGAGCGTACAATAGCGGACGGGCGTGCCAGACGTTGCCTGCCATTCCGGGTTCATCGCGTCGAACTCGGCGATGGTGGAAGGTCTCACCCGCACGCCCCCGATACTCAGCCGCAAGGGGACCAGGAAATCCGTGAAGGTGCTCCGCGGCGTATAGAACGCTCCGCTCAGGTTAAAGTCCACCGTTTTCTGCAGGCATAGGGTAAGGAGCGCCGCCAGCTCCTGCCCCTCGTTGATCGCGGAGAGAACCTCCGCGGCCGACACGGAGACCGGCGTTATCGGGTCGTCGTCAATCCGGGTGATGATGCGGGACGAGATTTCTGCTGCGGTCATGAGAGTTTGCGGTTACTCTGAACCTGAGGAGAATCTATGGCAGCAACCAAGCCGAAAACGAAGGCAAAGACTACGAAGGCCGCCGGCAGGACGAAGACAGCCGGCGGGACGAAGAAGAAAGCCTAACGCGCGAGCGCCGCCCCTTCTGCCGGAGGTTCGGCGCTTGCCTGCTCTCTCTCGCGCCCGGCAGATCCCAGCTCAGCAATTCGTAGATCTCTTCCTCCTGCCAAAAGTCCGGAATCATCGTCTCTAGCCATTTACTTCGGATCGGGCCTGTAAACCGGTAGCGGAATCTCTTGGTGGTCTGGCCGCAAAAGCCGGCATTCGCCGATCCTGCAATACTCGCCCTGGCTGCGGAAAGCGCAGCCGCTCAACGTCAGAAGAGCCAAGCCGACCCAAATCCTCACCGGCACCACCGCTTCGACCGATGCCTCGTGTAGTACGGATCGAGCTGCAGATTCGCCGGGCCCATTCCCTGGGCTTCCGAGGTCCGCATGTTCGCCAGCGCCATCTTGGCCAGGCCCAAGTGAAACGCGGAGCCGGCATAATCCTTGAGGTGGGCTTTCGCGCGCGCAACCACGCCCTCTACGAGTGCCGTCGGTTGCATCCACACCTGGAAGAGCGCGGACGCCGGGCCCAGGTCTGGTCCGTCGGAATAGTAGGTGAACGGGACTCCCATGGCCACGGTGGGGAGCGGATAGATCTCCACCTGCATGTTGGGAGGGGTGCCGGTATCGTCCATGTAGGACGCCCAGGCCGCCGGGGTCCCGGTCGCCGCCCGCCACGGGTCGCTTTGGTCGAGCTGCGCGTGGCTCGTGCGGGTCATCTGGTGGCCGAATGCATCGTCCTGCAGCATCCGGCAGTCCGAAGGCAGGACATAGACCGTCTGGAAGATGGAATAGCCCGCAGCGGCGGCGGTGGGGCCTTCATAGGGCCGGTCCAGGGTGGCGGTGGTCCCGGTGACGAAGGTGAACTCGTAATATTCCGTGTGGCTCTTCGCCCGGAAGGCGCGGCCTGTCATGGCCGCGGTCCACGTTCCGCCGGTCAGTGTGATATTAGCCGACCCCTCGGTGAGCGCCGCCGTGCCGGTCGAATAGACGCCCGGGACCTCGAGCACGGACTGCAC
>Ga0207641_10004874_pt1 | contig 11547 bp, 9 predicted proteins | sample KBSSwiS62_FD_184306 | JGI IMG/M metagenome (GOLD analysis project Ga0207641, IMG submission 184306) | Switchgrass rhizosphere microbial communities from Kellogg Biological Station, Michigan, USA - KBS Switchgrass S6-2 (SPAdes) (version 2) | ecosystem: Host-associated > Plants > Roots >... | reverse complement strand
GTCTACCTCGCCGCGCTCAACGCGATCGTCGCGAGCACCACGGACTCACTCCTGCGCCTGCTCCAGGTCGTCGGGTACAACCTCGTCTGGTGCCTGCTGCCACTGACCGCGCTGGTGCTGTCGCTGCGCAGGCCCGAGCTCTGCCGGGAGCTGCTCGACCGGCTCGGCGCGTCCACCCACCGGCACCGGCGGCTGATCACCGTGGTGTTCCTCGGCGGGTTCGGCGGCTACCTCGTGTGGAGCGGGCTCACCGGGCTGGGCTGAGCGAGTTTTCACACCTCGCGGGGGAGCCGCCCGGACGCCGGGGTCGGTGACGCTGGGCCGATGGCGATCGGCATCCGGGCCCTCCTCGAGCTGGAGGTCCCCGGCGACCCGGACTTCGACGACCCGCGGCACGAGTGGCGACGGCTGCTCAGCGAGGTGTTCGGCACCTTCCTGCTGGTCCTGGCGGGCGCGGGCGGGGCCGTGGTCGACGCCGTGAGCGGCGGGCAGGTCGGCCGCGGTGCCGCGGTGACCGCGCCCGGGCTGACGGTGCTCGCCGTCATCCTGTTCATGGGCGGGATCGGCGGCGCGCACCTCAACCCCGCGGTGACGCTCGCGTTCTCCGTGCGCGGCGACTTCCCGTGGCGACGGGTCCCCGGCTACATCGCGGCGCAGCTGCTCGGCGCGACGACGGCCTGCCTGGTCCTCTGGGCCGTCTTCGGCAAGGTCGGCATGCTGGGCGCGACCCTGCCGGGCGCCGGGATCACCGACGTGCAGGCGATGGTGACCGAGCTGTTGCTGACCGTCGGGCTGGTCAGCGTGATCCTCGGGACGGCCTCCTCGGCGCAGAACGTCGGGCCGCTGTCCGCGATCGCGGTGGCCGGGTACATCGTGCTGGCCGGGCTGTGGGCAGGCCCGATCAGCGGGGCGTCGATGAACCCGGCGCGCTCCTTCGGGCCCGCGGTGGTGCTCGTGGACTTCGACACGTACTGGGTCTACCTCGTCGGCCCGATCGCCGGGGCGCTGATCGCGGTCGGGATCGCCTTCCTGCTCCGCGGCTCGGGCGGCGACCGCGGGGGCCGCGCCGCCGCCCAGGGCAACCTGTAGGAGGAGGCTGGTCTAGGAGCGCCCCGCCGCCACCCGGAACAGCCCGGCGACGGCCTTGCCGATGCCCTCGTGGGCGACCCCGACCTGCGGGGTGCCGGGGGCGTCGAGCGGGGTCCGGATGCGCAGGGCGCCGGGCAGGACCCGGAACCGCAGCGGGGCGGGCAGCCGCAGCGCCTCGCCGTCCACCCCGACGTCGACCAGCGCGTCCGCGGAGTCCACGACGAACTCCGGCGCGGTCCACTCCCGGTACCCGGCGAACTGCTTGAGCCGCCCGCTCGCCTGCGCCGCGATCAGCCCGCCGACGTCGCGGCCGACGGTCACCGAGACGATCCCGAGCACCCCCGCGTCGAGCCGCTCCCGGGTGCCGAAGCCGCGCAGGTCGTCGAGCCGGTACACGCCGTTGGAGACCAGCAGCACGTCCGTGGTGTCCACCGGCGCGCCCGCGGCGTCGGTGAACCGCAGGTCGAACGGCGTGGCGCCCGGGCCGAGCAGGTCCGGCAGCATCCCGACGGCGGTCGAGACCTTGGCGTCCCGGTAGCCCTCGGACTGCACCACGGTGGCGTAGACGCCCAGCGAGGCGTTGTTGACGAAGACCCGGTCGCCGAGCAGGGCCAGGTCGATCCGCCGCTCCACGGCCTCGCCGTACGCGGCGAGGGCCGCCGCGACGTCCTCCCGGTCCAGGCCGAGGTCGAGCGCGAAGTGGTTGCGGGTGCCCGCGGGCACGCACACGAAGGGTAGGTCGTGGCGGCGCGCGACGTCCGCGACGAGCGCCTGCGAGCCGTCCCCGCCCGCCATCCCGATCACGTCCGCGCCGCTCTCGGCGGCGTGCTCGGCGAGCTGGCGCAGGTCGTCCCCCGGCTCCAGTACGACCGCGGTGATCCCGAGCCGCGCCGCCTCCTCGACCAGCGCGAACCGCTGGACCTTGCCGCCGCCGGAGCGCGGGTTCAGCAGCAGCACGCCGCGCCGCGCCGGGCCCACGCGGTGTGCCTCGTCCGGGGCCCGGGACGGGGCGGAGCCCAGTGCCAGCCGCGCCGCGGCCGTGGCGAGCACCGCGAGGGCCGCGACGAGCAGGAGCAGCAGCAGGGACCCGACGTCGAGCAGCAGGATGACGCCGACGAACGCGGCGACCGCGAGCACGGTCGCGAACACCCGCACCACCCCCCGGTGCACGAGCGCGGTCCAGGCCGCCGTCACCGCCAGGATCAGCAGGACGAGCGTGAACGGCAACCGCAGCGGGTGCTGCCACAGTGCCCAGACGACCACCGCGAGGCCCGCCGCGAGGGCGAGGAGCGCGCCGACCGCGGCGGCCCGTCGTGCGCCGGGGGACGTCTCGCCGGGGGATGTCTCGCGCTCCATGTGCCCGACCTCTCTCGCGTGCGTGGACGACCGGCCCCACGCTGCCGCCGCGCGCGACCGCCGTCGTCACCCGGGATGGGGGATGTCGGCGCCGGTCGGCGGGGCCACGGTCGGTGCGACGCCCGCGCTCGACCCCGCGAACCGGGAGGACCTCCGATGACCCGCAGCACCACCCGCGGCACGACCGGGCGGCGGCCGCCCGCGAAGACGCGCTCGACCCGGACCCCCGTGCGGGAGGAGGTCGTGCGCGTGCCCGACGTGCCGCCGCTCGACCGCGCCGACCGCGAGGAGTGGGGCCGCTCGCTGCGCAGCTCCGTGCCGCGCTCCGAGCACGCCGAGTTCGCCGCGGGCCCCGACCGCGAGGACCCGCTCGCCCTGCTGCGCAGCCAGGACGCCGCGCGGGTGGCCGAGCTGCTCCCGATCCGGTACGGCCGGATGGCCGCCTCGCCCTTCGCCTACTACCGCGGCGCCGCGCTGCCGATGGCGAGCGACCTGGCCCGGACCCCGCGGACCGGGATCACCACCCAGGTCTGCGGGGACGCCCACCTGTCCAACTTCGGCGCCTTCGCCTCGCCGGAGCGGCGGCTGGTGTTCGACGTCAACGACTTCGACGAGACCCTGCCCGGGCCGTGGGAGTGGGACGTCAAGCGGCTCGCGGCGAGCCTGGAGATCGCCGGCCGCGGGAACGGCTTTCCGCGCGAGGCCCGCACCGAGGTCGTCCGGGCGTCGGTCGCGGCCTACCGCAAGGGCATGCGCGAGTTCGCGGCCGAGACGGCGCTCGCCGTCTGGTACACCCCCGCCGACATCGACGACGTCCGAGCCCGGTTCGGCAGCCAGATCAAGGGAGCGCAGGCGGCCCGGTTCACCAAGGCCGTGGACAAGGCCCGGACCAAGGACAACCTCGGCGCGCTGTCCCGGTTCGCCGGGACCACGGAGGGGGAGCCGCGGATCCAGGCCGACCCGCCGCTGATCGTGCCCGTCCGCGACCTCGCGGACGCGGGATCGGACCCGGAGGCGGTCCTGGCCCAGATCAGCGACATGGTCGGCGCCTACCGGGAGACCCTCGAGACCGAGCGCCGCGTGCTGCTGGACCGCTACCGGCTGGTCGACGTGGCCCGCAAGGTCGTCGGGGTCGGCAGCGTCGGGACCCGGTCCTGGATGCTGCTGATGCTCGGCGGGGTGCCCACGGACCCGCTGTTCCTCCAGGCCAAGGAGGCGGGCCCGTCCGTGCTGGAGCGCTACGTCGGCGCGGGCCCGTTCGAGAACATGGGGCAACGGGTGGTCGTCGGGCAGCGGATGATGCAGGCCGCGGGGGACATCTTCCTGGGCTGGGTCCGGGTGTCCGGCTTCGACGGTCGGACCCGCGACTTCTACGTGCGGCAGCTGCGCGACTGGAAGGGCTCGGCGGACGTCGACGCGATGACCCCCAAGGGCATGCGGGCCTACGGCGAGGTCTGCGGCTGGACACTGGCCCGCGCGCACGCGCGCACCGGGGACCCCGTCTCGCTCGCCGGCTACCTCGGCTCGGGATCGAGCTTCGACACCGCGGTCCGCGAGTTCGCGTCCGGCTACGCGGACCAGAACGAGCGGGACCACGCCGCCCTGGTCGAGGCGATCGCCGACGGGGAGGTGCAGGCGCAGGAGGGCGTGTGAGTCAGCCGCGGCGGCCCGCCCCCGCGAGCAGCCCCTGCTCGTGCCCGGCGAGCACCGCGAGCCGCCTGCTGCCGACCCCGAGCTTGGTGTAGATCGACCGGACGTGGCTCTTGACGGTGTTCACCGACACCGCCAGGTCCGCCGCGATCTCGTCGAGCGAGAGCATGGACGGCAGCAGCCCGAGGACCGTCAGCTCCCGCTCGCTGAGGGCGGGCGCCGTCGGCCGGTCCACCCCCACGGCGAGCGCCCGTTCGGCGAACGCGTCCGCGCCGCCGAAGCTGCCGAGCTGCTGGGCGAGCAGGTCCCGGACGCGGCCGTCCGCGTGCGCGAACGGCCGGAGCACCTCGAGCGGCTCGGACAGCGCCAGCGCCTGCGCCACGGCTTCCCGGGCGGCGGGTCGCTCGCCCGCCTCCACCGCTGCGCTCGCCTCGACCAGCCAGGCCTCGACCAGGCTGTGCCCGAGCAGGGCGGGCACCGTGCCCGCGCGGATCGGCGCGACCAGGGTCCGGGCGTGGGCGAGGTGGCCGGTCGCCGCGTCCGTCCACGCGCGCATGAGGACGAGCTCGGCGTTGTCCGGGTGGCCCGCGGTCCGCTCGGCGAGCCAGCCCTGCACCGTGCGGGCGGCCGCGGTGTGGCCGAGCGCGAGCGCCGCGCGGAACTCGAGGACGGCGCACAGCGCGGCCTGCTCCACGACGACGGGCAGCTCGCCGAGGTCCGTGCGGGCCTGCCGGATCCGGGCCAGGCCGCCCGCCCGGTCGCCCCGGTCGAACACGGCCGCCCCGCGCACCGCGCACAGCGCCGCCCACATCGGGCGGACGATCTCACCGCCGTCGGTGTCGTCGCTCCGTTCGGGGGCGCAGACGATCGCGATCCCGCGGTCGGCGTGCCGGATGGCCTCGGCCGGCCGGCAGCGGTGCAGGGCCGCGAACGCCAGCATCGTCTGGGCGGCCGCGGACCAGACGGAGTCCTCCCACCCGTGCGCGGACGCGGTGACCGCGGCCTGGTCCCCGATCGCCGACATCGCCGGGATGTCGCCCGCCGTGCTCGCGAGGAACCCGAGGAACGCGAGGCACTGCATGCTCAGGTAGTCGTAGCCGTGCGTGCGGCCCAGCCGCAGCGCGGCCTCCAGATCGCCGCGGGCGGCGACCCGGTCGCCGTACTCGGCGAGGGCCTGGATGCCGCGGCTGAGCCGGGCGAGCCCCTCGAACGCGGGCCCGCCGGACAGCTCCGGCGCACGCGGGAGCCCCCGGCGCCGCACCGGCACCGGGGGCCGGGCGCCGAGCTGTTCGGCGGCGGTCCGCAGCACCCGCAGCTCGGCGTACCCGTCGCCGGAGGCGCTGCCGTTCACGGGCCAGTGCGCGACGGCCCGTCGCAGGTCGGCGCGGGCCTCGCTCACCTCGCCGACCCCGAGATGGGTCAGCGCCGAGGTCAGATCGATCCACGGCTCGGGCGGACCGGTCTCCAGCGCGTCGAACGCCCGGCGCAGCGTGCGGTGGTCCCCGGTGAGGAACAGCGGGACCGCGAAGCGGTGCAGCAGTCCCACGGTGAGCGCGGGGTCCGCGGCGAGCGCGGCGTGGTCCAGGGCCCGGATCGACCCGTCGTGCGTGGCCCACCAGCGCGCGGCGCGTCCGTGCAGCCGCTCGGCGTGCGTGCGGCCGCGCCGGGACAGGTCGGCGGCCAGGTGGCTGCGCAGCAGCTCCTGGATCCGGTAGGACCCGCCCGCCTCCGGGCGGCCCGGGACGCGCTGGACCAGCGCGGTCCGGTGCTCCAGCTCCTGCAGCAGGTGCCCCGCGTCCTCGCGGTCGGTCAGCTCGGCGGCCAGCTCGGCGGGCACCGGGTCACTGATGCTCACCGCGCGCAGGAACCCGCGGACGTCCCCCGGGAGCCGGCCGAGCACCTCGCCCGCCAGGTAGTCGGCGACCGAGGGATCGTCCCCGGAGAACCCGTCGAGGAAGGACTCGACGTCCTCGGCCTCCGCCACGGCGAGCGAGGCGAGCCGCAGCCCGGCGACCCAGCCGCCGGTGCGCCGGTGGAGCAGCTCCACCCGGTCCGCGGACAGCGGCAGGCCGGCGGCCCGCAGGAACGCGCCCGTCTCGGCCTGGGTGAACCTGAGCCGGTCCGCCCGCAGCTCGTGGACCCGGCCGCTGAGCCGCAGCCGGGGCAGGGTCAGCGGCGGCTCCGAACGCGAGGCGAGCACGAGCCGCAGCGTGGGCGGGCGGTTGCGGATCAGCGTTCCGAGGCCCCACAGGGTCGCGGGGTCCTCGATCGCGTGCAGGTCGTCGAGGACCAGCCGGATCGGGCGGGGGAGCCGGGCGAGGTCGTCCACCAGCTCGGCCAGGTACTCCGGGCGCGCGTCCGGCCGCCAGGGCCGCGGCGAGCGCAACGGGCTGGTCGCGGGCACGGACGGGCAGCGCGCGAGCGCCGCGCCGATCGCCGCCCACAGCCTGTGGGGCTCGTCGTCGTCCCGGTCCAGGTCGACCCACGCGACGTCCTCGTGGCTCGCCGCCGCCCAGTCCGCGAGCAGCACCGTCTTCCCGAAGCCCGCGGGGGCACAGACGAGTCCGACGGCGCCCTGCACCCCCGCCTCCACCTCCGCGCGCAGGCCGTCCCGGCGGACGAACCCGGCGGGCAGGGGTGGAACCTCGATCTTTCCGCGCGGAACGGACGCCATGTGATTACCCCCTCGATTCCCCCGGTCGGCCCATCATCGGCATGCGAATGCGCCTCGACATTCGGCGACGCAAAGAGTCCGGGGCTTACCGGCGTTCGAGAGTAAGCCGATCAGTACGGCGCTGTCATGGGAACTTGTGCCCTATTCGTCCGGGGCGCAAGGACAACGGCGGCGGTGGAGATATCCTATGAGAAATCATGGCTCGGGGTTCTCCGCGACCGCGCAGTGTATTCGGCGAGGTGTTCGGTGATCCGATGGTCAGTCTCTCGAAGTGCAATGGTCGTCGCGGAGCCAGGCCTGCGCCCGGCGCACCGCGGCGCGCCGGGCGGGCAGGCCGAGGTCCAGTGCCGCGAGCGCCACCGGGTCGTCCGCGCGGCGGCGGCGGATCTCCGCCAGCCGGGACTCGACGTCCGTCCGGCGACCGTCCGGCCCGACCGTCATGTCGGCGAACCAGAGCAGGTCCCGCAGCACGGTGGGCTCGTCGGGGAACTCGGCCTGCTGGTCGGCCAACCCCAGCAGGCAGGCCTTCGCGTCCGCGGCGGAGTGGTGGGCGACGAGTGCGGCGACCCGCTCCGGGAGGCCGAGGGCGCGGACGTATCGGGCGCCGTCGAGCGGGTGGAACCCGGTGCGGGCCAGGTCGGGCGCGTACCCGATGTCGTGCAGCCACGCCGCCGTGACGAGCACATGGGCGTCCTCGGGCGGCAGGCCCCCGGAGAGCCCCCGAGCCCGCGCGGCGACCGCGCGCACGTGCGACCACCGCCGGGGCAGCGGACCCGCCAGCGCGGCCTCGGCGGCGCGCTCGGCGGTCCGCTCCAGCGGGTCCGGGCGCGCCACCGTGGCCGCGGGCGAACTCACCCGGTCACCGTCCGCTGGCGCCCAGGGCCTCGGCCTTGAGCGTCGCGTACTCGTCCTCGGTGATCGCGTGCTGGTCGAGCAGGCGCTTCGCCTCCGCGATCCGGGCCGTCGGGTCGCCGTCGGTGGTCGCGATCCGGCGCACGTCCTTCTCGTAGGCACCGCGGGCGGCGCGCGCGTCCTCGGCCCGGCGCTCGCCCATGTGCTTGCCCTCGGCGATGAGGTAGATGAGCGCGCCGACGATCGGCACCACGATGATCAGCACCACCCAGCCGGTCTTGCCCCAGCCGCCGATGTCGTCTCGGCGGAAGATGTCGCCGAAGATCGCGAACATCATCCAGAACCAGAGGACGAAGCCGAAGAACAGCAGCATCGTCCAGAAAAGGTTCAGCAACGGGTACTCCATGTCCACTCCCTCGTCGCGGGCGGCGTCCTCATCGCTGATGATCTCCGGCGCCGACGGCGGCCTCCCCATCCGGGAGGGATGAATTCGGCGTGTCCCGCCGCGGTTGGTCCAGCAGCTCGACGACGCCGAGCAGCACCAGCAGCACCAGCACGATCCCCAGCACCGTCCAGCCGGACGGCTGGCTCCACAGCACCAGGACCAGCGCCGCGACCACGACGAGCGCGCCGCGCAGCAGCACCCGGTGGGCGTGCACCCACGGCCCGACGGGACCGGCGGCGAGCCGGTCGCCCAGCTTCCCGCCGCGCAGCGTCCCGATGCCGCGCGAGGCGCTGGCGCGGATCCGCACGGCGGCCGCCGACGGGCCGGTCAGCCAGGCGCCCAGCACCACCACCAGCCCGACCGCGAACAGCGTGCGCAGGGCGGCCCGGATGAAGCGCACCACGATGTCGTAGGCCGAGGCGGCCGCCGCCGAGGCCTGCTCGGCGACCCCGCCCACCACGATCCCGCGCACGATCAGCAGGGCCGCGGCCAGCACCACCATCGTCCCCATCACCGTGAGCCCGACGACGATGGTGGCCTGCCGCCGCCGCGCGGCGAGCATCACGCCGCCGATGAGCAGCACGAGGGTCACCCACGGCAGCCAGGTGGCCGTCACGTCGAGCAGCGTGTACACCGTCTGCGCCCGGACCAGGGTGCTGGCCGGGAAGAGCACGATCGTCGGATGGATCTCGGGGATCCGCGCGGCGAGGCTGAAGCCGGAGTTCACCAGGTCCTGCTTCGCGGCGTCGATGAACGGGGCGAGGTCCAGGACCGTGTTCCCGCCCTGCACGGTCAGCGCCGACGGATCGCCCGCCAGGGCGGCCGCGACCTGCGTGTGGGCCACGGTGAGGGCCTGTTGCCCGGCCGCGACGAACCGCGGGCTCGCCACCAGCTCGTGCACCTTGCCGTCCACGAAGCTGCGCGTACCCGCCGCGAGCGGGCCGGTGAGCCCGTGCAGCCGGTCGACGACCGGCGGGGGCACGCCTTGGGCCGCCAGCGCGTCGACGGCCTGGTTCGCCAGCCCCTGCACGTCCACCTGGGCGAAGATCTCCGCGGTCACCCGGTTCGCCACGGTGTCCTGCACCGCCGGATCGGCGAGCACCGGGCCCACCGTGGCGACGAAGCGGTCGGTGTCGGAGAGCTGGTTGTGCGTCCAGACCGCCAGTACGGAGATCGGGACGAGCAGCAGCCCCAGGACGAGCAGGACGGCCGAGCCGACCGAGGCCCAGCGGATCCGCCGCCGCGCCGTCGGTGGCACCGGGGGCGGGGCCTCGCGCAACGCGGCGACCTCGGCGCGCAGCCGCTCGAGCTCGGCACGCTCGTCCGCGCTCAGGGTCGTGGGTCCGGGACTGTCGACGACGGGCATCGTGGCGGCTCCTCCCTCGGGATCGCCACCCTCCGCCGCCCCCGCGGATCCGGCATCACCTCACGAGGGCGAGGTGCCCCGCGCGGCGGGTGCGCAGGCTGGGTGGACCGACGAGAAACCTAGGAGGACGACGATGACGATCGGTCCGGTACAGATGCTCGTGCTCGGCTTCAACCACCCGAACTTCCAGGGACAGATCCGCGCCGAGCTGGAACGGCTCCGCGCCGACGACATGGTGCGGGTGATCGACTTCCTGGCGGTCAACAAGGCCGTCGGCGGCGAGGTCACGGTGCTCAAGGAGACCCAGCTGGACCAGGCGGAGCGGGCCGAGCTCGGTGCCGTCGTCGGGGCCCTGGTCGGGGTCGGCGCGGGACTGACCGCGGAGGAGGGCGCGGAGCTGGGCGCCGAGGCGATGACCGCCGACGACGGCGACGAGCCGTTGGACCAGGACACCTGGGACGCCATCGCGGAGATCCCGGAGGGGACCGCCGCGGCGCTCGTGCTGCTGGAGCACCGCTGGGCGATCCCGCTGCGCGACGCCCTCGCCTCAGCGGGCGGTGTGCGGCTGGCCTCGGAGTTCATCAGCCCGCTCGACCTGGTCGAGGTGGGCCTGGTGGCCGCCGAGGAGGCGGAGGCGCTCGCTGCGCGCGAGCAGGACGCGGTCTGAGGGGAGGGAACCGACGATGTTGGGTGCGAACCGCAGGATGGCCCGCCGCACCGGTCGCCGCGCGGGCCGCCGGACGTCCCGGCGGATGATGCGCAGGCGCTAGGTCCTAGTGCTGCGGGGCGGTGACCGGCTCGACGGCCGGGTACCGCCCCGCAGCGGCGTCTCCGGCCCGCAGGGCCGCTCTGGGAGCCGGACGGTGCGTCCTCGAGCGTCGGCACCCGAGGGTCAGTGCAACAGGAGCTTGAGCAGGACCAGCACGGCGCCGAGCGCGGCGCTGCCCGCGCCCCACCCGATCGCCGCCGCCCCGGAGGCCCCCGCCCGGCGCCCGGCGGCGTGCCCGAGGCCGCCGAGCAGCAGGGTCGCCGCGACGAGGCCGACCAGCACACTGGTGCCGACGTCCCCGGTGAGCAGCGCGACCACCACGACCAGCACGAGCGGGGTGTAGGCCGCCTCGACCATCGGCCTGCCGTGCCGCAGGACCTCGCGGACCTTGTGGGTGCCGCGCGTGCCGTGGGCGGCGGCACCGAGCAGCAGGGCGTACTGGTCGGCGGCCCAGTACACGGCGACGGTGACCGCCACGGTCACCACCACGACCGGGAGCGTCCCGTGCAGCCCCGCCGCGGCCATCGCCGCCGCGCCGACGATCGTGCCGTCGATGGCGTGGGAGAGCTCCTCGGCGTCCGCCCAGCCCCGGGTCCGGCCGGCGAGCAGCCGGGTCCAGCGACGGTTCGCGCGATCGTGCACGGTGCCCACGTTCCGTACCGCGGCGGCGCGCCACACCACCCGAGCGAGGTGAGGCCATCCGACCGGGTCTGGGCCACGGTGGACGGGTGTGGGGGACGTCCCCCCGGTCGGGGGCCCGTGGCGGACGGAGAGTCGTGATGGTGCTGCTCGCGGTCCTGATGCCGCTGGTGCTGATGGCGGTCCCGATGGTGCTCGAGCGGCTGGAGTCCTGGATGCTGGGGCCCCGCTCAGCGCCCCGACCCATCGCCGCGCCTGCGTTCGGCGACCTCGACGGCGCCGAGCAGCAGCCGCGCCACGACCCCGACGACGACGAGCCCGACGACCATCTGGGACATCGTGAGGATCCGGGTCAGCGCCGTGGTGGGCGCGATGTCCCCGACGCCGACCGTGGTGAACACGGTCATCGTGTAGTAGAGCGCGCCCGTGCGGTCCAGTGACTGCGTGAAGACCGCCGGGGTGTGCACGGACAGCACCGCGTAGGTCGCCGCGTACAGCAGCAGGAGCACCGGGAGCCCGATCGCGACGGTCTCCGCGGCCCGCAGCTTCGGGGTGTCCGACACCGTGATCTGCCGGACCTGCCACGTCAGGGCGACGGCGAGCGCGGCGAGCCCGGCGAGGAGCCAGACCAGCACCCCGTCGTCGAGGCGGCCCTGCAGCGGCGCGCGGTAGTAGACGAGCAGGAGCAGGGCGGTCGTGACCACGGA